>Ga0247713_1000876_pt1 | contig 16465 bp, 13 predicted proteins | sample 21E_NmetaG_FD_189936 | JGI IMG/M metagenome (GOLD analysis project Ga0247713, IMG submission 189936) | Soil microbial communities from hillslope of Landscape Evolution Observatory, University of Arizona, Oracle, AZ, United States - 2-1-E_N | ecosystem: Engineered > Artificial ecosystem >... | reverse complement strand
CACCTGCCCCATCCCGGGATCAAGGAGCGGCGGACCGGCAGCGGCTTCTCCAGCTCGACCTGGAGGGCGGCGGTCCGCCGCTCCTTGATCCCGGGATGGGGCAGGTGGGTGCCGTGGTGGAGGCGGGCACGGACCGGCAGGAGCTGGTTGCGGGGCAGGTGGGCGTCGTAGGTGTCGAGGAGGCCGTCGTTGGGATGGGCCCGGGGCCCCAGGTTCCACTCGCCGAGGTACTGGGCGTTCATGGCCACAAAGGCGCGCGACCACAGCCGGGTGCGGGCGATCAGATGGGCGACGAAGAGGTGCAGGCGGCCGTCGAGCAGGGCCTCACCGAGGTCGACGGTGAACCGGATGCCCTGGAGCTCGCCTCGACCGCCACCGCCGCCCAGGGTGCGGCACAGGTCCCCTCCCAGCAGGCCGAGGGCGGGAAAGGGCCGGCGGTCGCGGCGGGCGGCATTGAGGGCAGCGCCGGCCTCGGCGTCGGAGCGGACGATCACGCCGCCCTCGGGTAGGTCGCCCGGCGCACCGTAGGGGTCCCCTTTCCCTATAGGCATCAGCCGCCCACAACCGACGACGCGGCCACCACCCCGCGGAAGAGCCGGTCGGCGGCCTCGCGGGCCGACTTGGCCGTCGCCGGCTCCGGCGCCATGTCGCCCAGCTGGCGGACCAGGTCGATGAGCTGCTTGACGTTGCGGACGAAGTCCCCGCCCGACACCGCCTCGTCGACGATCACCTCCGACAGCTCCTCGCCGGAGGCCCACCCGTGGGCGTGGGCCACGAAGCCGGCGTCGGGCCGGCGGGTCAGGGGCAGGCCAGCCTCCTCCTCGGCCAGGTTGAGCTCGGTGGCCGCGTGCTCCAGCTCGGCCCAGCGCCGCTTCAGGCGGGACGAGGGGAACCAGGGCTCTTCGGGCCGGCCCCCGGGCCGGCGGGCCTCGTAGGTGAAGGTGGAGGTCAGGGCGGCCACCCCGGTGGCGTCGAGGTCGTCGAACAGGCCCGCCCGCAGCGCCTCGGCCACCAGGAGGTCGCACTCGTGGTAGATGCGGGCCAGCATGTCGCCGGCGCCGGTCAGCGACCACCCCTCCACGTAGCCCCAGGTCTCCAGGACCCGCAGGACCCGGTCGAACTGGTGGCCCAGGGACTCGGTGCGGCTGGAGATGCGCCGGTCCAGCCGGCGGCGGTCCTTCTCCAGCCGATCGGCCCGCTCGGCCGCCCGCAGGTGCCGGCGCAGGTCGGGGCACTCGGTCACCGGGTGGCCGTTGGCCGAGTCGACGACGTGGCGGCCGTGCTTCTCCGTCACCGGCTGGGTCGGGCGCAGCCGGGCCAGGGACTGGGCGACCTCCCGGCGAAAGGCCGGGTTGCGGGGCGCGAACGGCACGGGGAGCTCGATCCGGCCCACCGTGCGGGGCGGGAAACGGAAGTCGCGCGCCGACAGGGTGAGGTACCGCCGGTCGGGGGCGATGGCGCCGACCCGGACGTCGTCGCCGCGGCGGTTGGCGGTCGAGATGACCGCCACGCGGCCGCCGGACTTGCCCCCCGAAATCATGAGCACGTCGCCGGGCTTGACCCGCTCCAGGGCGGCCACCACCCCGCTGCGGGCCGTGTGCCGCCTCGGCCGGCCCGTGTCGTCGTCGTCCTCCCGCAGGAGCCTGCGGTACTCCTCGACGTCGCCCAGCTCGCAGGCGGCGTCCTCGCGGGCCACGGCCAGCAGCTGGGCGGTGCGCTCGACCTGTGCTTCGAGCCGGACCACGTCGCGGTCGGAGGTGAACTGGGCGAAGGAGAGGTTCAGGAGGTGCCGGGCGGACTCGGGCGAGTACCGCCGCACCAGGTTGGCGGCCATGTTGTAGGTCGGCCGGAACGACGAGCGGAGGGCATAGGTGCGGGTCGAGGCCAGTCCCGCGACCTGGTCGAAGGGCACGTAGGGCGACCACAGCACGACCGCGTAGCCCACGTCGTCGATGCCCCGCCGGCCGGCCCTGCCGGTGAGCTGGGTGTACTCCCCGGGCGTGAGGAACTCGTGGCGCTCCCCGGTGAACTTCGACAGCTTCTCGATGACCACCGAGCGGGCAGGCATGTTGATGCCCAGGGCCAGGGTCTCGGTGGCGAACACCGCCTTCACCAGGCCGGCGGAGAAGCAGGCTTCGACCGTCTCCTTGAACGGCGGGACCATGCCGGCGTGGTGGGCGGCCAGGCCGCTCTCCAGGGCGGCCAGCCACCGGCCGTAGCCCAGGACGGCCAGGTCGGCCTCGGACAGGATCTCGGTACGGGCCTCGGCGATGGCCCGGATCCGGGCCGCCTCCTCGGGGGTCGTGAGACGGAGGCCCGAGTCGAGGCACTGCCTCACCGCGTCGTCACAGGCGGCCCGGCTGAAGATGAAGTAGATCGCCGGCAACATCCCCTCGTCCCACAGGCGGTCGACGACCTCGGCCCGCCGTGGCGTGTGCAGCCGGGCCCGGGGCGAGGTGCGCCACCGGTCACCCGGATGGGCGGGTCGCGACTCGAGGCGCAGGGCCTCGGGGTTGGGCTTGCCGTCGACGAAGGTGGGCATGAGCCGCAGCTCGTCGGCCTCCCGGTCGCCAACGAGGTACAGGTGATTGAGGGTGACGGGCCGCTTCTCCTCGATGATGGCGGTCGTCGCCCCCCGCACGGTCTGGATCCAGTCGGCGAACTCCTCGGCGTTGGAGACGGTGGCCGACAGGCAGACCAGGTCGACCTCCGGAGGGGTGTGGATGATCACCTCCTCCCACACCGGGCCCCGGTAGCGGTCCTGGAGGTAGTGGACCTCGTCGAGCACGACGTAGCGCAGGCCGTCGAGGGTGGAGGAGGCGGCGTAGATCATGTTGCGGAGGACTTCGGTGGTCATGACCACCACGGGGGCGTCGCCGTTGATGGAGTTGTCGCCGGTGAGCAGGCCCACCTTCTCGGGCCCGTGCCGGCGGGCGAGGTCGCCGAACTTCTGGTTCGAGAGGGCCTTCAAGGGCGTGGTGTAGAAGGTCTTGCCCCCCTCGGCCAGGGCTTTGGCCACCGCGTACTCGGCCACCACGGTCTTGCCCGAGCCGGTGGGGGCGGCCACGAGGACCGAGCGGCCGGCGTCGAGGGCGTCGAGGGCCTGGACCTGGAAGTCGTCGAGGCCGAACGCGTAGGTGGCCGCGAACTCGTCGCGGGTCACTTCTTGAGCAGCCGGCCGATGAGGATGGCGCCCTCGTAGAACAGGTACATGGGCACCACCATGGCGAACAGCGAGTAGGGGTCCTGGCTGGGGGTGATGACGGCGGCCACGGCGACGATGACCACGATCGCCGGCCGGCGCCACCGGCGCAGGGTCTTGCTGGTCACCACGCCGGCCAGCTCCAGGAAGACCAGGAGGACGGGGAACTGGAAGGCGATCCCGAAGGCGATGATCATGAGGATGATCAGGCTCAGGAACTTCGAAGCGCTGAAGAGCGGGGTGAGGTTCTCCCCGCCCACGCCGATGAGGAACCGCAGGGCGGTCTCGAAGGTGTAGAGGGCCATGCCGGCGCCCACGCTGAACAGCAGGATCGAGGAGATGATGAACGGGATGGCGTAGCGCTTCTCGCGCTTGTGCAGGCCCGGCGTGATGAACCGCCACAGCTGCCAGAGCACCACCGGCGAGGCCAGGAAGGCGCCGCTCCAGGCCGCCACCTTGAGCCGGGTGGCGAAGGCCTCCAGCGGGTCGAAGAACACGAACTCGGTCTTGCCCGTGACCTCGGTGTACGGGCGCAGGAGGATGCTGAGGATCGAGTCGTAGATGATGAAGCCGGCGATCGCCCCCACGACGAGGGCCACGACGGAGATGATCAGGCGCCGGCGGAGCTCCGAGAGGTGCTCGACCAGCGGCATCCGCTCACCCAGGTCCTCGTCATCCCGCTCAGAGGGCCGCTCGGGCCCAGCCTCCGGTTCATCAGCGGTGATGGCGATGATCCCGCCCTAGGACTGCGGGGCATCCCCGGCGGGGGGCCCGTCGTTCGGGGTCGTGTCGGCCGGCGTCGAGTCGCTGACCACGCCGTGGCTGCCGGTGGTCACCGTTCCGTTCCCGTTGGTCTCCGCCGGCGGCGGCGTCTCGTCCGGGATCATCGGGATCTGCGGCGGCGTGTACCCGGGCTGCGGCTCGCGGTAGGACGGGCGGGTCGGCTCAGGGTCCATTGCGCTCTTGATCTCGTCCTGGAAGCCCTGGGACCACTTCCGCACCTCGGCGATGGCCTTGCCCACCTGCCGGCCCGCTTCCGGCAGCTTCTTGGGGCCCAACACGATGAGGGCCACGACGAGGATGACCAGGATCTCCGCCGGTCCCAACGAGGTGGGCAATGTTGTCCTTCCCGGCGGGACCCTAACCCGCCTCCTCGCCGAAGGTGGGGCCCCTTGCCCCACCCGGCGCTGTGGTCGAAGCCTACTGGCGGCGGGTGTCGTCCAGGTTCGCGCCCAGCTTGGCGACCTCGTCCTGGACGGCATTGAGGGCGGCGCCGGCCTCGGCCAGGTCGGTCATCGCCGCCCGCAGCTCCACGATGGACTTCGAGAGCCGCATGAACGAGCGGATCATGAAGTAGCCGCCGATGAGGAGCACGGGGATGAGCAAGAGCCAGAGGGCCTCCATGCGTGCCATGGTACTGCCGGCGCTCGGCGTAGAGGCTGTACCCCCTTAGAGTCGGGGCCATCATCGAATCCCTACGCACCCCGCCGATCGCCTTCGCCCACCGGGGCGGGCGGGCCCACGCCGACGACAACACGATCGAGGCGTTCCAGCTGGCCATCCGGTTGGGCGCCACCGGGCTGGAGAGCGACGTCTGGCTGGCCGCCGACGGCGTGGCCGTCCTCGACCACGACGGGAAAGTCAGGTCCGGCCTGCGCAGCCGGCCCATCGCCTCCCTGGACCGGGCGTCGCTGCCGGCGCACGTACCCACCCTGGAGGACCTCTACACCGAGTGCGGCACCGACTTCGAACTGTCGCTCGACATCAAGGATCCGGCGGCGGCTTCGGCCGTCGTCGCCGTGGCCCGGGCGGCCGGCGGCGGGGCCCCGGGCCGCCTGTGGCTCTGCCACCCGGACTGGGAGCTACTCGCCGAGTGGCGGAAGGAGTTCGACGACGTCCGGCTGGTCAACAGCACCAAGATGCGGGAGATGCGCATGGGGCCGGAGCGGCGGGCGGCCCAGCTGTCCGCCGCCGGCATCGACACGGTCAACCTGCACTACGAGGAGTGGACCGGTGGACTGACGACGCTGTTCCACCGGTTCGGCGTGCTGGCGTTCGGCTGGGACGCCCAGCACGAGCGGGTCTTGAAGAACCTGGTGAGGATGGGGATCGACGGGGTCTTCAGCGATCATGTCGACCGGATGGTCGACGTCCTCAGGTTGGCCTGAGCGCCGGCGACTGGCCCTCGTCGCCCAACTCGGCCACCTGCCACTCCACGACGAACTCCGCCTCCAAAGAGGCCAGCATCTCGGGGAGCGGCCCCTCCGCGGGTCGGGGGCGGAACCTGGTTGCGGCGTCGGTCAAGCGAAAATCTCCTGGGGGCGATGCGGGGAGTACGAAGGCTTTGAGACTCAACCTGCCCGTAGCTTACGACCTTTTAACGCCGAAAGGTCACCAGATTCAGCAACCGATCGGGCACGTGCACCACGCGGTCGATGTCCTGGCCGGCCAGGTGCCGGGCCACCTCGGGTGCGATCTCGGCCCGCGCCCGGGCCTCGTCGCTCGTCAACCCCGCCGGAACCGGCAGGCGGGCCCGCACCCGCCCGTCGACCTGGACGACCAGGGTGACGGTCGGCGGCGGCGCCGGCTCGGCGCCCCCCGCCGGCCACGGCTGGGTGTGCACGGAGTAGGCCCCGCCGGCGACGGCCCACAGCTCCTCGGCCAGGTACGGCGCCAGCGGCGCCAGCAGCAGGATCACGGTGGGCGCCTCGGCGGGTGAGGCGCGGTTGGCCACCTCCCGCAGAGCGGACAGGGCGTTGTTGAAGGCCATGGCCTCGATGGCGGCGCCGACCCGGCCTGCGGCCCGGGCCAGGGCCGGCGCGCCGGCGCCCGGCCCGCCCCCCTCGCCGTGGGCCACCCGCCACAGCCGGGTGAACAGCCGCTCGACGCCGGCGATGCCGGCGTCGCGGAAGTCGGACGTGGCCGTCCAGCGCCCGCTGGCCAGCACGTGGACCCGGAGGACGTCGCCGCCGTGACGGTCGACGTAATGGTCGGGATTGACGACGTTGCCCCGGCTCTTGCTCATCTTGGCCCCGTCCTTGGTGATGGTCCCGTGGAGGCGCAGAGTGGGGAACGGCTCCTCGAAGCCGACCAGGCCCAGGTCGTGCAGGGCCATGGTCACGAAGCGGGCATACAGGTGGTGGCGGGCGACGTGCTCGGGACCGCCGGCGTACAGGTCGACGGGCACGGTACGCGCCGGGTCCCACGCCACGTCGTCGCGGTCGGCCGAGGGGTGGCGCAGGAAGTACCACGAGGAGTCGAGGAAGGTGTCGGAGACGTCGGTCTCCCGCCGGCCGGGGCCGGCGCAGGACGGGCAGGTCGTGGCCACGAACGACTCCACTGCGGCCAGCGGCGACACGCCGGTGGGGCGAATGTCGGCCACGTCGGGCAACAGGACGGGGAGCTGGTCCTCGGGCACGGCCACCGTGCCGCAGGCGTGGCAGTGGACGATGGGGATCGGTGGGCCCCAGTAGCGCTGGCGGGAGATCAGCCAGTCGTGCAGCCCGGCCAGCCACCGCCGCTGGGTGTTCTTGGCCCGTTCCGGCCAGTCCAGGGCGTCCAGCCCGGCGATCAGGCGGTCCCGGTAGGCGGTCATGCGCAGGAACCACTGGCGCATGACCCTCTCGGTGACCGGGGTGGCGCACCGTTCGCAGCGATCGCCCTCCACCTGCTCGTGGGCCAGCACGGTGGCGCACGACGGGCACCACACCACCGGCGCCTCCGCCTGGTAGGCCAGGCCGGCCCGGAACAGCTGGACGAACAGCCACTGCGTCCACCGGTAGTACGACGGGTCGCTGGTGCTCACGCCCGTCCAGTCCCAGGCGCAGCCGATGCTGCTCAGTTGCCGGCGGTAGTTGGCCGTCGTCCGGGCGATGACCGCGGCGGGGTGCTCGCCCACCTTCATGGCGTAGTTTTCGGCGTTGATCCCGAAGGAGTCGAAGCCCAGGGGCTGGAACACCGCCCGGCCCCGCATGCGCCGGTAGCGGCCGACCACGTCGGCGCCGCAATAGGTCATGACGTGGCCGACGTGCAGCCCCTCGGCGGAGGGGTACGGGAACTCGACAAGGTTGTAGAACCTCTCGCCGGCCGGCGCCGGCGGCTCGGCGTCCCACCTCGCCTGCCACCGGGCCTCGACCTCTACGAAGTCATACGGCAGCCCGGCCACCGGAGTGGCCCCTCCCCGGTGCGTTCTGGTTGCACCTGCCCGCGCATACGGGGGTTAGATGCAACCAGAACGGAGGGGGGCGTCACGGCCCCACCTCGGTGCGGCGGGGCTCGGCCCGGGCCCGGACCCGCAGGACCTTGTTGACGCCGTTCAGGAAGGCCCGGGCCGACGCCTCCACCACGTCGGTCGACACCCCCCGCCCGGAGACGCGGATGCCCCCGGCCTCCAGCTGGACGATGACGTCGCCGAGGGCGTCGACGCCGCCGGTGACGGCGGAGACGTTAAAACCGGTCAGGGTCCCGTCGACGCCCGTGGCCGCCTTGATGGCCTTGCAGGCGGCGTCGATCATGCCGTCGCCCTCGCCGGCGGCCTCCACCTTCTCGCCGTCGCGGATGACGACGACCGTGGCCCGGGGCACGCCGACGGTGCCGCCGCTGACCTCCAGGGATTCCAGGGTGTACACGTCCTCGACCCGCTCCCCCATCTCCTCGGCGACGATGGCCTCCAGGTCGGCATCGGTCAGCTCGACCTTGCGGTCGGCCAGCTCCTTGAACCGGGCGAAGGCCGCGTTCAGCATGTCGCCGGAGATGTGGATGTTCATCTTGGCCAGGGTGTCGGAGAAGGCGTGGCGGCCGGAGTGCTTGCCCAGCACGATCTGGCTGCCCACCTGGCCCACGGAACTGGCGTCGATGATCTCGTAGGTGCTGCGGTCGGCCAGCACGCCGTGCTGGTGGATTCCCGACTCGTGGGCGAAGGCGTTCCGCCCCACGACGGCCTTGTTGTACTGGATCGGGTAGCCGGTGAGGCGGCTGACCAGGCGGCTGGTGCGGGCCAGCTCCTGGGTCTTCACGCCCACCTCGATGCCGGGAAACTGGTCTTGGCGGATCTTGATGGCCATGACCACCTCCTCCAGGGCGGCGTTGCCGGCCCGCTCCCCCAGCCCGTTCACGCACACCTCGACCTGGCGGGCGCCGGCCTGCACCCCGGCCAGCGAGTTGGCGGTGGCCAGTCCGAGGTCGTTGTGGCAGTGGGTGGAGGTGATGTAGTCGCCCTTCACCTCCCGGCGGATGTACTGGATCAGGGCGCCGAAGTCCCAGGGGATGCCGTAGCCGACGGTGTCGGGGATGTTCAGCGTGGTGGCGCCGGCGTCGACCGCGGCCTGGAGGACCTCCAGCATGAACTCCAGGGGGGTGCGGGTGGCGTCCTGGGGGCTGAACTCGACGTCGCCGGTGTGCTCCCGGGCCCGGGCCACGCCGGAGCGGGTGGCCGCCAGCACCTGGGCCTCGTCCATCTTCAGCATGTGCTGCATGTGCTGGGGGCTGGTGGAGATGAACACGTGGATGCGGCCCCGCTCGGCGTCGCGCAGGGCGTCCCAGCAGCGGTCGACATCGGCCACGTGAGTCCGCGACAGGCCGGCGATGACGGGACCTCGCACGGTGCGGGCGATCTGGCGGACGGCCTCGAAGTCGCCCTGGCTGGCGACGGGGAACCCGGCCTCGATGTAGTCGACCCCGAGACGAGCCAGCTGCTCGGCGATCTCCAGCTTCTCGGCCGCGTCGAGAGAGATGCCCGGCGACTGCTCGCCGTCGCGCAGCGTGGTGTCGAAGATGACCAGCCTGCTGTTCGGGGCGGAGGTGGGATCTGGGCTCATGTCGAGGGTCCTCTCTGGAAAGAAAAAACCTCCCGGCCCGAAGGCTTGGGGAGGCGAGGGCGAGCACCGGAAGGCGCCCGCCGCTAGGTAAGGAGGAGGGTGGTGGAAGTGGGCGCGGTGACGGACAAGGGGTACATCTCCTTCGAGAATGACAGTTGCGTCGCAGAGCGTCAAGTAGGGTCGAATTACATGCTTCGAAAGACCTTCCGCCTCGTGATCCGTCTCGGGCTGCTCACCGGCCTCGGGCTGGCGCTGTTCAAGTTCGTCCAGGGCCGGCGGTCGGCCGACGTCGGCCGCCCTTCCACCGACTGGGCGCCGGCGCCGGCGCCGGCGGTGAACGTGAACCTGCCGCGCACCCCTCCCGACCCTCCGTTGGTGCAGCCGGCCATGCTCGAGGAGGTCCTCGCCAAGAGGAAGGCGTCGACCCCGGAGCCGGCGCCCGAGCCGGCGCCGGCCCCTGTCGCCAGCGAGCCCGTCGTGAAGAAGGCGCCGGCCAAGAAGGCGGCGGCCAAGAAGGCTCCCGCCGCCCCGGCCGCCGAAGGGGCGGTCAAGAAGGTGGCCCCGAAGAAGGCGGCGGCCAAGAAGGCGGCCGGCGCCCCGGCCAAGAAGTCCCCTGCGGCCAAGAAGGCCGCCCCGGCGAAGAAGAGCACCAAGAAGGCGCCCCCGGCGCCCGAGTAGCCGGCGCCTGGGGCTTCTCGTTGGCGCCGGCGACCTCACCTGGCGGGATGCGCTCGTTTCAGGCCTAGCCTGCGGTCGACCGGTTCCCACTCGATCGACCGCCTGGTGCTGCTGAAAGAGACCGGCTCGGTGCGGGCGACGCGGGCGCTGTCGGGTTCCGTCACCACCGCCGGCGGCCGCCAGGTGTGTTCTCCTTGGTCGTCAATGCCGACCCGCTGCCGTCGGCGGGTGCTCGGCGCCATGGATGCCCCGGTGGCGTCGATCGCCGCAAGCCGGACCTGAGTCAGCCGGCAGCCTCAAGCATTCCGGGCGATGGGCCGATAGGCCGAGAGGCTGTCCTTTGTGGCGCCCGGAAAAGGATGAGCAGGGGCATGCCTAGACGAGTGCCCAACCTGCACTGCGAGCAGCCCCCGGGCACCGGGCAACGGGTGCGCGCCCGCCAGTGGTCGCGGGGGCTGTCGCTCGTCCTCCTCGGGGTCATGGTCACCGTGAACCTGGTCCTGGCCGGGCTCGTCCAGGGGCTGGTGCGCGACCAGGAGCGCGGTCTCTTGAGGGAGCGGGCCAACGAGGTCGGCTTCGTGGCCGAGAGCCGGATGGCCACCGTCCAGGCCCGGCTGGAGCAGGTCGGGACGGTGGCGCTGGTCAGCGACCGCTCCCCGGAGAGCTTCGCCGCTCTACCGACCCCGCCTGATCCCGGCGCCCTGGGGACTGCCCTCCTGCGCCCGGAAGGCGACGGCTTCGTCGTCGAGCTGGCCTCCGGGCGTGCCATGGTCCCCGGGCAGATCATCACCGGCGTCCGGGCCGAGGCCATGCGGCGGGCCCTGACCGCCACCGCCATGGTGAACACGCCGGTCATGGCCGACCGGATCCTGCCGTCCCTCGGGTTCGCCCTTGGACCGCCCCATGCCCCGGCCGGAACGGTGGTCTACCGGGAGTCGGCGGTGAACGTCGCCGCTCCTTCCATGGCCGCCCAGGCAGGGCTGTTCAACGGTCTCAACGGGTTCCTCTTCGCCTCGACCGAGCCTGACCCCACCCAGTTGGTCCAGACGTCGGCGTGGCCGACCAGGACGCCGCCGGCCGGCGCATACCAGCGGCTGTTCAACGTCGGCGCCGGCCAGTGGCTGCTGGCCGTCTCCCCCATAGAGCCCCTGGTCGGGCCGCTGGTGGACAGGCTGCCGCTGATCATCGGGGTGGTGGGGATGGTCGTGTCGCTCGCCATCTTCATGGCCCTGGACGCGTTGACCCGGCGAAGGAACTTCGCCCTCCGCCTGGTTGACGAGCGCACCGCCGACCTCCAGACCGCGGAGCGCAAGGCGGTCGAGGCGTCGCGCCTGAAGTCGCTGTTCCTCGCCAACATGAGCCATGAGATCCGCACGCCGCTGAACGGGGTCATCGGGATGGCCGGCCTGCTCCTCGATACCGACCTCGACGCCGACCAGCACCAGTTCGCCCTGACCGCCCGCCGTTCCGGTGAGGCGTTGCTCGAGTTGATCAACGACATCCTCGACTTCTCCAAGATCGAAGCCGGCAGGCTGGAACTGGAGATCTCCGATTTCGACCTGCGCGAGGTCGTCGAGGGTGCCGCCGGCGTGCTGGCGCCGGCGGCTCACGAGAAGGGCTTGGAGCTGGTCGTGGCGGTCGACCGCGACGTACCACGCGTGGTGACCGGCGATCCCGGCCGCATCCGCCAGGTGGTGACCAACCTGTTGAGCAACGCCGTCAAGTTCACCGACGCCGGGGAGGTCGAGGTGACAGTCCGGCTCGACCGCCAGCAGGACGGCCTCATCGCCTTCGCGGTGCGCGACACCGGCATCGGCATCGCCGAGGCGGACAAGGAGCGGTTGTTCGAGTCCTTCGAGCAGGCCGACGCGTCGACCACCCGCCACTACGGCGGCACCGGCCTGGGCCTGGCCATCTCCCGCCGGCTGGTGGAGCTGATGGGTGGCACGATCGGGGTGGCGAGCGAGGTGGGCCGGGGGAGCGTCTTCACCTTCACCGCCCTGCTGCCTGCCGGCGCCGAGCCCCCGATGATGCCGGCGCCGTCCGAGGTCTCGGTGCTGCTGGTCGACGACAACGCTGCCAGCCGGGCGATCGTCGGACGCCAGTTGCGGGCACGGGGGATGGTGGCGACGGTCCTTCCCGATGCGACGGCGGCGCTGGCCCTGCTCCGCCGGGCGGCGCTCGCCGGGAGCCTTCCCGATGTCGCCCTCGTCGACCGCCACATGCCGGGCATGGACGGCCTGGAGCTGGTGCGCGCCATCGCGGCCGACCCCGCCCTTGACGCGGTACGGGTCATCATGCTGACGCCGGCCAACAAGTCGGGCGCCGGCACGTCGGGCCGGGTCTCGGCTCACCTGGCCAAGCCGGTGCCGGAGCCGCGCCTGGTGGAGACCATCGTGAGCGTGCTGGCGTCGCGGTCGGCGCCGGCCTCTGTGCCGGAGTCGCCGGCGCCCGGGGGGGACGGCGCCATACCTCGCGTGCTGGTCGCCGAGGACAACGCCGTCAACCAGCTGGTGGCGACGGCCATGCTTACCCGCCTCGGCTATCTGGTCGACGTCGTGGCCAACGGTCGCGAAGCGGTGCAGGCGGTCGAGCGGACGTCCTACGTGGCCGTCCTGATGGATTGCCGGATGCCAGAGATGAACGGGTACGAGGCGTCGATGGAGATCCGGCGCACCGAAGCGCCCGGCCGCCACGTCCCCATCGTCGCCCTCACCGCGTCGGCCATCAACGGCGACGAAGAGCGGTGCCGAGCCGCCGGCATGGATGGCTATGTGACGAAGCCGGTTACCGTCGAGCGGCTGGCCACGGTCCTCGCCGCGCTGGGTGAACCCGTCGGAGGCGTCGAGCCTCAGATCAGGACGGGAAACGAACGGTGACGACGGTCGCATCCGCCTGACCGCACGGCCCGTGACGGCATCAACTACAGCGCGCGATGAATGTCATGGTGGACCCTTACTCCTGGTCCACCGTCGCCACGTGGAGGATGCCGTCGGCGGCGTTGAGCTCGGCCCGCACCTGGGGTGGCAGGGCGCGGTCGGTGGACAGGACCATGAGGGCGGCGACGCCTGAGGGAGAGCGGCCGACGTCCATGTCGGAGATGTTGATCCCCGCCTTGCCGAGCGTCACGCCGACCAGGCCGATCATCCCCGGCCGGTCGTCGTTGCGGACGACCACCATGTGGCGGGCCGGCGGGATGTCGACGGTGTGGTCGTCGACCATCACCAGGCGAGCCTCGTCGCGCAGGCCGAACAGGCTGCCGGCCAGGGAGTGCCCATCGCCCGAAAGGGTGATGAGGTTGACGTAGTCGTGGGCCGCTGCCGTGCGCGACTCCTGCACGTCGAGGCCGCGAGCTTCGGCCAGCTGGGGCGCGTTCACGTAGGACACGGGCCCGGTGCCGCCGGCGCCGAGCACCCCCTTGAGCACGGCCAGGGTGAGGATGCGGGTGTCGTAGTCGGCCAGCTGGCCCTGGTAGTCGACGGCCAGCGACTTGGGCTCGCCCTCGCCCAGTGATGCCCAGATGTGGCCCAGGCGCTCGGCCAGGGGCAGGAACGGCCGTACCGCCTCGGCGGCCTCGCTGGCGTCGATGTTGACCGCGTAGGGCACGAAGTCGCCGGCCAGAGCCAGGCACACCTGCTCGCCGATGGTCTCCCCGGCCTTGTCCTGGGCCTCGACGGTGCTGGCCCCCAGATGGGGCGTGACCACCACCGAGGGGAGGTCGAACAGGGGCGACTCGGTGGTCGGCTCCTTGGCGAAGACGTCGATGGCGGCGCCGGCGATGCGGCCCTCGGCGATGGCGGCGGCGAGGGCGGCCTCGTCGATGATCCCGCCCCGGGCCACGTTGACGATGCGCAGGGAGGGCTTGGCCTGGGCCAGCAGCTTCTCGCCCACCAGGCCCACACTCTCGGGCGACTTGAGCAGGTGGATGCTGATGAAGTCGGCCTGGCGGACGACCTCCTCCAGCTCGAGCAGTTCGACGCCCAGCTTGCGGGCCCGCTCCGGCGACATCCACGGATCCCAGGCCACCAGCCGCATGCCGAAGGCGTAGGCCCGCTGGGCCACGAGGGTGCCGATGCGCCCCAGGCCGAGGAGCCCGAGCGTCTTGCCGTGCATCTCGACGCCGGTCCACTTCGACCGCTGCCACTTGCCCTCCTTGAGGGCCGCGCTGGCCTGGGGCACGTTGCGGGCCGCCGACAGGAGCAGGGCCATGGTGTGCTCGGCGGCGGTGACGATGTTCGACAGCGGGGCGTTGCAGACCATCACGCCCCGGCGGGTGGCCTCGGCCACGTCGACGTTGTCGAGTCCGATGCCGGCCCGGCCGACGACGACCAGCTCGGTGCCGGCGGCAAGGACCTCGGCGGTGACCTGGGTCTCGGAGCGGATGATGAGGGCGGCGGCGCCGGGGACGACCTCGAGCAGCTGCTCAGGGGTCAGCCCCAGGCGGACGTCGACCTCGTGACCCTCGTCACGCAGGCGCTCCAGGCCCTTTTCGGCAAGCTCTTCGGTGACGAGTACGCGGGCCATGTCGGCCATCGTCGCATGGCTTCGCCTTCGCAGCCAAAGGCTGCTCGGCGAGTTGATCGCGCTCGGTCGGCCGGCGGAGCCGGCTCTCCCTCGCCGTTTGCTTTCGGCCGCCAGCCGAAGCGGCCGCCTTCGGCGGCGTCGGAGCGGCCGCCGGCACCAACCCCGCCTAGTCGGGCTCCTCCTCGTCGTCGATCCAGGGGCGGTAGATGGCCTGGGCGTCGCGGGGGCTGCTGTTGAGCCGGATCTCGTAGCGCTGCGGGCCCTCGGGCTCACCGGGGGCCTCCTGCTCGATGGCGATCGTGTCCTTCTTCTTCTCGGGGTCGAACACGTCGCGCAGGCCGAGGGCGATGCCGGTGAGCAGGGCGCCGGTGGCCGTCCGCGCCTTCTTGGCCGGCGGCCGCGGCAGGGGGTCGGAGGCGGGCTTGAGCTTGAACCCGAAGAGGTCGTCGCGGCCGTAGAACTCCTCGAGCGGCGCCTCGGCCGGGTCGCCACCCTGCTCAAGGGGCCGCTCGGGCCCGGCAGGCTCCTCCGCCGGCTGCTCGGGCCGCTCGTCCATCGGTTCCAGGTTACGCCAGCAGGGTGGCCAAGCGGCCGAGTCCCTCCTCGAGCGCCTCGTCGGCCAGGGCGTAGGACAGGCGGGCGTAGCCGGGGGCGCCGAATGCCTCGCCGGGCACGACGGCGACCTTGGCCTCCTCGAGTGCGATCTCGGCCAGCTCCAGGGTGGTCTTGGCCGTCCGGCCGCCGGCCAGCGGCCTGCCCAGCACGCCGGCGAAGTTCGGGAAGGCGTAGAACGCACCCTCCGGCTCCAGGCACTCCACGCCGGGCATGGCCGACAGGAGCTCGAACATTCGCCGGCGCCGGCGGTCGAAGGCGGCTCGCATCTCGCCGACACAGGCCTGGTCGCCGGTGAGGGCGGCGACGGCCGCCCGCTGGGAGACGTTGGCCACGTTGGAGGTGGCGTGGGACTGGAGGTTGGTGGCGGCCTTGCCCACGTCGGCGGGGCCGATCATCCACCCCACCCGCCAGCCGGTCATGGCGTAGCTCTTGGCCACGCCGTTGACGACGATCGTCCGGTCGGCCAGCTCGGGGACCAGCGCCGGCATCGACGAGAACGTGTGGTCGCCGTAGACCAGGTGCTCGTAGATCTCGTCGGTGACGACCCACAGGCCACGGTCGGCGGCCCACCGGCCGACCTCGGCGGTCTGCTCGGCGGTGTACACCGCCCCCGTGGGGTTCGACGGCGACACGAAGAGCAGGACCTTGGTCCGCTCGGTCGTCGCCGCCTCCAGGGCGTCGACGGTCGCCCGGAAGCCGGTGGACTCGTCGGTGGGCACCGGTACGTCGACCCCGCCGGCCAGCCGGATGGACTCGGGGTAGGTGACCCAGTACGGCGCCGGCACCAGCACCTCGTCGCCCGGGTCGAGCAGGGCGGCGAAGGAGTTGTACACCGCCTGCTTGGCCCCGTTGGTGATGACGACCTGCGACGCCGCCACCTCGTAGCCGGAGTCCTTGGCCGTCTTGACCGCCACCGCCTCCTTCAGCTCGGGTAGGCCGCCGGCGGGCGTGTAGCGGTGGTTCTTGGCCTGGGGGGCGGCCTCGATGGCTGCCTGAACGATGTGGGCCGGCGTGGGAAAGTCCGGCTCGCCGGCGCCGAAGCCGATGACGTCGTGGCCGGCGGCGACCAGCGACTTGGCCTTGGCGTCGACGGCCAGGGTGGCCGACTCCTCGATGGCGGCGATGCGGCGGGACAGGCGGGGGCGGGCGTCGGCGGTCTCAGGCACGGCTGCGATGGTGTCACACCGGAGGCCGCCGGCGGCAAGGAGATACGAGGTCGCAGTCGCCGCCGGGTCTGAGGGATAGTGGCCCACGATGACTTCCTCCTCTCCCGACATCACCCTCCCGCCCGACCTGCGCCCCGCCGACGGGCGGTTCGGAAGCGGTCCGTCGAAGGTGCGGGCCGAGTCCCTCGTCGCCCTGGTGGCCACCGGCGAGTCCTACCTGGGCACCAGCCACCGCCAGTCGCCCGTCCGCTCAGTGGTGGGCCGGCTTCGAGCCGGCATGGCCGACCTCTTCGCCCTTCCCGACGGCTACGAAGTGGTGTTCGGCAACGGCGGCGCGGCCTACTTCTGGGACCTCGCCGTCCTCTCCCTGATCGAGCGCCGCAGCCAGCACCTCACCTTCGGCAACTTCTCCGAGTCCTTCGCCCTGACGTCGGCGGCCGCCCCCCACCTCGACGCCCCCGACG
>Ga0247713_1000875_pt1 | contig 16467 bp, 15 predicted proteins | sample 21E_NmetaG_FD_189936 | JGI IMG/M metagenome (GOLD analysis project Ga0247713, IMG submission 189936) | Soil microbial communities from hillslope of Landscape Evolution Observatory, University of Arizona, Oracle, AZ, United States - 2-1-E_N | ecosystem: Engineered > Artificial ecosystem >... | reverse complement strand
GCCGGCGGGCCGTCCGGCGCCGCCCCCCAGGCCGAGGGCGTCACGCCGCCGGCGGGTACCGGTTCCTCGTCGTGCTCCTCGGCGGCCACCTCGTCGATGACCGCACCGGGCCCGGCGAGCAGCAGGCGGTAGAGCCGGCAGCGGGCCAGGAGCTCGTCGTGGGTCCCGTTGTCGACCACCGCGCCACCGTCCACGACGGCGATGCGGTCGGCCAACCGAAGGGTCGAGCGGCGGTGGGCCACCAGCAGAGTGGTCCGTCCCTGCATCAGCCTGTGCAGCGTGGCGTGGATCTCCTCCTCGGTCCGGGCGTCTATGGCCGAGGTGGCGTCGTCGAGCACGAGGACGCGTGGGTCGGTGAGCAGGGCCCGGGCCAGGGCCAGGCGCTGGCGCTGGCCTCCCGACAGGGTGAGGCCTCCTTCTCCCAACCGGGTGTCGTACCCGTGGGGCAGGGCGGCGACGAACTCGTGAGCTTCGGCGGCACGGGCCGCGGCGGTGATCTCGTCCGGCGTCGCATCGGGGCGGCCGTAGGCGATGTTGGCGGCGACCGTGTCCGAGAACAGGAACGACTCCTCGAACACCACCCCGATCTGGCGGCGGAGGGAGTCGAGGGTGACGTCACGCACGTCGACGCCGTCGAGGCGCACGCTGCCCGCCTGGACCTCGTAGAAGCGGGGCAGGAGCAGCGAGACGGTGGACTTCCCCGACCCCGACGGTCCGACCAGGGCGACCGTCTCCCCGGGGGCAACGGTGAGCGAGAACCCCCTCAGGACGGGCTCGGAGCGCAGGTATCCGAAGGTGACGTCGTCGAAGACGATGTCTCCGGTGACCGGAGGAAGGTGTGGGGCCCCCGGCCGTTCGGCGACCACGGGCGTGGAGTCGAGCAGCTCGAAGATGCGCTCGGCGCCCGCCCGGGCCTGCTGGGCGATGACGGTCAGGACCGAGAGCATGCGCACCGGGCCCACCATTCGGAACAGGTAGGTGGAGAAGGCCAGGAAGGTGCCGAGGCTGATGCGCCCCTCGAGGGCCAGCCACCCCCCGAAGGCCAGCACCGCCACCTGACCGAGGGCTGGTACGGCCTCCAGCGCGGAGGCGTACCGGGCCTGGATGCGCAGGGCGCGCAGGCGCGACGCGAAGAGCTCCTCCGACACCCCGGCCAGGCGTTCGAGCTCGCGTTGCTCCTGCCCGAAGCCCTTGACCACCCGCACGCCAGAGACCGCTTCGTCGACCACGCCCGCCACCTCGGCCGCCCGCTGCTGCGCGTCCCATGACGCGGGGAACACGGTGTCGCGGAGGCGGACGGCGATCCACAGGATTGCGGGCAGGACGACCAGGCTCACGATGGTGAGCAGGGGCGAGAGCACGGCCATGATCCCGAGAGACATGACGACCATGACCAGGTTCCCGGTGGCCAGGGGGAGAAAGGCGAGCAAGGACTGGATCAGTCCCACGTCGGAGCCCGCCCGGGAGACGACCTGGCCGGTCTGGAAGTCATCATGGCGGGCGAAGTCGAGGCGCTGGAGGCGCTCGTAGATGGCGTTGCGCAGGTCGAACTGGACGCTGAGCGCCACCCGGCCCCCCACGAAGCGCCTGACGTGGGCCACTCCGAACCGGAACAGGCCCGCCGCGACCAAGAGGGCGAGCCACGGGGCGAGCGGCCGCTCACGGCCGAGGATGACGTCGTCGACGATGACCTTCTGGATCACCGGCGTGAAGGCGCTCACGGCGAGTCCGACCACCGCGGCGCCGAAGGACATGATCACGTCGGCGCGGTGGGCCATGAGGTAGGGCCACAACCTGCGGATCCAGCCCCCGGACATGAGGTCGAGCGTACGGCGACCCCAGCCGGTACTCCTCTGCGAATTACGCTTTGCGCCGATGGCCGACGCTCCGGAGGACACCCTGGCCGTCTGGGCGGCGCAGGACCCGGGCGCGGTGGCGGTATTCGAGGCGGGCCAGATCACGACCCGTGCCGAGCTCAACGCCCAGGTCAACCGGCTCGCCGGGGGCCTGGCGGCCTTGGGCGTCGGGGCGGGTGAGCGGGTGGCATGGTGCGGGCCGAACACCACCCAGGTGGTCGTGGCCGTGCACGCCTGCCGCAAGCTCGGCGTGGTGGCGGTGCCGATGTCGTACCGGTTCAGGGCCGAGGAGCTCCGCCACGTCCTCTCCGCCAGCGGGGCTGCGGTGGTCTTGGCCGACGCCGCCTACGCGCCGGAGGTTGCCGCCGTCCTCCCCGAACTGCCGCAGGTCCGCCATGCCGTGTCGTTCGGCGGCGTCTTTCCCGGCATGCGTCGGTGGGAGGCGATAACCGCCCTCGGCTCCCCGAACGAGCCCCCGCCGCCGTCCGATCCCGCCAAGACCATGATGTACACCTCGGGGACGACGGGGAGGCCGAAGGGGGCTGTCCGCGGTCCGGCCGACCCGACGCTGCGCACGGCGATGATGGCCGAGCTCGGCTTCGGCGGGCCCGGGCCCGAGGTCCACATCGTTACCGGGCCGCTCTACCACGCCGGTCCCCACGCCTTCGCCCTGCTGGCCCACCTGACCGGCGGCGCGCTCGTCGTCACCCCTTCCTTCGACCCGGCTGAGTGGATCCGCCTGGTCGAGGAGCACGGGGTCACCTCGGCATTCGTGGCGCCCACCCACCTGAAGCGCATCGTCGGACTTCCCAGTGGGTTGCTGGCCTCCGCCGACCTGTCGTCGCTGCGCACCGTGATCGTCAACGCCGCTCCAGTGCCGTACGCCCTCAAGCAGGAGGTCATCGCCAAGCTGGGCGACGGCTTTCTGTACGAGGTCTACGGCTCGACCGAGCTGGGCATCGTCACCGTGCTGAGCCCGGAGGACCAGCTCCGGAAGCCCGGCTCGTGCGGGCGTCCCTACGGGGGAATCGGGCTCAAGGTCGTCGGCTCGGAGGGGGCCGAGACCGCCACCGGCGAGCCGGGGGAGCTGTTCGTGCGCACGACCCAGGCCTTCGAGGGCTACCACGGCGGCGCCGAGCCGCTGGAAGAGCTGCCCGGCGGCGGCGGATGGGTTTCCGTCGGCGACATCGGCTGGCTCGACGACGAGGGGTACCTGCACATCAGCGACCGCAAGACCGACATGCTGATCACCGGCGGCATGAACGTGTACCCGGCGGAGGTCGAGGCCGTGCTGCACGCCCATCCCGACGTGGCCGACGCCGCCGTCTTCGGGATACCAGACGACGAGTGGGGCGAACGGGTGCACGCCGTCGTGGCACCCCGGAGCGGCCGGTCGCTCGACCCCGCCGCCCTCGACGCGTTCGTGGCCGTTCGCCTGGCCGCCTTCAAGCGCCCCCGGTCGTGGGACTTCCGCGCCGAGCTGCCCCGCACCGAGAGCGGCAAGCTGCTCAAGCGGGTGCTGCGTGCCGAACAACGGGACGGTCAGCCATCCCAGGTGTGATCCGGTCCCTACGCACGAGGTTGCCGGTGATCCTCGTCGCCGTCATCCTTCTCTCGAGCCCGGTCGTCGCCGACGCCCAGGCGCCGGGGCCAGACGCCTCGCCGGCCGCGCCGACCCTGACCACGCCGGTGTTCAGCATGCGGAGGGTTCCGGCCATGTTGTCGCGGGTGGTGGCCGAGACCAACCTGCGCACCGACCTCGACCGCATCGTCAGCGACCCGGTCTACGGCGCCGCCCGCGACCGGACCTGCCTCATCGTGAGCGAGCCGGGCGGCGGCCCGGCCCACTACAGCCGCCAGCCCACCCTCGGGCTCATCCCCGCGTCGACCCTGAAGCTGCTGACCACCGCCGCCGCTCTGGCCCAGTTCGGGCCCGACCGGCGGTTCACGACCGAGGTTCGGGCCGGCGCTCCACCGGTCGACGGGGCGGTGGGCGAGCTGTACCTCGTGGGTGGCGGCGACCCCCTCCTGTCCACCGCCGTCTTCGCGTCCGACGGCGGGTACATGGGCCAGCCCCGGCGAATGACCTCGGTCGAGGCGCTGGCCGACAAGGTCGTCGCCGCCGGCGTGCGCCAGGTGGGGCGCGTCATCGGCGACGAGAGCCGCTACGACAGCGTGCGGCTCGTACCGAGCTGGAACCCGCGCTACATCGCCAACTTCGACATCAGCCCGCTCTCCGCCCTGGTGGTGGACAAGGCCTTCACCAGCTCGGACCCTCCGGCGGTGGCCATCTCTCCTCCTGCCCATGCCGCCAGCGTGCTGGCCACGCTCCTGCAGGCCCGAGGCGTCACCGTGGGTGACACCGGCGTGGGCAGGACGCCGACCGGTGCTGCGCCGGTGACCTCGATCGATTCGCCTCCCCTCACGGAGATCGTGGCCGAGATCCTCCAGAACAGCGACAACATGGCTGCCGAGATGCTGGTCAAGGAGATGAGCACCGGGCCCGGCAACCCCGGGTCCACGACTGCGGGCCTCGCTGTCGTCGTCGACCGACTCGGCCAGACGGCGGGCATCGCCGCCGAGGACGTGGTGATGGTCGACGGTTCAGGGCTCGATCGGGGCAACAAAGCCACATGCGAAGCGCTCCAGCGGGTGGTGGCGCAGGGGCCTGCCGCGCTGGCCGCCGGCCTGCCGGTGGCCGGGCGGAACGGCACTCTGTTCCGCCGGTTCCTGGGCACTCCTGCGGCCGGACGCGTGTGGGCCAAGACGGGCTCGCTGCAGGGCGTGACCGGGCTGAGCGGCTACGTCACCGGGACTGCCAACGGCAACGTCGCTTTCACCCTGCTGGCCAACGACCTGCCCAGCATGTCGGTCGGCGCTGGCATGCAGGACCGGGTGGTGAAGGTCCTGGCCGCGTTCCCGAGGGCGCCGTCGCCCGGGGAGCTCGAGCCCAAGCCTGCCGGCGCCCCGGCCGGATGACCCAGTTGCCGATGTTCCCCCTGGGCAGCGTGTTGCTCCCGTCGACGGCCATGTCGTTGCACATCTTCGAGCCCCGGTACCGGGCGCTGGCCCGCGACTGCGTCGACGGCGATCGACGTCTCGGCGTGGTGCTGATCGAGCGGGGGAGCGAGGTGGGCGGCGGCGACGTGCGCTTCGACGTGGCCACGCGGGCGACGATCGCCGACGCGGTCGAGCTCGACGACGGCCGCTGGGTCATGGTGCTGATCGGCGACGACCGGGTACGGGTGCAGCGGTGGCTGCCCGATGATCCGTACCCCCGCGCCGAGGTCGCACCGTGTGACGATCGACCGCCGGGTCCATCCGCGTCGAACCGCCGAGACGACCTCGAGCGCCTGTCGCGGCGCGTCGCCGCCCAGAAGGTCGAGCTGGGCGACGCGGCGGCGGACATGACCCTCGAACTCAGCTCAGACGTGGCCGTGGCCACCTGGCAGGCCGTCGGCCTGGCCTCGCTCGGGCCGCTCGACGCGCAGCGGATCCTGGCCACGGACGGGGCCGACGAGCGGCTCCACCTGGTGTTGTCGCTGCTCGAGGAAGAGTCCGCCGTGCTTGCGCAGCGGTTGGCCGGAGGATAGGAAGCACGTCATGGCCAGGCGGGGAACGCAGGACAAGAAGGACACGAGCCTCCCCGGGGAGGCCCAGGAGCTCTGGCAGCTCGTCGTCGGCTACGCCAAACAGGAGACGCTCGACCCGGTCAAGAACCTCGGCCGGTTCCTCGCGTACGGCATGGGTGGTGCGCTGCTCGGGAGCCTGGGGGCCGTCCTGCTGCTGCTGGGTGGGCTCAGGCTCCTACAGACCGAGACCGGCTCGGCGTTCGACGGCAACCTCACGTTCATCCCCTACCTGCTGGTGCTGGCGGCCAGCGGCGCAATCGTCTTCGGGGCCATGAAAGCCCGTGCCCGCGGCCAGAGAAGGGACACACCATGAGCGAGCCACGCATCACCCGGGCCGACATCGAGGGCAAGCTCCGCGACATGCGGGGCGGGGTGGAGGAGACGGCCGAGGCGGCCAAGGCCCCGATCATGGCCATCGGCGCCGGTGTCGCCGCGGTCATCGTCATCGCCGCCTTCCTGCTCGGGAAGCGCCGCGGCCGGCGCCGGTCCACCGTCGTCGAGATCCGGCGGGTCTGATGCTCAAGACGCTGGTCCGCGTCGGCTTCGCCCGCGGGATCGGGGGCTCACGGGGTTGGCTGACCCTGGGCGTCGTCGCCGGCGGACTGCAGCTCCTGCGACGGGTGGCCAACCGTGAGCCCGACGTGGTGTACCTCGAAGAGCTGCACCCCGGGCAGTCGGTCGTCATCCAGCACTTTCCTGCCGGCAAGTAGCACCCCCTGCAGGAGCAGCAGGGCAAGGGACGCGATGATGGGCCGGTGGACCCCTCCTTCGCACCGGGCGACAAGGTGCTCTTGATCGACGGCAAGAGCCGTCGCTACCTGATCACCCTGCGGGAAGGCGGGCAGTTCCACACCCACGCTGGCGCGACCCCTCACGACTCGATCCTGGGCCTGGCCGACGGGTCGACGGTGCGGTCGCCGTCGGGGGCCAGGTACCTGGCCCTACGCCCCACCCTCGCTGACTTCGTGCTGGCCATGCCCAGGGGGGCCCAGGTCATCTATCCCAAGGATCTGGGCCCGCTGTTGATCCTGGCCGACGTGTTCCCGGGCGCTCGGATCCTGGAGGCGGGCGTGGGATCGGGCGCTCTGTCGATGACCCTGCTGCGGGCCGGGGCCGAGGTAGTGGGTTACGAGCTGCGGGAGGACTTCGCGGCCAAGGCCCAGGCCAACGTGGCGTCGTTCCTGGGCGAGGGCTGCCCCTACCGGGTGGAGCTGCGCGACGTCTACGAGGGGATCGACGAGACGGGGCTCGACCGCATCCTGCTGGACCTTCCAGAACCGTGGCGGGTGGTCAAGCACGCCGTCGGCGCCCTGCGCCCCGGAGGGATCCTCGTGTCCTACCTCCCGGGCATGGGCCAGGTGGCCCAGCTGCGGGAAGCCCTCGACGGCGCGTCGTTCGTGCTGGCCGAGACCGTCGAGGTGCTCCAGCGCTCGTGGCACATCGAAGGCCAGTCGGTCCGGCCCGACCACCGGATGGTGGCCCACACCGGTTTCCTCACCTCCGCCCGCCGCCCGGCCGACCAGCCGTTGGTCTGAAGGTGAACGTCCTGGACCTGCTCATCGCCATCCTGATGGTCACGTCGATCGGGGGCGGCTGGCGGCTCGGCTTGCTGACCGGCGCCACCTCGTGGGTCCTCCTGATCCAGGCCCTGGTGCTGGCCACCATGCTCCTCCCTCCGGTCGCCACCACGCTGGGCGGCGAGAACCCCGGGCTGCGGCTCATGGTCGCCGCCCTCCTCTTCATCGGCGCCGGCTTCGCCGGTCAGCGGGCGGGCATCGTCCTCGGCCGGCACTTCCGTCGCTCGATGCTTCCCGAGGAGGGCCAGTCCCGGCGCTGGGACAAGGTCGCCGGGGCGGTGGCGGCGCCGCTCGCGGTCATCGTTGGCCTCTGGCTGCTGATCCTCCCTCCGCTGAACGAGATGGCGGGGTCGTTCTCCGGTCTGACCCGGCAGTCAGCACTGGTGGGGGCCATCGACGCCGCGCTTCCGGAGCCGCCCGAGACGTCGCAGGCCCTACGCCGCCTGGCCGGACCGGCTGGGGCGCCCCACGTGTTCAAGGGCCTGATCCCCGCCCTCGACACCGGCCCGCCCCCAACCGATTCCGGACTGGCTCCGCAGGTCGTGGCCCGCGTGTCGGCCAGCACCGTCCGGGTGGAGGGCATCGCCTGCTGGTACGAGCGTGACGGCAGCGGCTTCACCGTCGCCCCTGAGCTGGTCGTGACCAACGCCCACGTGGTGGCGGGTCAGCAGCGGACCGTGGTCGTCCGGCCGGACGGCCGCCGCCTCCGGGCCGAGGTGACGGTGTTCGACCCCATTCGCGATCTGGCACTCCTGACGGTCCCGGGTCTCGGGCAGGCACCGCTGCCCCTGGCCGACGGGAAAGTCGGGACAACCGCGGCAGTGTTCGGTCATCCCGAGGGACAGGTACGTCTGGAGGTCTCCCCGGCCGCCATCCGCCAGCAGGTCAACGCCCTCGGTCCGGATCTCTACCAACTGGGGATGATCCGCCGGGCGGTCTACGTGCTGGCCGCCGAGCTGGCGCCGGGGGATTCGGGCGGCGCCCTGGTCAACGCGGAGGGACAGGTCGTGGGGGTGGCCTTCGCCATCTCGCCGGATGACCCGGAGACCGCCTACGCCTTGGCCGTCTCTGAGCTGCGCAGCGTCCTCAACGCGGCGCGGGAGGCGCCGGCCAGCACCGGCCCCTGCATCGGGTAGGCGAGACGTATTCTGGCCTCATGAGCGAAGTCGTGAAGACCGACGAGGAGTGGCGCGAGCAGCTCACGCCCGAGCAGTACGAGGTGCTTCGCCGCAAGGGCACCGAACGGGCCGGTACCGGCAAGTACGCCTACTCGAAGGATGACGGCATGTACCGGTGCGCGGCGTGCGGGGCGGCGCTCTTCAGCTCCGACGCCAAGTTCGAGTCGGGCACCGGCTGGCCGAGCTTCACCGAGCCGGCGGTGGCCGAGGCCATCGAGCTCCACGAGGACAGGGCCCACGGCATGCGGCGCACCGAGGTCACCTGCCGGGCGTGCGGCGGGCATCTGGGCCACGTGTTCCCGGATGGCCCCGGGCCCTCCGGCATGCGCTACTGCATCAACTCGGTTTCGCTCGAGCTCGCTCCCGAATAGGGGTCACCGCGGGCGGGTCGCCGCCGACGGGGCAGGGGCCCCTGTCGGCGACGGCGGGCGTGGCGCGAAGCGCCCGGGTGCCTGCCGTGGGGACACAGCTCAACCGGCCCCGTACCAGCCGGCGACGTCGGCGACGAGGTGGGCGGTGCCGCCGCCGTTGTAGATGCTGAGCCTGCCGCCGGTCCCCAGCTTGCCCATGACCAGGTTGGGCGCGGTCTGACCGGCGGCGAAGTTGAGGTTGGAGGCAAGGGGCCGGATGTCGGCCGTCGGCCAGGCGGTCAGGTAGCCCAGGCCGAGGGGGTCGACCACGGTGACGTTCAGGATCGTGGCGGTGACCCCGGTGGCCGGTACACCGCCCCGGCCGGTGACGAGGAGGTCGAGAGCACCGGCGGGAGGGAGGGGGAACGGGAGGGCTCCGAGGCCGACCCGGGTGTCGAGCACCCGTGCCGGCGGAAGCGGGTGGTACCGGGCCCCCGTCGCCTCGCCCGACACGCCGAACCAACCGGACACGTCGGCGATGACGTGGACGGCGCCTGCGCCGTTGTAGAGGCTGACCTTTCCATTGGGCCCGACCTTCACCATGGCCAGGTTGGCCACGGTCTGGCCGCCGACGAAGTTCAGGTTGGAGGCGAGCGGGCGCACGTCGCCGCTCGGCCAGCCGGTGAGGTAGCCGCCGGCCACCGGTTCGGTCACGGTGACGTTCAAGACCACGGCCGAGACCCCGGTCGCCGGCACTCCGCCTCGACCGGTGACCTGGAGGTCGAGCGTGCCTCCGGAACTCACCCTTCCGGGCGTCGAACCGTTGCCTATCCGCGTGTCGAGCACCCGGGCCGGCGGCAGGGAGTGATACCGGGAGCCGTCCGAGGCGCCGCTTGGCCCGTACCAACCGGCGACATCGGCGACGAGGTGCGTGGCGCCGCCACCGTTGTACAGGCTGACTCGCCCGCCGGCGCCGACCTTGACCACGACCAGGTTGGGGACCGTCCTGAGGGTGCTGAAGTTGAGGTTGGAGGCGAGCGGGCGGGCGTCTCCGGTGGGCCACACCGTGAGATACCCCGGGCCGCGAGGATCCACCACCGTCGTGTTCAGCACCACGGCCGACACCCCGGAGGCCGGGACACCTCCCCGTCCGGTGACCTGGAGGTCGAGGCTGGCGCCGGGCGGGACCATCGCCACCGGAGCGCCGGTGCCGTCCCGGGTGTCGAGCAGGCGGGCCGGGGGCAGTGAGTTGAACCGGGAGCCGGCCGAGGTGCTCACTGGCGCCGACGCGGCCGACTGTGGACCGGTTCCGGCGCCGTTCACCGCCGCGACCTTGAACGTGTGCGCCACCTCGTTGGTCAGACCGGTGATCATCTGGGTCGTCGCAGTCGAAGGGAAGGTCCGGGCCGGCTTGGCGGTCGCCCCCTCGTAGGGGGTGACCACGTACGCCGTGACCGGCGAGCCCCCGTCGGAGCTCGGTGCGGTCCAGCTCAAGGTGACTGCGTCCTCGCCGGGCGCGGCGCCGACCCGCAGCGGGGCAGAAGGCACGGTGGCCGCGGTCGCCGACCCCACGGCGAGCCAGACGCTGTTGGCGGTGTTCCAATGGGTGGCCAGGTAGCTGCCCGCGGGAGCGGCGGTGGAGAAGTAGTCGTCGTGGTTGCAGTCGAAGAGGTTCTCGTGGGCCGCCGGGCAGTCCTGGGTGAGCGGCTCGCCCGTGCCGTCGGCGTAACACATGCGGTCCCGCTCGTCGGTGCAGTGGTTGAACGCCGTGCCGTGCGGGGCCGACTCCTGCACCCCGCCGAGGTTGTGCATCAGCTCGTGGGCCTCAACCGACTGGCCGGGCAGGCCCCAGCAGCCGGTGTCCACCCGGGCGACCAGGCCGTAGACGTTGTTGTAGTTGTTCTGGCCCGCCCGGTCGTCGCCGAAGACCTCGGCGATCCCGCAGTACGCGGTGGCGTCGGCCCACACGAGGTACTTGCGGTCGTTGCGGTTGAACCCCTTGGCCGACAGTTCGTCGATGGTGGCCTGGAAGTCGGACCGGGCGGCGGTCGAGAGGGTCATCCGGCTGACGACGGGCGTGCAGGCGGCATCGTGGACGAACCGGATGCGCCGGCTGCCACCCGTCTCGGCCGCACTGGCGTTGAACACATTGTCCGTCGCCGCGGCCCACACCTGGAAGGAGCTGGCGAAGGCGGTGAAGCGGTCCGGCTGGCCGGTGAAGTTGGCGTAAATCAGCTGGACTCGGGGCCCGCTGGTCCCGTCACCTGTGCAGAGCGCCTCTGCCTGGGCCACCGCCTCCGGGCGCAACGCGGTTTCCGCGGGCGCCTCCGGCTCGCGGGCCACCCGTGCGTCGACGCCGTCCGGAGCCGGGTCGGGGCCGTGGGTGCATCGCGCCGGCCCACTCCGGGCCGCTACGGGCCGAATCTGGAACCGTCCCTTGCACGGCCCGTCGTCGGCGCGCTGGAGCCCCTTGTACAGCAGGCCCTTGGCCGGCTGGTCTGTCGGGTTGGGCGCCGCCGAGGCGCGGTCGACGCCGAGCGCGAACGCCCCAGTCGACATGACCAGGCAGAGGAGAACGGCAAGAGGAGACCGGCGACGAGATGCCACCTCCTCCTATCGGCAAACGGCTCTCTCTGCTTGAACGCCTCCACGGGCCACGCGGGCGGCAACGCCCGCCATCGGCGCGGGGCCCACCGTCAGAGCGTCAGTCGACCTCGATGAAGATGCACTCGCCCGGGCACTCCTCGGCGGACTCGATCGTGCCGTCCTCCTGGCCCGCGGGCACGACGGCGAGGCCCTCGACGCCACCGGGGTCGCTGAACACCTTGCCACCCTCCCGGACGTAGGCCAGGCCGTCGTCGAGCAGGGTGAATACGTCGGGGGCGATCTCCTCGCAGAGACCATCGCCGGTGCACAGATCTTGGTCGATCCAGACCTTCATCACCATGGGAGCCTCTTCCCTCTAAGTGGATGTCGCTTGGTACAGGGGATGCCCCTCCGTGGGGCTGCCCATTCAATTTACCCGGAATCGGCCAGGAAAACCAGCACACGGGGGTACGTTGGTTCCCGAGAGGCCCGGTGTACGGTGGTCTTCATTCGAGGGGCGACCCGAGGAGGTGAGTTCCGACGTCCAGTTCCGAGTACGAACGTCGGCTGTCAGCCTACGAGCAGCAGGTCGAAGGGTTGCTCCAGCAGGTCAAGTCGCTTGAGGAGGAGGTCATCGGCCTCCGCCGCAAGCTGCAGGACGCGCCCAAGCGGGTGCGGACCCTGGAGGAGCGCCTCCTGGAGACGAAGGGACAGCTGGCCCAGGCCACGTCCCAGAACGAGAAGCTCTCGTACACCCTGCGCGAGGCCCGCGACCACATCGCCGAGCTGCGCCGCGAGGTCGAGAAGCTCACCCAGCCTCCCTCCGCCTACGGCACCCTCCTGTCCCGCAACGACGACGGCACGGTCGACGTGTTTTCCGGCGGGCGCAAGATGCGCGTCGCCCTGCACCCCGAGCTGGAGGACATCGAGCTCACGCGGGGCCAGGAGGTCGTGCTCAACGAGTCGCTCAACGTCGTCCTGGCCCGCGGGGCCGAGCTGAACGGCGAGGTCATCACCCTCAAGGAGCTGCTCGAGGACGGCCGGCGGGCCATCGTGGTCGGCCGGGCCGACGAGGAGCGGGTCGTCGAGCTGGCCGAGTCGCTCATGGGCGAGAAGCTTCGGGCGGGTGACAGCATCCTCATGGACTCCCGCACCGGGCTGCTTTTGGAGCGCCTGCCGCGCCCCGAGGTCGAGGAGCTCATCCTCGAAGAGGTGCCCGACGTCTCCTACGAGGACGTCGGCGGCCTCGACGACCAGATCGAGATGATCACCGACGCGGTCGAGCTGCCGTTCCTCCACCGCGACCTCTTCGTAGAGCACAAGCTGCCGGCCCCCAAGGGCATCCTCCTGTACGGCCCCCCGGGCTGCGGCAAGACGCTCATCGCCAAGGCGGTGGCCAACTCCCTGGCCCAGAAGGTCAGCCAGGTCACCGGCAACAAGGCCGCTCGCAGCTACTTCTTGAACATCAAGGGCCCCGAGCTGCTCAACAAGTACGTGGGCGAGACCGAGCGCCAGATCCGCCTCGTCTTCCAGCGGGCCCGGGAGAAGGCCGAGGAGGGCGTGCCGGTCATCGTCTTCTTCGACGAGATGGACTCCCTGTTCCGGACCCGTGGCACGGGCATCTCCTCCGACATGGAGGCAACGATCGTCCCCCAGCTCCTGGCTGAGATCGACGGTGTCGAGACGCTCAAGAACGTCATCGTGATCGGCGCCTCCAACCGCGAGGACCTGATCGACCCCGCCATCCTGCGCCCCGGCCGCCTCGACGTGAAGATCAAGATCGAGCGGCCCAACGAGGTGGCGGCGACCCAGATCTTCAGCCGGTACCTCACGTCCGACCTGCCCTTGGACGAGTCCGAGATCACCTCCATGGGAGGTGGCGACCGCGACAAGGCCGTGGCGGCCATGATCGAGCGCACCGTCGACGAGATGTACAGGAACGACGACGACAACCGGTTCCTCGAGGTCACCTACCAGAACGGCGACAAGGAGATCCTGTACTACAAGGACTTCTCGTCGGGAGCCATGATCGAGAACATCGTGCGCCGGGCCAAGAAGCTGGCCATCAAGCGGGTCATCGCCGGCCAGAGCCGGGGCATCCGCACCTCCGACCTGCTCGAGTCCATCAAGCAGGAGTACAAGGAGCACGAGGACCTGCCCAACACCACCAACCCCGACGACTGGGCCAAGATTTCGGGCAAGAAGGGTGAGCGGATCGTGTACGTCCGCACCCTCATGTCCCAAGGCAAGGAAGCCACGGGGGGACGGGCCATCGAGCGTGTCGGTACCGGCCAATACCTGTAGGGATGCCCCACCGGTGAAGGGGTAGGGTCCCGCGCCATGGCGATCAGGAAGGTCTGTGGGGTCGAAACCGAGTACGGGATCATTCTGCGCGGCGCCGACTCCAACCCGATCACCGTCTCGTCCCTGCTGATCAACGCGTACGTCTCCGCGCTGGCCCGGCAGGCGTCCGCAGGGGACAACAAGGTGGGTTGGGACTTCGAGGACGAGTCGCCGGGGCGTGACGCCCGCGGCTTCGCCCGCGAGGGAGCAATGGCTCCCGAGATCGAGACGCACCTGGTCAACGCGGTGTTGACGAACGGCGCCCGTTACTACGTCGACCACGCCCATCCCGAGTACTCCTCGCCCGAGTGCTCCGACGCCCTCGAGGCGGTGCTCTGGGACAAGGCCGGCGAGCGAATCCTGGCCCGCTCCATCGAGGCGGCCGGCGAGGTGCTGCCCGTCGGCCAGGAGGTCGTGGTCTACAAGAACAACTCGGACCGCAAGGGCAACTCCTACGGCTGCCACGAGAACTACCTGCTCGACCGGGCGGTGCCGTTCGCCCGCCTGGCCACCCAGATCACCCCCCACTTCGTGTCCCGCCAGATCTACACGGGCGCCGGCAAGGTGGGTAGCGAGGCCGCCGGCGTGGGCTCCGACCGGGTCCCTTTCCAGCTCACCCAGCGGGCCGAGTTCTTCGAGGAGGAGGTCGGCCTGGAGACCACGCTGAAGCGCCCGCTGGTCAACACCCGCGATGAGCCGCACTCGGACTCCCAGCGGTACCGGCGCCTGCACGTGATCGTCGGCGATGCCAACCTGGCCGAGGTCTCCACCTTCCTCAAGGTGGGCGTCACCGCCCTGGTGCTGTCCATGATCGAGGACGACGAGCTGGCCGGCCTCGACCTCACGCTGGCCGCCCCCGTCCAGGCGCACCGGATGGTGTCCTACGACCTCTCGCTGGCCGCCCCGCTCGAGATGGCCGACGGCCGGAGGATGACCGCCCTGGAGATGCAGTGGGAGCTGCTCGACCGCGGTCGCAAGTACGCCGAGAGCCGGGGACTGGAATCCGTCGGCGTCGAGGTCGGCCGCGACCTGCTCGACCGCTGGGAGGCGGTCCTGCACGCGCTCGAGACCGATTATCTGTCCCTCGCCGGCCAGCTCGACTGGGTGGCCAAGTACCAGATGGTCTCCGGGTACCGCGACCGTCACCAGCTCGGGTGGGGCGATCCCAAGCTGGCCGCCCTCGACCTTCAGTACCACGACGTGCGCCCCGGCCGGTCGCTGTACGAGAAGTGCGGACTCGAACGGCTCGTCTCGGAGGAGGCGGTCGTGTCCGCCATGACCAACCCCCCGACTACCACCCGGGCCTACTTCCGGGGCCGCTGCCTACAGAAGTGGGCCGGCTCCATCGCTGCCGCCAACTGGGACTCCCTGGTCTTCGACCTGGGCACCGACCCCCTCCGCCGAGTTCCGATGATGGAACCGCTAAGAGGAACAGCGGCACACGTCGATAGGTTGTTACAAGCATGTGAGACTCCGGCCCAGCTCCTCGAAGCGCTGGGGTCAACGTAGGAGGCAGCCAGGACCATGGCAGAACGAGAGCAGAAGAGGAAGCAGTCGACGACTCGCAGCGACGAGGTGGTCGAGGCTGTCCCCCCCACAACCAAGCAGGGCGACAAATTGAAGGCCGAGCTCGACGAGCTGTTGGACGAAATCGACGAAGTTCTAGAGGACAATGCCGAGGAATTTGTCAGGTCCTATATTCAAAAGGGCGGTCAATAATTGGCCATATAAGAAACAACAGAACGTGGCTTGCATCGGGAATGTATGTTCGCTAGAATGACAGTATGAAGGAATGCAAGAAGTGCGGCGCCTTGAAGCCGCTCGACGAGTTCTACCAGTGCGCTGGGACGCGGGACGGCCACCGAGGCGACTGCAAGGTCTGCAACCTTGAGGCGCAGCACGCGCGGTATGCAGCCAACCCCGCGCCTGCCAAGGCTCGTGCGAAGCGGTGGCAGCAGGCCAATCCTGAGCGTGTCAACGCGTACTACCGAGAGCGGCGTCTCAAGCCCGAAGTGAAACGGCGGGACCGGGCGGGACACCTGATGCGCAAGTTCGGCATGACGATCGAGCAGTACGATGCCATGCTCGAGGCGCAGGGTGGCGGCTGTTACATCTGTGGGCGGCCACCTCGTGAGGACATCTCCCTCCACGTCGACCACGACCATGCAACCGGCAAGGTCCGCGGCATTCTGTGTTTCTGTTGCAACAACGCGCTGGCTGATTTCCAGGAGGATCCCGAACTGCTGAGGAAGGCGGCGAGCTACGTGTCGTGGCACGCCAACCAGGAGGAAGTCCAGCTGGCCCGGCAGCGGGCGCTCAGCCTGGTCGGTCGAGGTCTCTGAGCGAACCGAGCCCGGCGCCGGCTGCGGAGCGTGCCGGTCGGCTCAACTAGCCTCGCTCGGCGATGACCCTCCCGATTTTCGCATTCGGCCAGGACCCTGGCTCCAGCTTCTCGGAGCTGCTGCGTCGCATGAACGCTGACGAGCCGCTGCTCCGGAACACGGGCGCGGTCGAGATCACCCACGGCACCACCATCGTCGCCCTCCGCTACGCCGAGGGCGTGGTCATGGCGGGGGACCGCCGGGCCACCGAGGGCTACAGCATCGCCTCGCGGGCCATCGACAAGGTCTTCCCGGCCGACGGCCACTCCGGTGTCGCCATCGCCGGAGCCGCAGGGCCGGCGGTCGAGATGGTCAGGCTGTTCCAGACCGAGCTCGAGCACTACGAGAAGGTGGAGGGCATGGCCCTCAGCCTGGAGGGTAAGGCCAACCAACTCGGGGGCATGATCCGCCGCAACCTGCCCATGGCCATGGAGGGGCTGGCCGTGGTGCCGATCTACGCCGGTTACGACCTTCGCCGGCGCATCGGCCGCATCTTCAAGTACGACCTCACCGGCGGCCGGTACGAGGAGGGCGACTTCCACGCCACCGGCTCGGGCGGCCGTG
>Ga0247713_1000873_pt1 | contig 16492 bp, 14 predicted proteins | sample 21E_NmetaG_FD_189936 | JGI IMG/M metagenome (GOLD analysis project Ga0247713, IMG submission 189936) | Soil microbial communities from hillslope of Landscape Evolution Observatory, University of Arizona, Oracle, AZ, United States - 2-1-E_N | ecosystem: Engineered > Artificial ecosystem >... | reverse complement strand
GATCTGCCGCACGGCGAGGCCGGCCCCGCGCGGTCGCCGGCCTCATGGCGCACGGACGTCCGCGAGGGGTTGCGCGCGGTCCTCTGCCACCCCTACCGCAGGGTCCTCGCCGCCGCGGTGTGGCTCGTCGGCTGCTACGTCGTCCCCGAGGCGCTGGCCGTCCCGTACGCCGCCGAGCTCGGAGCCGGGCCGGCCGTGGTGGGCCTGCTGATGGCCGCCGATCCCGCTGGCAGCGTGGTCGGCGCCTGGCTGTTCATGCGGTTCGTCCCCATCGCCACGCGGCAGCGCGCGCTCGGGCCGCTGGCGGTTCTGGCGGGGGTGCCGCTGGCGCTGTGCGCCTTCACCCCGGGGGTCGCCGCGTCGGTGGCCCTGTGGGCCGCGGCCGGCGCCTGCGCCACCGCCTGCCTGGTGCAGGCCCAGGCCGACTTCGTGCGCGCCACGCCCGACGTCCTGCGCGGAAGGGCGATCGGGGTGGCCGCCTCGGGCCTGATCACCGCTCAGGGCGTGGCCGTGCTGCTGGGCGGGCTCGCGGCCGAGGTCTGGGGAGCCCGCGCGGCCGTCGTCGGGTGCGGTGTGCTCGGGGCCGTGGTCGCCGTCGGGCTCGCCCTGGCCCTCGGCCCGGCCCGCCGGCACGCCGGCACGGGGACGGGTGAGGTCGCGGGGACGGGTGGCCAGGCCATCGACCAGGCCACCCGCACGAGCACCCCGGGGACGTCGTAGCGGCGGGATCGGCCCGCCGTCTGTCACCAGCCGCGGTTGTCCACGACGTGCCTCCCTCGCTCCGGCTCCGGGAACGCGCCCCGGCGGGCGGTCCCTCCGTACAACGCACGATCACTGTCCGGGGTTTCGGCCCGCCGCTCACCGGCCGTACGGGGGACGGGCACCCGTGGGCCGACCACGTGGCGTCAGAATCACTTTCCGTAGCCGTTGAGCAGGGAAAAGCACCCTGACGGGCGCCCCCCGGTGGGCTGGCAGCGCGACCATTGTTCACTACTGTCGGACGAGGCGCCGATCGGTCCGGAGGGGGGTGGCGATGTCGCGGTCCGGTGACACCCCCGCTCGACCACGGTCGCCGCGCCGGTGGGGCGTGTGGCAGCTGCCCGGACGGGTGCTGGTGCTGGTGCTCGTGGTCGAGGCCGCCGCGGTCGGCCTGGTCGCCGCCGACGTCCTGGGCGGCCGGCCGGCCGGTGAGCAGCTGCGGCTCACGGCGCTGCTCGTCCTGCTGGGTGTCGTGCACACCGAGGTCGCCACCGGGGTGGAGCGCCTGCGGCGCCGCGTCGCCGGCTCCTCGTACTTCGACCTCAGCTCGGTCTGGACCTTCGCCGCCGCCGCACTGCTCCGTCCGGCCCTGGCCGCGGTGGTGATCGGCGGCCTCTACGCGCACCTGTGGGTGCGGGTGTGGCGGCCGGCCCGCGTCCCCCTGTACCGCCACGTCTACACCACCGCCACCGTCGTGCTGGCGGCCTTCGCCGCGCACCACCTGCTCGCCGCGGTCGGCGGCGCGCCCGGTTGGCCGGACGACCTGGCCGGCCTCGGCTCGGTAGCCCTCGCGGTCCTCGGCTACGGCGCCGTCAACACCGTCCTGGTCGCCGCCGCGATCCTGCTGAGCAACGGCCGCGGCCGGGTCTCGGAGACCCTCGGCCACTGGGACGACAACGTCCTCGAGCTCGGCACGCTGTCGCTCGGTGCGCTCGCCGCGATCGCGCTCGTCACCAACCCCTGGCTGGTCGTGCTGGTGCTGCCGCCCCTGCTGGTCCTGCACCGGGCCGTCCTCGTGCGCCAGCTCGAGGAGGCGGCGAGCACCGACGGGAAGACGGGCCTGCTCACCGCGGCGGCCTGGCACGCCCGGGCGAACCGGGAGGTCCTGCGCGCGCAGCGCAGCCGCACCGCGGCGGGCGTGCTCATCCTCGACCTGGACCACTTCAAGTCCGTCAACGACGTCTACGGGCACCTCGCCGGCGACGCGGTCCTCGCCTCGGTGGCCGGGGCCGTGCAGGACGAGGTGCGCGAGCACGATCTCGCCGGGCGGTTCGGTGGCGAGGAGTTCGTCGTCCTGCTGACCGATCTCGCCGGGGGCGAGCCCGGCCGGCACGCGATGCAGGTCGTCGCCGAGCGGATCCGCCGGCGGGTGGCCGAGCTCGCGGTGGCCGTCGACACGCCGGACGGACCGTTGACGATCACCGGTCTCAGCACGTCGGTCGGCGGTGCCGCCCATCCCGCGGACGGTGCGGGCCTCGAGCAGGTGCTGTCGGTCGCGGACGCCGCGCTGTACCGGGCCAAGCGCGAGGGTCGAAACCGGGTGCGCATCGCCGCGCCGCATTCCGTCCCCGCGCCGCGCCGCGCCCCGGACGCAGTGCCACGGCGCGACCCCACCCTCGGCCGGCCCAACGGTTCGGCCTCCTGAGCGCGCGCGCCGTCGATCGGCGGGGCGGTGCAGGCGTCCGTCCGTAGACTGGCCCCGTGGTCGAATCCGTGAACGGAGCGCGAAGCAAGCCGTCGGTGCTGCGAACGGTCCGCGGGCCGGCTGATCTGCGCGGCCTGGACACCGCCCGGCTCGCCGAGCTCGCCGCCGAGATCCGCAGTCAGTTGATCAGCAGTGTGTCCCGCACCGGCGGGCATCTCGGTCCGAACCTGGGGGTCGTGGAGCTGACGATCGCACTGCACCGGGTCTTCGACTCCCCCCACGACAGCCTCATCTGGGACACCGGGCACCAGGCCTACGTGCACAAGCTGCTCACCGGCCGCCAGGACGGGTGGGACCAGCTCAAGCGCACGGGCGGGCTGTCCGGCTACCCCTGCCGGGCCGAGAGTCCGCACGACCACGTCGAGAACAGCCACGCCTCCACCTCCCTGTCCTGGGCGGACGGGCTCGCGCGGGCCTACGCCCTGACCGGGCAGGATCGCCACGTCGTCGCCGTGATCGGCGACGGTGCCCTCACCGGCGGCATGGCGTGGGAGGCGCTGAACAACATCGCCGCCGCCGGCCCGGACCGCAACATCGTGATCGTCGTGAACGACAACGGCCGCTCCTACGCGCCGACCATCGGCGGGCTGGCGGACCGGCTCGCCTCGCTGCGGCTGCAGCCCGGCTACGAGCGGGTGCTCGAGGCCGGCAGGGACGCGCTCGCCCGCACCCCCGTGCTCGGGCGCCCGCTGTACGCGGGCCTGCACGCCCTCAAGGCGGGCATCAAGGACGCGCTCAGCCCGCAGGAGCTGTTCTCCGATCTCGGGCTGAAGTACTTCGGCCCGGTCGACGGGCACGACATCGCCGCGATGGAGTCCGCATTGCGCCGGGCGAAGCGATTCGGCGGGCCGGTCATCGTGCACGCGGTGACCCGCAAGGGCAACGGCTACCCGCCCGCGGAGAACGACGAGGCCGAGCAGATGCACAGCCCCGCGGCGTTCGACCCCGACACCGGGCTGCCGACCGGGCCGGCGTCGACGACCTGGACCAGCGTGTTCGCCGAGGAGATGGTCGCGCTCGGGGCGCGGCGCCCGGACGTCGTCGCCATCACCGCGGCGATGCTGGGCCCCACCGGCCTCGCGCCGTTCGCCGAGGCGCACCCGCAGCGCTGCCTGGACGTCGGCATCGCCGAGCAGCACGCGCTCACCGCGGCCGCGGGGCTCGCCCGCGGCGGGCTGCACCCCGTCGTCGCCGTGTACTCGACGTTCCTGAACCGCGCGTTCGACCAGGTGCTGATGGACGTCGCGCTGCACCGCCAGGCCGTGACGCTGGTCCTGGACCGCGCCGGTGTCACCGGCAGCGACGGGCCGTCGCACAACGGGATGTGGGATCTCTCGCTGCTGGGCATCGTGCCGGGGATGCGGGTCGCCGCGCCGCGCGACGTGGTGACCCTGCGGGAGGAGCTGGCCGAGGCCGTCGCGGTGCAGGACGGGCCGACGGCGATCCGGTTCCCGAAGGGGTCGGTGGTGGAGTCGGTGCCGGCCGTGCGCCGGATCGGCGGGGTCGACGTGCTGCACGAGCCGGTCCCCGGCCCGGAGCCGACGCCGGCGGTGCTGCTGGTGTGCGTCGGCGCCTTCGGGGAGCTGGGAGTGGCCGCGGCGCGGCGGCTGGCGGCGCAGGGCGTCGCCGTCACCGTGGTCGACCCGCGCTGGGTGCTGCCGGTGCCGGACGCCCTGGTCGGTCTGGCCGCCACGCACGACCTCGTCGTCACCGTCACCGACTGCGGCCGCCACGGCGGTTTCGGGTCGGTCCTGTCCGACGCGCTGCGGGCGGCCGAGCGCGACGTGCCGCAGCGCGACATCGCGCTGCCGCAGCGGTTCCTCGACCACGGCAGTCGCGGCGACGTCCTCGCGGCGGCCGGGCTGACGGCGCAGGACGTCGCCCGGCGGGTCACCGAATGGGCCGCCGCGCTGCCCGCGCCCGCCGAGGGCGTGCCGGCGGCGCGCGTCGACGGCACGCAGTCCGGCTGAGCGGGCCCGCTGCCGGCGCCGCCGGTCGGTGTTCTCGCCTACCCTGGCAGGTGTGCGGGTGTTGATCGTGGAGGACGAGCGGCCGCTGGCCGATGCGGTGGCCAGGGGCCTGCGCCGGGAGGGCATGGCGGTCGACGTGGCCTACGACGGGAACACCGGCCACGAGAAGTCGGCGATCACGCGGTACGACGTCGTCGTGCTCGACCGGGACCTGCCCGGCATGTCCGGCGACGCGCTCTGCGCGTCCATCGTGGACTCGCGTTCCACCACCCGGGTGCTGATGCTGACGGCGAGCGGGACCTCGGCGGACAAGGTCGACGGGTTGTCCCGCGGCGCGGACGACTACCTGGCCAAGCCGTTCGACTTCCCCGAACTCGTCGCGCGGTGTCGCGCCCTGGGCCGCCGGGCCACCCCCGCGGTGCCGCCGGTGCTCGCGGCCGGGGACGTCGCGCTCGACCCGGCGCGGCGCACCGTCCGACGGGCGGGCCGGCCGGTCGAGCTCACGCGCAAGGAGTTCGGCGTGCTCGAGGTCCTGCTCGCGGCGGGCGGCGCGGTGGTCAGCAGCGAGGAGCTGCTGGAGCGGGTGTGGGACGAGAACGCCGACCCGTTCACCACGACCGTGCGCGTCACCGTGATGACGCTGCGCAAGAAGCTCGGCGACCCCGGCGTGATCGAGACCGTGGTGGGCTCCGGCTACCGGGTGCCGGCCGCGAGCTGAGCCGGCCGTGACCGCAGCGGGCGTGGACCGGTCCGCACGCGCCGGGGGCGGGGGGTTGCGCCCGCGGCTGACGCTGCTGAGCACGGCGCTGGTCGCGCTGGTCAGCGGCGTGCTGCTCTGGCTGGGCTGGGTGCTCGTCGGCGGGGTCGCCCGGGCGGTGCCGGCCCTGCCGCCCGGGGGGACGGTGCGGGTCGGGACGCGCGACGTGCCCGCCGAGCAGCTCAGCGCCGCGATCGGGGCGACGGCGCGCGCCGAGGTGCTCCAGGCGGGGCTCGTGGCGTTCCCGCTGGTGGTGCTCGCCGCGGCGGTGGTGAGCTGGTGGCTGGTCGGGCGGGTGCTGGGGCCCCTGCACGTGGTGACGGCCACGGCGCGCAGGCTCACCGCCGAGTCCCTGGACACCCGGCTCGATCTGCGGGACGCCCGCGGGGAGGTGGCCGATCTCGCGGCCGGGTTCGACGCGATGCTCGACCGGTTGCAGGCGGCCTTCGAGGCGCAGCGCCGGTTCGTCGCGAACGCGAGCCACGAGCTGCGCACGCCGCTGTCGGTCCTGCGCACGGAGGTGGACGTGACCCTCGCGGACCCGACGGCCGACGTCGCCGAACTGCGCCGGATGGGCGCGGTCGTCCGGGACGCCACCCGGCGGGCCGACGAGCTCATCGCGGGGCTGCTGCTGCTCGCCCGCACCGAGGCCGTGCCGGCCGGCGGGGTGCTGGAGCGGCGGCCGGTGGACCTCGCTGCCCTCGTCGCGCCGGCCCTGTCGGCCACCGGCACCGAGGCCGGCCGCAAGGGCCTGCGGATCGGAACGCGGACGGGGCCGGCGCCGACGAGCGGGGATCCGGCGCTGCTCGAGCGGGTGGTGGGCAACCTGGTCGAGAACGCGGTGCGGCACAACGTCGCCGGCGGCTGGGTCGAGGTGCGCACGGGGGTGCGCGACGGCGCGGCGGAGATCGTGGTCGCCTCCAGCGGGCCGGAGATCGCCGACGACGCCGTGGCGGAGCTGTTCGAGCCGTTCCGGCGCGGGCCGGTGACCCGCACGGCCGGCACGGCGGGCTCCGGGCTCGGGCTGTCGATCGTCCGGGCGGTCGTGCACGCCCATGCCGGGACGGTGCACGCCGAGGCCGTCCGGGGCGGGGGGCTCGCGGTGTCGGTGCGGCTGGCGGCCGAGGCGGACGGCGCCCCGCCCCACCGGCGCGAGCCCGACCAGGTGGTGAGCTGAGCGCCGGCACTCGGCCTATCTCCGGCGGGGCCACGAACCAGGTCAGGGGCCGCGCGGGCGCGTCAGGCGCGGACGGCGAGGGCCCGCTCGAGCACGGGCGTGACCAGCTCGACCTGCCACGGTCGCGCCCCGCCGGCGCGCAGCACCGCGGCGACGTCGCCGTCGGCGGGTGGGCTCCAGCAGATCCGGCGCATCAGCTCGGGCTGCACCAGGTTCTCCACCGGCACCGTCCACTGCTCGGACAGCGCGGTGACGCCGGCGCGGGCGGCGGCGAGCCGGGCGGCGGCGTCCGGGTCACGGTCGGCCCACCGAGCCACCGGCGGCGGCCCGTCGTGCGCGGCGGCCGACCGGGGGAGGTCGGCGGCGTCGAGCCGGTTCGCCGCCGCGACCGCGTCGAACCAGTAGTCGGTGAGCCGCCGCTGCGCGCGGCCGCGGAACACCGGCAGCGCCGCGAGCGCGGCGCGGGATTCGGGATCGGCGGCCGCCGCGTCGACGATCGCCGAGTCGGGCAGGATCCGTCCGGGTGCCACGTCGCGCTCGGCGGCGAGGCGGTCGCGGGCCTCCCACAGCGCTCGCACGACCGCCAGCATCCGGGGCTTGCGGATGCGGTGGATCCCGGAGGTGCGCCGCCACGGCTCGGCGCGCGGCGCGGGCGGGCCCGCCGTGCGCACGGCCTCGAACTCCTGCACCGCCCAGTCCAGCTTGCCCTGGTCGGCCAGCATCGCCGACAGCACGTTGCGCAGCTCGATCAGCACCTCGACGTCGAGGGCGGCGTACACCAGCCACTCCTCGGGCAGCGGGCGGCGCGACCAGTCGGCGGCGCCGTGACCCTTCTCCAGCGACAGCCCCAGCATTTGCTCCACCAGCGGACCCAGCCCGACCCGCGGCAGCCCCGCGAGGCGCCCGGCGAGCTCGGTGTCGAACAGCCGGCTCGGCACCAGGCCGATCTCGGCCAGGCACGGGAGATCCTGGGACGCGGCGTGCAGCACCCACTCCGGCTGCGTGAGCGCCGCCGCGAGCGGGGCGACCTCCCCGCCCAGCGGGATCGGGTCCACCAGGGCCGTGCCGGCCCCGGCCCGCCGCAGCTGCACGAGGTAGGCGCGCTGGGAGTAGCGAAAGCCCGAAGCCCGCTCGGCGTCGACGGCGACCGGGCCGTGGCCGGCCGCGAGCACCTCGGCGGTGCGCAGCAGCGCCGCGTGGTCGCCGACCACCGCGGGCAGGCCGTCGGCCGGGCGCAGCAACGGCACCGGCCCGTCCGCGCCCGGCGGCGCATCGGGGAGGGGCGGATCGGGGAGAGGCTCTGCGGTCAGCGGATGACCCCGGCCCGCATCGCGAGTGCCACCATCTGCGCCCGGTCGCCGGTGCCGAGCTTGCGCCCGATCCGCGACAGGTGGCTCTTTACCGTGAGCGCGGACAGGCTCAGCGCCTCGCCGATCTCCTTGTTCGACTGCCCGTCGGCCACCAGCTGCAGCACCTCGACCTCGCGGGCGGAGAGCTCCCGAGGGGTGTTGTCCGTGCCCGGCACGCGGGTGCCGGTGGCGAGCAGCGGCGCGACCGTCGGATCCGCGTAGACCCCGCCGTCCAGGACGCGCTTCACGCCGTCGGTGACCACCGCGGGCGAGGCCGACTTCAGCAGGTACGCCTGCGCGCCCGCCTGGAACGCCGACCGCACCGCGTACGGGTCGTCCGACGAGGCCAGCACGACGAGGCGGTTCCAGCCCAGCGACCGCAGCTCGGTCACTAGGTCGAGCCCGCTGCCGTCGGGCAGCCCGAGGTCGAGGATCGCGAGGTCGCACGGTCCGTTGGCCTGCGCCCGCGCCCGCGCCTCGGCGACCGACGCCGCCTCGTACACGGTGCCGGCGCCCATCGCCCGCAGGCGCGCGGCGATCGCCTCGCGCAGCAGCGGATGGTCGTCGACCACCAGTACCGAGAACAGCTCTTCCCGCGGGTGCGGGACCATCGCGGGCGACAGCACGGCCTGCCCCGTCGGGTGTTGACCCGCCGCGCCCCGTACCGGTGCGCCCTGGCCCGTTACGGCCACGTCAGTACCTCCCTGGAGTCGGTCGTTGCCCCCCGACCGGCACCAGATCCCCGGCCGATGAGAGGTGTCCGTCGTGACCACCGGGGAGGTGTCGTGGAGGAAGCGTAGCCCCCAAGCGGTCTAACGTCGTGTATCCGATCGAACTTTGCGGGGTGAAAGTTACAGCATTGTCGGCGCTCATTCCCCCGAACGAGGGACGCCGCCGATCACGCCGAGGCAGGTTGTCGCAGGTGAGCACGTGCTTCACACCCTTCGTTGTGCGAAGGGCAGCGACTCGACCGGAGGCAGGCCGGCGGCCGAGGAGACCAGCCGGCAGAACGCCTCCGCGTGGGCGCCGAAGTCGCCGCCGAGCGGGGTCCACGACGCGCGCAGCTCCACGTCGTCCTCGCGGCCCGGGCCGCGGTTGATCTCGCCGAAGCGCACCGACGAGGTCTGGGTGACGGTCCCGCCGAGGGCCGTGTGGTGGGCGTCGTGCAACGCCAGCGCCTCGGTCAGCCATGACCACGCCACCATCGGCAGCATCTCGTCGCCGAGCTGCTCGCGGTCGAGGCGGGCCTGCACGAAGCAGACGAGGCGGAAGGTGCCCTCCCAGGCGGACTGGCCCGCCGGGTCGTGCAGCAGGACGAGTCGCCCGGTGGTGTCCGGCGCGTCGAGCTCCACGGCGCGCGCGCCGGGCCGCGTCGCGGTGGCGTCCGCCTCGGCGCCCAGCGCCCAGGTGTACGGGGCGAGTCGTGGTGGCGCGTCCAGGGTGGAGATCAGCAACTCCGGCCGGGCGCGCACGGCCTCGAGTGCGGCCACCGCGCGCCGGAACGCCGGTGGTGGAGCGGTCGTGTCGGGCACGAGCGGGGACTCTAGGTCGCCCGCGTCGCGCCGTCCGCCAGGCGCGCCGCACACCGATCGGGCGGAATCTACCGCCCGGCGCACTTCGGCCACCGTCGGTCGCGCAGAACGCGCCGTCCACCGCACGGCCGGGCACCGCCCGTTTCCCGGGCCAGGGAACCGGCCCGCCCGCCGGGCGCCGGTCGCCGCGTGGGACGATGAGGGAGCCATGGTGCCGAAACCCGCCCCCGCCGCCTCAGTCCCCGCTGCCTCTGCCGGCGCCGCAGTCCTGAGCCGGACCGCCGCGCCGCGCCGCGACCTCGCGGCCGCCCCCTTCCTCGCCGCCGCCCGCGGGGAGCGCCCCGCTCACCTCCCGGTGTGGTTCATGCGCCAGGCCGGGCGGTCGCTGCCGGAGTACCGTGCCCTGCGCGCGGACAACGGCATGCTCGAGGCCTGCCTCACCCCGGAGCTCACCTGCGAGATCACCCTCCAGCCGGTGCGGCGGCACGGCGTGGACGCGGCGATCCTGTTCAGCGACATCGTGGTCCCGCTGCGCGTCGCGGGGATCGGTGTGGAGATCGTGCCGGGCACCGGTCCGGTGGTCGCGCACCCGGTGCGCACCGCCGCCGACGTCGACCGTCTCCCGGTGCTCGACGCCGGCGCGCTGGAGCCGGTCACCGACGCGATCGCGCTGCTGCTGGACGAGCTGGGGCGAACCCCACTGATCGGGTTCGCCGGCGCGCCGTTCACCCTGGCCTCCTACCTCGTGGAGGGCGGCCCCAGCCGCAACCACGAGCGCACCAAGGCGCTGATGCGCTCCGCACCCGAGGTGTGGCACCGGCTGCTCGGGCGGCTGGCGGAGCTGACCACCACGTTCCTTCGGGCGCAGATCGGCGCCGGGGTCGATGCCGTGCAGCTGTTCGACTCGTGGGCAGGCGCGCTGTCCGAGCGGGACTACCGCGAGTACGTCCTCCCGCACTCGCGGCGGGTCCTCGACGCGGTCGCCGACGCGGGGGTGCCGCGCTTCCACTTCGGCGTCGGCACCGGCGAACTGCTCCGCGCGATGGTCGAGGCGGGTACCGATGTGATCGGCGTGGACTGGCGGGTCCCGCTCGACGAGGCGGTCCGGCGCACCGGCGGGGCGCACCCGGTGCAAGGCAATCTCGACCCGGCCGTGCTGTTCGCCGACGTGGCCTCGGTCGAGGTCGAGGTCCGGCGGATCGCCGCCGAGGGCGCGGCGGCCCCCGGGCACGTGTTCAACCTGGGGCACGGCGTGCTGCCGAACACCGACCCGGACGTGCTCACCCGCGTCGTCGACCTGGTGCACCGGCTTCCTGCCTGAGCGGCGGCGCGTGGTGCACCCCGGCAACCCGCGCGTCGCGGTGGTCGGCGGCGGGATCTCCGGACTCGCCGCGGCGCATCGCCTGCGGGTGCTGCTGGGCCCGGCCGCCTCGGTGACGCTGCTGGAGCAGCGGGCCCGGCTCGGCGGGGTCCTGCACACCGTCGGGCTCGCCGGCGTTCCGTTCGACGTGGGGGCCGAGGCGTTCCTCGTCCGACGGCCCGAGGTGCTCGCGCTGGCGGCCGAGCTGGGTCTCGGAACCGAGGTGGTGCACCCGGGGCCCGCGGCGCCGTCGGTGCGAGCCGGCGGCCGGACCGTGCCGTTGCCGGCCGGCACGCTGCTCGGCGTGCCGGGCTCGGCGGCCCGGCTCGACGGGCTGCTCTCACCCGCGGGGCTCGCCGCCGCTGCGGGGGAGCGCACCCGGCCGCTGACCTGGGAACCGGGTTCCGATGTCGCGCTCGGCGGCCTGCTGCGGGAGCGGTTCGGCGACGAGGTCGCCGATCGCCTCGCCGACCCGCTGCTCGGCGGGGTGTACGCGGGCCGGGTCGACGGGCTCGGCCTGCGCGCGACCGTCCCCGCGCTGGCCGCCGCCCTCGACGCCGGCGCCGCCTCCCTCACCGCTGCAGCCGACGCCGCCCTCGCCGCGCCCCGGCCCCCGGCGGGTTCGCCGGACCGGCCGGTGTTCGGGGCCTTCCGGGGCGGCTACCGGGTGCTGCTCGACGCGCTCGCCGCGGCCGCGGCCGCCGACGTACGGCTCGGCACCACGGTGCGGGCCCTGCACCGTCTGGACACCGGCTGGCGGCTCGTCATCGGCCCGGCCACCGCACCGGAGGCGCTCGACGTCGACGCCGTCGTGCTGGCCGTCCCGGCCCCGGCCGCGGCCCGGCTGCTCGCCGACGTCGCCCCGGCGGCCGCCGGCGCGGCCGCGCAGATCGAGCTCGCGTCCTCCGCGGTCGTCGCGCTGGCCTACCGGGCGGCGGACACCCGGGACCTGCCCGCCACCTCCGGCGTGCTGGTGGCCGCGGACGAGCCGCTCGCGGTCAAGGCGGTCACCCACTCCACGACCAAGTGGGGCCACCTCGACCCCGACGGACTCGTGCGGTTGCGGGCCTCCCTGGGTCGCCACGGCGAGGTGGCCGCCCTGCAGGTCGACGACGCCGAGCTGGTGGCCCGCGTCCGGGCCGATCTGGCGACCCTGGCCGGGGTCAGGGCCGATCCGGTGGCGGTGCACGTCCAGCGCTGGGGCGGGGGGTTGCCGCAGTACGGGGTCGGGCACCCGGAGCGGGTCCGGGCGCTCGAGGCGGGCCTGCCCGCGGGGCTGGCGGTGGCCGGTGCGGCGCTGCACGGCGTCGGGGTGCCGGCCTGCGTCGCCACAGCGCGCGCCGCCGCCGAGCGCGTCGCGGGGCTCCTGCCCACCGCCCACCCCCACCGCTGACCGTCGACAACGGCGTTGTTGCGGTTTCCGGGGCCCTCGAACAGCAACAACGTCGTTGTCGACGGGCACCCTGGGGGACCCGCGGCGGCGGCCGGGCCGGCGGTGGCAGCATTGACCCATGGCCCGCCTCGACTACGCCGCGCTGAACGACACGATCCGCTACACCATGTGGTCGGTCTTCCGGATCGAGCCGGGGCGGCTGGGCGAGGACCGCGCGCCCGCGGCGACCCAGGCCGCGGAGTTCGTCGAGGCGCAGGCCGGCAAGGGCGTCGTCGTCCGCGGCGTGTACGACCTCGCCGGAATGCGCGCGGACGCCGACTACATGCTGTGGTGGCACGCCGAGGACGTCGAGGCGTTGCAGGCGGCGTACGCGGACCTGCGCCGCACCACCGCGCTGGGCCGGGCGAGCGCGCCGGTGTGGAGCCAGGTGGCCCTGCACCGGCCGGCGGAGTTCAACAAGAGCCACATCCCGGCGTTCCTGGCCGGCGAGCAGCCGCGGCGCTACGTGTGCGTGTACCCGTTCGTCCGCTCGCTCGACTGGTACCTGCTCCCCGACGAGGAGCGGCGCGCGATGCTGGCCGACCACGGCAAGGCCGCCCGCGGCTTCCCCGACGTCCGGGCGAACACGGTGCCGTCGTTCGCGCTCGGCGACTACGAGTGGATCCTCGCGTTCGAGGCCGACGAGCTGCACCGCATCGTCGACCTGATGCGGCACCTGCGGGCGACGGAGGCCCGCCGGCACGTGCGCGAGGAGGTGCCGTTCTACACCGGGCCGCGGGTGGAGGTCGCCGACCTCGTCGCCGCGCTGCCCTGAGCGGGGCCGGGCTCAGTCCTCGGCGGGCTCGAGCCGGAGCGAGATCGAGTTGATGCAGTACCGCAGGTCCGTCGGCGTGCCGTAGCCCTCGCCCTCGAAGACGTGGCCGAGGTGGCTGTGGCATGCGGCGCACAGCACCTCCACCCGCTTCATGCCGAGGCTGCGGTCGGTGCGCTCGATCACGGCCTCGCCGGCCAGCGGGGTGAAGAACGACGGCCAGCCGCAGTGCGACTCGAACTTGGTGTCGCTGCGGAACAGCTCCGCACCGCACGCGCGGCAGGAGTAGACGCCCTCGGTCTTCGTGTCGGTGTACTCGCCGGTGAAGGGCCGCTCGGTGCCCGCCTGGCGCAGCACCTGGTACTCCGCGGGCGTCAGCTGCGCGCGCCACTCGGCGTCGGACTTGACGACCTTCGGCTCGGACTCGGTGACGGGATCCATGCCCCCCACACTATGTCCGCCGCCGCGCAGCGCGCCCAGGATGCGTGCGAACCGTTCCCTGACGGCCATCGACGCCTACAACCAGGTGGCCGCGATGAACATCAGCGCGTCCCAGATCAGGTATCCCGCGACGGCCAGCAGCAGGACGACGACCAGCACCGCGGCCCACCGGCGCGTGCCTCGCGCGCGATTCGCGGACTCGGCGAAGTCGCTGACCCCGGCGAGGTAGCCCTCGACCGTGAACCCTGGGCGCTGGCGCTGCATCCGGTCGAGGTGGGCGGCGAACTCCTGCGCCTCGGGGTCGTCCGGGTCGAGGCCGAGCAGCTCGTCGTCGAACCGGGAGGAACGGACGGGCCGGGCGGATTCGGCCCCACCGGGAGTCGCCATGGCCGAAGGGTAGCGGCCCGGGCTCCGGTGAGGGGTAGCGTCGTCACACGTGGCCGGCAGGGACGCGGTGATGCTGACGGTGCCGGGGCCGGACGGCGACCGCGAGGTCCGGCTGTCCAGCCCCGACAAGGTGTACTTCCCCCGGCGCGGGATCACTAAGCGCGAGGTGGTCGAGTACTACCTGGCGGTGGCGGAGCCGATGCTGCGGGTTCTGCGGGACCGGCCCACGAACCTCAAGCGCCATCCGGACGGCGTCGAGGGCGAGCCGTTCTTCGTCAAGCGGCTGCCGAAGGGGGCGCCGGCCTGGGTGCCGACCTGCCGGGTCACCTTCCCGAGCGGGCGCACGGCCGACTCGATGTGCCCGGATCACCCGGCCGTCATCGCCTGGGCGGCGAACCTCGGCACCCTGGACTTCCATCCGTGGCCGGTGCGCCGTGCCGACCCCGACCGTCCGGACGAGCTGCGTGTCGACCTCGATCCGCAGCCGGGCACGGACTTCGCCGACGCGGTCGCCGTCGCCGCGGTGCTGCGGGAGGTGCTCGACGAGGCCCGGCTGGTCGGCTGGCCGAAGACCTCCGGCGGCCGGGGAATCCACGTGGCAGCTCGGATCCGGCCCGAGTGGGACTTCGTCGACGTCCGGCACGCGGTGATCGCCGTCGCCCGGCGGGTGGCCGAGCGCCTGCCCGAGCGGGCGACGGTCGGGTGGTGGAAGGAGGAGCGCGGCGAGCGGGTGTTCCTCGACTACAACCAGGCGGCGCGCGACCGCACGATCGCCTCGGCCTGGTCGGTGCGCGGCCTTCCCGGCGCCACCGTCTCGATGCCGCTGGGCTGGCAGGACCTGCCCGAGGTCGCCCCCGACGACTTCGACCTCAGGACGGTGCCGGGGCTGCTCGCCGAGCGCGGCGACCCGCACGCGGGCATGGACGACGCGGCCGGCGGCCTGGAGACGGCGCTGGAGTGGTACGCCACCGACGAGCGCGACCGCGGGTTGGGCGACCTGCCGTACCCGCCGGAGTACCCCAAGATGCCCGGCGAACCGGTAAGGGTGCAGCCCAGCCGGGCGCGGCGGTGAGCGCCGCTCGCCCGCGTCCGTGGCAGCCGGAGTCGCTGACCGGCCATCGGACGGGTGGGTCCGGTCACCGGCGGATCCGTCGCCGCCCGTTTCGCCGTACGGGACCGGCTCGTTGACCCATGGGGTGGCCGGCGATGCGCCACCCGCGATCGGGGGTCGGCAAGGATGCCGGAGCAGGGACGGGGACGGCGGCGGGTCGCGCAGCCGCCGAACGGGCGACCGGTGGGACGGCGCCGGGCGGGGCCGCGACGGCGGCGCGGCGCGGGCACGCTGCTGGGCGCCGCGGCGGTCGGTGGTCTGCTGGCGCTCGGCGGGATGGTCGTGACGGGTACCGGCGGGTTGCCCGCACCGGCGCTGGCCGCCCAGGCGGAGGACGCCGGCACGGAAGCGACCCCGGGCCGGGCGGCGGACGGCGCAACGCCCGCGCCGCGGCCGGGCGCGCAGCCGGCCCCGCGCGCGGAGGAGCCCGAGGAGGAGCTGGAGAGCACCCCGCAGGCCCTCGCGTTCCTCGAGGCGTTGCGCGCGGCGGACGTCCCGACCAGCCGTCAGGGCCTGCCCGAGGTGCTGGTGGCCCGGGCCGTGTGCGAGGAGGACGCCAAGGGCACCTCGCACGACATGATGGCCGAGGGCATCCCGTCCGTGCTGCCGACCGTGACGAGCCGCCAGGCGGCCCTGCTCATCGACGCCGCACTGGAGCACTACTGCTGATCACGGTGGGCAGAGGGTGTCGGCGCTCGGCACCGCGCCCTCCACCAGCAGCGTGTGCACCGCGGCGGTGACGCACGGCGTGCGCGGGTAGGCGCCGGTGCCCGCGCCCGCCCAGGTGACGAACCGGCCGGTGGCGAAGGTCTCGGCCGTGCGCCGGGACGCGTCGAGCGAGGTGCGTGGGTCGGCCGTGGTGCCGACGACCAGGACCGGCGGTCCCGCTGGTGCCGGTACGGGCTCGGGGTCCGCCGGCCGGGCCGGCCACGGCCCGCAGGCGAGGAGCCGGTGCGCCAGGGTCGGCCCGAACACCGGGTACTCGCCGCGCCACTGCGGGACGAGCTCGGCCACCTCGGGCGGACTGAGCCGCTGCGGCGCGTCGTTGCAGGCGGTCGCGAGCTCGCCGGTGAACGTCCCCTCCGGACCGGTCACGGGTGCCAGGACGGCGAGGAGCCCGGCCGGGTCGCCGGCGCGGGCCGCGGCGAGCGCCGTGGCCAGCCCGGGCCAGCGTCGGGGCTCGCCGAGCGCGGCCAGCAGCGCGGACACGGCACCACCCGCGGTGAGCCTCCGCCCGTCGTCGGCGACCAGCGGCCGCTCGCCCAGGGCCGCCAGGAGGGCGGCGACGGCGGCGCGCGGGTCCGGCCCCAGCGGGCACGGCGGGTCGCCCGCGGAGCAGGCGGTGGCGAAGGCGTCGAGCGTCGCCTCGGCCGCTGCGGCCCGTGCCGCGGTGGTCCCGGGCTCGGGACGCACCGGACCCGGCGGCCCGTCGAGCACCAGCCTGCCGACGGCGAACGGCGCCTCTCGCGCCCAGACCGCCAGGGCCCCGGCACCGTCCCCGGTCCCCAGCGCGGCGAGCCGGGGGACCCCGAGGGCCGCGCGCACCCGCTCGACGTCGGCCGCGGTCGCCGCCGACCGGTAGCCGCCCAACGAACCGGACACCGCGATGTTGCACTCCTGGGCGATCGCGCGCGCCTGCTCGAGCAGGGCGTCGAGCCCCGCGAGGGCGAGCCCGGCCGGGTCGGCGTCGACGATCGCCGCCTGCGCCGGTGCGGGCGCGCAGTCGAGCCGATCCAGACC
>Ga0247713_1000872_pt1 | contig 16505 bp, 9 predicted proteins | sample 21E_NmetaG_FD_189936 | JGI IMG/M metagenome (GOLD analysis project Ga0247713, IMG submission 189936) | Soil microbial communities from hillslope of Landscape Evolution Observatory, University of Arizona, Oracle, AZ, United States - 2-1-E_N | ecosystem: Engineered > Artificial ecosystem > Mesocosm... | reverse complement strand
ACCCATAACGGCTTGCCAGATTTGCGGTTTTGAACATTCTTCGCCGAAGTCCCGGCCCGGACTCGGCAATCTTGCCGGCCGCCGCCGGGTCAACGGGGGACTATTCGATGATTCGCCACGCCACTCGCGCCCTGCTTCTCGCCGGCCTCAGCCCGCTCGCCTTCGCCCAGCCGGCGGCGGCGCAGCAAAATCAGGAGGCTGTGCCCGACACCGCCGAGCAGACGACCGCGCAGCAGGAGACTGGCGACCAATCGACGATCATCGTCACCGGCACCAGGCGAACCGACCGAACGGTGGCCAACAGCCCGGTTCCGGTCGACGTGCTTTCGGCCGAGAGCCTGACCCAGACGGGCTTTACCGAAATCAACCGAGCGCTCGCCCAGGAAGTGCCGAGCTTCAACTTCCCGCAGCCGTCGATCACCGACGGCACCGACGTCATCCGCCCGGCGACGCTTCGCGGCCTCGGACCCGACCAGACGCTGGTTCTGATCAACGGCAAGCGCCGCCACACCTCGGCCCTGCTCAACATCAACGGCTCGGTCGGTCGCGGCACGTCGGCGGTCGACATCAACCTCATCCCGACCATCGCGCTTTCCCGGGTCGAGGTGCTTCGCGACGGGGCGGCCGCGCAATATGGATCGGACGCGATCGCCGGCGTGATCAACTTCCACCTGAGGAGCGCTCGCGGCGGCGGCCGGGCAACGGCCACCTACGGACAATATTATACCAATGTCGACGACATCGAGACCTACAGCGGGGTCAGGACCGGGCCCGGCAATACGCCGGTCCTGGCGCCGGACGGGACGCTCGCGCTCGATTATACCGGCAAGGACCGCCGGCGCAGGGACGGCCAGACGCTGACCCTTGCCGGAGTGATCGGACTGCCGATCGGAAGCGATGGCTATATCGACATTGCCGGCGAGTTCCAGGATCGCAATCCGACAAACCGCACGGGTGCCGATCCGCGGCGGCAATATGCCCTCATCGCCGGAGCTCTGGACCCGCGCGAGCTGACCTTCAACCGGTTCAGCCATCGCTATGGCGATGCGAAAACCGAAGATTACAAGCTCTTCGTCAATTCGGCGGTGCCGATCGGCGGCGATGGAACGGAGCTATACGCTTTCGCTTCCTACAATGATCGCCAGGGCGAAAGCGCCGGTTTCTACCGACTGCCAAGCGACGCCCGCAACGTCCCTGCCATTTACCCGGACGGCTTCCTGCCGCTGATCACCACCGACACCGACGATTATGCCGGAACAGTCGGGGTGCGCGGCGAAATGGCCGGTTGGCGCTGGGACCTGTCGGGCCAGCACGGGCGGAACAAGGTCGATTTCAGGATCGTCAACAGCCTCAACACCTCGCTTGGCGCCACTTCGCCAACGGAGTTCGATTCCGGAGGCCTTCGCTACAAGCAGTCGCTGTTCAACCTGGACGTCAGCCGCGACCTTGGCCTGGCGTTCGCGCGATCGACGACCCTGTCGCTGGGCGCCGAACATCGCCGCGAAGGGTTCGACATCCGGCCCGGCGAAGTGAATAGCTATGTCGCCGGGCCATTTCCCGGTCCTTCGGGCGCACAGGTCTTTCCTGGCTTCCAGCCGGTCATCGGCGGAGTCCGGGTCGACGAGCCGCACAGCCGGAACAACTGGTCGGGCTATGCCGAAATCGACAGCGACTTCACCGAGCAGCTAAGCCTGCAGGCGGCCCTGCGCTACGAAAATTACAGCGACTTCGGGTCGGACCTCAACTGGAAGCTGGCGGGACGCTTCGAGCCGACACCCGGGTTCGCGGCTCGCGCATCGGCGTCGACCGGTTTCCGGGCGCCGTCGCTTCAGCAGCAATATTTCGCCGCCCGGGCGACGAACAACGTCAGCGGGGTGCTGCTGGAAACCGTCACCTTGCCGGTCAACAATCCGGTCGCCGTCGCGCTCGGCGCGACTCCGCTCGAGCCAGAGCAGTCGTTCAGCCTGTCCGGCGGCCTGGTGTTCAGCATGATTCCACGGCTCAACGTCACGCTCGACGTTTATCAGATCGATATCGACGACCGAATCGTCGTGACCGACAATCTCGTGGCCACCCGCAATCCGATCACCCGCGCTCCGACCGGAGGCAATCCGGGCTTTTCGATCGCGGAGATCCTGAATGCCGCCGGCTTCCCGTTCGTCGACGCGGCGCGCTTCTTCGTCAACGGAGTCGACACACGCACGCGCGGCCTCGACCTGGTCGGGACCTATCGCGTCCCGGACCTCGCCGGAGGGCGCCTGAACCTGACGGCCGGGATCAATTACAATACGACCAAAATCCGCAATCTTCTGGCCGCGCCCGGGCCATTGGCCAACATTCCAGGCCTTGTTCTGTTCGGCCGCCAGGAATCCTTGCGGCTGGTGCGGGGTCAGCCGAAGACCAAGATGAACTTCACGGCCGACTATGACCGCGACTGGCTTGGAGGAACGCTCCGGGTGACTCGCTTCGGCAAGGTTCTCGACGCGGGGCCGAACGAATTCCTGGATGTTCCGCTGGCGGCGAAGGCGCTGACCGACCTCGAAATTCGTCTCAAGCCGATGGGCGACCGCTTCACCTTGTCACTGGGCGGGAACAACATTTTCGATATCTACCCGACCAATACGCCTCGGGGCCGGGCGGTGAACCCGGCGACGGGCCTGGAAGCCAATTATCCGGTGACCCGCTATGTCACGCCGTTCAGCAACTTCTCGCCGTTCGGCTTCAACGGCCGATATCTGTACGGGCGCGTGGCGGTGAACTTCTGATGGAGCCGAAGGACGGCGCGGAGTAAATCCGCGCCGTCGATCGACAGGGCCGGCGGCTAGTCGTCGGTCTCTCCGTCGCTTCGCGCCGCCTGACGATGGCTTCACCATCCTCGCCCGCGTTGGGCGGTCCGACCTAGTGCCGGTGCTCGTTTCGAAGCTGGTAACGGCCGTCGGCGAAACGGCCGAACATGGTCTCGATCGCCGGGTGGTCGACCGGCTCGTCGCTTTCGTCGGGGACCAGATTCTGCTGGCTGACATAAGCGACGTAGCTCGTCTCCTCATTCTCGGCGAGCAGGTGGTAGAAGGGCTGTTCCTTCGAAGGCCGGATCTCCTCGGGAATGGCCTCATACCATTCCTCGCTGTTGGAAAATTCCGGATCGACGTCGAAGATCACTCCGCGGAAATCGAAGATCCGGTGACGCACCACCTCGCCAAGCGCGAACCGCGCCTTGGGGATGGAAAAGGGTTGCCCTTGCGGGTTCATGGGCGGGAAACGATCGATGTGCGACATGGCTGCAATCTAGGGAATGCGCGAGGCTAGGCAAGCATCGGCGGCGCTGCTAGAGGCGCGCCCGACCCGGCCGGTACCGGCCCGAGCGCCTTGCTGACCTGCGGAGAGGTGGCTGAGTGGTCGAAAGCACCGCACTCGAAATGCGGCGTACGGGCAACCGTACCGTGGGTTCGAATCCCACCCTCTCCGCCATCTAGCCGCCAGTAACGCTCAGATTTGCGCAATTCCGCCGGCGCGCCGATCGCTTTGTCCGCTCTCGCGCACGCGCAGGGTTGCGAGCGCGGCGGTGACGAGCGCGGCGGCGGCGAATGCCATCGTCCAGATCGGCTCGTTCGGGAAGAAGGCCTTCATGATCGATCCCATGACGGTGGCCACCAGGAGCTGCGGGACGACGATGAAGATGTTGAACAGACCCATGTACACGCCGAGCTTGCGCTGCGGCAGGGTGGAGGCGAGGATGGCGTAGGGCATGGCAAGGATCGATGCCCAGGCGATGCCGACGCCGACCTCGGCCAGCAGCAGATGCTGGGGGTCGCGAAGCAGGAAGAAGCTGGCATAGCCGGCAGCGCCGCACAGCAGGCCGACGGCGTGCGTCTTCACCTTGCCGATGCGCCGCGCGAGGAATGGCAGAAGCATCAGCGCGGTTATCGCCGCGACGCCATTATAGACTGCGAACAGCACGCCCACCCAGTTTCCGGCACTCTGGTAGCCGGCGCTCGCCGGGTCCGGCGAGTTGAAGAAATATTGGGCGACGACCGGGGTCGTGTTGATCCACATGATGAAGAGCGCCGACCAGCTGAAGAACTGGACAAGGGCGAGCTGCTTCATCACCGGCGGCATTCCGGCAAAATCGCCGACTATGCTGGCGAGCATGTTGCTGCCGCGGCCGCGCCTCGCATAAGTGATGGCAAGCGCGCTGAGGGCGCCGTAGCCGACTAGCAGAGCGCCGAGCAGGTACATCTCCTTTTCCAGGTCCAGCGCGGCGACCGCGACCAGCACCACGGCGCCGGCCGCAACCCAGGCAAGGCTGCCGCGGAACGTACGCGCGCCAAGCGCTCGGACCGTGTCCTCGCTGCTCGGGTGGTGTGCGTCCTCGCCGTAAGCGGCGAGCTCGTCGGGGGCATATTCGCGAGTGGTCAGGACCGTCCACAGCACGGCCAGGAACAGTGCGGCGCCGCCGAACCAGAAGCTCCAGCGAACCGTGTCGGGGACGCTGGCGTCGCCGGCGACATTGGAGACTCCGAGATGCTCGAGCGCCCACGGGAAAATCGAGCCAACGACCGCTCCGACGCCGATGAAGGCGGTCTGCACGGCATAGCCGGCAGTGTGCTGTTTCTTGTCGAGCATGTCGCCGACGAAGGCCCGAAACGGCTCCATGGCGATGTTGAGGCTGGCATCGAGCACCCACAGCAGGATCGCCGCGAGCAGCAGGATCTCCGACAGCGGCATGATGATGAGCGACAAAGCGGCGAGGATCGCCCCGGCGAGGAAATAGGGCCGCCGCCGGCCCAGACGCCCGAGCCAGGTACGATCACTAAGGAAGCCGACGATTGGCTGGACGAGAAGGCCGGTCAGCGGCGCGGCGATCCACAATGCCGGCAGGTCGTCGAGGCTTGCTCCAAGCGACTGGAAGACCCGGCTCATATTTGCGTTCTGCAAGGCGAAGCCGATCTGGATTCCGAAGAAGCCGAACGAGATGTTCCACAATCCGGTCCATCGTTGCCATGGCTTGGTCCTGGAAGCCGTCGCCGCCGCTTCGTTCATATGCCCCTCCGTCATAGCTCCCGCTGGCGACGCTGGCAGGTTAAACCGCCGATGCCAACGCCTCCGGTGCGTTGTGCACTGCAGCAGCATAGGTATTCATTGGCGCCGCCGGGGCGCGTGCTCGATGGTGCCTAGGGCACGCTCGATCCGCGAACGCGCAGGCTGACTGGGAGGAGCTGGCTAGAGTTCGATTCGTCCTCGATGCGCTTGATCAGCGCGTCGACAAGCGCAGCGCCCGCGGCCTTGGCATCCTGGGCGACGGTAGTGAGGGGCGGATTGGCGTAGCTGGCGGCGGCAAGGTCGTCGAAGCCGACCACCGACACGTCGCTCGGGACGCTCAAGCCACGCTCGTGCAGCGCATGCATGGCACCGATCGCCGCGAGGTCGGACGTGGCAAAAATGCCGTCGGGGAGTGGACCCCGCCGAGCGAGCTCCGCGACAGCCGCGCGTCCCTCGGCCTCGCTTGGGCCGGCCGGCACCGCCAGTGCTTTGTCGACTGTCGTTCCGGCCTGCTGGTGCGCCCGGCAATAGCCTTCCCATCGGTCGAGAAACTCTGGATATGCTTCCGTCGCCGTGCCGATGAAGGCCACCCGGCGGCGGCCGACGTCGAATAAATGCCGGGTCGCGTCATATCCGCCCTGCTCATTGTCAGAGCCGACGACGGCACCGAACTCGGCCGCGCGCGGATTGCCCCAGCAGATGAAATGGGTTCCGTGTGCCACCAGCTGCTCGAGCCGCGGCCGGTGCAGCAGATAATCGCCGTAGCCGAGCAGGATGATTCCATCGGCCTTCCGGCTGTCTTCATAGTCGACATGCCAGTCATCGCTCAGCTGCTGGAAGCTGATCAGCAAGTCGTACTCACGCGCCGCGCAGGCGCGGACCATCGAGCCCAACATCGACAGGTAGAAGGGGTTGATCAAAGTGTCGTCCGGCGTCGCATCCTCAAAGAAGAGGGCGGCAAGGGTGCGGGCATGGCGACGGCGCAGCCCCGACGCATTCTTGTCGACCTTGTAGTGAAGCTGCTCGGCAGCGGCGAGCACTCGCGCCCTGGTTTCGGCGCTGACCGACGGATTGCCGCTGAGTGCGCGCGACACGGTCGGCTGCGACACGCCCGCGATCGCCGCGATGTCGAATGAGGTTGGCCGCCGGCTGATCGTCACACGCTGAGCCTAAGTCGCGTGAATACGTATGTATAGCCGCTCCCGCCGTTCCGCTGAGCCAAACTGCTGATATCCTGTCCGGTGGAGAGGGCTGCCGGGCCAGGGGCGATTTCGGCCGTGACCGCAGCCGCACGAGGGGGACGAAATCAGATGAGCGCCACTCTTTCACGTTCGCTGCTTGCGAGTGCGACAAGCCCGCTGGCAATCTGCACGGCATTGACGCTCTGCGCGGCGCCAGCCTTCGCGCAGACAACGACCCAGGATCCACAGCCCAACGTCGATATTACGACAGCGCCAGACGCTGAGCCGACGCAGCAGGAGGCGGCGTCTCCCGCCCCCGCGCAGACCGAGGGCGAGGCGATCGTCGTGACCGGCTTTCGCGCCGCGCTCCAGTCCGCCGTCAACACGAAGAAGCGCCAGGAGCAGATCGTCGAATCGGTGACTGCCGAAGACATTGGCAAGCTGCCCGACGCGTCGATCGGTGAATCGATTGCTCGGCTTCCAGGCGTCACGTCGCAGCGCACGCAAGGACGCGCGAACGTCATCGCGATCCGCGGCTTCGGGCCCGACTTTTCCCAGACATTGCTCAACGGGCGCGAGCAGACTTCCACGGGAGACAACCGCGGCGTCGAGTTCGATCAATATCCGTCGGAAGTCGTCAGCCAGGTGGTGGTCTACAAGACACCCTCTGCAAGCCTGGTAGGGCAGGGGCTGGTCGGCACCATCGATATCCGCACCATCCGCCCGCTCGATTTGTCGCAGCGGGTGATCGCCATCGGTGCGCGCGCCAGCTACGCCGACCTTGGCAAGCTCAACGCGGGCTCCACCGACAGGGGCCACCGGGTAAACGCGACGTTCGTCGACCAGTTCGCGGACAATACGATGGGCGTTGCCCTTGCGGCGTCCTACGTCGACGAGCCCTATCATAATCAGGAATATAACTCGTGGGGCTTCTTCACGCCGGACTCGACCGGCAACGTGCTGCCCGCCGGTTTCAAGCCTTTCGTCACTTCGACCCGGCTCAAGCGGTTCGGGGTCAACGGCACTTTCCAGGCCGAGCTCTCGCCGCTCGTTACCCTGACCGCCGACGGTTTTTATTCAAACTTCAACGATGACCAGTCGAAGCGGGGCATCGAGCTGCCGGTTTCCTGGTTCGGGACCACTGGCAACACCGCCAACTTCACGGTCCAGGATGGTCAATATATTTCCGGGGTCCTGGAGAATGTGCAAGGCGTCGTCCGGAACGATGTATTCCAGCGCAAGGCGGATCTCTACTCGCTGGGCCTCAACACGGCTTTTGATCCCGGCAACGGCTGGAAAGGCTTCCTCGATTTCGGCTGGTCGCGGACCGACCGCAACGAGCTAAGCCTCGAGAGCTATTCGGGCACCGGCTATAACTGGGACAATCCATTCAACGAGGGCGACGAGTTCGCCGCCGCCGATCCAGTCGACACGATCGGTTTCCGATGCGGGAAGCGGGGGTGCGTTTTCGACCCCACTCTGGATTACAGCGATCCCAATCTCATCCGGCTAACCGATCCGCTCGGCTGGGGCGGCGGCCGGGTCCAGGCCGGTTACTATAACAACCGCATCGTCAAGGATGACCTTAAGCAATATCGCGCCGAAGTCGAGCGCGAGCTCGACATGGGCTTTCTCAGCTCGGTCAAGCTTGGCCTCAGCTACACCGACCGCGCAAAGTCGCTCCGGCCGGACGAATCCTTCGTCACTCTGCCGAACGGAGCGACGATCGCCACCATCCCCAACCAATATCTTCTGCGCCCCACCAACCTCGCTTATTTGGGGCTCGGGCCGATCGTCAGCTACGATCCGCGGCGGCTGATCGCCGGCGGCGTTCTGACCCTGGAGCCGAATACGTCGAATGACATTCCGGCAAAGGCATTCCGGGTCAATGAAGAGCTGCTGACCGGATATGTGCAGGCCAATGTCAATGCCCAGATCGGCAGCGCCAACCTTACCGGCAACGCCGGAGTTCAGGTCGTGCGCACCAACCAATCGTCGTCGGGCATCGCCTTCGCTGACGGTACTCAGGTGCAGGTCGAAGCCGGCGACCGTTACTGGCACGTTCTGCCAAGCCTCAACTTGTCGGCGCGCATGCCGAACGATTTCATTCTTCGCCTGGCGCTGTCGCGGCAGATGCAGCGCCCGAGGCTTGACGACATGCGCGTGGCGATCGGCTACGGGCTGTCAAACACCCCTTCGGGCCTGATCATCGAGGGAGGCGGCGGCAACCCGCGGCTGAAGCCCTATGTCGCCAACGCCGTCGACTTCAATGTGGAGAAATATTTCGCGGGTAGCGGCTATGTTGCGCTCCAGCTCTTCTACAAGGACATCAAGAGCTTCATCTATAACGGCAAGTTCGAGTTCGACTACACCGGCTTCCCGATGCCGGCCGGACCTCCGCCTTCGTCGATGATCGGCTTCCTGACCGCCCCGCACAATACTGGCGGCGGCAAGCTATATGGTGGCGAACTGGCCGCAACGCTTCCGTTCGGGGTGGTCGTGCCTGCACTCGAAGGGTTCGGGATCACCGGCGGAGTCGGCTACACCAAGAGCCGGGTGCGCGATCAGAACGGCGATGTCACCGCAATCCCCGGCTATTCGAAATGGGTGGCAAACGGCACCGCCTTTTTCGAACGCTGGGGCTTCAACGCCCGCGGCAGCGTACGCTACCGGTCGAGCTTCCTTGGCGATTTCACGGGCTTCGGCGGGTCGCCGACACGCCGCCAGGCGCTTGAGGAAACCATCGTCGACGGTCAGATCGGCTACGACTTCGGTCCTGGTTCGCTGATGCCCGGACTGTCGGTTTACGTGCAAGGCCAGAATTTGACCGACGAGCGGTTCGCCTCCGTCGTGAACACGGCGACGCCGATGCAGGTGATCGATTACCAGATCTACGGACGCCGTTTCCTCGCTGGCTTCACCTATAAGTTCTAAGAGCGCCTTCGGCGGCTTTGTCCTGTGTGGGGCAAGGCCGCCCGGGGCTGAAGAGGCGGAATGGCGAAACGCATCACCAATATCGTGATTGCGGGCGGCGGCACCGCCGGCTGGATCACGGCGGCCATGCTCGCGCGCTTTCTCGAGCGCGGCTACCGGATCCGCCTGGTGGAATCGGATGCGATCGGCACAGTCGGGGTGGGGGAAGCGACCATCCCCCAGATCAACCTTTTGAACTCGGTGCTGGGCATCGATGAGGCCGAGTTCGTCAAGGCAACGGGCGCGACCTACAAGCTCGGCATCGAGTTCGTCGGCTGGCGTGAACCCGGCCATAGCTACATGCATAATTTCGGAATCGTCGGCCGCGGCACGGGACTGACTCCGTTCCCGCTGCTCTGGCTGCGAATGCACGCTGCCGGCCGGGCGCTCGAATTCGGGCGCTATTCGCTGAACGAAGTCGCCGCACGCTCCGGCAAGATGGCCAAGGGCGCACCGAAAGACGGGCCGGTTCCAGAGCTCGTCTACGCTTTTCACTTCGACGCCTCGCTCTATGCCGCATTCCTGCGCAACTACGCAGAGAAGCGCGAGGTCGAGCGAATCGAGGGGCGCATCGGCCATGTTGAGCGCGATTCTGAAAGCGGCAATGTCGAGGCGCTGGTGCTTGACGGCGACCGCCGCGTCGAAGGCGATCTGTTCATCGATTGCACCGGTTTTCGCGGCCTCCTGATCGGCGAGACGCTCGGCAGCCGCTACCTCGACTGGTCGAATTACCTGCCGTGCGACCGGGCGCTGGCAGTGCCATGCGAGCGCAGCCCGGCGTTCCGACCGCATACGCAAGCGATCGCCCACGAGGCCGGATGGCAATGGCGGATTCCGCTCCAGCACCGCACCGGCAACGGCCACGTCTATTGCAGCGCCTTCATGTCCGACGACAAGGCGGCCGCGACCCTGCTCGCCAACCTCGACGGCAAGGCGCTCGACGAGCCGCGGCCGCTTCGCTTCACAACCGGCCGGCGCGAGCAATTCTGGGTCAACAATTGTGTCGCGGTGGGCCTTTCGGCCGGCTTCATGGAGCCGCTGGAGTCGACCAGCATTCACTTGATCCAGGCCGCGGTCACCCGGCTCTTGACCTTCTGCATGCCGCGCGGGCCGATCGATCCTCCGGTGCGCGACAATTTCAACCGACTTTCGGCGATCGAGTGGGAGCGCATTCGCGACTTCCTGCTGCTCCACTACAAGGCCAACAAACGCTTCGGGCAGCCGTTCTGGGATCATTGCCGGTCGATCCCGCTGACCGACAACCTCGCCGCCAAGATCGAGATGTTCAAGGCCAGCGGCCGCGTCCTTCGCGAGGATGGCGAGCTGTTCACCGAGGAAGCCTGGACGCAGGTGATGATCGGGCAGGATATCATCCCCGACAAATGGCATCCGCTGGCCGACATCGCGGACGAGGATGAGCTCAGCGGCTATCTGGAATCGATTGCCTCGGCCTATGCGGCTCGCGCCGCACAGCTTCCGACGCACGCGCAGTTCGTCGATCGGGTGGTTGGCGTCGAGTCAAGGGCAAAGGAGCATGCGGCGTGAGGGGAGTGGCAGCGTGAGCGCAAAGCGACTGGGTCGAGGTTTGGGATTTGCGGCGCTGGCCGCAGCGTTCGCGTCGGTCGCATCCGCTCAGGTATCCGACTTTCGGCAACGTCCGCCCGAAGACGAGGTCATATATTTCCTGCTTCCCGACCGGTTCGAAAACGGCGACCCCGCCAACGACCGCGGCGGAATCAGGGGCGGCCGCCTGCAGACCGGCTTCGATCCGACGCACAAGGGCTTCTTCCACGGCGGCGACCTCAAGGGCCTCACCTCTCGCCTCGATTATATCCAGGGGCTCGGCGCGACGGCGATCTGGCTGTCGCCGGTGTTCAAGAACAAGCCGGTGCAGGGGCCAAAAGGCGGGGAGAGCGCCGGTTATCACGGCTATTGGGTGACGGATTTCACCCAGGTCGACCCGCACCTCGGGACCAACGCCGACTTCAAGGCCCTCGTCGAAGCCGCCCACGCCCGCGGGATGAAGGTCTATATGGACATCATCACCAACCACACGGCGGACGTCATTTTCTTCGCCGAGTGCGAAGGGACCGGGCAGTGCCCGTACCGAAGCATCGCCGACTACCCCTATCAGACGCTCGGCGGGGTCGACGGGCCGCGGATCAATCCCGGCTTCGCTGGCCATGAGGTGGGCACCGCCGAGAATTTCGCGAAACTGACGAACCCGAATTTCGCCTACACCGTCAAGATCGCTCCGTCGGAACGGACCGTGAAGGTGCCGGCCTGGCTCAATGACCCGATCTATTACCACAATCGCGGCGACACGACGTTTCGCGGCGAATCGAGCCGGATGGGCGACTTCGTCGGGCTCGACGATCTGATGACGGAAAACCCCCAGGTGGTTGGTGGAATGATCGAGATTTTCGGTTCCTGGATCGATCGCTTCGGCGTGGACGGCTTCCGGATCGACACCGCCAAGCATGTGAACCCGGAATTCTGGCAGGTCTTCGTTCCGGCGATGGAGGTCCGCGCGCGGGCGCGCGGAATCCCCAATTTCCATATGTTCGGCGAGGTCGCCGACGACGATTTCCAGCCTGGGCGCCTCGCCCAATATACGCGCCGGGACAAGCTCCCGACGGTGCTCGACTTCGCCTTCAAGCAGGCGGCGCTGCGCTCGATCGCCGGCGATTCGCCGACCGAAATCTGGCGGGAATTCTTCAGCCAGGATGTCCTCTACGAGGGCGGCGAGGAGCGGGCCAAGCAGCTACCGACCTTCCTCAGCAACCACGACCAGGGACGCTTCGCTTATTTCGTCCGGCAGTCGTATCCGAACGCTTCCCAGCAGGAGGTGCTGCAACGCGTGATGCTCGGCCACGTGCTGATGATGACCGCTCGCGGAGTTCCGACAATCTATACGGGTGACGAGCAGGGCTTCGTCGGCGACGGCGGCGACCAGGATGCGCGCGAGAACATGTTTCCGAGCCAAGTCGCGAGCTACAACGACAATGACCTGCTCGGCACCGATGCGACGACTGCCCAGAGCAATTTCGACACCGGGCATCCGCTTTACAGGCTGATCGCGGAGCTCGCCGGCATCCGCAAGAGCCAGCCGGCGCTGCGCCGCGGCAGCACGGTGCTGCGCGCCGCCGAAGACGAGCCGGGAATCCTCGCTTTCTCGCGCCTTCTCGGCGGTGAGGAGATTCTGGTCGTGGTCAACAGCTCGACCCAACCGATCGAGCGCAACGTCGTCGTCGACGCAGGGTCCGAGCGGTTCCGGGCGCTTGCCGGCAGCTGCCCCGCGGCCGCTCAGGCGCCGGGCAGCGTGCGCATCAGCCTGCCACCGCTCGGCTACGCAATCTGCCATGCCTCACGCTGAACTGGCTTCGGCGACCGCTGCCGGAAACCGGGCCCATCCCTGGTGGAAGGGCGCCGTAATCTATCAAATCTATCCGCGCAGCTTCTGCGACACGAACGCGGACGGGATCGGCGACCTTCAGGGGATCGCTCGCCACCTCGATCATGTCGCGGACCTCGGCGTCGACTGCATCTGGATCTCGCCCTTCTATACCTCGCCGATGAAGGACTTCGGCTATGACGTCGCCGATTATCGCGCCGTCGATCCGATCTTCGGGACCATCGGCGACTTCGACACGATCGTCGCCCGAGCCCACGAGCTCGGGCTCAAGGTGATCATCGACCAGGTCTTTTCGCACACATCCGACGAGCATCCGTGGTTCATCGAGAGCCGCTCGAGCCGGGACAATGACAAAGCCGACTGGTATGTCTGGGCCGACCCCAAGCCAGACGGATCGCCGCCAAACAACTGGCAGGCGGTGTTCGGCGGACCGTCGTGGACGTGGGATGCTCGCCGCGAACAATATTACCATCACAACTTCCTGACAGAGCAGCCCCAGCTCAATTGCCACAATCCCGAGGTCCAGGAGGCGCTGCTCGACGTTACCCGATTCTGGCTCGACCGGGGCGTCGACGGATTCCGTTTCGACGCGGTGAACTTCATCATGCACGATCCGGCGCTGACCGATAATCCGCCGGTCGCCAATCCGGTGAAGCGGACTCGGCCGTTCGATTTCCAGCACCATTTCCACAACCAGTCCCAGCCCGGGATCCCGTTGTTCCTGGAGCGTCTGCGCGAGGTCATGGATGGGTACGGCGACCGTTTCGCCCTGGCCGAGGTCGGAGGCGAGCAGGCGCTGACCGAGATGCGCGAATATACCGCCGGGCCGAACCGGCTGCACAGCGCCTATGGCTTCGACTTCCTCTACGCCCGGGCGCTGACCCCGGACCTGGTCGCGCGAGCCGCCGACCATTGGCCGGATCGAAAGGGCATGGGATGGCCGAGCTGGGCGTTCGAGAATCACGACGCGCCGCGTGCCCTCTCCCGCTGGGTCGCGCCCGAGCACGCTCGTCAGTTTGCCTGCATGAAGATGCTTCTTCTGGTCGCGATGCGCGGCTCGATCATCCTGTTCCAGGGCGAGGAGCTCGGCCTGACCCAGGTCGATGTGCCGTTCGACCAGCTGCAGGATCGCGAGGCCATGGCCAATTGGCCGCAGACCCTGAGCCGAGACGGAGCCCGGACGCCGATGCCCTGGACCGCGGACGGGCCGGGGCATGGCTTCACGGCGGGAAAACCCTGGCTGCCGTTCGGCCCCGACCATCCCGCGCTGGCGGTGGACCGGCAGGCGGCGGATCCCCGGTCGATCCTTTCCTTTGCCCGCCGCTGCATCGCTCTGCGCAACTCCAATCCGGCCCTGCGCTGGGGGACGATCGATATACTGGAGGCCAGCGCCCAGAAATTGGTGTTCGAGCGGGCCCATGCCGATCAGCGCCTGCGCTGCACCTTCAACCTGGCCGATGTCGAAGTGCCGCTTTCGCCACACAATGGCGCGCTCATCCACACCGGCGACGTGCTTGCCAATGCCCTTGGCCCCTATGCCGCCTTGATCGAGGAGTTGTGATGCGTTTCCTTCTGGCCCTGCTCGCGCTTCTCGCCGCTGCTCCGGCGGCCGCGCAAACGCGCACCGTCGCAACCCACGCATCGCCCTCGGGCACGCTCACCCTCGAGGTCACCATCAATGGCGAGGGCAGAGTCGGCTATGCGGTGGCGCGCGAAGGCCGGCCGGTGATCGGCGAAAGTCATCTCGGCTTCCTGTTCACCGACAGCCGGCAGATGCTTCGCAACATGGAATTGCTCGGCACCACGACCAGCAGCCGCGACGAGACTTGGGAGCAGCCCTGGGGCGAGTGGCGTACCGTTCGCGACCATCACAATGAGCTCGTCGCCACGTTCCAGGAACGCGACAAGCTCCGCCGCACCATGCGCGTCCGCTTCCGCATTTTCGATAATGCCGTGGCATTCCGCTACGAACTGCCGCGGCAGCCCAACCTCCCCCGCGCCAACATCGTCGAGGAGTTGACGCAATTCCGAATCGTCGAGCCGGGCGAAGCCTGGTGGGCGCCGGCCTTCGAGAGCAACCGGGAGGAATATCTCTACAACCATACGCCGATCGACGGCATTGCCACCGTCCAGACCCCCGTGACGATGCGGACAGCGAGCGGAGTGCACATCTCAATCCATGAGGCCGCGCTGGTCGATTATTCGGGAATGAATATCGCGCGGGTTCAGGACGGTCTGCTCAAAGCGATCCTGACGCCGTCGTCGAGCGGTCCGAAGGTGGTCCGCGACACGCCGTTCGAAACGCCCTGGCGAGTGATCCTGATCACCGCCGACGCGCCCTCCCTCTATCATGCGAACACGGTCTTCCTGAACCTCAACGAGCCGAACAAGCTCGGCGACGTCAGCTGGGTAAAGCCGACGAAATATGTCGGCGTGTGGTGGGGAATGCACCTCGACACGCAAAGTTGGGGGTCCGGACCCAAGCATGGCGCGACCAATGCCTACACGCGCAGAATGATCGATTTTGCGGCGAAGCACGGCTTTGGCGGCGTGCTGGTCGAAGGCTGGAACGTCGGATGGGACGGCGACTGGTTCGCGACCGGCGACGAATTCAGCTTTACCCAGCCCTATCCCGACTTCGATCTCGAAGGCATGGCGCGCTACGCGCGGTCGAAGGGCGTGCGGCTGGTCGGCCACCATGAAACCAGCTCGAACATCATCAATTACGAGCGCCAGCTCGATGCCGCGCTCGACCTTTATGCCCGTCTCGGCATCACCAGCGTCAAGACGGGCTATGTGTCGGACGCGGGCGGCATACAGGCTTTCGACGAGAATGGCCGCCGAGTGTTCGAATGGCACGAAGGCCAGCGGATGAGCCGGCACCACCTCAAGGTCGTCGAGGAGGCAGCGAAGCGGAAGATCTCGATCAACCCGCACGAGCCGATCAAGGACACGGGGCTGCGCCGCACCTATCCGAACTGGATCACTCGCGAGGGCCAGCGGGGGATGGAATATAATGCCTGGGGAGAACCCAAGAACCCGCCCGGCTATGACACGGAGCTGATCTTCACCCGAATGCTTAGCGGTCCGATGGACTTCACTCCCGGAATCCTCAGCCTGAAGGGTCGGGGCGACACGCCGATCCCGTCGACGCTGGCGCGGCAGCTCGCTTATTATGTCACCATCTACTCCCCACTTCAGATGGCCGCGGACCTGCCGGAGAATTACGAGGCCAATGCCGCCGCCTTCCAGTTCATCAAGGACGTCGGGGTCGACTGGGACGACACGCGAATGCTTGCCGGCTCGGTTGGCGACTATGCGGTGATCGCCCGGAAGGAACGGGGCAAATCCACCTGGTTCCTCGGCGCGATCACCGACGAGGAAGCTCGGCAGATGACCATTCCGCTCTCCTTCCTCGAGCCCGGCCGCCGTTACCGCGCGGAGATTTACCGCGACGGCGATGATGCCGATTTCCAGACGAACCCGCGCAGCATCGTCATCGAGCGGCGAACGCTGACCGCGAGCGACGAACTGTCCGTCCGGCTCGCGCCGGGCGGTGGTCTGGCCGTGCGTTTCGTGCCGCTCGGCCGGCGGTGACCGCGCTGCCGCCTCCGCGCCGAGTCCTGATTTTGGGCGGCGGCACTGCGGGCTGGATGGCGGCCAACCTGCTGCAACACCGCTGGGGCGGCAAAGGGACTGACGTTGCGCTGGTCGAGTCGCCGGACATCGGCATCATCGGCGTGGGCGAAGGATCGACTCCGCAGCTCAAGGCCTTCTTCGACCGGATCGGAATTGCCGAGGCCGAATGGATGCCGCGCTGCAATGCCAGCTACAAGGCGGGGATCGAGTTCGTCGGCTGGTCCGACCGGGCCGGACATGAGCGCTACTTCCACCCC
>Ga0247713_1000871_pt1 | contig 16509 bp, 20 predicted proteins | sample 21E_NmetaG_FD_189936 | JGI IMG/M metagenome (GOLD analysis project Ga0247713, IMG submission 189936) | Soil microbial communities from hillslope of Landscape Evolution Observatory, University of Arizona, Oracle, AZ, United States - 2-1-E_N | ecosystem: Engineered > Artificial ecosystem >... | reverse complement strand
AACGGCAGCGCCGTGGCGACCAGCTTGTCGACCCGCGTCCACAAGGCCGAAGCCCACGTGAGCGCCACGCCGACCACCAAACCGATCACCGGCACGACCACACCCCCGACCGCCAGCAAGACGATCGACGTGATCTCGACCCCGCCGACCCCCGATGCGGACCTCCCCGGGACGGCCGCCGCCGCCGCAGCCGGCGGGCCATCCATGGCGGCGGCGGCGATCTCCTCAGGCGCACCGAGCCGTTCGAGGACGTTGCGGATCGCGACCTCGTCGCGCGTGCCGCCGGTCCGCAACGCGGCGTCGATGTGCTCGCGGATCTCCGACACCAGCTCGTCACGTCGGTCGGGCGGCAGGACCCAGGCCGCCGCGTGGAGCCGGCGCAGGTAGTCAGCGATCAGGGGATGGGTCTGCACGGTGCCCACTTTCCACTCCTTCCGGGCCGATTTTGGACTCAGCCCCTTCCTTCGGAGAGCAGCTGGTCGACCGCATCGCGGAAGCGGGTCCACTCGTCGGAGAAGTCGGCGAGGGCGCGGCGCCCCGCGTTGGTGAGCCGGTAGTAGCGGCGAGGGGGCCCGGACTCCGACTCGCGCCAGGTCGTCTCGACGACACCGTCACGGCGCAGCCGCGACAGCAGGGGATAGATCGTGCCCTCGCTGGTCACCATGCCGTCGACCTCCCCGAGCGTGCGGACAAGCTCGAAACCGTAGCGCTCGCCACCACGCAGCAGTGCGAGCACGCAGTACTCCAGTGCTCCGCGTCGCAGTTGCGACACCGCGGTCCTCGCCGCGGGAGGTTCCATGCGTCACAAGGTACCCGGCGAGACACGCACGCGCAAGACCACGGCAGGATCGGCCGACCCGCGGGGTGGCAGGGCCTCCCGCGCGCTCCCACCCACGGGCTATCGACGACGAGGCTGATGGCGCCGAAACTGTCTCCCAGCTCAGTAGGGCCGCTCGCGTTCGTTGGACATCGGGAAGTGGCGCAGGTTGGTGGTGAGCAGCGGGGAGCCCACCACACCGGCTCGGTGACCTTGCAGCCAGTCCACACGACCAGGGCAGTCCGGCGACCAGCCCAAGGGGCCCGCAGCTCAGAGCCAGTAGGCGGTGGGGAACGGGTCGCGGTGGTCACCGGTCCACGTATCGAGCCGCTCGGCCAGCGCCCGAGCGAGACGCGCGGGGTCCCGTGGCAGCCCCGACTTCAGTGCGAACACGACTGCCGCGACGTCAGCCTCGCCCCGGCGGTCCTGCAGCAACCGGGCGAAGTCGACCACGTTCTCCGTGACGAGCACGCGCCTCTCGGCCACCGCCACGTCCAGCAGCTGCCCGTCGGTCAGCCCCCGCAGGTCGTGCACAACCGCGCGCGCGTCGTGCCCGCGGTCTTCGAGTTCTGCCGCGACCGCGGCCGGGAACATCTCGTCGATCAACCACCTCACGCCAGGAGGCGCTCACGGCGCGCGGCGCGCTCCCGCAGCAGCTCGGCTGCCTCGTCGTTCGCGGCGATGCGCGCGTCGACCTCGTCGGGGAACACGCTGTAGAACTCGATCGCCAGTCGCACCCACCGCTCGTCGAGCGACAGCATTCGGGCGGCGTTGCGGACCTTGCGCTCGCCCGACCCCGACACGTGCCTGACCGTGCCGATGACCTCCCACACGTCGGGGCCGACCGCCAGCGCCGCACGGCGACCGGTGGGACCGTCGCGGTACACGATCCCGGGCAACGCGCGGGTCTTGAGCCCCTCGTCCAGCAGCGACACGACCAGCTCGGTCTGGGACACCGCCTCGTCCGCGGCCCTGCGCGCGAGCCGACCCGTGAGCTCCTCAGGAAGACGAAAGGACTTCGCTGCCGGCATCATCCAACCTCCCTCGTGCCAATGTAGTGCAGGTGCGCTCCGATGCGATACTACCCAGCGTCCGTGCTGGCGGGACGTGACGGCCGGGTTTTGGTGAGGGCGCGATCGCTTCGTCGCCGGCGGCCCGTCCGCGGGCACCACCCTCGCCCCATCGCCATTTCCCTCCGCGCAACCTTCGTCGAAGAGCGCAGCATGACAGGGGGCTGCCCCGGATGTGGTGTACGGCCGTCCCCGCGGAGGAAGGGTGCCGGCACATGCCCGACATCCGCGCGGTGGCCTTCGACGCCTTCGGCACCCTGTTCGACGTGCGTTCCGTCGAGACCGCCATCGACGAGGAGTTCCCCGGGCACGGCGCCGCCGTCGGCGAGCGGTGGCGGGCAAAGCAGTTGGAGTACACGTGGCTGCGCTCGCTGATGGACCGCTACGAGGACTTCTGGACGGTCACCGGCGATGCCCTGGTCGTCGCGCTGCGGTCCGCCGATCTGCCCGTCGACGAGGACGTCCGTACCCGGTTGCTGGAGGCCTCGCTGCATCTTGAGCCTTTCCCCGAGGTGGTCGAGGCGTTGGAGGCGCTGAGGCCCCATCCGCTGCACGTGTTCTCCAACGGGACCCCGCGCATGCTCGAGACGATGGTCTCAAACGCCGGCCTCGGCCGGTTCTTCGACCGGCTCATCAGCGTCGAAGAGGCCGGCGTGTACAAGCCCAGCCCCCGCTGCTACGCGCTGGTGACCGACATGCTCGCCCTCGCGCCCGCGCAGGTGCTCTTCGTGTCGGCCAACCCCTGGGACGCCGCCGGCGGCAAGAGCTTCGGCTTCACGACCGCGTGGGTGCGTCGGGGCGACGCGGTCATGGACGAGCTCGGTGCACCGCCCGACGTCGAGGTCGAGGGCCTCGCCGACCTGCCGGGATGGCTGGTCGGGTAGCGCGGGCGACACGCAGAGGCCCTCGTCGGTGACCCGCGGGCGTCGGCCGGCCGTGCGGGCCCCACGCCCGCGAGCGTCCCCCTCTGCCATCCGCACGGTCCGGGCGGTCCGCCTGCCTCCGCCGGCTTCGCTCCGGAGCCGCCCGCTGCCTTTCCCTGGTGTGCAATCTCCCGGTCCGGTTGCGCGTCCTTGTTGGTGACGCTGCCGATACCCGGTTCGGGTGTCGGCGGGTCGTAGGCCCTCAAGTAGCGAAGCGGTAGGGCCCCATTAGGCACCACAAGGCAACGATCGGAGCTGACATGGCATTCACGCAGATCGTCACCGTCGAGGGCGCTGATGACCAGGCCCTGCATGACCTCATGGGCAAGTGGCACGCGGACCAGTCCGGCGTCGCACCCGGCTACCTGGGATGCCGGGTGTTCGCCGATGACAAGACGGGTCACCACCTCATCGAGGTGGACTTCGCCTCGCAGGAGGACGCCCGACGCAACAACGACCGACCCGAGACCGAGGACTGGGTCGCCCGGCTGCGCGAGCTGGTGACGGGTGACCCACCTACCGGGACCTGCGGCAGGTCTGCACCACGTACTCGAGCGCCTGAAGGGGACCGCTCGGACTGTCGTCTGCTCGCGCTGACCGGGTGAGCACGGCATACCTTCAGCCGGTGGCGCGCTCGTCGGCTGGCCTGGACCGCCAGATAGACGGCAAGCAGGCCGCCGACGAGCGGTCGCGTGGGCACGCCTGGCCGCCGGTTGACCACGGATCACCGCATGACTGCCGGCCTGGACAGTCGGGGTGCGGGCGCGTAGGACACGGCCATGACGATGCGTGCCTGGCTGTCCGAGCACGTGCTGCGGGTGGTCGCCGACCCCGTGATCTTCGAACGCGGGCGGGCGTACGCCGACGGCGGCGCCGTCGACCTCGCCGCCGTCCGCGACGGCCACGTCACCGCCACCGTCCATGGCGGGGTCCCCTACACGGTCGAGCTGGCCGACCAGGAGGGCGTGCTCGCATGGTCGTGCACCTGCCCGTACGCCGAGGACGGCAGCTTCTGCAAGCACCTCGTCGCGGCGGGTTGGCTGCCGCCGCGCAGGCCGGCCATCCGCCTCCGGCCGCCGCGGACAGCGGCGTGGTCAGCGACGCCGAGGTGCGCGCCTGGCTGACCGGGCACGAGCACACCGCGCTCGTCGCCCTGATGATGAGCGCCGCCGACCGTTCTGTCGAGCTGCGGCGCGAACTGGAGCTGGCGGTGGCCGCGGAGCGCGGGCGGGCCCCGGACCTGCGCGCCTATGAAGCGGACCTCGCTGCGGCCTTCGACACCGGCGGGTTCGTCGGCTGGCGTGACATGCACGACTGGACCAGCGGCGTGGACGCTGCCCTGGACCGCCTCGCCGACCTGCTCGACGCGGGCTTCGCCGACGAGGTGGTCGCCCTCGCCGAGCTCGGCTGGGGCCACGTCGAAGGCGCCTACGGCCACGTCGACGACTCCGACGGGCAGCTGATCGACATCGCTGGGCGGCTCACCGACCTGCACCTGGCCGCCGTGCGCGACGCCGACGCCGACCGTCGTGCGGTCGCCGAGCGCCTGCTCGACCTGGCGCTCGCCACCGAGCTGGACACGCTGCGCGAGCGGATCGGCGAGTACCGCGCCGCCCTCGGCGCGACCGGCTGGCAGGCGCTGCAGGCGGCCGCGCAGGCCGCCTGGGCAGACGTTCCCGCCCGACAGCCCGGCGACGACGACCCCGACCGCTACGGGCGCCGCCTCGGCCTCGTCACCATCATGGAGAGCCTCGCCGGCGACGACCTCGACGCGCTCCTGGAGATCCGCGCGCGGTCGCTCGCGCACCCTTACGACTGGGTCGCCATCGTCGAGTTGTGCGCCCGCGCCGGCCGCGACGACCTCGCCGTGCAGTGGGGCCAGCGCGGGCTGGCCGCCTTCGGCGCCGACACTGACGCGCGACTGCCCGACGCCCTGGCCGACGCCTACGCGCGCAGCGGTCGGCTTGCCGACGGCCTCGAGCTCGAACGAGGCCAGTTCGCCCGTCACCCGTCGACCGGCCGGTACCGGCGGCTGCGGGCCGTCGCCGAACCGCTGGGCCGCTGGCCCGACGAGCGCGCGACCGCCTTCCGCCTGGCACGCGAGCACGTCGCCGCCGCCGAGCGCGCCGCCACCGACGCGCAGCGCCGCAACGCCTGGTGGCAGCCACCCGCGTCGCTGCTGGTCGCCATGCTGCTCGACGACGGCGAGGTCGAGCAGGCCTGGTCGGAGGCCGTGGCGCGCGGCTGCTCGGAGGGATTGTGGCTGCAGCTGGCCGAGCTGCGCGCCGAGCAGCATCCCGGTGATGCGATCACCGTGTACCGCCGGCGCCTCGACCGGGCCCTTCAGCCCGCGCGCAACGACGCCTACGACGAGGTCGTCGAGGTGCTCGCCGACCTGGCGCCGCTGTATGAGCGTGCGGGCAGGACGGCGGAGTTCCGCGAGCTCGTCGCCGGCGTCCGCGCCGAGTACAAGCGCCGCCGAAACCTCATGCAGCGCCTGGACCGCGCCGGCCTGTAGCGCGAGGGGGACCGGTGGGGGGCTGCTCCCAGGTGCGGCGGTGCTCGTCGGCCTCCTCCACCGACCGGAACCGCCGCACGCCACGGGGCGCTCGCGCCGTGCGGCCGATGCCGGCGGTGAGGTCCGAGAGCGCGCAAGCCGCACGCAGCCCCTCGAGCGCGGTGGAGGTCGGCGGGGGCGCGGGCACGTCCTCGATACGGCGGAACTTGCGAACGGGCACGGTCTACTCCTCGAAGCCGAACACCTGGCGCAGCCGCTCCGCGTCCGCCTGGTCGCGCAAGCGGACGGTGTCGCGCTTCATGCGGTAGAGCATGGCGGGGCTGACCACCTTGATCGTAGCGTTCCCAGCGGCGACCTCCTCGACGTCGAGATCGTCGAACGTGAACGTCTCACCGAGTCGGCTGACGATGTCGATGGTGAAGTCCACGTTCGGCGGACCGTACTGGACCGCGGGATACTCGCCGCCGAGATCCTGTGCGGTGATCTCCTCGATCGACGGGTCGTCGAAGATCGCGGCGAGGGCTCGCCGCAGCCGGGACACGTTCTCCTCGTCAGGCGCGACGAACACGTCGAGGTCCCTGGTCGCGCGGTCGATCCCGTGCGCCGCCAGCGCCAGGGCGCCGAAGACGGCGTACCGCACCTCCTCCGCTTCGAAGGCCGCCAGGATGGCGAGCACGTCATCGAGCCGCATGCGGCGAATCCTACGTGTGCCGATACACCCCGGGGCCCGCCGTGCGCAGGCCGGCCTGGAAGGCATAAAGATGCTTCAGAGCGATGCTAGTATGCCTGCATGCGTACGACGATCCGCATCGATGACGACCTGTACCGTCGAGCAAAGGCCCGCGCGGCCACCGAGGGTCGGCCGGTGGGCGAGCTCATCGCCGACGCTCTCCGGGTCGCTCTCGCCCCTGAGCGTGACGACTCCCGGCAGTTGCCCGAACTGCCCACGTACGGAGGCAGCGGCACGTTGGAGGGCGTGGACTTGAGCTCCAACGCGGGTCTTCACGAGCTGATGGAGGCCGACGAGCCGGTCGATGCGCTGCGTTGACGTCAACGTCCTCGTCTACGCTCACCGCCGGGAGTCCCCCGAGCATGATCTGTACCGCGAGTGGCTCGACACCGCTCGTGGTGGGTCCGAACCGCTCGGCATTTCCAGCCTGGTGCTGTCGGGGTTCCTCCGTGTCGTGACGCACCCGCGCGTGTTCCGCGAGCCGACGCCTTTGACGGACGCGCTCGCCTTCACCGAAGCGGTGCGGGCGGCGCCGGGGAGTGTCGACGTGCAGCCCGGACCCCGGCATTGGGCGATCTTCGCCCAGCTCTGTCGAGCTGCCGACGTGCGGGGCAACCTCGTCGCAGACGCCTATCTGGCCGCCCTGGCCATCGAGCAGGGCGCCACCTGGTACTCCGCCGACCGCGGGTTCGCGCGCTTCGACGGTCTGCGGTGGCGTCACCCGCTGCACGCCTGATCGTCGACGTTCTCACGTTCAGAATCCGAAGACGGCGTCGCTACGTGCTGCCCACCCTCGGTGACGTCGCTCTGGCATCGCCGACCAGACGCGACATCGAACACACGAGGATGGGCGCGGCTCGGCGCCTGACGCTCTGGTGCCCCCGGTGCGATCCTTTCCCCTCGAGCGTGCCTCGCGCTTGACCTCCGTCCGTCGCTCCCCAGCAGCGGCGCTCGTGGAGGCATAGGGGAGCAGATCCTCGAGGTGGGTTGGCGTTGGCCGCCGGCCTGGACGTCGCTGGGGGGCATCCGTCGCAGGCACGGAGGAGCCGACCGTTGACCGACCGTAAGGACTTCAACCGCGTTGTCCGCGCCCGCTCGCGCCGAACGGGCGAGAGCTACTCGTCGGCTCTTCGCAACGTCCGCAACGCCCGCCCCGGCCGGTCCGCGGCCACCGCGTCGGAGGGCAGCGATCAGAAAGAGCCGCTCATGAGCATCACTCGCGCCATCCCCGAGGTCCGACCGACCAACATCGACAAGACGGTCCGCTTCTACACCGCACCGGACCACAGGACTTTCCTGACCACGGTGTTCGCTGCTTCTTGCTGATCGACCCCAACGGCGTCGCTGTCAATGTCGTGGCGCCATTGGTCCCGGCTGAGCGCGGTCCTGTGCGCCACAGCGCTACGGGATCCGGACCAGCTCCTCCGGGCTGACCTCCACGGTGAAGTGGAAGTCGTCACCCACGTGGGCGCGCAGGGTGCGCAGGACCCGGTCCGCGTCGTCGAACGGGCCCTGCGTGTAGGACGGGACGCCGTCGCATCCGAACCCGATGGCGCTGGGGCCGTCCAGCCGGGGGCCGAGGTGGTCGGCCGCCGGCCGGAAGTCGGCGTGAGGCTCGAAGCCGAGCCCGCGGGCGTACTCCACGGCGCCGAACACCATATGCCGGGCCAGGTCCAGGGGGGCCTCGATCGGCGCGGCGTCGAACGCAGCGAAGAACTGGTCGACGAAGCGGCGCAAGCCGCTGCGCCCCATGGTCCGCGGCCCGAGCGCGTTCTTGACCCCGAGGCAGTAGGGGTCGACGAGGTAGCCGCATGCCGACAAGTTCCCGTGCTGACCCTGCCGGGCGCGCGCGACCAGCACACCTACAAGTCCGACGCGGTGGGCGTGCCAGCTCGGCCGGTCGGGCCAGTGGCGGTCGGCGGGCACGGACAGCCCCGCGCTCCAGCCGGGACTCACCCAGCAGCCGATCACTCCACGCTCGGGCGCGGCTGCCGCCTGCTCCCTGGCGATAGTCCGAACGTGCGCGGCCACCTGGGCCGGGGACACGCCGAGCGCGCGAGCGATCGCCTTCGGCGAGCGCCCTTGGGCACGCAGGGACCGGATCTCTCGCACGAGCCTCTGATCGTCCATGCCGCTCTTGTAGCAGCCGCGCGGCGCGAAATGGTGGAGGCGCGACGCGACCTGGCGGACGCCCAACCGCCGCGTCACCCTGGCGCAGCCCAGCGCTCCAGCACCGCGTCCACCTCGGCACGCACCTGGCGGCGAGCCTCCTCGCGGGCCACGCCCGCCATCAGCAGCCGGTCGTAGCCGGTGTCGGCGTGTCGGACCGACGCCACGACCGCGAGCCGCAGCGCCTCGGGGTCGAGCTCCTTCGCCGCGGCCGTGCGTCCGACCCGGCCGCTGCCGCGGGCGGCCGCGTGGGCGGCGATGGCTTCCGCGCGCCCCGGCGGGCAGGAGGGATACAGCTCACGGATCGCGGCGGCCATCCGCTGGGCCAACGGGGCGTCGGCGTCGGCGCGGCGGGCCTCGTCGCGCTCGCGGCGCTGCGCGCGGGCGTCGGCGTCGGCGAGGGTCGCGGCCTCGGCTTCGGCGAGCGCGTCCTCCTCGACGAGGATGCCCTGGCGCTCGTAGCGCTTGCGCGAGCGGCTCCAGCGCACGACCACCGCGGACAAGCCGCTGGCGGCCTTGGCACGTCGGGTCAAGGCGGCGTCCCCGGAGGGCAAGAAGACGAGGTGTTCCATGTCCGTGCAGGACAGGCACAGTGCGCCGGCATCCTCCTTCATGAGGAAGCTGCCGGTGCCGCCGCACGCGTCGCAGGTGAACTCCCTGACCGGTGCGATCACCACGAGGTCCGGCGGTTTGCTCGCGCGCTCGGCGAGGCGCTCGCGCTTGCGTTCCGACAGCGTCGGCGACACCCAGTGGGTGCGGTAGGCCTGCTCGATCTCGGGGTTGCCGCTCTTGCTGAACCGCAGCTGGCGGCGGTCGCGCGTGCGCGCCACGTACACCGTCTCGCTGGGGGTGAGGCCCCGGTCCTGGGCCCAGCGCCGGAAGAGCTTCATCGCCCCCGAGATCTTGGCGAGGTTGGCTTGCACGATCCGTTCGAGGTAGGGCACACGGCCGCTGCGCCAATCCTTGACGTGCGTGGGGTGCAGCCAGCCGAGGCCGACGAGGACGTCGATGGCGCTCACGTACTGCTGTCTGTCCAGCGCCTCCTCGGCCGCGGCGATCACCCGCTGCTCGAGGCGCTGCTGTGCGTGGGTGACCATGCCTCGGTCTACCACGACTGCTGGATCCACGAGTGCCTGCGCATCGCGACGCAGTTCCCGTTCGGCGGGCACCCGAGCGGCCTGGGGGTGGGGGAGCGCTGGGCAGCGCTGGCGGTGAGACCGCGAGCCGTGTTGCGAGCTCGGGTTGTTGACCGGCCGCGCTCGCGATCCGAGACAGGTAATGACCGTGGAGTGGCCGTGCCGGTGCGCCATGGCCGATGGCCCGGTTGACTCGCCCTTTTCCCGGGCGCATAGTCGGCTTGAGGACGGATGGCGAGCGCGGCGGCGAGACGGGAGCGACCTTGGACGACGTGTGCGCGGTGCGGCGGTGTCGGCGGGCGGTGGTGGCGGCCCTGGGCGCCGGAATAATGGCGGTGGCGCTGCTGGCGACCGCCGCGGTCGGTCAGCAACCCGGTGGCGATGCGGAGCGGGCGTGCCCGGTGCCGGCACCGCCCGCAGCGTTCAGCGACCGCGACGACATCATGGAGGCCCACGTCGGCAACGTCGACTGCGCGGCCCACTTCGCCATCGTGACCGGATTCACGGACGGCACCTACCGGCCGCGCCTGGCGGTCCGCCGGGACCAGATGGCGTCGTTCATCGTGCGAACGCTCGAGGCCGCCGCGGTCGATCTGCCGCCTGCCGACGAGGGCGAGGACTTCGCCGACGTCCCCATCGACAACCCTCACCGCGACAGCATCCGCCGCCTGGAGGCCGCGAGCATCGTCGTCGGCGGTCCGCTCGGCCGTCCCGCCGACCAGTACGGCCCGGAGCTGCCCGTCCGCCGGGACCAGATGGCCTCGATGCTGGACCGCACCGCCACCATCGCCTTCCTTGGTTTCCCCGCCGACGCAAGCCGATCCGCGAGCGCGCACCCGGTAGGCCCGTTCCCGGACGTCTCCGCGGACAGCGTCCACGCGGTCCATATCCAGCAGGCGGCTGACGACGGGCTTGTCCGGGGCTTCCCCGACGGCACCTTCCGCCCGGGGTTGCACACCCGGCGGGATCACATGGCCACGTTCATGACGCGCCTGATGCACGTCGTGACCGTGCCGGTGCACGTCGAGCTCACCGAGGTGCCGACGCTGCCGGCCGCCGCGGGCGAGACGGTCACGGTCACCGCGACCGTATCCACCCAGTTCGACGTCCCCGTCAGCCCCGACGTGTGCGCCACCCCCGGCGAGGAGGTTCGCTTCTTCAACTCCAGGCGGTGCACGGTGACGTTCGAGGTGCAGGGAGCCACGCCGACGCAGGAGGTCGTGGTCGAGCCCGACGAGGCCGGTCAGGCGGAGCTGTCGTTCACCGCAGAGGATCCCGGTTCGGTGACCGTCACCGCATCGATCATCGGCCCCGGGGCCAGCCTGCACCGCGACACCGGGGGTGACAGCGACAGCGCCGTCGTGCTCGTCGCACCGAGCCCGTAAAGGCTCTGCGTGAGGCTACGCCGCGAACCTGGCCTCCGTCAGTTGTCGCAGATGCCGGCGGGCAGGTCGTCCCGGTGGACGTAGCCGCCGGCGGCGGGCAGGTAGCCGGCGCCCTGGAGCAGCTCGTCGACCGCAGGCGTCGGCCCGTGCTCGTCGGTCATGAGCAGCGTCCAGCCGAACGCGCCGAGGAACGTTCGGGCCGCGGTCCCCAGCCGGCCGGGGGTGGGCTGCCAGACGATGGCCCCGAGCTCCTCGAGCAGCGCGACGAGAGACGCGAGCAGGTCGCCCACCGCGCGCTGGGACGGGTGGCGCCCGCCCCGCCCGTCGGCGCGCTCGGCCATCTCGCGCCACACGGCGTGGACGCACGGCTCCAGCTCGCGCTCGGGCGTGCGCACGACGTACTGGTAGAGCAGGGGCAGCAGTGCCGCCGTCTCGGTGAGCTGCCCGCCGCCGGCGAGCGGGTCGCCGTGGACGACTATCGGCAGCGCCTCGCCCCACGCCGCGAGCGGATGGCCCGTGATCAGGGACGCCTCGGCGCCGGGGTGCAGCCGGCAGGTCGTGGTGTCCACGGCGAGCAGCCGGGCGTCGATCGCCGAGCCGAGCAGCTCGGTCAGGACCTCACGCTCGGACAGGACGCCGCGCTCGTGGCCGCGCATGGTCGCCGCCGTGCGGCCGGTGACATGGACCTTGTCCACGTGCAGGCCACCGTGGGCCGCCGCCCGGTGCACGGCCGCGACGCGCCGCAGGTAGGGGGTGGCGGCGGCGAGCTCGGCCAGATTCGTCTCCTCGTGGGCCTCCACGGACCCGGCAAGCGGGACCGGCTCATCGTCGGAGAGCGCGTTCAAACCGTCCCAGAGCATCTCGGATGCGGGAACCATGGTCGTGTCCTCCTCGGTCGTCGAGGCAGGATCGTCCCCCCGCCTGCTGCCCCGTCGCCGGAGAAAAACGCGAAGCTGTGGACAACGCCCGGTCGCGCAGTGCGTCAGACCTCCACGACGCGCCGGCCGGACGCGGCGGCGCTCAACAGCGACCGCAGGTCGTCCGGATCACTGGTGACCACGGCCGCCTCTGTGCGAGCCGTCACCGTGGCCGCCACGACCGCGTCGACAACCGAGGCCGCGACGTCCACCGCGAAGCGTAGGCGCGCGGCGACGCGGGCGCGCTCGACGGTGCAGTCATCCAGCAGCGACCGCGCGAGGCGGTGGTTGACGGCCGCGTCCTCGCGCGGTCGGCCGGTCGTCGCCTCGGCGATCACCACGGTCGGAAGCACGACTGCGCCGCCCGTGGCCGCGGCGACCTCCAGGGTCGCGAGCAGCTGCGCGGGCGGCCGGCGGGCCGCGAAGGCGGTCAGGCCGCCGCTGTCGAGCACGGCATCCACTCAGGCGACCTCGCCCGCGGTGCCGGACAGCCGCACGCCGAGGTGATCGGCGGCCGCGCGCACGGCCTCGGGGGAGGGCTGCAGGTGAGGCTCGTCGGCGTACAGCTCGTCGAGGGTCAGACGCAGCAGCCGGTTGTAGGCCCAGTGGGTGAGGGCTTCGGTGACCGCAGCCGATGTGCTGGCGACAACGCCGGCGTCGGTGAGCGCCTGCAGTGCGTCCGCCAAGGGGCTGGGCAGGCTCACCGAGACCGGCCGCGTCCGTGTCTGCTCCTCCGCGAGGCGGCGTAGCGCCTCGGCGAGCGCCTCAGCGGGGCCAGCGGGTGACAAGAGCCAACTCCTGTCTCTTGCGATGATCGTAGCTACGATACGATACCGGGTCGAGGGGCTGCCGGGGGGCTGAGGCGAGCTGCCCTGGAGCCTGGCCCTTCGAGCCGCCGGGCGCCGGGCCATGATCAGCCTCGAGGACCCGCTGAGACGTGAGTAGTTGCCAGCGGCAACGTGTGTGGCACCTGTGGCTGTTGTGACGCCATCCCGAAGGTTACTCACCGGTAGATCCAGGCTGCGACGCAATACTGCAGTTGCGCCTGGATCTACCACCGGTAACGCAGGAGGACCGCCGAGAGGCGTGTGTCGCGTGGCGGGTCGCTGAGACGTGAATAGCACTGAGCTGGCTGAGAGGATCCGGGCCTTTGTCACAGGGCTCGGCTACCGTCATACGCGACCAGGTGACGGCCGGGCCGGAGCGGTGATGGACGAGGCGGCGCAGGGGCAGACAGCGGCACCACGCGACCAGCGGTGGCTGGCGCTCAGCCGCACCCTGTTCGCGTTCAACGCCGGCGACCGCCGTGAGGCGCACCTGGCCGTGCTCGGTTGCTTCGACGACGCGCTGTTCGACCCGGCGCTCAACCTGGAGCAGCTGGCGGCCACCCTGCGCGCCACCGCACCCGAGCTGGCCGGAGACGAGGAGCTGCTGCTGTCGGTGCTCGGCCAGCTCACGCACGACTGGGCACTGCTGGAGCCGTCGCGGGACGACTCGGCGACCTACAGCGACCCCGGTGAGTTCCGCCGCCGGACCCTGCAGTGGGCGCTCACCCCCGACGGCCAGGCCGCCGTCGCCGGCCTGAATGCCGCCGCGGACCGCCTCGCTGCGGTCGCCAGCCTGCAGCCCGCCGCCCTCGACGCGATCGCGGCGGCCCTGTCCCAGGTCGCCGAGCTCGCCGCCGACCCGGCCAGCGACGACGCGGCCCTCCATGTGCGCCTGGCCGAGGCGGAGTCCCACCACCGCACCCTGGTGGACAACCTGCGGGCGTTCACCAGCGACGTGCAGCGCCTGCTCGGGCGCGCCGACGCCTCCGACGCCGACCTCGCCGCGGCCAAGTCCGCCATCCTCGACTACCTCAACCGCTACGTCATCGACGCCGAGGCGCCCGCCCGCCGCGTCGCCGCCGCGATCGACCGGCTGTCCGCCGTCGGCCTCGAGGTGGTCGCGGAGCGGGCCGTGCGCGGATCGAACCTGGCTCCCGGCGTGGGCGACGTCGACCCGACGGTGCGCGCCCTCGACGAGCGTCGCCGCAACCTGGCCGCGCTGGTCGGCTGGTTCAACGGCGCCGGCGACCGCGACGCGCAGTTCTCCCAGCTGCTGCCCCGCGGGCGCGACGCGATCCTGCGGTTCATGCGGATCCTGGAGCTGCGCCGTGAGCAGCGCCGGCGGGCCGCCAGCCTGCCCGACGACTTCCGGGCCCTGGCCCGGGCGTTCGCCGGCGCCCCGACCCGCGCCGACTGCCACCGGCTGTGGACCGCGGCGGTGGCCCTGCACCCCGCCCGTCACCACCACCTGCCCGTCGACGACGCCACACCCGTGGAGGCCGGCAGGGCCGTCGCGACCAACCCGCCGGTGGCCCTGGACGTCGAGCTGCGCCGCCGTCCCCGCCCGACGGGCCCCGCGGGCCAGGACCGGCCCGTCGCCGACGCGCGGGCGCGGCGCGCGGCACGGCAGGCCGCGCAGGCGGAGGAGCTCGCCGCCCGGCTGCACCGCCGCCGGGGGCTGCACCGGCCGCACACCGCCCGACTGTCGACGCTGACCGGGCCGGGCGGGCTCCTCGACGACGACGTGTTCGACGACCTGCTCGACCTGCTCGCCCAGGCGCTGTCCACGCCCGCCGGCGGCGACGGCGTCCGCCGCGCCGCGTCGGCCGACGGGCAGGTCGAGGTGGTCCTGCAACCGCTCGACACGACGGCGACGGCGACCCTGCGCTGCTCACGGGGACGCCTGCTCGCCCCCGACCTGCGGCTGTCGATCCACCTGTCCGGCGCTCCCGTCGTGCTCGCCGACGAGGAGGTGGGGGCGTAATGGCGGCCCTACCGCTTCGCTACTTGAGGGCCTCGTGGGGCCCTACCGCTTCGCTACTTGAGGGCCTCGTGGGGGCCCTACCGCTTCGCTACTTGAGGGCCTAGCGATGCCGACCATTCCCGAGCAGGCCGCAGCGGAGCGCGCGGCGGCGATCCGCACCCTGCTGGCCCGCCCGCTGCTGACCCGCGAGCACGACGAGGACGCGTTCCGTCAGGTGGTCGCCCACCGCACCGACCTCGTGGACTGGTTCGACCAGCTGTGCGGGTGGCCGCTGTCGGTCGACGTGCCCGGCGGGACGGCACGCCTGGTCAAGCGCCGGCAGGACCCCGACGCGACCCGGCCCGCCCACCGGCCCACCGACGGCCGGCCGTTCGACCAGCTGCGCTACGTGCTGGCGATGACCGTCTGCGCCGAGCTTGTGACCCGCCCCCACACCACCATCGGCGACCTCGCCGACGCCGTCGCCGTCGTCACCGCCGGCGAGGAGGCGCTGCCGGGCTTCGACGCCGGCGACCGCCGCCACCGCGGGGCGTTCGTCGACGTGCTGCGCTGGCTGGTCGACGCGGGGGTCCTCGCCGTCACCGCCGGGGACCTCGACCGCTTCTCCGGCGAGCAGCACGACGCCGTGCTGCAGGCCGACACGAAGCGGCTGGCGGGCATGCTCGCGTCGGCGACCCCGCCGTCGCGCGCAGCGGCGTCCAGCACCGAGGAGTGGATCGCAGCCCTGACCGCCGAGCCCCGCTACGGCGAGGTCACCGCACCCGACGTCGCATCCGAGCAGCGCGCCCGGTGGGGCCGCCACCAGGTGATCCGCGCGCTGCTCGACGACCCGGCGGTGGACCTCGCCGACCTCGACGACGCCGCCCGCGCCTACCTCGACTCCCCCACGGGGCGCGGGGTGGTCGCCACCGCCGTCGCCGACGCCGGCCTCACCCTGGAGCGCCACGCCGACGTCCTTGTGGCCGTCGACGAGACCCGCACCGCCACCGACACCACGTTCGGCGACGGCGCCTCGATCGTGTCACAGGTCGCCGCCACCCTGCTGGTCGAGCTGGTCGGCGAGGACCGCACGCCCCGCACTTCCAGCATGCCGGCGCTCATGGCGACGGTCGCCGCCCTGCTCGCCGACGACCCCGGCTGGGCCCGCAGCTACCAGGACGACGGCGGCGCGCGCACCCTCACCGCCGCCGCCGTCGACACGCTCGTCGCGTTCGGCCTCGCCGCCCGAGACGGCGACCGGGTCGCCGGCCGCCCCGCCGCGGCCCGCTACGCCGTGACCGTGACCGACGCGCGCCGGCGCACCCCCGCCGGTCCCGAGCCGGCCGGCGCGCTGTTCGACCAGCCCGCACGCGCCGAGGAGCGCCCATGACCCGCCGCCCGTACCGCCGGAGGACACCGCGATGATCACCGTCGCCCTGCGCCGGCCCGTCCCCGACGCGCAGCTGCACGGGCCCGCCGACCGCTGGCGCCCCGCCCGCGCGGGGGCCGTCAACGTCTGGCAGTACACCGAGGAGACCGTCGAGTTCGCCGGCGGTCGCCTGCTGCTGTTCGGCGCGAATGGCTCGGGCAAGACGATGCTGCTGGAGCTGCTGTTGCCCTATCTGCTGGACGCCAAGGGCCAGCCGAGCCGCCTGTCCACGTCGGGCGCGGACCGCGGTGGGCTGTGGGACCGGGTCACCGGCTACGCCGGCGGCCAGGGCCGCACCGGCTACCTCTGGGTCCAGTTCACCCGTACCGTCGACGGCACCGACGAGCACTTCACCTGCGGGGTGCGCCTGCGGGCCAAGCCCGCCGGGGGCGGTGAGCACTGCTGGTTCACCACCGACCGCCGGCCCGGCGTCGACCTGGCGCTGCTCGACGAGCACCGCCGTCCGCTCGACGTCGCGGCGCTGATCGGGGCCATCGGCGAGCGCGGGACCGTGTGGCACCGAGATGCCGACCGCTACCGCGAGGCGGTGCGCACCACCCTGTACCCGGGGTTGTCCGCCGCACAGCTCGAGGCGCTGATCGCCACCCTGCTGATCGTGCGCAAG
>Ga0247713_1000870_pt1 | contig 16527 bp, 22 predicted proteins | sample 21E_NmetaG_FD_189936 | JGI IMG/M metagenome (GOLD analysis project Ga0247713, IMG submission 189936) | Soil microbial communities from hillslope of Landscape Evolution Observatory, University of Arizona, Oracle, AZ, United States - 2-1-E_N | ecosystem: Engineered > Artificial ecosystem >... | reverse complement strand
GAAGGCCCCAGCCCCTCCCGGCGCGCCGGTGACGGGCACAGGGACGCCCAAGAGCTTCGCGGCCAAGCACCTGGCCATCGTCGAGGCGCTCAAGGGCCACCAGGCGATCGCCGCCGACGTGCCGGCCCGGCTGCCGGCGGCCGAGGTGGCCTCCTGGTCGTTCGGGGCCGCCAAGGCGGCCAACCTGGGGGGAGGCCACACCAAGACGCTGCACGCCGCCCCCGACGGGTCGATGTGGATGTTCAAGCCGGACAAGACCGGTGGCGGCGCCCGGGCCCACGCCGAGGCGGCCGCCTCCGAGGTCTTCTCGCAGGTCGGGGTGCCGTCGGTGCCGGTCTACGCCCGCACGATCGGCGGCCAGGCGGGATCCATCCAGCCCCTGGTGTCGGGGTCGACCAACCTCTCCGGAGATCCCAAGAGCTGGTCCCAGGCCGACGTCGACAGCGTCGTGCGCTACCACGTGGCGGCCTGGGCGGTGGGCGACCACGACGGGAACCCCCAGAACATCATCCGCACGCCCTCGGGCGGCCTGTGCCCCGTCGACCAGGGCCAGGCGTTCAAGTTCTACGGCTCCGACCGCCTCGACGTGGGCTACCACCCCAACAGCTCCTACGGCAGCGTGCCCGTGTTCCACCAGGCCTACCAGGCGGCCAAGGCGGGCAGCCTCGCTCCCGGCGTCGCCGTGCGCCCCGAGGCGGCGCTGCCCACCATCAAGGCCTTCGAGCAGCTCCCTGACGCCTCCTACCGGGCCATGCTCGGGCCGGTGGCCACCGAGGGCGTGGCCAAGGGCGTGCACTGGGTGCCGGCCATGCGCAAGGCCGCCCAGGCGCGCCTCGGAAAGACGGCGGTGAGCGACGGCGAGGTGGCCGAGGAGTTCCTCCGCACCGCCGTCGAGCGGAAGAACGGGCTGCGGGCGGCCTTCTCCAAGTTCTACGGCGGGCTCGGCTTCGGCGGCGCCGCCAAGATCGCCAAGGTGGCCTGATGGGCGGCGGCGGCAAGAAGGCCCACGAGAGCTTCGTGGTCGCCCCCGCGCCGCCGCTGGGCGTCGAGGTCCTCGAGCCCGTGGCCGCGCCCGCCATCGCGCCAGCCCCGTCGGAGGCGCCGGTCGAGGCGGTCGTCGACGCCGAGGCCGTCGTCGGCACCGTCGCGGAGGCGGCCGCCGAACGGGAGCAGCCGGCGGACACCGCCGAGGCCGGCGCCGGCGAGGAGGTCGCCGAGATCGAGGACCTCGCCGCACGCGAGACGAGCTCCGCTGCAGAGGCGGCCCCGCCTGCGGCCGTCGCCGACGAGGCCCTCACCCCAGTCCCCACCGACCCGGCCGTGGGCGACATCCGGGGCACGCCACTGCTCGTCGGCGGGGCGGATCTCGACGACTCGCTGGCCACGCTGGTCAGCTACGCCGACCCGGCCGGAGGCGGGCCCCGCGAGGTGCTGCTGGCCACTGTCGACCCCGAGGCGGAGGGCAAGCTCTACGAGGCCCTCGCCCTCTCCAAAGAGCAGCTGGTCCCCGTGAAAGTCGACAAGGAGGGTCGAAGGCCGGCTGCCGGCGGACGAGGAGAACCAGCTTTACGAGCAGCTGGCGACGGTGGCGAAGTCGGTCAACCACCACCTCAAGGCGGGCGACGGGGTCCCCGACCACACCAAGGCGGCCTTCGCCGCCGTGTCGGCCAAGCTCGACGGCCTGGAGGCGGACGGGCCGGGCGAGGCCGACAAGGCCATGCTGGCCCACTACCAGGCGTCAGCCCAAGCCATCGCCGCCCGGATCACGCCGGCCGGCCCCCAGCCCACCTACGACCAGGGCGGCAAGGTCCCGTTGGTCAAGCCGTACGAGGCCAAGGCCACGGTGACGGTCACCGAGTACGTGCCCGGGCCCGCTCCCGAGGCGCCCGAGGGGCTGCTGGCGGCCAAGTTGCGCACCGCCACCCGCATCGGCGCGGCCGTAGGCCCCGACGGCGCCACCAGCTGGGACGGCAAGGCCCGCTCGGCGGCCAACGGCAAGGAGTACGCCATCGACCTCGGCGACGGTTACAGCGCCGTCTACCGCCCCTACGCCGGCGCCGACGCGAAGAGCGCCGACTACAGCCAGCGGGGGTCCCTCGAGCTCGTGGCCCCGCAGGGCGCCGGGCACGGACCCGAGCTCGTGCACCGCCTGGGCCAGCTGAACCTCGTGAACCGACCGATGACAGCAGCCGAGGGGGAGTGGGCCTACCTCCGCCGCAACGTCGAGGCCCAGGGCCTGGAGACCAAGGCGGGCGTGAAGCAGGCCCTGGCCGAGGCCGACGGGCTGGAGGACGCAACCACCGAGCTGCTCGTCGCCGAGCGGGCGCACGAGGCCATCGGCATGAGCCAGCCGGAGCTGGTGCGCTTCGCCAAGCAGCTCCGCCTCGAGGCCGAGGCGAAGGCGCTACCGGCCAAGGTCGGGCTCGTGCGGGACGCGGTGGCCAAGGCGTGCGGGTTCGCCGACGGCACGGCCCTTGCCGCCAGCGCCGGCTACGACCCGACGCCCCGGGCCTCGGGGGGCTGGCTGGTGTGGGGCCGATTCGACGTCGACGCCGACCGGGCGGCGGCGCGGGCTCCGTTCGGCGCCAAGGGACTGACCCACCGAGTCACCGGGGGCAACATGGTGGAGCTGTTCCGCAACGGGGGCGTCCTGGCCTCCACCGAGCGCCGGCGGGTCATGGGGATCCCGGGCGGGAAGGGGATGAGCGAGGCGGCCGACATGAAGAGCGGGGGCGCCAAGTCCGTCTTCCTGCGGGTGGGCGGGTCGCCTTCCCAGGGCCCGACGCTGTACTGGGACGATTCGTCGACGCTGCTGCGGCGCTCGGACTGGTACGCCTACGGCACCGACCACTTCGGCTCCCTTGACCCCACCAGCGGCCACTCGACCTCGGGCCAGACCCGCAGCGTGGCGAAGGTGGCCGCCTTCAACGGCGGGTCCAACGAGGTCATGTTCAAGCACGGCATCGACCTCTTGGGCGACGAGGCCCCTAGCCTCATCCGCTGCTCGTCGGCTGCGCAGCGCAAGGAGGTGCTCGCCGTGCTGGCGGCCAAGGGCGTCACGCACATCGGGGGCAAGGCCGTCGGGGAGGTCGTGAAGTGACCGAGTGGGAGCGGACGCTGGCCAGGTGGCTGGCTGGGGGCGAGGAGCTGGAGTCGGGGGCCGAGCTCGAGGTGCGCGACCTCGACGGCGCGCTGGCCTTCCTGGCGCCCCTGGCCCGCCACTACCGCGTCGCCGACGGCGTCTTGTGGGTGCGCCCGGTGGTGGGCGGCTACGAGCCCCTGGAGGGCGGGCTGCCCTACGCCTTCAGCCTCAACGAGGCCCGGGCCCGGGCCTTGCCCCTCGACACCGTGCGCCTCGAGGGCGATGAGATCGTGATGGCCACCGGCGCCGACCAGGTCGCCCGGATCCGACCTGCGGGCCCGGAGACCCTGCAGGAGCTGCAGCGCTGGGACACCTTCGTGCTGACGGTCCTCGACGCCGAGGAGGAGGCCGCCCTCGACCGGGTTGAGGGCGACAGTTGGTGGGGCCGCTGGTCGTAGGGCCCGGTGGCACGATGCTGGCGTGAGCCACCACGTCTGGGACGAGCGACATTGCGACGTACAGGACCGACAAAACGAGCTGGACGGCGTCCTACGGGCACGGGCGCGTGCGGTTGAGCTGTTGTCCGGGGTCGGCACCGTTGTCGACTTCGGGAGCGGAACCGGTACCGCCGCTGCGGATCACGGCGGGTTGGCGATCGCAATCGACTCCTCGCCGGTGATGGCTGCCAGCTCTTTCTCGTTGGGGGTCCCGACATGCCGGGCCCGCGCGGAGTGCGTCCCGATCAGGTCTCGATCGGTCGGCGGCGTCAGATGCGATCGCGTCCTCTATCACCTTGCGGACCCGGGACGAGCTCTCGCCGAAGCCGCCAGGATCGTTCGACCAGGAGGGAAGATCGTCTGTACGCATCCGGACCACGAGTCGATGGTTATCGCCATACCCGGCGCGCCCGAGAAGCTGATCGCACTGACGAAGTGGACACGGATCGAGCTGAACTACGTCAATGGCCGTGTCCCTCGACGAGTGCCAGAGCTCCTCTGTTCGCTCGGGTGCACTGATGTGCATACCGAGGCCTTCACCGTCGTCGTTGAGGATCCCGACAGCCGTCCCTATGCGTTGCCTTCCTGGCTCAGATCCTGGCGAAGGAAGGGCGCGATTGAGGTCACGGACGCGGATCTCGCAGTTTGGGACGCAGCAGTCGAGTCGAGCCGACGTGGCAACGGGTTCTTCTTCTCGCTGACCTATCTCCTGTCCTACGGGACCGTGCCCTAGCCCAAAGCGTGACGTGGCCTGCATTGGGATCCCGGCCGTCATCGCCGAAGACGTATAGCGTGTGTTCGGCCCGACTTCCCGCGCGCTAAGGAGAATGACATCACCGAAGGCGTGCGAGGGTTCGACCCAGCGGCGATGGCCAGGCTGCGCAAGGCACGGGGCCTGACCCTCGACGCGCTCGGCGAGCTGGTCGGCCGGGCCCGGCCCAACGTCATCAAGTGGGAGGCCGGCGAGGCGCCGTCGCCGCCCAAGCTGGTCGCCCTGGCCCGGGCCCTCGAAGTGGAGCCCTGGCAGCTGACGGGGACGAGGCCGCAGGTGGCGGAGCTCGGCGATCTCCGGGACTGGGCCGGCCTGACCCGCCGGGAGCTGGCGGCCCGGGCCGGGATCCGGCGATCGACCTACGCCGACATAGAGCGGGGCGAGGCGCCGCTCACGCCGGCGACCGCAGAAGCGGTGGCGAGGAGCCTCGGCTGCGACCTGAGCCGGGTGGAGCGGGCCTACCGCCGGGCCGCTCGCCGAGCGGCGGCCGCGCGCTCGCCGGAATGATCCGGCGAGGGTGCTCAATCCTCCAGACTCAAACCTGATATTTAGGTAGTCACTTAACTAAGCAGCAGCTAAGATGATCCTGTGGACGCCCTACAGGTCATCGCGGAGCCACGTCGGCGGGAGATCCTTCGACTCGTCAAGGACCGGGAGCTGAGTGCAGGCGAGATCGCTTCGAAGTTCGACTTGACCGGGCCGGCTATCTCTCAGCATCTCAAGGTGCTGCGGGAGGCCGGGCTCCTCGCTGAGCGGCGAGACGGAACGCACAGGTTCTACCGAGCCAGGCCCGAAGGATTCGCCGAGCTCGCCGCGTTCGTTGGCGAGTTCTGGGACGCTCGCCTGCCGGTTTTGAAGCGGCAAGCCGAGCGCAGGAGGAATCGAGCAGGTCGTGAGTGAGCAACTAGAACGGCGGATCTGGATCGACGCAGCACCGCCCCTCGTCTATGAGTTCTTCCTGAATCCCGCCCGGTTGATCGAGTGGGAGGGTTTCGCCGCCGATGTCGATCCCCGGGTTGGCGGGAGCTACCGGATTGCGATCAGTGACAACGCCAGCGTCGTCGGAGAGTTCGTCGAGCTGGTCCCCGAGCGGCGGCTCGTCTTCACCTGGGCACTCGCAATCTTGGACGGTGCGTCGTCGCCGGCGAGCACCGTGAGGGTCACGCTCACACCACAAGGCCCCGGCACCGCCGTTCGGATCGTGCACGGTCAGTCGGATCGGATTTCAGCGTTCGAAGGAGGAAGGATGCCTGTTGGGCTGACGCTTTACGACCGCCACGTGGGTGATGCCGAAAGCGAGTTGCGCTGCGAGTGGTGCGGGAGGCCCGGACAGGCGCTTCCCTTCCACGTCCGCTCCCCAGAAGGCCAAGTCGAGTTTGCCGAGCCGGTTCTGTGCGCTGTCTGCCAAGGATTGATCGGCTACCTCCACCCGCACCGTTCCGAACAACCGCAGCCGCCCGAGGTGTCAGAAGAGGAGCTGGGGGCGAGGAAATCGATGTCTCGCGAGGAGCGTACGGAGTCGGCGATGCGTCGACACCAAGAAGTGCACGCGTGGGCAGCCGGACTGATCTCCCAGCTCCTGACCGAGCGCTTCGTCGCAGAGGGAAGGCCTCGGCCGGACTGGGCGGTTGGCCCCGGTTGGTCTTGGCCGCCAGGAACGCCAAGCGAAGCTTGATCGACAGGTCGGCTGGTCACGGACGCCCCCGCGCTGACTCCCGTGTCGATCGCGATCGCGACTCAGCCCAGAGATCGAAACCATCCACCGCGTCGGCGGCCCAGTGTTCAGCGTCGACCTCGGACTTCGGCAGCTCTTTGCGGAACTGGTCGACATGGCGTGCCTCATGGGCGGCTAGGTGCACGAGCTCCTCGAGCCAGCTCCGCACCTGCACCACCGGCGCCGTGGCCATCACCACGCCGGCGCGCCGGTACTGCAGTTGCTGGGGGTAGGCGAGGGCGTCGAGGCGCTGGGGTAGCCGCATCGTCACGAGGTAGCGGGTACCCGCCCTGACGTGGGCTATCGGGGGCAGCGAGTAGTAGGCGCACGCGCTCATCCGCTCGGCCAGGCGCTCATCGACGTGGCGGAGTACGTGACCGCCGAGCGGCCGGGCCGCAGCCAGGGCGTCACGCCGGCGGCGGTAGGCGCGCGTCGCCGCCGCCGACGTCGCCTCGGGATGGGCGTCCGCCCACCGCTGGCGCACGTCGGGCGCGAGCTGGTCCAGCGGGACCCGGTAGTGCACCGTCCAGCGCACCCGGGGCGCCCGGCTGCGCACATGGACCTCGACGTCGTGGTCCTCCACGCCCTCGAAGCCGACCTCGATGAGCTCCCGCACCGCGGAGCGGTGGACGGGGGCGATCGTGCGGGCGATGGCGACGAGCACGTCTACCGCGGGGCCTTGCCGTCGAGCTCGAGCTGCTCCGCCGGCGACACCACGTAGCCCTGCGCCTCCAGGAAGGCGAAGCGCCGACGGGCGGCCGCCGTCGTCCACTGCGGCCAGTCCTGGCGCAGCTCGGGCTCGGCTGCGCCGAACATGAGGCCCAGGCCGACGCGCTCCAGTTGGACGGCCCCCTCGGCGGCGTAGGCGGCCAACGGGGTGGTGTAGTCGTCGGCCCCCCACCCGGGCTGGCGCTCGGCCGGCTTGAGCCCCAGCACCTCGCACGCCAGCCGGCGGGCGGGAGGCTGGCTGCGTTCAGGCCCTGGAGGACCAGGTGCTCGAAGAGGACCGGCTTGGGCAGCCGCTTCTGGAGCAGCTTGGTCATCGCCTCGCCCCGGGCCTGCTCGGCCGTCCGCCGGTCCTTGTTGTGGGCCCGCTTGAGGGCCCGCTTGGCCTTCTCGTCGTCGGTGAGCGGACCCCGCCCGTTGCCCCTCGCCTTCCACTCGGGGTGGCGATCGGGCCGGGTGCACACCAGCGTCACCCGTCCCTGGCCGTCCACCACGGCGGCGTGGCAGGACTGCTTGGCGTGGACCTCGGGCTTGACGTGCAGCTGGTCGTAGCCGTTGCCCAGCGCCCGCTCTTTGCGGCCGTAGGAGTGCCAGTAGTCCTTCACCTCGATGACCTTGACGCCCTTGGCGGTGAACTCCTTGACTGCCGCGGCGTGCTTCGCGGCCTCGTCCGCCTCCCGGAGCTGGGCATCGACGGCCCGCCCGACGTCGCCCCACTGCCGGCCGTTCTTGAGCGCGGTACGAACCCGGCCGGCCTCTTTGAGGCGCGTCAGCTGGAAGGCGTCCGAGATGGTGATTCCGCCGGAATCGAGCGCCTTGCGGGCCTCGGCGGGCAGCCGCAGCAGCGACAGGCGCTTCGAGATATGGCTCTGGGCACGCCCGACCCTCTCGCCGACGGCGCGCTGGGAGAGGCCGAGGTCGAGGAGCGTCTTGAACGCCAGCGCCTCGTCGAGGGCGTCGATCTCGGCCCGCTGCATGTTCTCGATGAGCTGGATGGCGAGGCGGTCGACGGGGTCGAGCTCGCGCACCTCGGCCGGGACCTCGGTCAGCTTGGCGGCGATCGCTCCCGCGAGGCGGCGGTGGCCGAATACGACCAGGTACCCGTCGGCGACCTCGGGGTCGGGGCTGACCAGCAGCGGCTGGAGGACGCCGACGGAGGCCATGGACTCGGCCATCTCGCTGACGTCGCCCACTCCGGCGCGCCGGGGGTTCTGCGGGTCCGGCCGCAGCTTGTCGATGGGGATGAGCACGCTCATGCGGAGCTCCCTTCGCGAAGCGCCGTGAGGCGCGGGACCAAGGACAGCAGCGGCGCCCGGTACTCCAGGACGTCGAGCCAGCGCGCGGGGATGGCGCCGGCACCGTCGCGCACCCCGAGGAGGCCTCCGGCCACCGCCCCGGTGGTGTCGGCATCGCCGCCAAGGTTGACGACGTCGACGAGGACCTCGGCGAGCGGCCGCGGCTGCAGCAGCGCCCAGACGCCGACCTGCAACGTGGCCAGCACGTAGCCGGTGGGCGCGAGCTCGGCGGCCGTCAGCCCGCCGGCGGCGGCCACTGCCTCGGCGACGTCGTCGCCCATGGCCGAGGAGGCGAGGACGGCCTCGACCGCCTCGGCCGGCGCCGCCCCGTCCATGAGCAGCGCCACGAGGTCGCAGTAGGTGGCACAGGCCTGGGTGCAGCGGCGGTCGGCGTGGGTCAGGGCGCTGACGGCCACCGCCTCGGTCCGCCGCTGCGACGAGGCGGTGCGGACCAGGCCGGTGGGCAGGCAGCGCATGAGCGACCCGTTGCCGGCGCTCATTGGCCCGGCCACGCGGTGCCCGCACAGCGCCGGCTCGGTGCCGCGCGCCATCTCTGCCAGCGCCCCCGCTGTGGTTCCGCCGATGTCGCGGGGCCGGCCCCGGTACCAGGCGAGGAAGCCCTGGGCGACCCGTTCGAGGGAATACCCCTCGGCGTAGGCCCGGGCCACGGCGTAGGCCATGTCGGTGTCGTCGGTGCCCTGCCCCGGGCGCCAGCCGAACGCGCCGCCGCCGGTGATCTCGGTGTGGCGGCCGTGACGGCGGCGGACCTCGCGCGCGGGCAGGAACTCCAGAGTCGAGCCGAGGGCGTCGCCGGCGGCCAGGCCCAGGAGCCCGCCGGCGACACGCTGGCGCACCGTCAGGGCGGTAGCCGCGCTCACGGCGTCCTCGTGAAGCGGGTGCACGGCTCGTCGGCGAACGCCTCGCCGGTGTCGAGGTCGACCACGGTGACGATCTGCCAGTCGTCGGCGTACTCCTGGCCGTCGTGATAGCGGGCGGCGGCCTCGGGGCTGTCGTGGCCGCTCATCCAGTGCCGGCCGTCGTGGCGGTGGGCCACCTCCACGAGCAGATAGCGGCCGGCATCGGCCAGCTCGGTGGCGACGTCGCGGAACTGCGCGGGGTCCTGGAGGGGGTGGGCCGCGACCAGCTCGGCGACACGCCGCTTGCGGGCCTCAGTCAGTCCGCTCACCACCTCTCCGCCCAAGGCGAGACGTCGGGCCAGGGAGATGCCTCGGCCAGTGCGGCCGCCGCCATGGCGACGTGGTCGCCGTCGACGTCGCTTGCGCCGCATCCAGCGCACCACAATCGGGGCGGCGACGCTCACGCCGCGCTCCCCAGCTCGCTGACCGCGAAGGTCTTGCGCGTGGTGGCGAAGACCCGCACGGCCTTGACCCCCGCGGGGTCGATGCCGGCAGCGCCGCCCGACACCGCGTTCCACACGACCTCGGCGAGGGCCTTGCGGGCGTTGACGAAGCTGTCGCCGAAGGCGAACAGCCCGGCCAGCGGCGCCCCAACGGGAAACGCCGCCTTCGCCACCCACTGGGCCTTGTCGGCCGACGCGATGTCGATGTAGGCGAACACGATCACGGTGCCTTCCTGGTCCATCTGGAGCCTCCTCCGCTCGTTCTCTTGATGTGCACACTCTATACGTTGTCCTCGCTCGGTGTCAAGAAGAGATACGTATTTGTTCTTGACAATCGGGGACGGCGTGGACGTATACTGTGTGCACAGCAAGCCGACCGAATGGGAGCCGGAGATGACGAAGAGCAGGAGAGGGAGCGAGGGCCCTGCGCCACGGCGCCCGTCGTGTCGGGCGTGGGCGGACGGCCTCGGCGACGAGGAGGTCGAGGCACTGCGCCAGCGCGTCGAGGCCGACGCGATTGCGGACGTCGCGCTCCTGCTGGCCCACGCCCCCGAGTGGGACGGCGCCGAAGCACGGGGCGACGAGGTGGAGAGGGCGAGGCAGTGAGCGGTGCGGAGCGGATCCGTCGGCGCCTGACCTACGTCGGAAAGCGCATCAGCTCGTCGGGCCAGCTGCTGGGCTTCTGGGTCGACGAGGACGACCGGGAGTACGGGTACCGCAAGCTGGCGCCGCAGTCGGCGCCGGGCAGCCGTTATGACGTCACCCTCAGCGATGACGGGAGCGTGTTCCTGGGCGGCGAGGACGCGCCGCGCTACGTCGACCGGCTGCCGGCCGACGACGAGCGCGTCCTGGCCTGGAGTGCCAGCGACCGGGTGGCCAAGGCGGCCCACGCGCAGGCGGCCCGGGCCCGCAGCGACGCCAAGGCCGACGCGTTTGGCGAGGCGTGCCGACCCCTCCAGGAGCTCTACTCCGGCGAGCGCACGGCCACCGGCCGCACTGCGCTGCTAGCGGCGCTGATCGAGCAGATCACCCGGCCCGTGTCGCGTCCGGCCGGGGCCGGGGCCCATTAGATGGGCAGGACGATGGCAGACCGCGACCACGACGAGCCGCTGCGCCCGCCGGCCGACACCGACGCCGAGCGGGCGTTCCAGGAGGCGCTGCGTCGGATGCCCGGGCGCCCTCGCGGCCGGACGCCGGCGTGCGAAGGGTGCTCGGAGGCCGACGCGGCGTGCCTGTGCGACTGCTGCGGCCAGGAGTTGTGCCCGGAGTGCTGGGGCGAGGGGCGCGGCGACCTGTGCGGGGGGTGCGCGCGGTCGGGCTGGGACGACCAGCCGGCCGAGCCGGTCGTGGTGGCTGCGGGGTTGCTGCGATGAGGATGGCCCGCTGGTGGGCGTCGGCCGTGGCCGGGTTGGCGCTCGTGGCGTGCGGCCTCGACGTCGGCGCCGATGTGGGGCGGCCGGTCGGCGCCCCGGCGGTGGAGGGCGTAGGGGAGCTGGCCCGGCCCCGGGTGGCGGAGCGCGACCCCGGCCGCAGCCGCTATGAGCGCGACACCTGGGAGCCCCACGGGTGGGCAGACGCCGACGGCGACGGCTGCAACACCCGAGAGGAGGTCCTGCTGGCCGAGGGCCGGGAGGTCCAGACCGGGGCAGGCTGCAAGGTCCTGGCGGGGGAGTGGGCCGACCGCTACACCGGACGGCAGGTGAACTCGCCCGCCCAGCTCCAGATCGACCACCTCGTAGCGCTCTCCGACGCCCACGCCAGCGGAGGGTGGGCGTGGCCGGCGGAGCGCAAGGTCCGCTTCGCCAACGATCTCTCCGACGCCGACGCCCTCAACGCCGTCTGGGGCGGCGAGAACGAGCGCAAGGCTGATTACGGGCCGGACCGCTGGCTTCCGCCTGCCCCCGAAGCGCGGTGCTGGTACGTAAGCGCCTACGCCCGCATCAAGGCCCGCTGGGAGCTGACCGTGACCCCGGCGCAATGGGCCGCCATTGAGACGGTGTGGTCGGGCTGCGGCGGGACGCCGTGAGCGTGGTGCCGTCGGCCGACGGCGACGGCCTCGACCTGGCCGGGTGGGGCTGGCTCCCGCCGTGCGAGGGGTGCGGGGAAGCTGAGGGCGTCATGAAGTGCGAGGGGTGCGGTGACCGCCTCTGCCCCGACTGCTGGGGCGACGGGGAGCGGTTCTGCGACGACTGCGCGGGCGAGGGCGAGGGCGCCCGCCCGGTCGAGACGGTCGATGTTGGCGAGAGGTACCTGTGAGAGGCGGGGACCAGGTCCACGTGGTGCTGACCTGGATCGACGACTACGAGCAGGCCATGCTCGACGAGGGCCCGCCGGGCGCCGCCGAGGACAGCCCCGGCGTCTACGAGGCTGATGTGCCCGCCGAGCTGTGGACCGCGCTGGTGGCCGCCGAGCGAGCAAGGGAGGAGGCCCACCGGGCGGTGGTGGAGGCGTTCGGCTTCGCCGCGGACCTCGGCCGCATGGAGCTGCCATGCGTGAGGTGGACCGGGACCCTCGACCCGGGGCGGTCGTGGTGGGACGTCGTGCTCGAGCCCAGCGAGGATCCAGACTCGTGGCCGGCCGGGCCTGTGCGCCTCGCCAGCCGGGGCACCCAGCGCGACGCCGTGTCCCTGGTCGAGTCGCTGCCGGCGGCGTTCCACGTGCTCGACCCCGTCGGCGAGCTGACGCTGGTCTATCGCGAGCGGCTGGCGGTGGCGCCGGCCGGCTGGGGCCCCTCGTCGAGCCCCTGCTCGCGTTGTGGCTGGGAGCGCGCCGAGCACCTCCATCCGCAAGCGGAAGATCCCCAGTGAGCCGCCGGACCCGGGCCGAGAACCGGCTGGCCATCACGCTCTACGGCGATCACGTCGACGTCCTCGACGCCGTCGCCCTGGCCGAGGGCCGCCCGGCGAGCGAAGTGGCGGCCGCGCTGCTGGGAGGCGCCCTCGACCAGGCCGCCCAGGAACAAGAGATCCAGGAGCTGCTGGACGCTCGGCGCCGCCGAGCTCGGCGTGGGCGCTTGCATGTGGTGACCGGCCGTTGGCCCCGCTGGATCTTCGGATCCCGCCGCCGAGGCCCGTACAGTGCCGGCGTCGGCCGGCGCCAAGGAGGAGGTCGTCGCCATCGAAGCGGTGGCCAGTTTTGATCCCGAGGCCCTCCGCCGGCTCCGGCGGGCCAGGCGGCTCTCCCACGACGCCCTCGCCGAGCGCGTCAGCATCGCCCGACCGAACCTCATCGCCTACGAGCAGGGCAAGAAGAGGCCGAGCCCCAGGACGCTGCGGGCCCTTGCGACCGGCCTGGGCGCCGACCCGATACAGCTGCTGGCTGTGACGGCCCGGACCGCCACCCTGGCGGATCTCCGGGCGGCGAAGGCGGGGCTGACGACCACCGAGACGGCGGCCGCCCTTGGCGTGCCCCGCCACTCCTACGACCGCATGGAGGCGGGCAAGAGGCCTCTCGACGCCGCCACCGCCGTGCGGCTGGCCGAGCTGCTCGGCATGACGCCCGCCGCCGTGGTTGCGGCCCACCGACGCGGGTGGGAGAGGTCATGATGCGCTCGACGGACATCGTGGGCCCGCACCAGGCCCGGCTGGGGGAGCTGCCCGAGCTGGCCCGGGTCATCACAGCCAAGTTCCTCGAGTACGACCCCGTGTACCAGAACGGCAATCGGCGCCAGCGGGCGGCGCGGCGCACCAAGGAGGTCGTGGGGGCCTGGGGGGAGATGCTGGCGCGCGACGTCTGGACCGACCGGGACCGCGACGCCGCCGTCTGCGAGAGCACGAGGCTCCCCAAGCTGCGATTCTTCACGGCGACGACGGCCATCGCTGTCCTGTTCTCACCGCTTCTCCTACTGCCGCACGGGCGCGTGGTCATGGTGGCCACGCTGGTAGCCCTCGTGCTTCCGTTCAGCCCGACGTTGGCGCGCGACCTCCGCCGGACCCGTCGCCATCGCGCCGGGGCGACGGTGTTGACTTTCCTCGCCTCCAGGCTGCCTGGAGCGGGCCGGGCGCTGCTCGACGCTCGGTGCAGGGCGGCCGACGAGCGTCAGGCATGGTTGTGCCTCGACGCCCCGATCGAGCTCCAGGGCTTCTACAACGGGTCCGGCTTCAAGACGGTCGGAGAGCCCGAAGTGATCCCGGGTCGCGTCCTCATCTACATGGAGCGGGCGCCTGAACCTGTGGAGCAGCCGGCACGGCAACAGATCGACGTTTGAAATCTGCGCCGGCTGGGCAATCCCCACGGGGCCGGCGGCTGTGTGCGCCCGGCGCGACGAAGGTCACCCCCATCCAGTGTCAGATGTCCTGGCGAACAAGCGTTCGAGTATCGTCAGGGGCGTGCGCCGGCTCTCGAACGAGGACCTCGAGTATCGACGTCGCAGCTACGCGATGCTCTCGCCGCGCCAACCTGCGATGTTGCGGGAAGAGGCCATCGAGCTGCTCGAGGAGCTGCAGCGCTGTCGATCCCGAGGCCGGCAACTGCCAGAGGCACTTCGGGAGGTGGCGGACGTAGCCGATCGCGGGCTGACCAATCCCATCACCTCGCCGTGAGGCCATTCCGCGGGAATCGACTCCTTGTCCGAAGCCGGCGGCGCGGTGGGACAATCCTGCCGTGGCCAGCTCCGAGCTTCCGCGGTTCAAGCCGATGCTGGCGTCACCAGGCCCAGCGCCGGCGGACACGTCGGCATGGGCCGCAGAGCCGAAGATTGATGGCTTCCGCTCACTCGTGTTCCTGCCCGGCGACGGAGGGATGCGAGTAGAGAGCCGCTCGGGCCGGAACCTGACTGGCGCGGTGCCGGAGCTGGCGGCGCTGGCGGCGGCCGTCGGGACCGATGCAGTCCTCGACGGCGAGCTTGTCGTCCTGGGCGAAGACGCCCGACCCGACTTCTACGCCCTCGGGCCCCGACTCAACTGCACGCGGCCGGCTTCGATAGAACGGGGCCGGCGACGGGCGCCAGTCGCCTTCATCGCCTTCGACCTGCTGTGGCTCGCCGGCGAACGCCTGACACACCAGCCTTACCGCTGCCGGCGCGAGATCCTCGAATCGCTGTCGCTCGCCGGGCCGGCATGGGCCACCATCCCGTCGTGGCCCGGCGCCGCCCAGGAGGCCTTCGACGCCTGTGAGGCTATGGGCATGGAGGGCATTGTGCTGAAAGCCGGGCCCTACACCGAGCGCCGCTCCGCCAATTGGCGAAAGCTCAAGACCGCGGCTTGGAAGCGGGACCACGCCCCCCGGCGCCGACCAGGCATCCGACCCGGTTGAACCGGTCTACTGCCGTCGCCCCCCCGCCCACATCCTTGGCGCATCGCGAGCCATCATCGGGGTGGGTGGAGGATCTTGCGAGGGCGACGTCCAACTGGATGGGCCGGCGACTCCGAGTGGAGACGCTGCTCGCTGGCGGTGACGATGCAGAAGTGTGGTCGGCATGCAGTTCGGGCTCGATCGAGCCCGAGCGGTTCGTGATCCACGTGAGCGCGCCTTGGCGGGACCCCGGGGAGGTGTCGTGGACGCACGCAGTCGCCAGCCACGCTGCAACGCTTGTTTCCGAGGTAGTCGCGCCGATCTCGATGGGCGGCCACACCTTCTTCATCTGGAATGGCCAGCTCGTGGCGGTGTTCCCCTTCATCGACGGGGCACCGGCTGATCGCCAGGATCCAAGCCAGGTTGCGGAGGCCGGACGACTGTTGGCGCGCATCCACCGTGCGCTCCTCGCATCGCACCTCGCGCCGGCTCCCGTGATACTGGGCCCGTCGGTCGTTGATGATTTACTCGCCGAGGCTGAACTCGATGCCTGGTGGTCTCGATGTCTGCCCAGAGTTCGCCACGGTATCTGTCACGGCGACTACTACAGAAGGAACGTGATGGTCTCCGACGGGCGGATCAGCGGCGTCATCGACTGGAACGAAGCCCATGTTGGCCCACTCATTCGAGAGGTCGCCTTCGCGGCGTGGGAGTTCGCTCATGGTGATGCGATGGAGCTGGATCGCGACCGATTCGCGCTCTTCATCGACGCCTACCGAAGCGAGGCTTCGCATCTCCCTGACTGGGAGTTTGATCTGGTGCACGGAGCCGCGCGCATCGGCCTGCGCGACAACATCCGCTATGCCGTTCGCTGCGGTGCCTCGATGGAGCACGATTACCAGCTCCGGCAACTCGATGCCCTTGAGCGGCTGCGGTGCGATCTGCCAGACGGTCCGACGGCTTGATGCAGCTTTCGCTGGGAAGCTCGACCGCGGGCCTCCGAGTGGCTCCACGAGCGGGAGTGGCGCGCCCCCGTCGGAGCTGCCTCCGCCGTTTCGCCGATCACGCCGATGACCCGTCCAGGTTGCTAGGGCCGTTGAGAGCGATGAAGGTCACCTCCCGTATGAACGCCGCCTTGCCCTGCCGGTACGCGTCCCGCTGGTTGGGATCGGCGCCGTGCCAAGCCGCCAGTTCCCGCTTCAGGGCCGCATAGGCGCCCGCCAGTCCGGGGTGAGACCGCAGGTAGTCCCTGAATGCGAGCCAGCTCGGCCAGTCCGGCAACCGCTCCTCCACCACGTGGAGATGGTGCGTTCGGTTCGCCACGGTCGGCGAGCAGAACGACAGCCGCCGCTCCGCCTCGTCACCGGGCTCGGGAGCGGGCACCCAGTTCGCGGCCTCTAGGCCGGAGACGGCGGCGGGGACGTCCCCGATGTCACGTACGACCGCCAGCATGTCGACGATCGGCTTGGCCGGCAGCCCCGGCACCGACGTGCTTCCCATGTGCTCGACGGGCCGGACCAGCCACGGCGCCAGGACGGGCTCGATGCGGTCACGGGCGGCGGCGAATGCCTCCGGCCACGCGGGGTCGTACGGCACGATAAGGATCGGGTCCCGTCGCATGGTCCAAGCTTGGGCCGTGTCGGAGGGACCCACAACCTCGTACCTGATCTGCGGGAGCCAGCGCTCGGGGACGACCCTGCTCGCCACTGCACTCGCGTCGACCGATCACGCCCCGCGTCGTGGTGGAGAAACAATCTTCGGCAAGCTGATCGTAGGCATCGTCACAACGGGATGCACGAGCTCATCCGGCCGCACCGTTGATACGTCCTGAGTCCTCGACGGCCCTTCT
>Ga0247713_1000869_pt1 | contig 16559 bp, 15 predicted proteins | sample 21E_NmetaG_FD_189936 | JGI IMG/M metagenome (GOLD analysis project Ga0247713, IMG submission 189936) | Soil microbial communities from hillslope of Landscape Evolution Observatory, University of Arizona, Oracle, AZ, United States - 2-1-E_N | ecosystem: Engineered > Artificial ecosystem >... | reverse complement strand
CGGTCAACCGGTTCCGAGCCGCTCCTCGACCGTCGAGGCGATGCCGGCCAGGTGCGCCAGGCGCAGCACCTCCGAGGCGCGGAAGCGCGGCCCGCCCGGGCGGCCGAGCAGCACGGCGCGGTGCGGCCGGCCCACCGGCGCCGCAGCGAGCTCGGTGCCGATGGTGCCCCAGCGCTCGGGCACCCAGTCCTCGCGCACGTCGAGGCGGCGCGCGACGTCGAGCGGCAGCCACGGGAGCGCGACGCCGGCGAGATCGGGCGCGCCGGCGCTGGCGTGCAGCACCCGCACACCGCCTGCGACGTGCGCGACGACGACGGCCCAGCCGGCCCGGAAGACGCCCGGGCAGTGCGCCGCCAGCAGCGGCAGGGCGCGCTCCGGCAGGCCGGCCAGCTCGTCGACCAGCTGCAGGTCGCGGTGCAGGTCGGTGGTCCCGTGGTAGATCTTCAGCGACTCCACGGCGACGCCCTCGACCGACTGCGCGCTCGTGATGAGGCGGTCGGCCAGGCCGCCCGGGGGCAGCGCCACCACCAGGTCGTCGACCGCGCCGTCGGGCCCTCGCTCCACGACGTCGAGCGAGAGGATGTCGCCGCCGACGTCGCCGAGCGCGGTGGCGAGCGCGCCGAGCATGCCGGGGCGGTCTGGCAGGACGACGCGCAGCAGGTACGACACAGCACGACCCTGCCAGCCCGGTGTTGCGGCGCAGTTGCGCACTGGTGTCCGGGCCGTCAAGCGCGCTGCCGCACCGCCCTAGACTTCGGACTTCCGCCCGTTCCGGCCCTGGGAGACGCATGTCCGAGATCACCCGCGAGGAGGTCGCCCACCTCGCGCGCCTGTCGCGGCTGGCCCTCGACGACGCCGAGCTCGACGGGCTCGCCTCGCAGCTCGACGTCATCCTCGGCGCCGTCGCGAAGATCGGCGAGGTGTCGGATGCCGCGGACGTGCCGCCGACCACGCACGCCGTGCCGCTCGAGAACGTGCAGCGGCCCGACGTCGTGCGCCCGTCGCTGCCGCGCGAGGCCGTGCTCGCAGGGGCACCCGACGCCGAGGGCGGCCGGTTCCGCGTGCCGCGCATCCTGGACGAAGAGGCGTGACCGTGGGGGACCTCACCCGGATGACCGCCGTCGAGCTGGCCGCCGTCGTCGCCGACCGGCAGGCCAGCGCGGTGGAGGTGTCGCAGGCGCACCTCGACCGGATCGCCGCCGTCGACGACCGCGTGCACGCCTTCCTGCACGTCGACGTCGAAGGCGCGCTCGCGCAGGCCAGGCGGGTCGACGACGGCCTCGCCGACGGCACCGTCACGGGTCCGCTGGCGGGCGTTCCGCTGGCGCTCAAGGACGTGCTGTGCACCGAGGGCGTCCCGACCACCGTCGGCTCGCGCATCCTCGAGGGCTGGCGCCCGCCGTACGACGCCACGGTCACCCGGCGGCTCAAGGACGCCGGCCTCGTGCTGCTCGGCAAGACCAACATGGACGAGTTCGCGATGGGCTCGTCCACCGAGCACTCCGCCTACGGACCGACGCACAACCCCTGGGACCTCGACCGCATCCCCGGCGGGTCCGGTGGCGGGTCCGCTGCTGCCCTCGCCGCGTTCGAGGCGCCGCTGGCGATCGGCACCGACACCGGCGGCTCGATCCGGCAGCCCGCGGCGGTGACCGGCACGGTCGGGGTGAAGCCGACCTACGGCGGCGTCTCCCGATACGGGCTCGTCGCGTTCTCGAGCAGCCTCGACCAGGCCGGGCCGTGCGCGCGCACCGTGCTGGATGCCGCGCTGCTGCACGAGGTCATCGCGGGGCACGACCCGCTCGACTCGACGTCGATCCCGTCGACCGTGCCGCCGGTCGTCGAGGCGGCCCGGCAGGCCGACGTCACCGGACTGCGCGTGGGCGTCGTCCGCGAGCTCACCGGCGAGGGCTACCAGCCCGGCGTCGAGGCGCGCTTCCGCGAGGCGGTGGAGGTGCTCGAGGAGCTGGGCGCCGAGGTGGTCGAGGTGTCGTGCCCGCACTTCGACTACGCCCTCCCGGCGTACTACCTGATCGCCCCGAGCGAGGCGTCGAGCAACCTGGCCCGCTTCGACGCCGTGCGGTACGGCCTGCGGGTCGGCGACGACGGGGAGCGCAGCCTCGAGGAGGTCATGCAGCTCACTCGCGCGCAGGGCTTCGGCGCCGAGGTCAAGCGCCGCATCGTGCTCGGCACCTACGCCCTCTCCAGCGGCTACTACGACGCCTACTACGGCCAGGCGCAGAAGGTCCGCACGCTCATCAGCCGCGACTTCGCCGCGGCCTTCGAGCGGGTCGACGTCCTCGTCGCGCCGACGTCCCCGACGGTGGCCTTCCGGCTCGGCGAGAAGCTCGACGACCCGCTGGCCATGTACCGCCAGGACATCGCCAGCATCCCCTCCAACCTCTACGGCGGTCCGGCGATGTCGGTGCCGTGCGGGCTGTCCGAGGGCCTGCCGGTCGGACTGCAGGTCATGGCGCCCACGATGCGCGACGACCTGCTCTACCGGGTCGGCGCCGCGTTCGAGGCGGCGCGCCCGGCGCCCGTCCCGCCGCTGGCCTGGGAGACCTCGTGAGCCTGCTGCAGGTCAGCGTCGAGCGCGTCGTCCCGGCGCCACCGGAGGAGGTCTTCGCGCTGCTCGCCGATCCCCGCCGGCATCGCGAGCTCGACGGCTCCGGCACGGTGCGCGACGCCGTCGTCGACGGGCCGCAGCGGCTCTCGCTCGGCGCCGTCTTCGGCATGCACATGCACGCCGGGGCGGCCTACCAGATGACCAACACGGTGGTCGAGTTCGAGGAGGGCCGGCGCATCGCCTGGCAGCCCCGGCCGACGAACCCGCTGGCCGCTCGGGCCGTCGGCGGCCGCATCTGGCGCTACGAGCTCGAGCCGGTGCCGGGCGGCACCCGGGTGCGCGAGACCTGGGACATCCGCCAGGAGCGGGTGCCACCGCTGCTCCTGCCGCTGCGGCCGCTGACGCGGCTCAGCATGAACCGCACGCTCGACCGCCTCGAGGAGCGCCTGACGTGACGACCGCCCAGCTGGTCCCCTACGACGAGGCGCTGCAGCAGTTCGAGCCGGTCATCGGTCTCGAGACGCACGTGGAGCTCGGCACCGCGAGCAAGATGTTCTGCGGCTGCGCCACCGAGTTCGGCGCCGAGCCGAACACCCAGGTGTGCCCGGTGTGCCTCGGCCTGCCCGGGGCGCTGCCGGTGGTCAACGAGAAGGCGATCGAGTCGACGGTGCGCATCGGCCTGGCGCTGCACTGCGACATCGCCACCTGGTGCCGGTTCGCGCGCAAGAACTACTTCTACCCGGACATGCCGAAGAACTTCCAGACCTCGCAGTACGACGAGCCGCTGTGCACCGACGGCTACCTCGACGTCGACGTCGACGGCGAGGTCGTGCGCATCCCGATCGAGCGCGTGCACCTCGAGGAGGACACGGGCAAGTCGCTGCACGTGGGCGGCGCCACCGGTCGCATCCACGGCGCCTCGCACTCGCTCGTCGACTACAACCGGGCCGGCATCCCGCTGGTCGAGATCGTCACCAAGCCGGTCGTGGGCACCGGAGCGAAGGCGGCCGCGGTCGCCAAGGCGTACGTCGCCGAGCTGCGCGACCTGCTGCGCGGCCTCGGCGTCTCGGACGTGCGCATGGAGCAGGGCTCGCTGCGCTGCGACGTCAACGTGTCGCTGAACGAGCCGGGCGCGCCGTGGGGCACCCGGTCGGAGACCAAGAACGTCAACTCGCTGCGCTCGGTCGAGCGGGCCGTGCGCTCCGAGGTCGAGCGGCAGGCCGGCCTGCTGCGCGCCGGGGAGCGCATCGTGCAGGAGACGCGGCACTTCTCCGAGGACACCGGCCTGTCGACGTCGGGCCGCTCCAAGGAGGAGGCCACCGACTACCGGTACTTCCCCGAGCCCGACCTCGTGCCGGTGGCCCCGGACCCCGCCTGGGTGCAGTCGCTGCGCGACGCGCTGCCCGAGCCGCCGACCGTCCGGCGCAAGCGGCTCACCGCCGAGCTCGGACTGTCGGACCTCGACGCGCAGGCGATGAGCAACGCCGGCGTGCTCGACGCCGTGCTCGCCACCGTCGAGGCGGGCGCGCCGGCCGCCGAGGCGCGCAACTGGTGGCTCGGGCACCTCGCCCAGAGCGCCAACGCCCGCGGGGTGGAGGCCGCGGACCTGCCGATCACCCCGGCGCAGGTCGCCCGGGTGGTGGCGCTCGTCGCCGAGGGCCGGCTGACCGCCGGGCTCGCCCGGCAGGTCGTCGACGGCGTGCTCGCCGGCGAGGGCGAGCCCGACGACGTCGTCGCCGCCCGCGGGCTCGCGGTCGTGTCCGACGAGGGTGCGCTCGGCGCGGCGGTCGACGAGGCGATCGCCGCCGACCCCGCCGCCGCGGACAAGGTCCGCGGCGGCAAGGTGCAGGCCGTCGGTGCCCTGGTGGGCAGGGTCATGAAGGCCACCCGGGGCCAGGCCGACGCCGGCGTGGTGCGCCGGCTGCTGCTGGAGCGGCTCGGCGTCGAGGGCTGAGGCGCTACTCCGCGCGCCGGACGACGACCGGCGAGCGCCGCCGCCGCGACGGCCGGTCGTGCGGCGCGTCCTGGTCTGCCTCGTCGTCCGGCCGCGAGTCCGCCGGCGGCGCCGGCGGGGCCGCCGGCTGCGCGGCATCCACCGGTGGAACCGCGCCGCGCGACGACCGCGCCATCGGCCCGGTGACGTCCTCGGCCCGCCCGTCGACCGACCGGCGCTGCACGGTGCCGCGGTACCGGCGGCGGGCGGCGAGCACGGCGTTGAGCGAGGCCCCCGCCAGGAGCGCGACGCACAGCAGGTAGAACCAGGCCATCAGGATGAGGCCGCCGCCGAGCGCGCCGAGCAGCGGCGAGGCCGGGACGACGGCGGTCAGGTACACGTTCAGCCCGGCCGACGCGGCCAGCCACAGGATCGCGGTGAGCAACCCGCCGGGCAGGTCGTGCCGCCACTTGTGCCGCAGCGCGGGCGTGAGGTGCTGCACGGTCGTGGCCCAGAGCACCAGCGCGGCGAAGGCCACGGGCCACCGCAGGGTCTGCCACACGGAGGCGTCGGCGACGTCCAGCCCGATCCGCGCGCCGAGGTCGTTGCCGCGGCCGAGCAGCGGCCCGATGACGAGCAGCGTCACGGTGACCGCGCCGGTCACGACCGACCCGACCCCGAGCAGCAGGCCGAGCCAGCGGCGGTACCACCAGCCGCGGGTCTCCGGCACCTCGTAGGCGATGTTGAGGGTGTTGATGAGGGTCGCGAACGCCGTGGACAGGGACCCGAGCGCCAGCACCGTGGCGAGGGTGAGCAGGTTGCCACTGCCCTCGAACAGCGACTGAACGGTGCCGACCACCGGGCGGGCGGCGTCGGTCAGCACCCGGTCGAGGAAGGTCAGGACGGCGTCCTCCACCCTGGACGCGGCGTCCTGCCCGACGATCGCGCCGAGCTGGCCGACGATGGCCGCCGCGAACAGCAGCGCGGGGAACAGCGTCAGCACCGAGAAGAAGGCCGACTCCGCGGCGGTGCCGAGCAGCCGGTCGCGGTCGGCCTTGCGAACGACGTCGACGACCGTCCGCGGGAACCACCACACCGGCGACGTCCGCGCCGACAGGGCGGCGTCCTCAGCCGTCGCCCGGGCTCGGAGCGACGTGGTGGCAGCGCTCACCTCGCCGCTGGCGCGGCGTCGACGGGGCGACTCGGGCATGGTCACGCGTCCATGGTCCCCGACGACGGGCCGGGGCGCAGGCAGGGCCGACCTGGCGTGGAGCTCAGCCCGGGGGCAGGCGCAGGATCCGGTCGTCCTCGGCGGCCGCGCTGCCCCGGCCGTCCCGGTTGCTCGTGGTGATCCACAGCGACCCGTCCGGTGCCGTCACCAGCGTGCGGAGCCGGCCGAACTCGCCCTGCAGGACAGGCTCCGGCTCACCGGCGCCGCCGGCGCCGTCCAGCGGGACAGCCCAGAGCCGGTTCCCGCGCAGGGCCGCCACGTACAGCGTGTCCCCGACGATCGCGCTCCCGCTCGGGCTGGCCTCGGCCGGGTCCGCCCAGACCACGACCGGGGTCAGGAAGCGGCCGCCGCCGTCGTCGTCGCCGGTGACCTCGGGCCAGCCGGCGTTGTCGCCGAGGCTCACCTGGTTCACCTCGTCGTCGCGGTCGGGGCCGAACTCGACCGCGTAGAGGCGGCCGTCGTCGTCGAACGACAGGCCCTGGACGTTGCGGTGCCCCTTGGAGAAGACGGGGGAGCCGCCGTCGACAGGCTCGCCGTCCTCGGTCACGCGCAGCACCTTGCCGGCCAGCGAGTCGTCGTCCTGGGCGAGGTCGGCCTGCCCGGCGTCGCCGGTGCCGACGTAGAGGTGGCCGTCGGGGCCGAACGCGATCCGTCCGCCGTTGTGCGTGCGGCCCTTCGGGATGCCGGTCAGCACCGGCTCGCGGTCGTCCGGGCTGTCGACGCGGAAGCGCACCACCCGGTTGTCTTGCGGACCGGTGTAGTAGGCGTAGACCAGGTCCGGGTCGGTCGGGCTGGTGGTGAGGCCGAGCAGGCCGCCCTCGCCGGTGTCGTCGACGTCGTCGAACCGGGTCAGCTCGACCGGGTCGCCGCCGGCCGCCGGGACGCGCAGCAGCCGGCCGGTGTCGCGCTCGGCGACCAGGGCGTCGCCGCCGCCGACGAACGCCAGGCCCCACGGCACCTGCAGGCCGGTGACGAGGACCTGCGGCGCGGAGGGGTCGACCTGTGCCGGTGCGGCGTCTCCGTCCGGAGCGTCCCCGCCGTCCGGCGCGGACGTCGGCGCGGCGGTCGGGGCGTCTGGGCCGGCCGCGGGCGCGGGATCGTCGCCGCCGCAGGCGGTGAGGACGAGCAGCAGCGCCCCTGAGGCGACGGCGGCGCGGGGCAGGGGCGGGCGACGGGTCAGGGCCATACCGGGGCAACGCGCGAGGCGCGCGTCCGGTGCCCGCTCAGTCCCGGGCGGGTTCCAGGTCGCAGCGCTTGGCCAGCTCCCCGAGAGCCGCCGACACGAGCTCCGGGTACTCGAGCGGGAGGAAGTGGCTGCCGGGCAGCACCGTCACCTCGGCGTGCGGGATGCGCTCGGCGGTGGCGACGACGTCCTGCATGGACGTCAGCAGGTCGTGCCGGCCGGCCACCAGTGTCACCGGGCAGCGGACCGATGAGACGTCCACCGGATCGTGCTTGCTGGCCTGCACCGCGAGGTTCATGTACCAGCGCCAGTCCTGCACGAGGAACTCCTGCAGCATCGGCACCAGGACCTCGGTCCTGGCCTCCGGGCGGATGAAGCGGGTGCGCGTGATCAGCCAGGCCGTCCGCTCGTCGACCGGCACCTTCGAGGCGAGCCAGGTGAGGGCCGGCCCCACCACGCGGCCGGTCCGCGCGACCGACGTGGCGATCGGCCGCCGCAGCCGCCGCGGGATGCGCCACGGCGCGCCCATGGTCTCGAACGTGCCGCCGGGGACGCCGGCGACGGCCATCAGCCCGGCGACCCGGTCGGGGTGCCGCACGGCCAGCTCGAAGCCGATGTTGACGCCCACCGACCAGCAGGCCACCAGGGCCTTGTCCATGCCCATCGCGTCGAGCAGCGCCACGGCGTCCTCGACGTGGTCCTCGACCCGCACCCGGCTGTGGTCGGCCGGGCGCTCGGAGCCGAAGGTGCCCCGGTAGAACCAGGTGCACGCCCGGTAGCCGCTGTCTGGACCTACCAGCCCCGGCCAGGCGAGCGGGATGGTGCCCAGGCCGTTGCTGATCAGCAGCGGCAAGCCGTCGCTGTCGTCCTGCCAGCCGCGCAGGACGGTGCCGTCAGCACTGGCGAAGTCGAAGGTCGTGGCCACGGGGCGCGATGCTAGGGGCGGGTGCCGGCCGGTCCGGAGACCTGCTCCGCCGCGGCGACGAGCCGAGCCGCGTCGCGACGGGGAACGGGAGTCAGGACCGTGCGCCCCCCGCCGTGCAGGAGACGGACGCGGCCGCGGTCCGGGACGTCGACGCCCTCGACGTCGACCCAGGCCACGAGCCGGCGGCGCAGTCCGTTGCAGACCTCCACCCCCTCGGTGCGCACGACCACCCGGGCGCGCAGCACCCACACGGCGCCGAGGAGCGGCAGCAGCGGCACCCAGGACAGGGCCGCGAGGGTCGTCGCCGCCGGGAGGCTGCCGAGGAAGCAGATCAGCAGCGGGAACAGCACGATCTTGTCGGGGCCGAAGCGGGTGCGCAGCCGGCGTGGCCGCTCAGCGCCGCCGCCGGAGTCGGCCTGGGACGTCACGACGTCGATGCTCGCACGGATCTCGCAGCCGGCGTCGTTCCGCACGCACCTAGAGTCCTCACCATGAGCAGCCGCAAGCCCCGCAGCACTGACGTCACCGAGGGCATGCACCGGGCGCCGCAGCGCGCGATGCTGCGAGCCGTCGGGATGACCGACGACGACTTCGACAAGCCGCAGATCGGCGTCGCGTCGTCGTGGAACGAGATCACCCCGTGCAACCTGTCGCTCGACCGGCTGGCCAAGGCTGCCAAGGAGGGCGTGCGCGCGGCCGGCGGGTTCCCGATGGAGTTCGGCACCATCTCGGTGTCCGACGGCATCTCGATGGGTCACGAGGGCATGCGCGCCTCGCTGGTCTCCCGCGAGGTCATCGCGGACTCCGTCGAGACGGTGATGTTCGCCGAGCGGCTCGACGGCTCGGTGACGCTGGCCGGCTGCGACAAGTCGCTGCCCGGGATGCTCATGGCCGCGGCACGGCTCGACCTCGCCAGCGTCTTCCTCTACGCCGGCTCGACGCTGCCCGGCCGGCACGGCGACCGCGACCTCACCATCATCGACATGTTCGAGGGCGTCGGGGCGTGCGCCCGCGGTCTCATCACCCGCGAGGAGCTGGACGCGCTCGAGCGCGCCACCTGCCCCGGCGAGGGCGCGTGCGGCGGCATGTACACCGCCAACACCATGGCCGCCGCCGCGGAGGCGCTCGGCATGTCGCTGCCAGGCAGCGCCGCGCCACCCGCGCCCGATCGCCGGCGGGACGCGTTCGCGGTCGCCTCCGGCGAGGCCGTCGTGCGCCTGGTCGACGCCGGCACCACCGCGCGCGACATCCTCACCAAGCAGGCGTTCGAGAACGCCATCACCGTCGTCATGGCGCTCGGCGGCTCCACCAACGCCGTGCTGCACCTGCTCGCGATCGCTCACGAGGCGCGGGTCGAGCTGTCCTACGACGACTTCACCCGCATCGGCGCGCGCGTGCCGCACCTGGCGGACGTCAAGCCGTTCGGCCGCTACGTCATGACCGACATGGACCGCATCGGCGGCGTCCCCGTCGTCATGAAGGCGCTGCTCGACGCCGGTCTGCTGCACGGCGACGTGCTGACCGTCACCGGGCGCACGATGGCCGAGAACCTCGAGGAGCTCGACGTGCCGGACCTCGACGGCGAGGTGCTGCGGCGCATGGACGACCCCATCCATCGCACCGGCGGCATCACGATCCTGCACGGCTCGCTGGCGCCCGAGGGCGCCGTCGTCAAGAGCGCCGGCTTCGAGGCGCAGGTCTTCGAGGGCAACGCTCGCGTCTTCGACGGCGAGCAGGGCGCCATGGACGCCGTCACCAAGGGCACCCTGCGCAAGGACGACGTGGTGGTCATCCGCTACGAGGGGCCCAAGGGCGGCCCGGGCATGCGCGAGATGCTCATGGTCACCGGCGCCATCAAGGGCGCCGGCCTGGGCAAGGACGTCCTGCTGCTCACCGACGGCCGGTTCTCCGGCGGCACGACCGGCCTGTGCGTGGGGCACGTCGCGCCCGAGGCCACCGACGGCGGTCCGATCGCGCTCGTGCAGGACGGCGACCGCATCCGGCTCGACCTGGACGCCGGCACCCTCGACCTGCTCGTCGACGACGACGTGCTGCAGCAGCGGCGGGCCGGCTGGAAGCCGCTCGAGCCGCGCTACACCACCGGAGTGCTGGCCAAGTACGCCAAGCTCGTCGGGTCCGCCGCCTCCGGCGCCATCACCGGCTAGCTGTCGGGACCGCCGTCCGCGTCCGCTCCCGTGCCGCCCCTGCGCCCGAACCGGTCACGCAGCCGTCCGACGACGTCGCCGCCGACGTCCGCGGCGCCGTTCGCGGCGTCGCGCAGCGTCGTCACCAGCGGGTCCTGGGAGGCGTCGGCCTTGCTGCGGTAGGTGCGCACCGTCTCGGCCACCTCGTCGCGCCAGGAGACCGCGTCGTCGTCGGTGCGGCTCGGGTAGTCGCCGCCGAGGATGCGCGAGTAGTGGCCGTCGACCACCCACGCGCGCAGCTCGGCCGCACGCTGCACCGCGAACGGGTGCTTGCGGCCGGTGAGGTTGAGCAGCTTCAGGACACCGTCGCGCAGCTGGCCGCTGGACTCGTAGTCCTCGGCCTGGGCGAGGAACGCGGCGGCGTCCATGTCGCCGAGCTGGGACCCGCCGGCGGTCTTCAGATGCGCGCGGAGCGAGGCGTCGACGTCCTGCCCCACGAGCAGCCCGGCGCGGTCGCAGGACAGCTCGGAGGATCGCTCCCACTCCTCCAGCGCGAACACGACCGCACGCAGCCCCCACCCGGCGACAGGCACCCAGGCCACCCTTTCGGCCAGCCCGAGCAGGTGGTGGAGCAGCGTGCGGTAGACGGCGTGCCCGGACAGCACGTGCCCGAGCTCGTGCCCGACGACGAAGCGCAGCTCCTCCTCGTCGAACAGGTCGAGCGCGCCGGTGGTGACGACGATCCAGGGCCGGTCGATGCCGAGGGTCCAGGCGCCGGCCGCCGGGTCCTGCCGCACGTACACCTCCGGCGGCTCGTAGATGTCGAGCACTGCCGCGCCGTCCTGCGCGATCGCGTGCAGGTGCGGGAACTGCGTGGGGCCGACCCGCACGTACGAGGCGAGGTGCACCAGGCGCAGGCTGCGCTCCCGGAACGCCCCGGCCAGCACGCGCAGCGCGGTGTCGAACCCGGACAGCCGCCGCAGCGCGACCAGCGCCGTCCGGTCGGCCGGGTGCTCGTAGGCGCGCGGGCTGATGCCAGGGAAGCGGACGCGGGTGCGGGCGGGGGAGGACGGCATGGCCGACCATATCGGTCGAAGGGAGGAGCCAGCGGCGATCCGGGCCGACCTCGCTGCTCGACCGCCCGCTCGGCTCGGCGCCGGACTCTGCAGCCGACCCGCGACCCGGTCGGCTGTCTCACCAGGCGAGACAGCCGTCTCGCCTGCTTGACACGGCCGGGGCGCTGACGCACTCTGGCTGCGTGCTGCACCTGCTCGTAGTCCGCTAGCGCGCCTGCCGACCGGCAGACGCGCTCACCCCTCCGTGCTCCGCACGAGGGGTTCTTTTTTGTCCGCACACCGCTCCACGAGCAGCCGCGTCCCGCACTTCCGGAGGAACAGCCCATGACCGCCCCCCAGGCCGCCGAGACGCTCACCGGTGCGCAGTCGCTCGTCCGGTCGCTGGAGAACGTCGGCGCCGAGGTCGTCTTCGGCATCCCGGGCGGGGCGATCCTGCCCGCCTACGACCCGCTGTTCGACTCGGTCAAGCTGCGGCACATCCTCGTCCGGCACGAGCAGGGCGGCGGGCACGCGGCCGAGGGGTACGCCCAGGCGACGGGTCGCGTCGGCGTCTGCATGGCCACGTCCGGGCCGGGCGCGACCAACCTCGTCACCCCCATCGCCGACGCCTACATGGACTCCGTCCCGCTGGTGGCCATCACCGGCCAGGTGCCGAGCGCGGCCATCGGCACCGACGCGTTCCAGGAGGCCGACATCGTCGGCATCACCATGCCGATCACCAAGCACAACTTCCTCGTGCAGAGCGTCGAGGAGATCCCGCGCACCATCGCCGAGGCGTTCCACCTGGCGAGCACCGGCCGCCCGGGCCCGGTCCTCGTCGACCTGCCCAAGGACATCCTGCAGGCCGCCGGCGAGTTCGCCTGGCCGCCGCAGCTCGACCTGCCCGGCTACCACCCGACCACCAGGCCGCACGCGAAGCAGGTGCGCGAGGCGGCGCGGCTGATCGCCTCGGCGAAGCGGCCGGTGCTCTACGTCGGCGGCGGCGTGCTCAAGGCGCGGGCCGCTGCCGAGCTGCGGGTGCTCGCCGAGCTGACCGGCATCCCCGTCGTCACGACGCTCATGGCGCGGGGCGCCTTCCCCGACAGCCACGCCCAGCACCTCGGCATGCCGGGGATGCACGGCTCGGTCGCCGCCGTCACCGCGCTGCAGAAGAGCGACCTGCTGATCGCCGTCGGCGCCCGCTTCGACGACCGGGTCACCGGCAAGCTCGAGTCGTTCGCGCCCGGCGCCGCCGTCATCCACGCCGACATCGACCCCGCCGAGATCGGCAAGAACCGCGTGGCCGACGTGCCGATCGTGGGCGACTGCCGCGAGACCCTCGCCGACCTGGTCGTGGCCGTGCAGGAGGTCTACGCCGCCGGCACCCGCGCCGACCTGACCGGCTGGTGGCGGAGCCTGGACTCCTGGCGCGACACCTACCCGCTCGGCTACGAGGTGCCGGCGGACGGCTCGCTCGCGCCGCAGTACGTGGTGGAGCGGATCGGCGCGATCGCCGGCCCGGAGGCGATCTACGCCAGCGGCGTCGGCCAGCACCAGATGTGGGCCAGCCAGTTCGTCCGCTACGAGCACCCCTACACCTGGCTGAACTCCGGTGGCGCCGGGACGATGGGCTACGCGGTGCCGGCAGCCATGGGCGCCAAGGTCGGCCGGCCAGAGGCCACCGTGTGGGCCATCGACGGCGACGGCTGCTTCCAGATGACCAACCAGGAGCTGGTCACCTGCGCCATCGAGGGCATCCCCATCAAGGTGGCCGTCATCAACAACGGCAACCTCGGCATGGTGCGGCAGTGGCAGACCCTGTTCTACGAGGGGCGCTACTCCAACACCCGGCTGCAGAGCCAGCGCATCCCGGACTTCGTGAAGCTCGCGGAGGCGATGGGCTGCGTCGGCCTGCGCTGCGAGAAGGCCGAGGACGTCGACGCGGCGATCGAGAAGGCCATGGCGGTCGACGACCAGCCCGTCGTCGTCGACTTCGTCGTCGGCGAGGACGCCATGGTCTGGCCGATGGTGCCGGCCGGAACGAGCAACGACGAGATCCTCGCCGCGCGGGACACCCGCCCGGTGTGGGACGCCGACGATGTCTGACAGCCGTCTGATCCAGGAGCGCTGACCATGCCACGCACCACCCACACGCTGTCGGTGCTCGTCGAGGACAAGCCCGGCGTCCTCGCTCGCGTCTCCGGCCTGTTCAGCCGGCGCGGCTTCAACATCGAGTCGCTCGCCGTCGGCCCGACCGAGCACCCCGCGGTCAGCCGGATGACCATCGTCGTGGCGGTCGAGGGCCTGCCGCTGGAGCAGGTGACCAAGCAGCTCAACAAGCTCGTCAACGTGCTCAAGATCGTCGAGCTCGACCCGGCCGCCAGCGTGCAGCGCGAGCTGCTGCTGGTGAAGGTCAAGGCCGACCTCACCACGCGCAGCCACGTGCTGGAGACCGTTCACCTGTTCCGCGCCAAGGTGGTCGACGTCGCGCAGGACGCCGTCACCGTCGAGGCCACCGGGACCAAGGACAAGCTCGACGCGCTCATCCGGGTGCTGGAGCCGTTCGGCATCCGCGAGCTCGTGCAGAGCGGCATGGTCGCCGTCGGCCGCGGCTCGCGCTCCATGACCGGCACGGAGTCGCGGCTGCGCTCCGTCGCCGGCTAGACCTCCACCGCCCGCACTCCCGCACCCCCTACCGAGAGGACCCTCCGCGCCATGGCCGAGATCTACTACGACGACGACGCCGACCTGTCGATCATCCAGGGGCGCACCGTCGCCGTCCTCGGCTACGGCAGCCAGGGCCACGCCCACTCGCTGTCGCTGCGCGACTCCGGCGTCGACGTGCGCGTCGGGCTTCCCGAGGGCTCGAAGAGCCGCGCGAAGGCCGAGCAGGAGGGCCTGCGCGTCGTGACGCCGGCCGAGGCCGCCGCCGAGGCGGACGTCATCATGGTGCTGGCGCCGGACACGGTGCAGCGCAAGCTCTACGAGGCCGACATCGCCCCGAACCTGCAGGACGGCGACGCGCTGTTCTTCGGACACGGCCTCAACATCCGCTTCGGCCTCATCACCCCGCCGGCCGGCGTCGACATCGCGATGGTCGCGCCGAAGGGCCCGGGGCACCTGGTGCGCCGGCAGTTCGTCGACGGGCGCGGCGTGCCGTGCCTGGTCGCGGTCGAGCAGGACGCCAGCGGCGGCGCGCTGCCGCTCGCGCTGTCGTGGGCCAAGGCCATCGGCGGCACCCGGGCCGGCGTCCTGAAGACCACGTTCACCGAGGAGACCGAGACCGACCTGTTCGGCGAGCAGGCCGTGCTCTGCGGTGGTGCCAGCGCCCTCGTCATGGCCGGCTTCGAGGTGCTCACCGAGGCCGGCTACCAGCCCGAGGTGGCCTACTTCGAGTGCCTGCACGAGCTGAAGCTCATCGTCGACCTCATGTACGAGGGCGGCATCGGCAAGCAGCGCTGGTCGGTGTCCGACACGGCCGAGTTCGGCGACTACCTCACCGGCCCGCGCATCATCACCCCCGCGGTCAAGGAGGAGATGAGGAAGGTGCTCGCCGACATCCAGGACGGCACGTTCACCCGCGCCCTCATCGAGGACGACGACAACGGCGGCGTGCTGCTCAAGAAGTACCGCGAGGAGGGCGCCGACCACCCGATCGAGAAGGTCGGCGCGCAGCTGCGGCCGATGATGGCCTGGATCGACGACAGCGGCGAGTGAGGTGTGAGACGGCCCACGGCAGCCCGCTCCGGCTCGGAGCGGGCTGCCGCCCGTCGCTAGCCTGTGGCCTGACGCCGCTGCGCCGACCGCGCGCCCCGCGCCGACCTCCGGAGCTCCCATGACCCGTCCTGTCGTGCTCATCGCCGAGGAGCTCGCCCCCTCGGTGCTCGCCGTGCTCGGCGACGGCTTCGACATCCGGCACGTCGACGGAGCCGACCGCGCCGCGCTGCTGCCCGCGCTCGCCGACGCCGACGCCGTCCTCATCCGCAGTGCGACGCAGGTCGACGACGAGGCGCTGGCCGCCGCGCCGAGGCTGAAGGTCGTCGCCCGCGCCGGCATCGGGCTCGACAACGTCGACGTCCGGGCCGCCACCGCCCGCGGGGTCATGGTCGTCAACGCGCCTCAGAGCAACATCGTCAGCGCCGCCGAGCAGGCGGTCGCGCTGCTGCTCGCCTGCGCGCGCAACCTCGCGCCGGCCAACGCCGCCCTCAAGGCCGGCAAGTGGCAGCGCAGCAAGTGGACCGGCGTCGAGGTCGCCGACAAGACCGTCGGCATCGTCGGGCTGGGCCGCATCGGGGTGCTGTTCGCCCAGCGGATGTCCGCGTTCGGCACGACCCTGATCGCGTACGACCCCTACGTCGCGCCGGCCCGCGCCGCGCAGATCGGCGTCCGCCTCGTCTCGCTCGAGGAGCTCCTGCAGCACAGCGACTTCATCTCCATCCACCTGCCGAAGACGCCCGAGACGACCGGCCTCATCGGGGAGAAGGAGCTGCGGCTGGTCAAGCCGTCCGTGCGCTTCGTCAACGCCGCGCGCGGCGGGCTCGTCGACGAGCAGGCGCTGGCCGACGCCATCGCCGACGGACGCGTCGCCGGAGCCGGCATCGACGTCTTCGCGTCCGAGCCGACCACCGAGTCTCCGCTGTTCGCGTTCGACTCCGTGGTCGTCGCGCCGCACCTGGGGGCCTCCACTGTCGAGGCGCAGGACAAGGCCGGCATCGCGGTGGCCCGGTCGGTCAAGCTGGCGCTCGAGGGCGACTTCGTCCCGGACGCGGTGAACGTGCAGGGCGGCGCCGTGGCCGAGGAGCTCCGCCCCGGCCTGCCGCTGGTCGAGAAGCTCGGCCGGGTGTTCACCGCTCTTGCCGGCGGTATGCCCTCCACGCTCGAGGTGCAGGTGCGGGGCGAGATCGCCGACCTCGACGTCTCGGTGCTGCAGCTCGCGGCGCTCAAGGGCGTGTTCTCCGACGTCGTCGAGGAGCAGGTGACGTTCGTCAACGCGCCGGCGCTGGCCGAGGAGCGCGGGCTCGAGATCTCGCTGACCACCGATCGCGAGAGCCCGGAGTACCGCAACCTCATCACTCTGCGCGGCGTGCTGCCGACCGGCGACCCCGTGTCGGTGTCCGGCACCCTGGTGGGCACCCGGCAGGTCGAGAAGCTGGTCGAGATCGAGGGCTTCGACGTCGAGCTGCCCGCCACCGGCCACCTGGTCTTCTTCCGCTACGAGGACCGGCCCGGCGTCGTCGGCCAGGTCGGCGTCCAGCTCGGCCAGGCCGGCATCAACATCGCCGGCGCGCAGGTCGCGCGCGACAAGCAGGGCGGGCAGGCGCTCATGGCGCTCATCGTCGACGACGCCGTGCCGGCCGACGTGCTCGACGCCATCTGCCTGGCCATCGGCGCCGGCTCGGCCCGCACCGTCGCCCTCGGCTGATGCCGTTCCTCGAGACGGCCGACGGCACGCGCCTGGCCTACACGACCGTCGGGGAGGGGCCGCCGCTGCTCTGCCTGCCCGGCGGCCCCTCCCCGAC
>Ga0247713_1000868_pt1 | contig 16566 bp, 9 predicted proteins | sample 21E_NmetaG_FD_189936 | JGI IMG/M metagenome (GOLD analysis project Ga0247713, IMG submission 189936) | Soil microbial communities from hillslope of Landscape Evolution Observatory, University of Arizona, Oracle, AZ, United States - 2-1-E_N | ecosystem: Engineered > Artificial ecosystem > Mesocosm... | reverse complement strand
CCGCCCCGGCGCCGGCCCGCCCCGGCCCGGCTCGGGCGCGCGCTGCTGGCCACCGCCGCCGCCGCCGTCGCCCCCGGTGCCGGGCACCTGCTCCTCGGCCGCCGTGAGACGGGCCGGTTGATCCTCGCCGCGTTCGTGATCGGCGTGACCGCGCTGGTCGTGCTGGTGCTGACCGTGCCGCGCTCGGAGCTGCTGGAGCGCCTGCTGTCCACCCGCGTGCTCGTGGCGGCGACGCTCGGGCTCGCGCTCGCCGGCGGGGTCTGGGTCGGCGTCGTCGTCCGGACGTGGGCGCTCGCCCGCCCGCCGGGACTGCACCCGGGGCAGCGCCTGCTCGGCGCGGCCGTCGTCACGGTGCTCTGCCTGGCCGTCGCGACACCGTTCGGGTTGGCCGCCAACCTCGCCGACTCCCAGCGCAGCCTGCTCGACGCCCTGTTCCCCGGCGGCCGCGGCGGCGACCCCGCGGCGATCACGCAGCCGCGGCTGAACATCCTGCTCCTGGGCAGCGACGCCGGCCCGGACCGCGAGGGCACGCGCACCGACACGATGATGGTCGCGAGCATCGACACGCACACCGGGCACACCATCCTGTTCGGCCTGCCCCGCAACATCCAGTACGCGCGGTTCCCACCCGGCTCCGCGATGGCCGCGCAGTTCCCCGACGGGTTCCACGATCCCTCGGCCCCCCGCGGCGACCGCCTGCTCAACGCCGTCTACGCCTACGGACTGCAGTTCCCCGAGCTGGCGCCGCCGGGCCCGACCGACGACCCCGGCATCAACCTGCTGCAGTCGTCCATCGGGTACATGCTCGGGCTGCCGATCCACTACTACCTCGAGCTGAACATGGCGGGCTTCGCCTCGATCATCGACGCGCTGGGCGGGCTCACCGTCGACGTCGGGCCCGAGCGGCTCCCGGTCGGGGGCATCACCCCGGGCGGCCGGGAGGTCGCCCCGGACCGCTACCTGGAGCCGGGCGTGCGGCTGCTCGACGGGGAGGACGCGCTGGCGTTCGCCCGTTCACGCACCGGTACCTCCGACTACGCGCGGATGGGCCGGCAGCGCTGCCTGATCCAGTACGTCCTGGAGCAGAAGAGCCCCACCGACCTCATCACGAACTTCCAGGCGGTCGCGACGGCCACCACGAGCAGCGTCTTCACCAACATCCCGCGGGAGGTGCTGCCCGCGCTCGTGGACCTCGCCGGGCGCGACGGCGGGCTGGACCTGGCGAGCGTCTCGTTCGACCCGAACCTGCCCGACCCCGACGAGCCCGACGGATTCTTCAACCCCGGCGACCCGAACGTCCCCTACATGCGCGAGGTCGTCCGGGACGCGATCGCCCGCGGGTCGGCCCCGCCACCGGCGCCGGCGCCGGCGGCCCCGCCACCGACCGGGACACCGTTCGGCACCGGCCTCGACGACCCGGAGGACGGCGGAGCCACGGCGGCACCGACGCCGGCGCCCACGGCCGCGCCCGCGCCCGTCGCGGCGTCCTGCTGACTGCCCCCGCCGCCGCGGCCAACAGCGCGTCCAACAGCACCGCGCGTCCCGCTCTCGGTCGTTCCGGGGCCGGCACCCCACCCGGTGACCCCGTGAGGAGGGGGTCGGCGGCACGTCGTGCAGCGCCTCTGCCAGGCTCTACGGCGACGATGGCGAGTGAGCACACCCACCCGGGTGAAGCACGGAGAGGAGAGTGACGCGATGGCACTGCCCACGCTGACCCCTGAGCAGCGCGCCGAGGCGCTCAAGAAGGCCGCGGCCGCGCGTACCGCCCGCAAGGAGCTGCGCGAGTCGATCGCCCGGGGGGAGCAGTCGATCCCCTCGGTGCTCGACCGCGCGAAGACCGACCAGGTGGTCGGGAAGACGAAGGTCGCCGACCTCCTCAAGAGCCTGCCCGGCTACGGGCCCGCCAAGGTGACGGCGCTGCTCGAGCAGACCGGGATCGACGCCTCCCGCCGCGCGGCCGGCCTCGGCGAGCGCCAGCGCCAGGCCCTGATCGACGCCTTGAAGTGATCCCCGGGCGGCGGGTGCGCGCTCGGGCTCCCGCCGCCCGCGGGCACCGCCATGTGTGGCCGGGAGCGCCCGCCGGGCACCCTCGCCGGTCGTAACCGTGCACAGGAGGAGGACGCGTGGGCATCGAGGACCCCGAGACCGACGTCGCCGAGCAGCGGCGCCCGGCGACCCGGGACGACGACGCCGACCTGCTCGCCGCCGAACCGGGTCCGCTCCCGCTCGAGGCCGACCCGGTCGACGTCGCGGAGCAGCGGACCGAGCTGCCCGACGATGACGACGACGAACCCCGGTAGGGTCAGCGCACCGCGCGGCGCACGGGGTCGAGCCGGCGCAGGAGCAGGGCCGTTGCGGCCACGAGGGCCGCGCTGAGCAGGGCGAGCACGAACGCCGCGAGGAGCCACTGGCCCGCGGTGTGGGCCCACAGGCCGTCCGGGCTGGTCGACAGCCGGTTCAGGTCGATCGTCGAGGCGCCCATCGCGAACGCCCACCGGGACGGCACCAGCCAGGACAGCTGGGCGATCACCACCTGGTCGTGGATGGGGAACAGCCCGCCGCTGACGATCAGCTGCACCATCAGCACCAGGACGAGCAGCGGCATGCCGCGGTCCGCGTTGTCGACGAGCGCCGAGATCAGCAGGCCCGCGACCATCGTCACCACCGTGACGGCGACGACGGCGACCAGCACCTCGACCAGTCCGGCGCCGAGCAGGACGGCGTCGTCGGGGCCGTTGCGGCCGGCCAGTGCGAGCAGCGTGAACGCCGCGGCCTGCAGGCCCGTGAGCGCCGAGAGGACGATCAGCTTCGAGAGCAGGTAGGCGCCCAGGGACAGCCCGATGCCGCGCTCGCGCACGTAGACGGAGCGTTCCTTGACCAGCTCCCGGATCGAGGCCGCGATCCCGACCAGCGCGCCGCCGACGACGAGCACCAGGAGCAGCTGCGTCGGCTGGCCGCGGCCGGTGGGGCCGGCGGCCGCGGCGGTGACCGAGAGCCCGGCGTCGCCGGGGACGAGGCGGGCGAGCAGCGCCAGCAGCAGCGGCAGCAGCGCCATGAACGCCACGTACTGGCGGTCCGCGGCGATCACCGCCAGGTAGCGGCGGCAGAGCACCGCGAGCTGGATGCCGAACGCCTGCTGGCGGGGCGCGACCGTGGGAGCCGCGCGCTGCACCACCCGCGGCATCGCCGAGGTCGGCTGGGCGATGTAGCGCCGATGCTGCGGTGACCCGCGGAACCGGTGCGCGAGCTGCTCCCCCGGCACGCGGGAGAGCAGCAGGAACATCTCGGCGAAGTCGGGCGTGCCGAAGTAGGACAACGCCTGGCTCGGCGGGCCGAAGTACGCCACGTGCCCGCCCGGGGCGAGCACCAGCAGCAGGTCGCACACGTCGAGGTGCGCCACGCTGTGGGTCACCACGACGACCGTGCGGCCCTCGCCGGACCGGCGGGCCCCGGGAGGGCGCCCGCCCTCCGAGCCGTCGGCCAGCCGCCGCAGCGTCTGCATGACCGACTTGTCCAGGCCCGGGTCCAGCCCCGAGGTCGGCTCGTCGAGGAACAGCAGCGACGGCTTGGTCAGCAGCTCCAGCGCCACGCTGGTGCGCTTGCGCTGCCCGCCGGAGAGCGTGTCGATGCGCTGGTCGGCCTGGTGGGTCAGCTCCAGCTCCCGCAGGACCTCCTCGATCCGGCGCTCCCGGTCGGCGTCGCCGACATCGGCGGGGAAGCGCAGGCGGGCGGCGTAGCGCAGCGCGCGGCGCACGGTGAGCTGCGGGTGCAGGACGTCCTGCTGCGGCACCAGGCCGATGCGGTGGCGCAGCTCGTCGAACTCCGCGTAGAGGTCGCGGCCCGCGTAGCGGACGTCGCCGGTGTCGGCCGGGCGGGCGCCGGTCAGGGCGCCCAGCAGGGTCGACTTGCCCGCACCGCTGGGCCCCACCACCGCCAGCAGGCTGCGGCCCGGCAGCGCGAACCCGACGTCGTGCAGCAGCCGCTTGCCCGAGCCGACGGTGACCGTCAGGTGCCGGGCCTCGAACGCGATGTCCCCGGTGTCCTGCGCCGCGACCAGCCGGTCGCCCTGCAGCTGCAGCAGCGAGTGGCCGATGCCGACGACGTCGCGGGGGGTGACCGGGGCCTGCTGCACCCGCGCGCCGTTGACGAAGGTGCCGTTGCCGCTGCCGAGGTCGACGATGTGCCAGCCGCCCGCGGGGTCGCGGCGCAGCTCGGCGTGCCGGCGGGAGACGAGCAGGTCGTCGAGCACCACGTCGTTGTCCGGGAGCCGCCCGACGGTCAGCCGGTTCGACGGCAGGTGGTGCACGGTGGTCCCGCCGCCCTGGCGGGTCAGCACCTTGTGCGCCGGCGGTGGCGACACCTCGTCGGGGTCGCCGGGGCCCCCCACCGGCCGGAACTCGACGGTGGCCGAGTCGGGCGTGTCGCCGAGGCGCACCGACATCGGGCGCGTGACGTGCAGGTGCGTGACGCGCATCCCGTCGACGAAGGTCCCGTTCGTGCTGTGGTCGGTGACCGTCCACCCCTGCGGCGTCAGCTCGACCACGGCGTGCGTCCGGGAGGCCCGGTCGTGCACGACGTCGAGGTCGGCCTGCGGGCCCCGACCCACCACGAACCTGCGGTCGGCCGGCACCCGGACCCGGCGGCTCCCGAACAGCAGCTCCAGCGCCGGTTGCATCGACTCCCCCTCGCACCCCTCGGGCGCATGATGATGCCCGGATCACCCGTCCGGGGCCAGGGTGGCGGCGCGGCGATCACCGCAGCCCGAGCACCCGCGTCACGGCGATCTCCAGCACCACCCGCTCCGGGTTCGGACGCGGCTCCCGGTACCGCGCGCCGTAGCGGCGCTCGGCGTCGGCGACGGCGTCCGGCTCCGTCCGCAGCGTCACCTCGCCCTCCAAGGTCGACCAGCGCCGGCCGTCGACCTGGGAGACGGCCGCCCGCCCGCCGCGGGCCGCGTTGCGCGCCTTCTGCGATCCCCGGCTGCAGATCACCCGCGCGATGCCCGCGTCGAGGTCCAGCGTCACGCCGACGGGGACGGCGTGCGGGCTGCCGTCGGCGCGCAACGTGACGAGCGTGGCCAGCAGGCGCTCGGTCCAGAACCTCCGGAACTCGTCGGACGCGACAGCGGGATCGAGGCGGCGCACGGTGCCATCCTGCCGGGGCGGGATCGGACGTCCGCGACCGCCATTCAGTTAGTTTGCACATGACAACTAGTTGTGGTGTCCTGGTACGGTCCCCGCCCGGAACGGAGATCCGTGCCCACCACCCGCCCCGGCCCCGCGCTCGTCATCGGGGTCCTCGCCTCGTGCGGGCTCGTCGTCTCGCTGATGCAGACGCTCGTGATCCCGCTGCTGCCCCGTTTCCCGGGGCTGCTCGACGCCTCGCCCGGAGCCGTCGCCTGGCTGGTCACGGCCACGCTGGTGGCCGGCGCGGTGTGCGCGCCGGTGCTCGGGCGCCTCGGCGACATGTACGGCAAGCGCCGCATGCTGCTGGCCGCGCTCGGGCTCGTCGTCGCGGGCAGCGCGCTCGGCGCGGTCGCCCCGGGGATCGAGGTGCTGCTGGTGGCGCGCGTCCTGCAGGGGGCCTCCCTGGGCGTCGTCCCGCTCGGGCTGTCGATCATGCGCGACGAGCTGCCCGCCGGGCGGGTCGGCGGCGGCATCGCCCTGATGAGCTCGTCGCTGGGGATCGGCGGCGCGCTCGGCCTGCCGCTCACCGGCTTCGTCGCCGACCGGGCGGACTGGCGCTGGCTCTTCGCCGGCGCCGCGGTGCTCGCCATCGCCCAGATCCTCGTGGTGCGCCGGGTCGTCGGGGAGTCGCCGGTGCGCTCCGGCGGCCGGTTCGACCTCGCCGGAGCCGTGCTGCTGTCCGGCGCGCTGGTCGGACTGCTCCTGATGATCTCCCAGGGCGGCCGGTGGGGCTGGACGAGCCCGGCTGTGCTCGCGCTGCTGCTCGGTACGGCCGCCCTGTTCGCGGTGTGGACCCGGCGGGAGTTGACCACGCCCACCCCGCTGGTCGACCTGCGCGTCTCGGCGCGGCCGGCCGTGCTGTGGACGAACGTGGCCTCGATCCTCATCGGGTTCGCGATGTTCGCGGCGTTCATGCTGGCCACCCAGGTGTTGCAGGCACCGGCCGCCACCGGCTACGGCTTCGGTCTCGGCCTGTTGCCCGCCGGCCTCGCGCTGCTCCCGATCGGGGCGGCGATGGCGGTCTTCTCACCGGTATCGGCGCAGCTGTCGAAACGGTGGGGGCCGCGCGCCACGCTCGTGCTCGGTACCGGGGTGCTCGCCGCCGGCAACCTCGGCCTCGCCACCCTGCCGGGCGAGCTGCCGCTGGTGATGCTCGCCGCGACCGTCGTCGCCAGCGGGGCCGCGCTCGCATACTCGGCACTGCCGCTGATCATCATGGCCGCGGTCCCGCCGACCGAGACCGGGGCCGCGAACAGCCTGAACACGCTGATGCGGATGCTCGGGACCTCGTCGTGCAGCGCGGTGGTGGCCGCCGCGGCCACCGCGTTCAGCCTCGAGGTCGGCGGGCTCACCCTGCCCTCCGCGACGGCCTACCTGCTGGTCTTCCTCGCCGCCGCGGGCGCGGCGGCGGTCGCCGGAGTGATCGCCGCGCTCACCCCGGTGACCCCGGTACCCGAGACCGCGGAACGCGTGACCGCGGAGCGTGCCCCGGCGCGGCGCTGAGCCCGATCACTGGCGCGGATCGCGCCGCATCGGGTGCTCCGGTGGGACCTCGACGACGACGACCGGCGTGCCGTCCGGGTCCGCCAGCCACATCTCGTCGAGCCCCCACGGCTCGCGCCGCGGCGGGCGCCACACCTCGGCCCCCCGGGCGACGAGCTCGGCATGCGCCGCGGCGAGGTCGCGCACCTGCAGCCAGACGGCCGCGGCCCCCGGTACGCCGTTGCCGGGCGCCGACCCCGACACCTCCAGGTACCCGCCGCCGAGGAAGAACACGGTGCCGCCCGGGAACTCGCGGAAGATCGCGAGCCCCAGGACGTCGCGGTAGAACGCGAGGGTGCGACCGGGATCCCGCGGCCGCAGCAGCACCCGGCCCGCCAGTACCTCCATCCGGTCGCGCCCCCGTCCCGCCGACGTCTCGTCCGTGACGAACCTAGCGTCGAGGACCGTTCGGAGCCGTCGGTGCCCGCGGCGGTTGGGATCCGGCCGTGACGGGAAGCACAGGGGAATGAAGCCGTTCGTGGTGAACCGGCACGGCCGCCTCGTCTTCCCGGCCACGGTGCTCGGGGAGCTCGACTTCTCCGTCATGGACAGCCTCGACCAGTTCACGGCGGTGATCGGGCGCGATTTCGAGGCCAAGGCACCCACCGGTACCGACATCCTCGACCGGATCGAGCAACGGGCCTACCCCGGCCGGTTCGAGCTGCTGCGCGACGTCGGGCAGAACCTGTACTGGGTGAACCGGTACGCGATGACGATGTACGACAAGCGGGTCACCCGCTGGCGCGACCTGCCGCGCCGGCGCGACGACGTGTTCCTGCCCGTGCTGACGCCGTGGGCGGACGGGGACCGCAAGGTCGCCGCCGTCGACGAGGCGTACCGCGCGCTGCCCGCGAGCTGGGACGCCACCGCCGAGGACGCGATCTTCGGGCTGCTGTTCGACGTCTTCCGCCACCGCCGCCACCACGCGACGGAGCTGCCGGCGGTGAAGCCGACGGTGGCCGAGCTGCTGGAACGTCCGGACGCGCTGACGTTCGTGCTGCCCGAGCACGATCCCGACTTCCCCGTCTTCTCCACCGACGAGATCCTCGACGCGCACGAGGACGTCCCGGAGCTCGAGGCGCTGCGGCGCTGGGCGATGGTGCTGCACAACCAGTACCCGTGGGACCGCGCCCGCACCGAGCTGCGGCCCGTCTCCGAGATCGGCGACGACGACTTCGTCGTGGCCTTCCACCCGCGCAACCGCGACGTCGCCGCGTTCCTGCACCGGGTCCGCGACGGCGCGCCGCCCCCGTCCGGGAGCTCGCGGCCCGAGGCGGCCCCGGCCCGCCCGCCGGTGCGGCCGTACCCGCCGGTGCGGGTCCGCGAGGCGTTCACCGTGCAGCCGAAGCTGGAGTCGCTGGCGGTCGTCCGCGGCGAGCACGTCTGCGACAACACCGACGTCATCCGCAACGCCAGCTTCTCCTGGTCACCGATGAGCGCCGCGGAGATCGGCGCGAAGACCGGGATCGAGCAGCGCCGCTACACCGATCGCGAACTGGAGGAGCTCGCCCTCGACGCCGCCCGGGCCGCGCTGGCCAAGGCCGGCCGCGAGCCGGAGGAGATCGGCGCCGTGCTCGTCGCCACCTGCACGAGCAACCGGCTCATCCCGTCGATCGCGTGCTGGCTCTCCGGCGAGCTGGGCATCCTGCAGACCCATGCCTCGGCCGACATCGTCGCGGCCTGCGCGGGCCTGCCCTACGGGCTCTCGGAGGCGGTGCGGCTGCTGCAGGAGGTGCACCGGCCCGTGCTGCTGGTGTGCGCGGAGAAGTTCTCCGACAAGATCGGCGCGGTCCGCACCTCGCGCATGATCTTCGGTGACGGCGCGGCCGCGCTGGTCGTCGCCCCCGCCCCGGACGGCGACCCCGGCGACGTCGACCTGCTGCAGACCTACGCCAGCGGCCCCCGGAGCGAGGTCAACTCGATCGTCTGGCCCAACCCGGCGTTCGACAACGACATCACCGTCTACGGCCCGGAGGTCAAGTCGCTGGTGCGCCGCTACCTCGGCCAGATGATCGCCGAGCTCGGTGAGCAGCCGGACCCCGAGGATCCGTCGCGGAACGCGCTGGACGGCGTCGACCTCATCGTGCCGCACCAGGCCAACAAGACGATGATCGTCGACCTGGCCGCGAAGGCGGGGTTGTCGGCGGACCGGCTGTACTTCAACATCGGCGCCATGGGCAACGTCTCGGCGGCCTCGATCCCCATCGCGCTGCACGACGCGGTGCGCGACGGCGCGATCACCGGCCCGTGCCGGGTGTTCACGCCCGGCTTCGGCGCCGGCGCCGTCGGTGGCTACGCGGTGCTGCGGATGGACCCGGCCATCGTCGCGGCCGAGGCCACCGAGTCCGACGCGGACCACGGTGCCCGCGGCGCCGCCGGCCGCCCGACCGCCGCGACGACGAGCGACGACGTCCGCGTGGCCTTCGGGGAGTAGGCCCCGGGGAGTAGACATAGCGGGGTGCAACGACAGTGCCCGACGCAACGACAGGGCCCGACGAAGCGACGGGGCGCGGCCGAACGCGCCGGCGAGGAGATGGCGTGACCCAGCAGACGTTCGGCCGGGTGGCGATCGTCAACCGCGGCGAGCCGGCGATGCGGCTGATCCACGCCGTCCGGGAGTGGAACGCCGAGAACAACGGGCCGGTGCTGCGCACGATCGCGCTGTACACCGCCGTCGACCGGCGCGCGATGTTCGTCCGCGAGGCCGACGAGGCCGTGCTCATCGGGCCCGACAGCGGCGAGGCCGACTTCGGCGCGAACCCCTACCTCGACCTGGCCGAGCTGGAGCGGGCGCTGCGGGTGGCCCGGGCCGACGCGGTGTGGCCCGGCTGGGGCTTCGTGTCGGAGAAGGCGGAGTTCGCCCGGCTGTGCCGCGATATGGGGATCGTGTTCGTCGGGCCGTCGCCCGAGGCGATGGAGCGGCTCGGCGACAAGATCGGCTCCAAGCTGCTCGCCGAGGAGGTCGGCGTCCCGATGGCCCCGTGGAGCCGGGGCCCGGTCGCGAACCTCGACGAGGCCCGCGACCACGCGGACCGGATCGGCTACCCGCTGATGGTGAAGGCCACCGCGGGCGGCGGCGGGCGCGGCATCCGGCTGGTCAACGCGGCCGCGGAGCTCGACGAGGCGTTCGAGCGGGCCACCTCGGAGGCGTCGAAGACCGCCGGTGACGCGACGGTGTTCCTGGAGCGCGCCGTGCGCGGGGGGCGCCACATCGAGGTGCAGGTGGTGGCCGACGCCGCGGGCACCGTGTGGACGCTCGGGGTGCGCGACTGCAGCGTGCAGCGACGCAACCAGAAGGTGATCGAGGAATCGGCGTCCACGGCGCTCGACCAGGAGCAGGAGGAGCTGCTGCGCCGCTCGGCGGCGGAGCTGGTGCGGGCCGCGGGCTACGTCAACGCGGGCACCGTCGAGTTCCTCTACGAGCCCAAGGAGCGGCTGCTGTCGTTCCTGGAGGTCAACACCCGCCTGCAGGTGGAGCACCCGGTCACCGAGGCCACCACCGGCGTCGACGTCGTCAAGCTGCAGTTGCACGTCGCCGCGGGCGGGCTGCTCGCCGACATCGCGCCGGAGACCCCGCCGGCGCGCGGGCACGCCATCGAGGCGCGGCTCACCGCCGAGGACCCCGAGCAGGGCTTCGCCCCGGCGCCCGGCGTGATCGAGCACCTCGCCCTGCCCAGCGGCCCCGGCATCCGGGTGGACACCGGTGTCGCCGCGGGCGACGTCATCCCGCCGCAGTTCGACTCGATGATCGCCAAGGTCATCGCCTGGGGCCGGGACCGCGCCGAGGCCCGGGCCCGGCTGTCCCGGGCGCTGCGCCAGACCGCGGCGGTCATCGACGGGGGCACCACCAACAAGGCCTTCCTGCTCGACCTGCTGGACCGGCCCGAGATCCTCTCGGGCGAGGTCGACACCGGCTGGCTCGACGCGCTCATGGCCGATGGCTACCGGCCGCCGCAGCGGCTGGCGGTGGCGCTGCTGGCCACGGCGGTGGAGGCCCAGGACGCGCACGTGGCGCGCCAGCGGGAGCGGCTGTTCGCCGCGGCCGAGCGCGGGCGGCCCGAGGTGGGCCACGAGACGTGGCACCAGGTGGACGTGCGGGCGGGTGGGCATTCCTACCGGCTGCGGGTCGCACAGACCCGGCGCAACCGGTACCGGGTGGAGCTCGACGGGACCGGCGTGGAGATCGAGTCCGAGCGGTCCGGGCGGTTCGAGCGGCGGTTGACCGTGGCCGGCACGACCTACACCGTGCTGTCCGCGCCGCAGGGCAGCGACTACCTCGTCGAGATCGACGGCGCGGTGCACCGGGTCTCCGGCGGCGAGGCCGGGGTGGTGCGAGCCCCGGCACCCGCGATGGTGGTGGCCGTCCCGGTCGCGGCCGGCGACACCGTGGCCGAGGGCGACGTGCTGGCCGTCGTCGAGAGCATGAAGCTGGAGACGGCCCTGCGGGCGCCGTTCGCCGGCCGGGTGCGCGAGGTGCTCGTCGCGGCGAACACCCAGGTGGAGGGCGGCACGAAGCTGCTGCGGATGGAGCCCGACGGCGACGGCGCGGCCACCCCCGCGGCCGGCCACCGCGTGGCCCTGGCGGAGCTCACCGCGGCGGCGGGCGAGCGTGCGGGCGCGGACTGCGCCGCCGTCGCCGCGGACACGCTGACCGCCCTGCGGTTCCTCGTCCTGGGCTACGACACCGACCCGCGCGACGTCCGGCCGCTGCTGTCCGCGCTCACGGCGGCGCGCGAGGGGCTGCCGAGCGCCGATCCCGCGGTGCTCGCGGGGGAGACGGCGGTCATGCGCATCTTCGCCGACCTGTGCACGCTGTCGCGCAACCGGCGCGACGCGGACGCCAACGGGTCCAACGGGAACGGCGGCGAGGAGACCCGCAACCCGCAGGAGTACCTGCACGCCTACCTGCGATCCCGGGACGCCGACGCGGAGGGGCTGCCCGCGTCGTTCCGGGAGAAGCTGTCCCGGGCGCTGGCGCACTACGGCGTGCCCGAGCTGGAGCCCTCCGACGGGCTCGGCCGGCTCGACCTCGACGACGCGCTCTACCGGATGTTCCTCGCCCACCGCCGCGCGGCCGAGCACGTGCCGGTGGTGCTGTCGCTGCTGCAGTGGCGGCTGGCGCACCCCGACTCGCTCTCGGCGGCGGCCCACGAGGAGTACCTGCGCACCCTCGACCACCTGGTGACCGCCACCCAGCTGCGCCATCCCGTCGTGGGCGACCTGGCACGGCGGGTGCGCTACCGCTGCTTCGACGAGCCGCTGATCGCGCAGGCCCGGGCGCGCGGGCAGGAGCAGGTCCGCGCGCAGCTGGACCGCCTCGTCGACGACGGCCTGGCCGACGACGACCCGGCGCGGGCCGCGCGCATCGACGAGATCGTGGCGGCGGCCGAGCCGATCCTCGGGGTCTTCGGCGACCGTCACCATCCGGCGATGCTCGAGGTGATGACCCGGCGGTACTACCGGGTGCGCCGGCTCGAGGGAGTGCGGGTGCAGGACCGGGGCGGGCGCCCGCTGCTCACCGCCGAGTACTCCCACGACGGCCGGCGCTACGTCGTGCTGTCGACGACGGTGCACACCGCGCCCGACGCCCCGACCGGCGGGGACCCGATCGCCGTGCAGGGCGACCTGCGCCGGCTCGTCGCGCAGCTGCCCGCGGACCGGGTCGCGCTGCTGGACCTGTACGTCATCGCGGGTGAGGCGCCCGACGCCGATCCCGAGCGCTCGGCGGAGAAGATCCGCGCCATGCTGGGCCGGGTGCCCCGCCCGCTCGCCCGCGTCGCGGTCGCGGTGCGCCGTCCGCACGGTGACGAGCGCTCCGCCTGGTTCACCTTCGTCCCGGACGACGCCCGCCGTCCGGTGGAGGACCGCACCCTGCGGGGGCTGCACCCGATGGTGGCCGAGCGGCTGGGCGTGTGGCGGCTGCGCAACTTCGCTCTCGACCGGCTGCCCGCGCCCGTGGACGTGCACCTGTTCCGCGCGGTCGGCCGCGCCGTGCCCGACGACCGGCGGCTGATCGTGCTCTCGGACGTCCGGGACCTGGCGGTGCTGCGCGACGAGCAGGACCGCATCCGCGCGCTGCCCCAGCTCGAGCACGCCCTCGACGGCTGCCTCGACGCGCTGCGGGCCGCCCGGGCTGCGGACCGCGGCGACGCCCGCACCGACTGGAACCGGGTGCTGCTCTACGTCTGGCCGGTGGTCGACATCCCGCTCGACGAGCTCGACGACGTGGTGCGCGCGCTGGCCCCGCGCACCGACGGGCTGGGCCTGGAGCAGCTGGTGGTCCAGTTCCGCACGGGCGGCCCCGACGGGGAGCCGGTGGAACGGTTCCTGCGCGTCTCCCGCCCGCCCGGTGCCGGCCTCACGCTGCGGATCACCCCGCCGCCGCCCGGGCCGCTGCGCGAGCTCGACGCGTACGCGCAGAAGGTCATCCGGGCCCGCCGCCGCGGGGCGGTGTACCCCTACGAGCTCGTGCCGATGCTGCTGCGCCACCCCGAGCGGGGCGGCCCGGCGGGCACGTTCACCGAGTACGACCTGGACGAGGCGGGCCGGCCGGTGCCGGTGCACCGCGAGCCGGGGGGCAACACGGCGAACCTGGTCCTCGGCACGGTGACGACGCCGACCCGGCGCTACCCGGAGGGTATGACCCGGGTGGTGCTGATGGGTGACCCGACGAAGGCCCTCGGCGCGATCGCCGAGCCGGAGTGCCGCCGCGTGCTGGCGGCGCTCGAGCTCGCCCGGGAGCGGGACGTACCCGTGGAGTGGTTCGCCGTCTCGGCCGGGGCGAAGATCGCGATGGACTCGGGCACGGAGAACATGGACTGGATCTCCCGGGTGCTGCGCGGGCTGATCGAGTTCACCCAGGACGGCGGGGAGATCAACGTCGTCGTCACCGGGATCAACGTCGGCGCCCAGCCGTACTGGAACGCCGAGGCGACGATGCTCATGCACACCCGCGGCATCCTCGTCATGACCCCGGACAGCGCGATGGTGCTCACCGGCAAGCAGTCGCTGGACTATTCCGGCGGGGTCTCCGCGGAGGACAACTTCGGCATCGGCGGCTACGACCGGATCATGGGCCCGAACGGGCAGGCGCAGTACTGGGCGCCGGACCTCTCCGGCGCGGTGGACGTGCTGATGCGCCACTACGACCACACCTACCGCGCGCCGGGCGAGCGGTTCCCACGGCCCGCGCCCACCGCCGACCCGGTGGACCGCGACGTCAGCGACTCCCCGCACTCGGGTCCGGGCTGCGACTTCACCCGCGTCGGCGAGATCTTCACGGCCAACCCGGAGCGGAAGCGCCCGTTCGACATCCGCTCCGTCATGCGTGCCGTGGCCGATGCCGACCACCTGCCGCTGGAGCGCTGGGCGGACATGATCGACGCCGAGAGCGTGGTCGTCTACGACGCCCACCTCGGCGGGCAGCCGGTCGCGCTGCTCGGCATCGAGTCCCGCCCCCTGCCCCGGCGCGGGCGCACCCCGATCGACGGCCCGACGACGTTCACCGCCGGCACGCTGTTCCCGCGCTCGTCGAAGAAGACGGCGCGGGCGATCAACGCGGCCAGCGGGAACCGCCCGCTGGTGGTGCTGGCCAACCTGTCCGGCTTCGACGGCTCGCCGGAGTCGCTGCGCCAGCTCCAGCTGGAGTACGGCGCGGAGATCGGTCGCGCGGTCGTGAACTTCGAAGGGCCGATCGTGTTCTGCGTGGTCTCCCGCTACCACGGCGGCGCGTTCGTGGTGTTCTCCGGCACGCTCAACGACCACATGGAGATCGCCGCCGTCGAGGGCTCCTACGCCTCGGTGATCGGCGGCGCGCCGGCCGCGGCCGTCGTGTTCGCGGGCGAGGTGAACAAGCGCACCGCCGCGGACCCGCGGATCACCGCGCTGGAGGCGCGGATCGCCGAGGCCCGCGAGGCCGGCGCCGACGGCGAGGCCGAGGCCGCGCGGCTGTCCGGCGAGCTGGCCGCGCTGCGGCCCGCGGTGCGCTCGGAGAAGCTCGGCGAGGTCGCCGACGAGTTCGACCGCGCCCACAGCGTGCAGCGCGCGCACCGCGTCGGATCGGTGCACGAGATCGTCCCCCACGCCCGGCTCCGGCCCTACCTGGTCGACGCCGTGCGCCGGGGTATGGAGAGGTTCCAGCGACAGGACTGAGAGGCGGCGACATGCCCGACCAGAGAGTGGCGATCGTGACCGGGGGCGCGCGCGGGATCGGCGCGGCCATCACCACGGCGCTGGCGAAGTCCGGGGTGCACGTGGCGGCGGGTTACTCCAGCAACGCCAAGGCGGCCGAGGAGCTGGCCGGCAAGCTCGGCGCCGAGGGGGCCTCGGTGTCGGTGCACCAGGGCAACGTCGGCGAGCCCGACGACTGCAAGCGCGTGGTCGACGAGGTGCTCGCCGACAAGGGCCGGGTGGACTACCTCGTGAACAACGCGGGCGTCACGGTGGACAAGACGATGCGCAAGATGTCGGTCGAGGACTGGCACGCCGTGCTGCGCGTCAACCTGTCCGGCGCGTTCTACATGACCAAGTGCGTGCTGGACCACATGACCGGCAACAAGTTCGGCCGCATCGTCAACATCAGCTCGGTGATCGGGCAGACCGGCAACATCGGCCAGGTCAACTACGCCGCCTCCAAGGCCGGGCTGTTCGGCTTCACGCAGAGCCTGGCGCGGGAGACGGCCAACAAGGGCGTCACGGTCAACTGCGTCGCTCCGGGCTACATCGAGACCGAGATGGTGGCCGCGGTGCCCCAGGAGGCCCTGGACAAGATCGTCGCCAGGATCCCGGTGGGACGGCTCGGCCAGGCGCACGAGATCGCGCGAGCGGTGCAGTTCCTCGTCGACGACGACGCCGGCTTCATCACCGGCTCGGTGATCTCCGTCAACGGCGGGATGGACATGTAGCCGGCAGGCCGGCGAGAGGTACCGCGTCGCCGGTCAGCCCTGCCCGCAGGCGCCCTTCGCCCGCAGCACGCGGGCCGCGGCCCGCTCGTTCTCCCCCGCGTCGAGCTCGTCGCGCGCCACGGCGGCGACGAGGTCGTCGAGGATCGCCTCCACCTGCGCCGGCGGGGACGTGCCCGCGGACCCGGCCACCGAGGACCACAGGGCGACGTCCGCGCCGGCGCCCAGGGCGCGCAGGACGGCGGTCTCCAGGTCGAACGTGCCGGTGACCGCCTCCATCGCGCCGAGGTCGTCGGTGAGCACCAGGCCGTCGAAGCCGTACTCGCCGCGCAGCAGGGCGTAGGTCGCCGGGGTGAGCGAGCTGGGCAGCTCGTCGGTGAGGCCCGGGACGTCGAGGTGGCCGACCATCACCCCGGTCGCCGGGTCGGCGGCGAGCAGGTCGGCGTAGGGGCGCAGGTCGGTGGCGCGCAGCTCGGCCAGCGGCGGGGCGCTGACCCGGCCCAGGTGCGAGTCGCCGTCGGCGCGCCCGTGGCCGGGGAAGTGCTTGAGCACGACAGCGAGCCCGGCGGCGCGCTGGCCCCGCGCGAACGCCCCGGCGTATCGGGTGACGAGGTCCGGGTCGGCGCCGAAGGAGCGGTCGCCGATGACCGCGCCGGCCGGCTGGTCGCCGACGTCGACCGTGGGCGCCAGGTTCATCGTCACCCCCCGGGCGAGCAGGGCGCGGGCGCGGCTCTCGGCCAGCTCGCGGACCTCGTCCGGGCTGCGCGTGGCGGCCATCCGTCGCGCGCTCGGCAGCTCCCCGTCGAGCCGCTCGACGCGCTGCACCCGCCCGCCCTCGTCGTCCACGGCGACGGCGACCGGCACCCGCGCCACCGCCTGCAGGTCCTGCAACCGCCGGCCCTCCAGCAGGGCGGTGCCGTCGCCGTGGACGACGAGGG
>Ga0247713_1000867_pt1 | contig 16588 bp, 13 predicted proteins | sample 21E_NmetaG_FD_189936 | JGI IMG/M metagenome (GOLD analysis project Ga0247713, IMG submission 189936) | Soil microbial communities from hillslope of Landscape Evolution Observatory, University of Arizona, Oracle, AZ, United States - 2-1-E_N | ecosystem: Engineered > Artificial ecosystem >... | reverse complement strand
TTCCGGAGCTGCCGCATCGCCGCCGCCTGCGGTCGCGTCTGTCGCCGGCGCGGCCGCGTCGCCCGAGGGCGCAGGCGCCTCGCCGGCCGCCGCGTCACCCCCACCGCCCGCATCCGCCTGCGCTCCTGCAGGCGCCTCGCCGGCCGCCGCGTCACCCACGCCGCCCGCATCCGCCTGCGCTCCTGCAGGCGCCTCGCCGGCCGCCGCGTCGCCCGCGCCACCCGCATCCGCCTGCGCCTCGTCAGCCGCCGCTTCTCCGTCCGAGGCTGTGGCGGCGCCGGCGTCTCCGCCCGGGACCGCCGCGGCGGCGTCGGCGCCTGAGACGTCGGAGCCGGCCGCCGACTCACCGGCGCTGCTGCTCTGCGCGGACGCCGCCTCGCCGGTCGGCGGAGGCTCGCCCGTTGCGCTCGCGGCCGAGGCGTCGCCGGCATCGCCGCGGGCGGCCGGCCCGTCGGGTGCAGCCGGATCGCCGACGTCGGCGGCGGTGCTCGCATCGCCCGGCGTCGCGGCAGCCGCGTCGCCCACGCCCCCCGACGGTTCGGCGGCCGCCGGGCCCGTCGTGGCCGAGTCCCCGCCCGCCGCCGCCTCCGCGGGTTCGCCACCTGCTTCCGTCGGCGGGGCCGCCGCTGCGTCGGGTGCCGCCGCTGCGCCGGGCACATCGGCGCCAACCGCCCCGCCGGCGCCCGCGGCCGCGTCCTGACCGGCTGCCGGCACATCGCCAGGCGCCTGCTCCTGCGCAGCGTCGCCTGCCGTCGCGGCGCCGCCTTCGGCGCGGGCGTCACCCGCGTCGCGGGCGCCCGCCGGCGGCCGATCGCGAGCGCCGGCTTCGTCGTCGTCGCCGAAGACGCGGTCGCCCAGCGCTTCGAAGAAGCCCTCGTCCTTGTCGTCGTCGTCGTCGATCACTTCATGCCCGCATCATCGTCATGCCACCGTGCGCGACCTCGAGCTCCTCGCCGGCGACGGCGCCGCCTGTGCCGACGCCGCCGCCGGCGGTGAGGACCGGTCCGGTCCACCGCACGGGATACGCCTCCGCGAACGACCACGCCCGCAGCGCCTTGCCGGCCGAGTCGAGGAAGGTCACGGTCATCGTGTGACGCTCGGCGCCGAGCCGCGTCTGGCCGAACCACTCCTCGACGGCGCGGCTCGTGACCCCGTTGGACAGCACGAGGTTCGGATACCTCAGCTGTCCCGGCAGCCGATGGACGACGTCGTTGATGCCGCCCTCGCGGTACTCGAGGATCTCGACGTGCGCCTCGAGGCCGCGGATCGCCGCGAACGTCCCGAGCGTCCGGCCGAGCACCTCGGCCGTGAACGACATCGCGGCGTGAGCGATCTCGCTCTGCAGACCCGGCTGCCCCGGCATGGCTAGCTGCGCTCCGTGGTCATCGTCAGCACGAGTCGTCGAGGAGGAAGCCGAGTCGCTCGCGGCCGTCGCGGAGCTCGTGGCGGAGGCGCTCGAGCACGTAGTCGGCGAGGGCGTCGAGGTCAGGTGGCTCGGGGGCGCGCTCGGACGCCGCCCCGACGGGCGCCGCGGGCAGCGGCGTGGAGTCCTTGAACCGCGCGAGCGTCGCCGGCATCGCGAGCGACGCCGAGAGCGGCGACGGCGTAGCGGCGAGACCGGCCGCGGGTGCCGCCGAGGCGGGCGGCGCGGGCGCCGCGGCGGCAGTGCCGTGGGCCTGCTGCGTGCCGGTGATCGCCGGCGCGGCCGCACGCCGGAACGCCGTCATCACCTCGCTGCGTGTCGGCTCGGGACGTGCTGCGGCGAGTGGCGGCGCCGGCGCGGGGACGACGGCTGTGGGCGCCGTGCCCACCGGCGGAGGCCAGGCGCCCGTGCCTGCCGCGGGCGGATCCGGGGCCCCTGCGCGCTCGCCTCGTGACGCCAGGGCGGCCGGGGGTGGGACCGGCGGCTGCGGTTGTGGGGTCGGCGGCTCGCCGTGGCGTGCCGGCACCGCCCGTCGCGGCGCGCGCCTCGGCACGACCGGTTGAACCCGAGAGACGGCCACGCGCGCCATCGCAGGTGCGTGCGGCGCGTCACCTCGCAGCGCGGCGGCGGGCGCCGCCATGGGATCTGCCGGTGGGCGTGTCTGAGGGATCGCATCCCGGTGCGCAGCCGCCTGCGCCGGAGGAGCACTGGCGGCGGCGGGCTGGGACGGCGGGCCGCCGGCATCGCCGCGCGCCGGCGCGGTCGCTTCCGGAACCGGAGCATCGACGGACACGCGGCCCGGCGCGGCCGCCGCTGGTCGCGGCGCACCGGCGGACAGGCGAGCGACCGGCTCCCGCGCCGGAGCACGAGCGGCTGCGTCGGGCTGCGAGGCGGCTGCGTCGACGAAGCCGCGAGCAGGCGCGACCGCCTCTGGCGGCGGAACATCAGCGGGTACGCGAACCGGTGCGGCGGGCCGCGACGCGTCCGCGCGGGAGGAGGCCCGAACCGGCGCCTGCGGCGATGGAGCACCGGCCGCGACATGCGGAGGCGCGGGGGGCCGCGCCGCCGGGGGGTCGGCGAGGGATCGAGCCGGCGCAGGCGCATGCGCCGCGGGCGCGCCGGCGGGAGCGGGACCCGGCGCAGGCGCATGCGCCGCGGGCGCGCCGGCGGGAGCGGGACCCGGCGCAGGCGCATGCGCCGCGGACGCGCCGGCGGGGCCGGAGCCTGATGCGGCCGGCTCCGACACCTGCGGGGTGAAAGCCGGCCCCGTGGCGGGTGGCTGTGGCGCGCGGGCGCCGGCGGGGCCGGAGCCTGATGCGGCCGGCTCCGACACCTGCGGGGTGAAAGCCGGCCACGTGGCGGGTGGCTGTGGCGCGCGGGCGTCGGTGGGAGCGGTCCACGTGGCGGGTGGCTGTGGCGCGCGGGGGTCGCTGGGAGCAGAGCCCGTGGCGGGCGACTCGGGCGTCCGCGCGCCGGCGGAAGCCGCCCGCGCCTGAGGTGCCCGCGCGTCGACCGCCGCGCGAGCCGGCACGGCGTCCTGCGACGCCTGGGAACCGCCGACGACCGGAGCCGGCGCGGCGTCCTCCGTCGTCGGGGGATCACCGACGACGCGACCGGGCACGGCGGGCCCCGGTCGCGGGTCCGCGTCGGTCGCGGCGGGCGCGACAGCCTCCGCCGCCACGGCACCGATGTCGACGCCCGAGGCGCCGGTCGCATCGGCCGCGGCCGTCTCCGGCGCGACAGCGCCGATGTCGACGCCGGAGGGCCCGATGTCGGCCTTCGGCGCCGGCAAGCCGGTGGCGGCCGCAGCCGCCGCCGGACGCGCGGGCGGCGCGTCGTCCGGACGCGTCTCCGACGTACGCGCGGCGACCGTGCGCGCAGGGGCGGCAGGGACCGGAGATGCGGGTCGCCCTCGGGTCACCGTCGTGCGTGCCGTGACGCGCCGGGCCGGCGACGGCGCCTCGAGGGGCCGGTCGCCGCTCGCGTCGGCCGGCGTGACCGGTGCCGGGAGCGGCACGTGTGGAGGCCTCGGCGACGACGGCGCCGGCGTTGGCACGGCGTGCTCGCCGGCGACGGGATGGGGTGGTGAGCCGTCCGACGTCGGTGCGACAGCAGCGGCCTGCCACGACTCGGCGTGCGAGACCGCGGGCGCCGGCGTGGCTCGAGGCGGCCCTTGCGGCGAGGCCGGCGCCGGCGAGGGGATCGCCGCGAGCGGCTGCTCCGGAGACGACCGCGCCGGGGCGGCGCCGGTCGGAGCGGTGCTGTGCGCAGGCGGTGGGCCGACCGGCGTGGGGACGGCCGTGCGTGGCGGCGGCGCCGGCGCGGGCGGTCGCGGCGGCGGCGCATGCCCCTGCGGAGCCACCGCCACCGGCGGCGGCGCGGGTGCCTGCGGTGCCTCGACCCCCGGCGGCGCCGCCGAGACCGGCGCGTCGTCTGGAGCGGCAGTCGGAGCGACCGCACGCGGTGACGCCGGTGCGCTGCGCTCACCCGCTGGGCGCATCTGCGCCGGAGCGACCGGGCGCTGCGCGATAGCTGCCGGCTCAACGGACGGCAGGGGCGCCGCCGGAGGATCGCCGGCGGGCGCCGGCCGGTTCCGAACGACAGGCTCGCTCGCCGGGGGAGCCGGCGACGGCGGCACGTCTGCCAGATCTGCCGCTGCCGCCGGCGGGCCACTCACCGGCGCTGCCGACTGCTGCACGTCGGTCGCCGCCGTCGCGGCGTGCCGCGCAGCGGGCGGCATCGCCGGTTCTGGCGAGTGGACGTCAGCAGCCGCGGGCGCCTGCGCCTGCGCCGGGGCGCGATCCTCGGGCGCGCGCGGCGTGACATCCGCGGCGGCAGCCTGCGACGGCTCGACCGGCCGGCTCGCCGCCGGCGCGGCAGGCGCCTCGGGCGGCAGCGAGGTGATCCGCACTGGCCGCGACCCGCTCGTGCGCGACGGCCGTCCGCCCTCCTCGATGCGCGTCCGCCGCGGCCCGCGCGGACGCCCGGGCGGCTCGGGCGACGGCATGATCGGTATCGAAGACACGTCGACGCCCTGCGTTGCGCCCACGAGGTAGCGCCAGACCTCCTCGTTGATGTGGCTCGGCCGCGGCGCGATGACAAGACCGTCGGACGCAGCGGGCGGCTGCGCCGGCGGAGCCGGTGCGGGGGCGACGGGGGCGGCGACGGGCTCGGCCGCAGCTGCCGCCGGTGGCGCCTCGGGGGGCTGCGGCGAGGCGCCGCCGACGGGCGCCGCCGCCGGCCGGGGAGCTGCGATCGGCGCAGCCGGCGGCCCTGCGGGCGGCGGGGGTCCCGTGCGACCGGCGAGCGCAGCCGCGGCAGCGTCCGCCGCGCCCGGCGTCGGCGCCACCAGCGCGGGCAGCGGCGGCAGCGCGACGCCGGCCGGCGCGCTCGGCGGAAGCACGGCGGCGGCCAGGCGCAGGGGTGCGCCGGCGCGCTTGGGCGTGCGGCGCAGCGCGGGCGCGGCGTAGCGCGCGAGCGCGCGCTCGCGCGCCGCCAGCCGCTCGAGCGCCCGCGGCGTCGCGCGCAGCCCGATCGGCACGCGGGCCGGTCGATCCGCGCCGGCCGAGCTCATGCGCCGCCCGTTGCGCCGGCGTCCAGCAGCAGCCGGCGATCGCGATGCTCGAGGTCGAGCGCCGCGTCCAGCGGCCACGCGAAGCGGCGGGCGAGCTCGGCCGCCTCAGCAATCAGCTCCTGCTGAGACGGCCTGGTCATCCCCCCAGGCCACCGTCCTCGAGCCCGGCGAGGTCGACCTCGAACGCCGAGGCGCAGCTCGGGCACGTCACCGTGCCGACCACCTCCTCGCTGGAGTTCACGCGCTCGTAGAGGCGCTGAAGGTGGTCGAAGTCGACCGCGTAGAGGTCCTGGATGAGCTCCGGCGTGACCGCCGGCAGCTCGCCCAGGCGCGTCACCGTCCGCGCCAGCAGCAGCACGCTGAGATAGGCGCCGTTGGTCCGCACGGAGGCGTCGCGCAGCGGCTCGATCTCATCGCGCGCCGTCGCGAGGCGCATGACGCCGTCGCGATGGACCGAGCCCGCAGCGTCGACGTAGCCCTGCGGGAGCGTGAACGGGACCTCGGTGCGCACGGCGCTACTTCGTGCGCTCGATCTTGTCGCAGTCGAACGTCGCCTGCAGATCGAGGTGACTGCCGTGCTCGACGCCGATCGTGTTCACCGTCAGGCCCGTGATCACGGCCTTCGTCAGCGTCCACGTCGCGACCGGCGCGTTCGCCGAGCTGAAGAGCGTCAGCGTGCCGTCCTTCTCGTTGCCCTCCAGGCCCTTGTCGGCGACCGCCTTGATCCACGTGTCGAGCCCGAGATCGGCGGTCGCGCCCGCCGAGCACGTGATCGACCCGTACTCGACCGCGCTGGCGGTGCGCTGGCGGATCGGCTGGCCCTGGGCGTCGGTGGTCGCGGACGTGTGCAGCGGGACGCTGACCGACACGCCCTGGACGTCTTTGAACTGAGCGTTGATGCCGGGGAACTGGAGGTCGAAGTACTTCGCGTCCAGGGGAGGCGGAGGCAGTGCCATGAATCTGATTCCTCTCTACTCGTTGTCGGTTGACGGACGTGACGGCGGCGCGCGCTACTCGCCGCCCTCCTCGCCGCCGCCGTCGCCGCCGTCGATGTACTGGCTCAGGCGGAAGATCACGAACTCGGCGGGCTTGACCGGGCTGATGCCGACCTCGCAGATGACCTGGCCGGCCTCGATGACCTCCGGCGGGTTCGTCTCGGCGTCGCACTTGACGAAGAACGCCTGCTCCGGCGAGGTGCCGAACAGCGCGCCGCCGCGCCAGAGGTTCGTCAGGAAGTTCGAGACCGACGCGCGCAGCTTCAGCCACAGGCGCTCGTCGTTGGGCTCGAACACCGACCACTGCGTGCCCTCCATGAGCGTCTGCGAGACGAAGTTGAACAGCCGGCGCACGTTGATGTAGCGCCACTCCGGATCGCTGGACAGCGTCCGCGCGCCCCAGACCCGGATCCCGCGTCCGCTGAACGCGCGGATGCAGTTGATCCCGACGCGGTTGAGCTCGCCCTGCTCCACCGACGTGAGCTGGAAGGCGAGCGACGTGGCGCCCATGACGACCTCGTTGGCGGGCGCCTTGTGCACGCCGCGCGTGTCGTCGGTGCGCGCCCACAGCCCCGCGACATGGCCCGACGGAGGGACCATCATCGGCCGCTTGGAGAGCGGGTCGACGACCTCGATCCACGGCCAGTACAGCGCCGCCATCTTCGAGTCGTAGCCGGCGGTGTCCCGGCGCCACTCGAGGACGTCCTGCGGAATGAGATCCGGCGGCGTGTCGAGGATGCACATGCGGTCGCCGAGCGACTCGCAATGCGCGATGAGCTTGCCCTGCGCATCGCGGAACATGACGTCGTCGCCGTTGAGGAGGCTGACGGCGTCGGGCATGCAGACGATCGAGACCTCGTCGAGCGAGACCAGACCGCCCAGCCCGCGCCTGCGCGAGGGGTCGCCCTCGAAGTCGTCCGACGACAGGTCGGACTTGTCCGGCGCCGCGGCGGCAAGCTGGTACTTGCCGGGCTTCGGCGCCCGCAGCGCCTCGGGCAGCGAGGCACCCGTCTCCTCGAGCCTGATGAGCTTGGAGGCGGCGTTGACCTTCGTCCTGAGGTTGGAGCGACCCTTCATGGTCAGCCCCTCGTACTCCTCCCGCTTGTCGCCGGCGACGACGACGAGGCGATACGTCTTGTCCTCGGGCTTCTGCTCGTCGGCGGGCTGGCCGCTCTCCTCCTCGCTGACCTCGACCGTCACGGGTCCCTCGACGAGCGCGACGGCGTTGAGCGTCTCGACGCTCGTGTCGCCGGCGGCCGGCAGCGCGGCGCGCGCGGCCGGCGCCGCACCGTCGTCGGCGCCGATCCGGACGACCCAGCACAGCGTGCCGCCGTTCTGGAAGAAGCCGTAGACCGAATGGGCGAGGTAGCCGCCCTCCATGAACGGGCCCGCGTCGGGATTCGAGGGGTCGCCGAAGATCCGCGCGAACTGGCTCCAGTTGGCGATCCGCATCGGCGTGTTGACGGGTCCACCCGGGGCGAGCCCGATGAACGCCGCGACCGAGGTGCTGACGCCCTCGAGCGGCTTCTGTGCTGCGGGGATCTCCTCGACGTAGACGCCGGGGGTCAGATACGTCGTGGGCATCGGGCTCCTTCTCCTGCTCGGGGGCGGTCGCGACCACTCTCTTGCGCGCGCGCGGCGGCGACCAGTGACGGCCGGGCAGCCGTTCGGGCAGACGTGGCGGCCGCTAGGTGCTGCGCGCGGCCTGCGCGGGCAGCGTCACGTCCAGCGGCTCGCCCGGAACGCTGAGCTCGACGCTCGCCTCGTGCCCGTCGCGGTCGCGCACGCGCACCTCGTGCGTGCCGGGCGGCACGCGCGGCAGACGGAAGCGCCCGCCCGCGTCGCTCGTCGCCAGGCGCGCGAGCGACGGGACGGCCACCCACGCGTCGGCGACCGGCCGGCCGTCCTCGTCGCGGACGACGCCGCCGACGTGGGCGAGCTCCTGCACGCCGCCGCGCGGATGCTCGGCGAGCGTCGCGCGCAGGGCCATCGACCGCACGTCGGGGCCGCGCTGGACGACATGGCCGCTCTCGACGGCGAGCGTCACGACGTAGTCGAGCGCCGGCTTGTAGACGCCGCCGACCGAGCGCCAGAAGTCGGCGCGCTGCTCGGGGCGCTGCTCGCCGACCGACGCGAGGATCGAGAAGCGCTGCGAGCCGTCGTTCAGGCGCGCGCCGAGGTGCCCGTCGAGGACCGGGAACGCGTACAGCACGCCGAGCACCTGCGAGAGCAGGCGGTGCTCGTCGGCAACGGCCTTCGACCAGGCGGTGATCGCGAAGATGCAGTCGATCCGCATCGCCGGCGGGCGCTCGCTCGCGCGCCCGCCGTCGCGGCCGCCCTCGGGCCCGCTCTGCCCGGGCCGCGTCGACTTGCGCAGGTCGCAGAGGAAGAGGTTGACCGTCGGCCGCGTCAGCTGGCCGGCCCACTCGCTCGTCGGCGTCTCGAAGACGACGTCGATGTCGTCGAAGCCGTGGCGGCCCAGCTGCGCGAGCAGCAGCTCGCGAAGGCCGGCGTCGAGGTCGGCGATCATCGTGTTCGGCGGGACGTCGATGCGGGTCGTCATGGCAACCCGCCCGCGCCGGTGCGCACGAGGCCGTGGAAGCGCTCGAAGTCCGCCGCCAGCGTCAGCCGCCCGAGCTTCGCGTACTCCATCGCGACGCCTCGCACGAGATGCTCCATCGCGATCGCGCGGCCGTCCTCGGCGGCGAGCACGGCGGCCGCGATCGCCGCGTTGCGGATCCCGCCGCCGGACAGCTCGAAGCGCTCTGCGAGGAAGTCGAGGTCTACGTCGCCGTCGCGCGGCGCCCGGTCGGGCAGCAGCAGCTCCCACAGCTGGCGACGGTGCTCGGCGAGCGGGAACGGGAACTCGACGACGGCGTCCATCCGCCGTAGGAACGCGTCGTCGATGTTGCCGCGCATGTTCGTGGCGAGGATGACGGGGCCGTCGTGGCGCTCCATGCGCTGCAACAGGAAGGCGGTCTGGAGGTTCGCGTAGCGGTCGTGGGAGTCCTGGACGTCGCTGCGGCGCCCGAAGACTGCATCGGCCTCGTCGAAGAACAGGACCGCGTTGGCGCCCTGCGCCGCGGCGAAGACGCGCTCGAGGTTCTTCTCGGTCTCGCCGAGCCACTTCGAGACGACGGTCGCGAGGTCGATCCGGAAGAGCTCGAGCCCGAGCTCGGCCGCGAGCACGCGCGCGGCGAGCGTCTTGCCGGTGCCGGAGTCGCCGGCGAACATCGCCACGAGCCCCTGGGCGCGGCCGGCGCGGCGCCCGAAGCCCCACTCGTCGAGGACGAGCTCGCGGTGGCGCAGGAACGCCGCCAGCGAGCGCAGCAGCGTCAGCGGGCGCTCGGGCAGCACGAGATCGTCCCAGCCGATCTCGCCGTCCATCGCGACCGCGAGGTCTCCGAGGCTCGAGGCCGACACGGCGCGCGCCGCGAGCTCGACGTCGGCGGGGGCGATCGCGCGGCGCCCGTCGGCGCTGGCCGCCGCGCCGGCGAGCGCGGCGCCCTCGGCGATGCGCTGCAGCGAGAGGCGGTACGCCGCGCTGACGTTGCCGGGGACCGCGGCGCCGCCGAGCGCGGCCGACCACATCGCCTCGCGCTCCTGTGCCCGCGGCAGCGCGACCGCCACCGCCAGCACCGCGGCGTGCTCGAGCGCCACGAGCTCGTCGGCGCCCGCGAGGCACAGCACGACGCCCGGCAGCGCCGCGAGCCGCTCGGGAATCAGCGGGCGATCGGCCGGCTGCACGTCGCCGAGGCGGTCGACGACGAGCACCCGCTCCTCCAGCGCGGCCGCGACGACCGCGTCGCGCGCGAGCTCGCCGTCGGCGAGGTCGGCGGCGGCGACCTGCAGCAGGCCGCGCCCGGCGGCGTGCGCCACGGCGAGCGCGGCGTCCGGCCCGTGCGCGGCGACGAGCGGCCGCCGCGCGCTCGCCAGCAGGCCGCCGAGGCGTGCGACCGCCTCGCGGCGCCCGAACGGCAGCGCCGGCGGCTCGGTCCGGCGCAGGCGCCCGCCGCGGCCCGGGTCGTCGATCGCCGCGCCGAGCAGCAGCGCCGCGAGGCGATCGGCGAGCACGAGCGGGCGGTCGGCGAGCGCGGTCGCCTCCGGCGCCGGGGCGAGCCGCACGGCGCCGAGCCGGCGCAGGCGCTCGCCGGGCGCGAGCGCCGCCAGCACGTCGGCCGGCGACACGCCCGGGCCGGCGAGCAGCCGCCCGGCCGCCCGCGCCGTCGCCGCGCCCGCCGGCGCCGGCGGCGCGAGCTGCGCCAGCGCGGCGCCGAGCTGCGGCGACAGCTCGCGCAGCGCGACCGCGGCGAGCACCGCCCGCTCGAGGCCGTCGAGGCCGAGCCGGTCGGCCGCGATCGCGAAGCGGCGCTCGAGCGTCGCGACGGCGCCGTCGCCGAGATGCAGCTCGAGCTCCTCGAGTCGTGCCTCCGTGCGCGAGACGGCCGCCAGCCGCTCGACGACCGCCTCCAGGGTGACGCCGTCGTCGAGCTGCGCGTCAGCCGCCATGACCCGGGACCCGTCGGTGCACGTTGCGATCACAGCGCGTCGCCACCCGCCGCGACAAGGACGGACGGGCGCACGATCGGGCACGACCGGGCAGCACAGCGCGCGCAGGACCGCCCGCTCGGACATGGACAGCCGCATCGTCGCGACAAGAGAATGCGACCCATGCACAGCGATGCCGGCACGCCGGCTCCGGCGGAGGTCGGCACCCTCCCGCTCGCGGAGCGGCGCATCGCTTCGCTGCCGTGCTCGACGGCGGGCTTCGTCGGGCTGGCTCCCGGCGGCCCGATCGGCGAGCCGCGCCGGGTGGAGTCCTTCGAGCAGTTCGCGGCCGCCTTCAGCGATCCGGCGCAGCCGCGCTGCGGGCCGTTCGCCGTCGACGCGAAGCTCGCCCACGCCGTGCGCGGCTTCTTTCGCAACGGCGGCCGGGCGTGCTGGGTGGTCCGCGCCGGCGGCGCCGCCGGCGTGGCAGCCGTCGAGGGGCTCGTCGCGGGCGTGCGCGCGCTCGCGGCGCTCGACGAGCCGACCGCGATCGCCGTGCCCGATGCGCACGAGCCCGCCGCCGACGAGCAGGGCGCGGCGATCGTCCAGCGCGAGCTCGTCGCGTCGTGCCAGCGGGTCGTCGGGCGCATCGCGCTGATCGACCCGCCGCCCGGCCTGGATCCCGGCGCGATGCTCGCGTGGCGGGCGCAGACGCGGATCGACAGCCCGGCGGCCGTCGCCTACTACCCGTGGGTCGAGGTCAGCGACCCGGCGTCGGGCAGCACGACGGCGGCACCGCCGTGCGGACATGTCACGGGCGTGTGGGCGCGCGTCGACGGGCGCGCCGGCGGGCCGCAGCGCGCGCCGACGGCGGAGGTGGTGCTCGCGGCCGACGGCCCGGTCACCGGGCTCAGCGCCGGCGAGCAGCACAGCCTCAACCGCGCGGGCGTCAACTGCCTGCGCGCCTGGCCGGGCCCGGAGCTGCGCGCATGGGGCGCCCGCACGCTGTCGGCGGAGGCGGAGCTGCGATACCTGCACCGCCAGCGGATCGTCGGCCACCTCGCCGCCTCGATCGCGCAGGGGACGCGCTGGGCGCTCGACGAGCCCGATCGCGCCCGGCGGCGCGAGCAGCTGCGCGCCACCGTGACGGCGTTCCTGAGCAGCTGGTGGCGAACCGGCGCGTTGCATGGCGACAGCCCGGCGCAGGCCTTCTACGTGCGCTGCGACGACGAGCTCGAGACCGAGGGCGCGCACGCGCGCGACGACATCGTGCTCGAGGTCGGCCTCGCCGTGCGTCGCGCCGGCGACTTCCGCGTGCTGCGGATCGCCCACCGCGGCGGCGCGCCCGCGCATCTGGCTTGACAAGCGCGTCCCCGCTGGAGGATGTTGCGCACAGGAGGATCCATGCCGTGGCGTCCACCGCGGCTGAGGATCCGTCACTGCGGACGGTAGGGGCAGAGGATGAGCCAGCGAGTCACGGACGTGATGGTCGTGGAGGGACATGCGGTCTTTCGGCAGGGACTGGTGTCCTGCCTCGAGGGGTTCGAGGGCATCGGCCATGTCGAGTCGGTCGGGTCCTTCGCCGAGGCGTGGGCGCACCCCGCGCTCGGCGAGGCGGAGGTCGTGCTCGTCGATGCGACGATCGACGGGGCGAAGGAGTTCGTCTCCAACGTGCTGGCGTTCACCGACACGCGCGTGGTCGCGCTGGCGGGCAAGGACGACGTCGAGCGGCTTGTGACGATGGTCGACGCGGGAGCCGTCGCGGCGCTCGTGCGCGACGACCTGACCGCCGAGCGACTGGGCCTGAGCCTGCGTGCGGTGGCGGCCGGCGCGACGACGATGCTCGCGAGCTACCCGACGCTCGCTGCCACCACGGCGCCGGCCGCGGGTCCCGAGCTCACCGACCGCGAGCAGCAGGTCCTGTCGCTCGTCGCCGACGGGCTGCCGACGCGCGAGATCGGGGCGGAGCTGCACTACAGCGAGCGCACGGTCAAGAAGGTGCTCGGCGACGTCGTCGTCAAGCTCGGCGCCCGCAGCCGCTCGCAGGCGATCGCGCGGGCGGTACGCCAGGGGATCATCTAGACGCGACGCGCGACCGGCGGCGCTCAGCCCGCCTCCGGCGGGCACCTGCGGGCGACGCTGGAGCCGGGCATCACGCACAGGCGCTGGTCGCGCAGCGCGGCCGCCCGGCGCACGGTGAACCTGCGCACGAGGCCGATCGTGCCGGGCGCGGTGATGCGCAGCTCGATCCGCGTGCCGACGCGCAGCACGCGGCGGCGCAGCAGCCGGGTGAGCGTGACTTGACCGCCGGCGGCCCGCGGGCGGCGCGTCGCGCGGCTGAACGGGCACGCGCGCCGCGCGCGCGCCCTGCACGTCACGACGACCTGGCTTGCGGCCTGCATGCCGGTCACCGCGAGCGTCGTGATGCGCGTCCCGCGATTCGTCGGCTTGGCGAACCGCACGCGCAGCGCGGCCTGCACGACCGGCAGCGGCTCGTCGAAGCCGTCGCAGTTCTGGTCGATGCCGTCGCCGGGAACGTCCGAGGCGGCCGGGCTGATCGCGGCGTCGGCGTCGTTGCAGTCGAAGCCGGCGACGCTGCCGTCGCCGTCGGCGTCGACGGGCACCGGCACGTCGCCGCGGCGCGCGAACTCGCAGCCGTCGACGCTGTCGAGCGCGTCGACCTGGGCGTCGTCGTCGGCGCTCGGCCCGCACGAGACGACGTCGGCCTCGCCGTCGAAGGCGTTGATCGAGTCGTCGTCGCCGGCGCCATGGAGCGCGTCGCGTCCGAGGCCGCCGTCGATGACGTCGCGCGCGTCGCCGCCGAGCAGCACGTCGTCGCCGCCGGCCCCGATGAGCGTGTTGACGCCGGGGCCGCCGACGAGCGTGTTGGGTCCGTCGTCGCCGGCGAGCACGTCGTTGCTCGCGCCGCCGATGACGTCCTCGATGCCGACGAGCGTGTCGTGCTCGCCGGGGGAGCCGTCGTCGCCGGGGGTCTGAAGCGTGACGCTGATCGGCTCGGCGGCGCTGCGCTCGTCGTACGTCGCGATGTCGCGACCGGGGCCGCCGTCCACGACGTCCGTGCCGAACCCGCCGCGCACAAGGTCGTCGCCGGCGCCCGCGTCGACGATGTCGTTGCCGGGGCCGGCGTTGACGCTGTCGGCGCCGGCGCCGAGGCTGAAGGCCTCGTCGGCGGTCGTGCCGGTGACGACGTCGTCGCCAGAGCCGGTGACGACGCCACGGAACGACCGCAGCGTGTCGACGCCCGCGGACGTCGCGATGCCGGCCGCCAGGTCGACGATCACCGGACCGGCGGCCGACAGGTAGCTCACCGTGTTGCTGCCCGGGCCGCCGTCGAGGAGGTCACCGCCGCCGCCACCGGCGATCGTGTCGTCGCCGTCGCCGCCGGCGAGGACGTCGGCTCCCGCGTCGCCGTTGAGCGTGTCGTTGCCGCGGCCGCCCTCGAGCTGCTCGATGCCGGTCTTCGCGAGGCCGCCCTGGACGAGCACGGTCGTACCCGTCTTCGTCAGCACGAGCGGCGCGACGAGCAGGTCGAAGCTCAGGCGATCGCCGTCGCCGGGCCCGCCGTCGGCGCCCTTCGTGATCACGGTCGGCTTGAGCAGGTCGTTGCCCGGTCCGGCCAGCAGCGGCCCCGCGCCGCTGAGCGTGTCGTCGCCGCTGCCGCCGTCGAGCGTGAGGTTGGGCGCCCGCGAGGAGGCCACGTCGTTGCCGTCGCCGAGGTTCAGCGTCCCGCCGATCGCCGGGCCGGCGGCCTCGATGACGTAGCGGTCGTCGCCGGGATCGGGCGCGACGAGGTCGATTGCCGAGACCGCGCCGCTGACCGTGACGGCGTCGTCGCCGGCGCCCGGCGCCAGGCTCAGCGCCGCGACGGGTCCATCGACGACGATCGAGTCGGTCTCCGGGCTGCCCGTGACGTGCAGCGCGGCGGTCGTGACGCCGCGGACCGCGACGTCGAGGACGCCGCCTTCGAGCGTCAGGCTCGCGGACAGCGCGGCCGCGGGGCAGCGCGTGACCTCGCCCACCGTCGGGCAGCCGGCGGGAGCGGTCACGGCCGCGGGAGCGAACTCGACGCCCTCGGGCGTCTGGCGCACCTGCACGACGAGGCTCTGGACGGCGCCGGCGGGTCTCGCGCGCAGCCCGCTGGGACCGTCGGCGACCAGCTCGTAGGGCGGCGCCGGCACCTGCGCCGCGGCGCCTCCGGCCAAGGCCGCCAGCTCGAACCCGGTCACGGCGAGCACGAGCAGCAGCAGCGCTCGGCGCATCACGGGCACCGCACCACGTTGCTCGCGTCGGGCGCCAGGCACGCCCGCCTCGGCCTCGGGCTGCGCCGGTCGCGGCGCATGGTGAACGCGATGTAGCGGCCGACCGTGCGCGGCGCCGACACGCGGATCTCGATCGTCGTCCCGGCCGACATCGACCGGTCGCCGAAGAGCCCGCGGACCGACACCGTCGCGCGGCGCGCGGGGATCGTGCGCCGGCGCGCCTTGAAGACGCAGCGCGGCGAGCGCCTCGAGCGGCAGCGCACGTCGATGACCGCTCCCGCGGGCACCTTGCGCAGCTCGAGCAGCCGCACACGCGTACCGCGCCTCGTCCTGGCGAACCCCCAGCGGAACTCGGTCGTCAGCACCGGGAAGAGCGCGTCGGCGGCGTCGCAGTTCTGGTCGATGGCGTCGCCTGGGATGTCGGGCGCGCCCGGTCGGATCGAGGCGTCGAGGTCGTTGCAGTCGGCGCCCGCCAGGACGCCGTCGCGGTCGCGATCGCGCGCCCGCGGGTCGAGCACGAAGGGCGGCGGCGAGAAGCCGAGCAGCACGCGCAGCTCGCAGTCGCCGGCGCTGAAGGTGTCGACGAGGTCGTGGTCGACGCGGTCCAGGCCGTCGCCGCAGACGATGTTCTCGCTGAGGCCGTCGAACGCGTTGACGTCGTCGTTGCCGGGGCCGCCGTTGAAGCCGTCGGGCTCGCTGCCGCCGTCGAGCCGGTCGTCGCCGGCATCGCCCGTGAGCTCGTCGCTGCCTCCGCCGCCGAAGAGCGCGTCGGGACCGTCGCCGCCGCGCAGCGCATCGTTGCCGGCGGCGCCCGAGACGACGTCCGCGCCCGCCGCGCCCTCGATGACGTCGTCGGCCGGGCTGCCGACGAGCGCGTCGTCCCCGGCGCCGCCGACGAGCCGCTCGAAGTTGCGCAGCGTGTCGAACTCGCCGTTGCCGCCGCCGGTGGCGTTGAGCGTCGCCGTGATGGCCTCGTGAGCCGGGCGGTCCTCGTAGGAGACGGTGTCGGCCGCGCCGTCGCCGCCGTCGAGCACGTCGTTGCTGCCGCCGCCGATGACGACGTCGTCGCCGCCTGCGCCGTGCAGCTCGTTGACGGCCTGGTTGCCGACGAGCCGGTCGCCGACGGCGCCGCCGATGATGTTCTCGGTGCTCACGACGTTGTCGCGCTCGCTCGTGCCCGCCGTGACCTCGCCGTCGTCGGCCTCGCCGTCGAGCGTCACGACGACGGGCAGCGTCGCGCCGGAGTAGGTGGCGGTGTCGCTGCCGGTGCCGCCGTCGAGCACGTCGGCGCCCGCGGCGCCGCGCAGGACGTCGTCGCCGCCGCGTCCCTCGAGCGCGTTGCGGCCCGCGTCGCCGGCGATCGAGTCTCCGGCGTCGCCGCCGATCGCGTCCTCGAAGCCCGTCGCCGAGTCGGTGCCCGGGCCGCCCGCGAGGTCGATGACGACGGCGCTCGGGACGCCGGCGTACGTCAGCACGTCGGTGCCGGCGCCGCCGGCGAGCAGGTCGCCGGCGTCGGCGCCGGCGACGACCGTGTCGGCGCCGTTGCCGCCGCTGACCGTGTCGATCCCGTCGCCGGCGTTCAGGAGGTCCGCGCCGTCGGCGCCGTCGATCGTGTTGGCGCTCGAGTTGCCGGTGATCGTGTCGGCTCCCGGCCCGCCGGTGACGTTCTCCGTGAGCACGTTGTCGCCCTCGGCGGCGCCACCGACGCCGTCGTTGGCGGCGCCGTCGAGCGTCACCGTCACGCCCTGCGCCGCGTTCTTGTCGGCGTACGTGACGGTGTCGACGCCGCCCGCGCCGTCCATGACGTTGGCCTGCGCGTTGCCGGTGA
>Ga0247713_1000866_pt1 | contig 16595 bp, 10 predicted proteins | sample 21E_NmetaG_FD_189936 | JGI IMG/M metagenome (GOLD analysis project Ga0247713, IMG submission 189936) | Soil microbial communities from hillslope of Landscape Evolution Observatory, University of Arizona, Oracle, AZ, United States - 2-1-E_N | ecosystem: Engineered > Artificial ecosystem >... | reverse complement strand
ACCGCGTCCGGTTCGTCGGTGAGGCCGTCGCGGTGGTCGTGGCGGAGAGCACGGCCGCCGCCGTCGACGCCGCCGAGCTGGTGGAGGTCGACTACGACCCGCTGCCCGCGGTCGTCGACCCCGAGGCGGCGCTGCACCCCGGCGCGGAGCTGCAGTTCCCCGAGCTGGGCTCGAACCTCGCCGCGGGCGTCCGCGCCCCCGCCGCGCCCGACCCGCTCGACGGCGCCGAGGTCGTCGTGCGCGCCCGCATGGTGAACCAGCGCGTCGCCGTCATGCCGCTGGAGGGCAACGCGATCACCGTCGAGCCCGGCGCGTCACCGGCCCTGACGATCCACGTCTCCACCCAGATGCCGCACGGCTTCCGCGCTCAGGCCGCCGAGCTGTTCGGTCTCGCCCCCAAGCAGGTCCGCGTGGTCGCGCCGCACGTGGGCGGGGCCTTCGGCGGCAAGGCCGGGATGCTCGCCGAGCACACCGTCGCGGTGGGCGTCGCCCGCGTGCTCGGCCGACCGGTCCGCTGGGTGGAGACGCGTTCGGAGAACCTCGTCTCGATGCCGCACGGGCGGGCCCAGGTCGGCTGGTACGAGCTGGGGCTGACCCGCGACGGGCGGATCACCGGGCTGCGCGCCCGGGTCCTGGCCGACGCCGGCGCCTACGCAGGGTTCGGCGGCGGGCTCGCGCTCGGCCCGACCTACACGATGGCCCAGGGCGTCTACGACATCCCCGCCCTCGGCTACGACGCGGCGGTGGCGCTGACCAACACGACCCCGGTCGGCGCCTTCCGCGGCGCCGGTCGGCCCGAGGCGACGGCCTACCTCGAGCGGCTGATGGACCTCGCCGCCGACGAGCTCGGCCTCGATCCGGTCGAGCTCCGGCGGCGCAACCTGCTGGCACCCGAGCGGTTCCCGCTGACGACCCTGCCCGGGGCACGCTACGACGTCGGCGACTACGACCTGCCGCTGCGCGAGGCGCTGCGGGTGGCCGGCTACGACGCGCTTCGTGCCGAGCAGGCCGCCCGCCGGGAGGCCGGCGACCCGGTGCAGCTCGGCATCGGGGTCTGCGTCTACGTCGAGATCACCGCGGGCGGCGGAGGCTCGGAGTTCGGTTCGGTGACCGTGCACGACGACGGCTCGGCGACGATCTCGGCGGGCACGTCCGGGCACGGCCAGGGGCACCCGACGTCGTTCGCGATGCTCACCGCCGACCGGCTCGGCATCCCGATGGACCGGATCCGGTTCGTCCAGTCCGACACCGCCGCGGTGCCCCGGGGCGGGGGGACCGGCGGCTCGCGGTCGCTGCAGATGGGCGGCAGCGCCGTGCTCGCCGCGGCCGACGCCGTGCTGGAGCAGGCCCGCCGGCGCGCCGCCGTCGTGCTGGAGGCGGCCGGTGACGACGTGGAGCTCACCGAGGCGGGGGAGTTCGGGGTCGCGGGTGTGCCCGGCGTGACGGTGACCTGGTCGCAGGTGGCCGCCGCCGCCGGCGAGGCGGGCGAGCCGCTCGCCGCCGGCCTCGACGCCCGCCAGGACGGGCCGACGTTCCCGTTCGGCGCCCACGTCGCCGTCGTCGAGGTCGACACCCAGACGGGGTTCGTCCGCCCGATCCGCCACGTGGCCGTCGACGACTGCGGCCGCATCCTCAACCCGCTGCTCGTCACCGGCCAGCAGCACGGGGGGCTCGCCCAGGGGATGGCGCAGGCGCTGTACGAGGAGGTGCTGTTCGACCCCGACGGCCAGCCGCTGACGGCGACGCTGGCCGACTACCGGATGCCCACCGCGGCCGACCTCATCTCCTTCGAGACGTCGAACACCGAGACGCCAACGCCGATGAACCCGCTCGGGGCCAAGGGGATCGGGGAGTCGGCGACGATCGGATCCACCCCGGCCGTGCAGAACGCGGTGGTCGACGCGCTTCGTCCGCTGGGGGTGCGGCACGTGGACCTGCCCTGCACGCCGCAGCGGGTCTGGCGGGTGATCCGCGACGCGGCAGCGGGCCGGCCCGCCGACCCGTGGCGGGAGCCGCCGGCGATCTTCGCGACGCTGCCGGTGCGCGGTGCCGGTACCAGCGAGGGCGGCGAGATCTGACGCCCGGGAAACGCGGGTAGACCGGTCGATCATCGAGCCTTGACGGGTCAGCCGGGAGTGACGACAGTTGTTCCGGTCACATCCCCCGGGCAAGGAGGCCCCTCCCGTGAGCTCCAGCATCGACAAGGTTCTCCAGGACGCGGTGGACAGCGGCGCCCTGCCGCACGTCGCCGCCATCGCCGCGAACCGCGACGGCGTCATCTACGAGGGCGGCGCCGGCGTCCGCGTGGCCGGTGAGGCCGACGACCCGGTGACGACGAGCACGCAGTTCCGGATCATGTCGATGACCAAGATGGTCGCGACCGTCGCCGCCCTGCAGCAGAAGGAGCGCGGGGAGCTCGACTTCGACGCCCCCGTCGCGGACTACTGCCCGGAGTTCGCCGACCTCCAGGTGCTGGAGGGCTGGGACGGCGACACCCCGAAGCTGCGCGCCCCCAAGAGCCAGGCCACCGTGCACCACCTCGTCACGCACACCTCCGGGTTGGGTTACTGGTTCTGGAGCGACCAGTTGGTGAAGTTCGAGGCCGCCACCGGGATCCCGAACGTCGTCCCCGGCTCGGCCGAGGCGTTCAAGGCACCGCTGCTGGCCGATCCCGGCACGCAGTTCGTCTACGGCATCAACACCGACTGGCTGGGCAAGGTCGTGGAGGCCGTCGCCGGCACCACCCTCGACGTGGTGGTCAAGGACAACATCACCGGCCCGCTCGGGATGGACCACACGGACTTCCGGATGAACGCCGACCAGCACGCCAACGCCGTCACCGTGCACGTCAAGGGCGAGGACGGCACGTGGGTCTCGGCCGGCAACGTCCTCAACGAGTCCCCCGACTGGTGGGCGGGCGGGCACGGCCTGTACTCCACCCCGCGCGACTTCATCCGCTTCGAGCGGGCCCTGCTGCGCGGCGGCGAGCTGGACGGCACGCGGATCCTGCAGGAGGCCACGGTCGACGCGGCGTTCACCAATCAGATCGGTGATCTCGACTTCCCGGCCGAGATCACCACGGCCGACCCGCCGATCACCGACTCCCTGGCCCTCGGCCCCGGCTACAAGTGGGGCTACGGTCTGCTGCTCAACACCCAGGACGTCCCGGGTCGCCGCCGGGCGGGTTCCGGCGCCTGGGCCGGGCTGTTCAACACCCACTTCTGGGTGGACCGCACCACGGGCATCTGCGCCTCCATCTACACCAACTCGCTGCCGTTCATCACACCCGAGGCGTTGACCGTGTACGGCAACTTCGAGGAGGCCCTCTACGCCTCGCTGTAACCGCTCCCGGCGTGCGCACCCCCGCCGCTCTCCAGGAGACTGCGCGGGTGATGTATGAGGGGAACCGATGAGGCTGGCCACCATCCGGACCGCCACGGGCCACCGGGCGGTCCGGGTGGACGGCGACCGCGCCGTGGAGACCGGCGACGCCGACGTCCGGGCGCTCCTGGAGCGCCCGGACTGGCCCGCGTACGCGGCGGCCGCCGCCGGGCCGGTGCACGCGGCGGACGGGCTCGAGTACGCGCCGCTCGTCCCGTCCCCGGAGAAGATCGTCTGCGTCGGGATGAACTACCGCTCGCACATCGCCGAGATGGGCGACGACCCGCCCGAGTACCCCACGCTGTTCGCCAAGTTCGCGCCCGCGCTCGTCGGCGCGCACGACGATGTCGTCCTGCCCGTGGCGTCCGAGCAGGTGGACTGGGAGGCCGAGCTCGCCGTGGTCGTCGGGCGCCCGGCGCGCCACGCCCGCCCGGACGAGGCGGCGGCCGCGATCGCCGGCTACACCGTGCTCAACGACGTCAGCGTGCGCGACTACCAGCGCCGCACCGGGCAGTTCCTGCAGGGCAAGACGTTCGAGGGGACCACGCCGCTCGGCCCCTGCCTGGTGACGCCCGACGAGCTGCCCGAGGGCGGCTGGGAGATCAGCACGACGCTGGACGGCGAGACGGTGCAGCGGGCGTCCACGGCCGAGCTCGTGTTCGGGGCCGTCGACCTGGTCGTCTACCTCTCGGCGATCTGCACCCTGCGGCCCGGGGACGTCATCGCCACCGGCACGCCCGGCGGGGTGGGCCACGCCCGCCGCCCGCCGCGGTACCTGACCGACGGCGCGGAGCTCGTCACGGCCATCGCCGGGGTGGGCGAGTGCCGCAACACCTGCCGGCGCGAGGTGCTCCCGTGAACGCGCCGGAACGGACCCTGGACGACACGCTGGCCTGGGCCTTCGACGGCGCGGCGCACCTGCGCGGGCTCATGCAGCGGATGGGTGACGAGGCCTTCCGCGCGCCGTCCGCGCTCGCGGGGTGGAGCCGGGCGCACGTGCTCAGCCACATCGCCCGCAACGCCGACGCCATGATCAACCTGCTGAACTGGGCTCGCACCGGTGCCGAGACCCCCGCCTACGCCGGGCGCGAGCAGCGCGACGCCGACATCGAGGCGGGCGCGCGGCGCAGCCCGGCCGAGATCCGTGCCGACGTCGTCGCGTCGTCGGACCGGCTGGCCGACGCGGTGCGGGCGATGCCGGAGAAGGCCTGGACGGCGACTGTGCGCAACGTCCAGGGCCGGGAGATCCCGGCCACCGACATCCCGTGGGGCCGGGCGCGCGAGATGTGGATCCACGCCGTGGACCTCGACGTCGGCGCCTCGTTCGACGACCTGCCGGGGCCGATGGTCCGGGAGCTGATCACCGACGTGGGCGCCACCCTGGCGGGGGCCGAGGGCTGCCCGGCGTTGGTGCTCACGGCGGTCGACCAGGAGCGCACCTGGACCGTCGGCGGAAGGGGCCCGGCCACCGAGGTCCGCGGGTCCGCGGCGGCGATCGTCGGGTGGCTGCTCGGCCGGGAGCGCGGGCGCGAGCTGCGCACCGGCCGCGGTGGGCCGCTGCCGGAGCTGCCCCGCTGGCTCTGACCCCCGTCGACAACGACGTTGTCGCGGTTGCGAGCGGGTCGAAACAGCAACAACGTCGTTCTCGACGGTGGGTTGGAGGGGGAGCGATGCCGCTGCGCGCGTTCCGGTACGGGATCGAGCACGAGTGCGCCCTGCTGCGCCCCGACGGCTCCTTCGCCGACTTCACCAACACGACGTTCGACGAGCTCCAGGACATCGTCGACGCGCTGCCCGAGGACCCCGCCGACTACCCCGACCTGCGCATCGGTGACCAGGGCATCAAGCGGAAGCGGTGGTACGTCGAGGGCTTCGAGCGCTTCGACGACCGCGGACGGCTGCGCTACTGCGACCCCAAGGGCGTGGAGATCCGGACCCGGATCCACGACGGGATCGACGCCGCCGTCGCCGCCCTGCGGGCCGACGCCGCGCTGCTCGACGCCGAGGCCGCCCGCCGCGGGCTGCGTACGCTCGCCATCGGGTTCAACCCGCTGCGCTCGGCGTACCGCGTCGACCCGCCGTTCACCGCGTGGGAGCGCGCGCACCGCACCGGCTCGCCCGAGGAGCGCACCGCGTACCTGCACATGACGACGTTCGGCCCGGACCTGAACCTGTCGTGCGCCGGGCTGCCCGACGCCGCGCTCGTGGACGCCGCGCGCAAGCTCACCCACTACAGCCCGTGGCTGGTGCCCCTGTCGTTCTCCTCGCCGTTCCGCGACGGCGCCCCGTGGGGTGGGCTGTCCGCCCGAACGCAGGTCCGCACCGGCCCGCGTCCGGCCGTGCTGGTGTTCCCGGGCCCGGACGCCGAGCAGATCCGTTCCGATCCGTCGCTGACGCAGGTGGCCCGGCTGCCGGCCGAGATCGGCCGGCTGGAGTTCAAGGCGTTCGACGCCTGCCCGGATCCCGCGCTGTACGGGGAGCTGCTGAGCCTGCTGACCGGGCTCGTCCTCGACGAGACGCTCCCGGGCCGGCGCACCGTGCCGGACGCGGCGCTGCACCGGCACGTGGCCCGCGCGGGCCTGGGCGATCCCGAGGTGCACGTCGGCACCGGGGCGCTGCTCGACGCGGCGGCCGCGGCGTGCGCGGATCGCCCCGCCGACCTCGCGCGGCTGGCCGCCCTGCGCGGGCGCTGGGAGCAGCGCGAGTGCCCGGCCCTTGACCTGCTCGCCCGCTACGAGGCGGGCGAGCAGGTCGCCGGGCTGAGCCGCCGCCGCTGACGGGGGTACCGCCGCCCGCGCGGTGTCAGCTGTACGAGTGCTCCTCGTCCGGGTAGCCGCCGCCGCGCACCTCGTCGCCGAAGCGCCGGGCCGCGTCGTGCAGGATTCCGCCGAGGTCGGCGTACTGCTTGACGAACCGCGGCTTGCGGCCCCGGTTCATGCCCGCCATGTCCGACCACACCAGCACCTGCGCGTCGCAGTACGGGCCGGCGCCGATGCCGATCGTCGGGATGGTGAGCTCGGCCGTCACCCGCTTGGCGATGTCGGTCGGCACCATCTCCAGCACCACCGAGAACGCCCCGGCGGCCTGCAGGGCGAGCGCGTCCTCGACGAGGCGCTCGCCGGAGTCGCCCCGGCCCTGGATGCGGAACCCGCCCAGGGCGTGCTCGCTCTGCGGGGTGAAGCCGAGGTGGGCCATCACCGGGATCCCGGATCCGGTGAGCGCCTCGACGTGCGGGGCGAACCTCGCGCCACCCTCGAGCTTGACGGCGTGCGCGCCACCCTCCTTCATGAACCGGAACGAGGTGGCGAGCGCCTGCTCGGGGGAGATCTGGTAGCTGCCGAACGGGAGGTCGGCCACGACGAGCGCGCTGCGCGCCCCCCGTCCCACCGCTTTGACCAGCGGCAGGAGCTCGTCGACGGTCACCGGCAGGGTGTTCTCGTAGCCCAGGACGTTGTTCGCGGCCGAGTCACCGACGAGCAGGACCGGGATGCCGGCGGAGTCGAAGATCTCCGCGGAGTACATGTCGTACGCGGTGAGCATCGGCCAGCGTTCGCCGCGCTCCTTGAGCTCGCGCAGGTGGTGGATCCGGGTGCGTTTCGGCCTGCCCGTCGCCGGCGCGGGCCCGGCGCGGTAGGGGTTCGGTACCTCTGACATCACTGCCGTCCTCCCTCGAGGCCCGCGTCGCGGGTCCCCGGGTCGTCGGGTGCTGACGTCGAAAGCGTGACACCGGCGGGCGGGCCCGGCATCCTGCTGGGACCGACCTCACATGCGGTTCAGGCCTCGGGGACCTCGCGCCGGATCTCCTCCAGCCAGATCCGCGCCGACAGATCCGACGGGGCCCGCCAGTCCCCGCGCGGGGACAGCGAGCCGCCGGCCGACACCTTCGGCCCGTTCGGCAGCGCGGAGCGCTTGAACTGGCTGAAGGCGTAGAACCGCTGGACGAACACCTCGAGCCAGTGCCGGATCTCGGCCAGCGTGTACGCGGGCCGCTTCTCCGCGGGGAACCCGGCGGGCCAGTCGCCGTGCTCGGCGTCGCGCCAGGCGTGCCAGGCCAGGAACGCGATCTTGGAAGGGCGGAAGCCGTAGCGCAGCACCTGGAACAGCGAGAAGTCCTGCAGGTTGTACGGCCCGATCTTCGCCTCGCTGCTCTGCACCTCCTCGTCCTCGCCGGTGGGCACCAGCTCGGGCGTGATCTCGGTGCCGAGGACGTCGGTCAGCACCTCGCCCACCTCGTCGTCGAACTGCCCGGACGAGACGACCCAGCGGATCAGGTGCTGGATCAGCGTCTTCGGCACCCCGCCGTTGACGTTGTAGTGCGACATCTGGTCGCCGACGCCGTAGGTGGACCAGCCGAGCGCGAGTTCGGAGAGGTCGCCGGTGCCGAGGACGAGGCCGCCGCGCTGGTTCGCCGCCCGGAACAGGTAGTCGGTCCGCAGCCCGGCCTGCACGTTCTCGAACGTCACGTCGTAGACCGGCTCACCCTGCCCGAAGGGGTGGCCGAGGTTGGTGAGCATCAGCCGCGCGGTCTCGGTGATGTCGATCTCCTCGACGGTGATGCCGAGCGTGCTCATCAGCCGGTGCGCGTTGCCCTTCGTGCGCTCACCCGTGGCGAAGCCGGGCAGGGTGAACCCGAGGACGTCGCTGCGCGGGCGTCCCAGCCGGTCCATCGCCTTCGCGGCGACGATCAGCGCGTGCGTCGAGTCGAGCCCGCCGGACACCCCGATGACGACCTTCGGGTCGCCGATCGCGCGCAGCCGCTGCTCGAGGCCGGCGACCTGGATGTTGTAGGCCTCGTAGCAGTCCTGCTCCAGTCGCGTCTCGTCCGCCGGGACGAACGGGAACCGCTCGACGGTGCGGCACAGGCCGATGTCGCCCGCGGGCGGGGACAGCCGGAAGTCGACCGTCCGGAACGCGTCGGTGCGCACCGCGTGGTGGCGGCGGTTGTCGTCGAAGGTTCCCATCCGCAGGCGCTCGGCCCGCAGCATCTCCAGGTCGACGTCGGCGACCGAGCGGCGCGGCCCCGTCGGGAACCGCTCGGAGTCGGCCAGCAGCACGCCGTTCTCCCAGATCATGGTCTGTCCGTCCCAGGCCAGGTCCGTGGTCGACTCGCCCTCGCCCGCCGCGGAGTAGACGTAGGCCGCGAGGCACCGCGACGACGCCGAGCGCGCCAGCAGGCACCGGTCCTCCGCGCGACCGATGGTGATCGGGCTGCCCGAGAGGTTGGCCAGCACGGTGGCGCCCGCGAGCGCGGCGTCCGCGCTCGGCGGCACGGGCACCCACATGTCCTCGCAGATCTCGACGTGCAGGACGAGGCCGGGGACGTCCTCGGCGGCGAACAGCAGGTCGGGCCCGAACGGGACGCACGTGTCGGCGATCCGCAGCGTGGTGCGCAGTTCGTCGCCCGCGCCGATCTGGCGGCCCTCGTAGAACTCGCGGTAGGTGGGCAGGTACGACTTGGGCGCGACGCCGAGCACCCGGCCGCGGTGCACCACCAGCGCGCAGTTGTAGATGCGGTGCCGGTGGCGCAGCGGCGCGCCCACGACCAGCACCGGCCGCAGGTCCGCGGTGGCGGCGACCAGCTCGTCGAGCGCCCGCTCGACCTCGTCGAGCAGTGCCTCCTGCAGGAGGATGTCCTCGATCGAGTACCCGGTGAGGGTCAGCTCGGGGAACACGGCGAGCCCGACGCCCTCGTCGTGGCACTCGCGCGCCTGCTCCAGCACCGCCGCGACGTTGGCGGCGGGCACGCCGATCGTGGTCCGCAGCGTGCACGCGGCGACGCGCAGGAAGCCGTGGCGGTACGCGGAGTAGAAGTCCATGCGCCCTTCCTCGTCGACGGCGGGCCCGACCGGCCCCGCCGCGCAGTGTGCCGGACGAGCGGTGATTCCTCCCGTTACGGCGATCCCGTGTGGGACGCGACGGGGCTGCTGGCATGCTCGGTGGATGCGCACGCCCCGCCGGCTCGGACTCCTGCTCGCCGGCGCGCTGCTGGTCACCTCCTGCTCGATGTTCCCGCCGTTGCCCTTCCTCGGGGGGTCGGAGGCGGGCGACCTGGACCGGTTCTACGGCCAGGAGCTGAGCTGGGGCCCCTGCGCCCCGTACGCGCTGACGCCCGAGGACGAGGAGGCCTACGCGAACGAGGCCTTCGACTGCGCAATGCTCGAGGTGCCGCTCGACTACGCCCGCCCGGACGGGCCGACCGCCCGCATCGGCGTGCTGCGCCAGCAGGCGATGAACCCGGCGGCGCGGATCGGGTCGCTGGTCGTCAACCCGGGCGGTCCGGGCGGGTCCGGCATGCAGTCCGCCGCGCTGTCGGTGGTGCCGGGGGCGGGGGAAGGCCCGCTGGCCCAGCGGTTCGACATCGTCGGTTTCGACCCCCGCGGCGTGGGAGCCAGCGATCCGGTGATCGACTGCCTGACCGACGCCGAGCGCGACGAGGACCGGGCGGACCTCGACTACGACACCCCCGCCGAGGGGGTCGCGCTCGCGGAGGCCGAGGCCCGCGAGTTCGTGGACCGCTGCGTGGAACGCGTCGGCGTCGACGTGCTGGCCAACGTCGGCACCCGCGACGTCGTCCGCGACCTCGACATCCTGCGCGCCGCCCTGGGCGACGAGCGGCTGACGTTCCTGGGCTACTCGTACGGCACGCTGATCGGGGCGCGCTACGCCGAGGCGTTCCCGGACCGGGTGCGCGCGCTGGTGCTCGACGGCGCGGTGGACCCGGCGCAGGACGTCGTCGAGGCCGTCGTGGCGCAGGGTGCGGGCTTCCAGCGGGCCTTCGACGCGTTCGCCGCGGACTGCGCGACGCGGCCCGACTGCCCGCTGGGCACCGACCCGGCCCGGGCGACGGCCCGCTACCAGGAGCTGACCCGGCCGCTGCTCGACGACCCGGCCCCGGTCGGCGACGGGCGCGAGCTCGGTCACAACGATGCGGTCACCGGCACGATCAGCGCGCTGTACGTCCAGGACTACTGGGAGTTCCTGCGGCTCGGGCTCACCGGGTTGCAGACCGGCGACGGCCGGGTGCTGATGATCCTCGCCGACGCGTACGAGGCCCGCTCGCCGGACGGCAGCTACACCGACCTGCTCGAGGGCTTCCAGGCGATCAACTGCGTCGACGAGCGCCGGATCACCGACCCGGCCGTCTTCGCCGAGCTGGACCGCCGATTCCGCGAGGCCTCGCCGTTCCAGGACGACGGCCGTCCCCCGCTGGCAGCCCGCGACGCGTGCGCGTTCTGGCCGGTGCCGCCCACCAGCGAGCCGCGCCAGCCGGAGGTGTCCGGGCTGCCGCCGGTGGTCGTCGTCTCGGTGCTCCGTGACCCGGCCACGCCGTACGAGGCGGGGGTGCGCCTCGCCGAGCAGCTCGGCGGGAACCCGATCACGGTGGACGGCGACGGGCACACCGTCGTGCTCGACGGCGTCGCGTGCGTCGACGACGCCGTGACCGCCTACCTCGTCGATCTGACCCCGCCCGCCGAGGACCTGCGGTGCGGCAGCGCCTGAGGCCGAGGTGGACGCCGGCAGACCGGGAGCGCGCCGGCTCGTGACCTCGGGCCGGAGCCGACCCTAGTCGTCCGCCCGGTCCGCGTCGTGTCGGCGCCGGGCAGGCGCGAGAGCGCCCTCTCGGGGCTCGCGAGGTCGCGGTAGCGCCCCCGGCGCCGCCTGCGCCGCCTCCGCCGCCTCCGCCGCGGACTCCGCCGCGTCCGCGCCCGCGACCATCTGCGCCGCGACCCACTGGTACACCGCGATCCAGGCCGAGCTCAACGATCCCGGGTACACCGTTCCGGACAGGTTCCGCACGGCGCGGGCCAGAGCGTGGCCGACGTAGAGGTAGTGCTCGGGCTCCACCCGGAAGCGCGTGCGGTGATCGGCTCCGAGCCGGCGGATCGCGGCTTCCAGCTCCGCCGGGTCCGCCGTGTCCAGTTGGGCGATGACGGTGAGCAGGGTGTCGCTCATCTTCTGCATCTGCCCGGTCAGGTCGGGCGGGAACATCGGCCGCAGCTGCGGTGCCATCTCGAACAGGTGGGCGTAGAACGACTCAGCGAGGCGCACCGGCCGGTCGGCGACGGCGGCGCACGATGCGCGCACGGCTGCGATCACCTCGGGTGCCGGCCGCTCCACCGTCGCCGGAGGGCTCACCGCGGCCACCCGGCGAGGCCGTGCGGAGTGCTCGAGCTGTTGTGTCTGACCAATGGCCTGCCCTTCGTCGATCAGCGGATCGGATCCCGGCGCGGGGCGTCGACATCCGTTCTCCGGGTATCGAACGCGAGGGCGGAGGCGTTGCAGGGCGTCGCCGAGGATCACCGGGCCGACCTCTGGGCAGCCCGGAAACACGCCCGTAACGCGGCCTTCCTAGGCTCCGTGGCCATGGATCGCCAGCAGGAGTTCGTGCTCCGCACCCTCGAGGAGCGCGACATCCGTTTCGTGCGGCTGTGGTTCACCGACGTGCTCGGGTACCTCAAGTCCGTCGCCGTCGCCCCGGCCGAGCTGGAGGGCGCCTTCGCGGAGGGGATCGGCTTCGACGGCTCGGCGATCGAGGGCTTCGCGCGGGTGTACGAGTCGGACATGGTGGCCCGTCCCGACCCGTCGACGTTCCAGGTGCTGCCGTGGGAGACCGCGACGGGTGAGCACTACTCGGCGCGGATGTTCTGCGACATCGCCATGCCGGACGGCTCCCCGTCCTGGGCGGACCCGCGTCACGTGCTGCGCCGGGCGCTGTCCCGGGCGGGCGAGGCCGGCTTCACCTGCTACGTGCACCCGGAGATCGAGTTCTACCTGTTGCGCGAGCTGCCCGACGACGGCAGCCCGCCGGTGCCCGCCGACAAGGGCGGCTTCTTCGACCAGGCCAGCCACGACATCGCCCCGCACTTCCGGCGCAACGCGATCGAGACGCTGGAGTCGATGGGCATCTCCGTGGAGTTCAGCCACCACGAGGGCGGACCGGGCCAGCAGGAGATCGACCTGCGCTACGCGGACGCGCTGACCATGGCCGACAACATCATGACCTTCCGCTACGTGGTGAAGGAGGTCGCGTTGATGGCGGGGGTGCGGGCGTCGTTCATGCCCAAGCCCTTCTCCGAGCACCCCGGCTCGGCGATGCACACGCACTTCTCGTTGTTCGAGGGCGACCGCAACGCCTTCCACGACCAGGGCGACCCGTTCGAGCTCTCGGACACCGGCAAGGCCTTCGTCGCGGGTGTCCTGCGGCACGCGCGGGAGATCAGCGCGGTCACCAACCAATGGGTGAACTCCTACAAGCGGCTGATCACCGGCGGCGAGGCGCCCACGGCGGTCTGCTGGGGACACGCGAACCGGTCGGCGCTGGTGCGGGTGCCGCTGTACACACCGGGCAAGTCGTCGTCGCGACGGGTGGAGATCCGCACCCTGGACAGCGCCTGCAACCCCTACCTCGCCTACGCGGTGATCCTCGGCGCGGGCCTCACGGGCGTGCAGAAGGGCTACGAGCTGCCCCCGCCCACCGAGGACGACGTCTGGTCGCTCACCGAGACCGAGCGCCGCGCGCTGGGCTACGAGTCGCTGCCGCAGAACCTCACCGAGGCCCTCGCCGCGATGGAGCACTCGGAGCTGGTCGCGGAGGTGCTCGGCGAGCACGTCTTCGACTTCTTCCTGCGCAACAAGCGCGCCGAGTGGGACGCCTACCGCCGCAACGTGACGCCCTACGAGCTCGCCACGTACCTACCGGTGCTGTAGGCCGACCGGAACGACTCGCGGCGGGCCGGTCCGATGAGCGACCCTCGCGCCGTCCGTCACCCTGCACCCGTCACGTCGCGCGCCGCGACGCTGATCTCGTGCCCCTCCGGGTCCGCGATGCGGCAGGATCCCGGGCGTGACCGAACGCCGCTCCGGCCTCTCGCTGGCCCGCCTCGGGTTCACCGAGCCGCGCGCCGGCGCCATCGTCGCCGAGCGCGGCTGGTGGGCCGAGGACGGTGCCGACGGCGCGGCCGGGCCGGTGGCCGACGCGGCGCCGATCATGTGGGCGTTGGCGCGCAGTCCCGATCCCGATCTCGCGGTCCGCACGGTCGAGCGGCTGTTCGCGGCCGCGCCGGACGCCCCGGCGCTCGACGCCGCCCTGCGTGCCGACCCCGTCCTGCGCGGGCGGCTGCTCGCGCTGCTGGGCAGCTCCACGGCGTTGGGGGACCACCTCGTCGCGCACCCGGACCGCTGGCGCCGGCTGGTGGCGGGGGCCCCGGCGCCCGCCGCGCCGGCCGCCACGCTGCTCGCCGCCGTGGGCGCCGACCCGGACGCGCGGCCACCGGGCTCGGCCGGCGGGGCCCGCGCGTCGCTCACCGGTGACGCGGCCGTCGCGGCGCTGCGCACGGCCTTCCGGGACGAGCTGCTGATGCTCGCGGCCGCCGACCTCGCCGCCGCCGCGGAGCCGGAGCTGCCCGTGCTGCCGGTCGACGACGTCGCCGCCCGGCTCGCCGACCTCGCCGCCGCCGCGCTGCGCGCCGCGCTCGCGGTGGCCGCCGCGGAGACCGGCGACGCGGTCGGCGACGGCCGCCTCGCGGTGATCGGGATGGGCAAGTGCGGCGGGCGGGAGCTGAACTACGTCAGCGACGTCGACGTCGTGTTGGTCGCCGAGCCTGCCGATCAGGCGACGACGAGGCTGGCGAGCCGGATGATGCGGGTGGCCGGGGAGGCATGTTTCGAGGTCGACGCGAACCTGCGCCCGGAGGGCCGCCAGGGCGCCCTCGTCCGCACCCTCGACGGGCACGTGGCCTACTACCGACGCTGGGCCAGGACGTGGGAGTTCCAGGCCCTGCTCAAGGCGCGGCCGATCGCCGGGGACCCCGAGCTCGGCGCGGCTTACGCCGAGGCGGTGGCGCCGCTGGTGTGGCGGGCGGCGGAGCGCGAGGACTTCGTCGCCGACGTGCAGGCCATGCGCCGCCGCGTCGAGGAGAACGTCCGCCCGGAGCACGCCGAGCGCGAGCTGAAGCTGGGCCGGGGCGGCCTGCGCGACGTCGAGTTCGCGGTGCAGCTGCTGCAGCTCGTGCACGGGCGCACCGACGAGGCGCTGCGCTCGCCGTCGACGCTGGAGGCGCTCGCGGCGCTGGCCGACCGCGGCTACGTCGCCCGCGACGACGGGGCGAACCTCGCCGCCTCCTACCGGTTCCTGCGCCTGCTGGAGCACCGACTGCAACTGCAGCGGCTGCGGCGCACGCACCTGATGCCCGCCGAGGAGGACCTGGATGCGCTGCGCTGGCTCGCCCGGGCCGCGCGGCTGCGCCCGGACGGGCGCCGGGACGTCGTCGGCGTGCTGGTGGCCGAGTGGAGCCGCAACGTCCGTCGGGTGCGCCGGCTGCACGAGAAGCTGTTCTACCGTCCGCTGCTCGCGGCGGTGTCGCGGCTGCCGGCCGAGGAGGTGCGGCTGTCGGAGAAGGCGGCCGTGGCGCGGCTGGCGGCGCTGGGCTGGGCGTCCGCGGAGGGCGCGCTGGGCCACCTGCGGGCGCTCACCGGCGGGGTGTCGCGGGCTGCGGCGATCCAGCAGACGCTGCTGCCGGTGCTGCTCGACGAGCTCGCCCGCAGCCCGGACCCGGACCGCGGGCTGCTCGCGTACCGCCGCGTCTCCGAAGCGCTGGCCACGACACCGTGGTACCTGCGGCTGCTGCGCGACGAGGGGCTGGTCGCGCAGCGGCTGATGCGCCTGCTCGGCACGTCGTCGCTGGTGCCCGACCTGCTGGTGCGCGCCCCGGAGGTGCTGCGCCTGCTCGCGGCGTCCGGCTCGGGCGGGCCCGACGAGCTCACCCGCGACCCCGCCGAGGTCGCGGCGTCGCTGCGCGCCACCGTGGCCCGCCAGCCCGGGCCGGAGGCGGCGGCCGCGACCGCGCGCTCGATGCGCCGCCACGAGGTGCTGCGGGTCGCCTGCGCCGACCTGCTCGGCCTGCTGCCGGTCGACGAGGTGTGCGCGGCGCTGAGCGCGGTGTGGGTGGCGGTGCTGCAGGCGACGCTGCACGCCGCCGAGCGGTCGGTCGCCGCGGGCGCCCCGGCGCCGGGGCGGATGGCGGTCATCGGGATGGGTCGCCTCGGCGGCGCCGAGCTGGGGTACGGCAGCGACGCCGACGTGCTCGTGGTCTGCGAGGCCGTCGACGGCGCGACGGACCAGGAGGCCGTCCGCTACGCGACCACCGTCACCGAGACCGTCCGCAGGGTGCTCGGCGCGGCCAGCCCCGACCCGCCGCTGGTGGTGGACGCCGACCTGCGCCCGGAGGGCCGCCAGGGCCCGCTGGTGCGCACCCTGGGCTCGTACCGGGAGTACTACGCCCGGTGGGCCGAGGTCTGGGAGTCCCAGGCGCTGCTGCGGGCCCGCCCGGTCGCCGGGGACACCGACCTCGGCCGCCGGTTCGTCGAGCTGGTCGACCCGATCCGCTATCCCGCCGGCGGGCTTCCCGCCGCGGCGGTGACCGAGATCCGCCGGATCAAGGCCAGGGTGGACGCCGAACGGCTGCCGCGCGGGGCCGACCGGGCGACGCACACGAAGCTGGGCCACGGCGGGCTCGCCGACGTCGAGTGGACGGTGCAGCTGCTGCAGCTCCAGCATGCGGGCGAGTTGCCCGCGCTGCGCACGACCTCGACGCTGGAAGGGCTGCGCGAGGCCGCGGACGCCGGGTTGCTCACCGCGGAGGACGCGGCCGAGCTCGCCGCGGGATGGACGGGCGCGACCCGGGCCCGCAACGCCGTGATGCTGGTGAAGGGCAAGTCCGGCGACCAGCTGCCGCGCTCGGGCCGCGAGCTCGCCGCCGTCGCCGCCGCACTCGGGTACCCGCCGGGCGGTGACCCCGGCGTGTTCCTCGACGACTACCGGCGCACCGCCCGGCGCGCCCGCGCCGTCGTCGAGCGGGTGTTCTACGGCTGGGAGCAGCGCGCGAGTCCGGGGGAGGGCGCCAGCGGGCGCGGCTAGCGTTCGGACCTGCCCTCGACCCAGACCCTGCTCACGTTCGCGCTGGCGGGCGTCGTGCTCGTCGCCGTGCCCGGCCCCGGCGTGCTGTCCATCGTCGGGCGCGCACCGGCCCACGGTCGGCGCGCCGCGCTGACCGGCGTCGCGGGCGACCCGGTCGGGGCGTCGATCGTCGTGGTGGCGGTCGCGCCGGGGCTGGCGCGAGCGGGGCGGCGGCCGACCGGCGCCTGTTCCGGCAGGGGGTGGTCGTCGGGGCATGGTGGAGGGGTGCACTCGTGCGCACGGAGGGGTGCACTCGCGG
>Ga0247713_1000864_pt1 | contig 16609 bp, 17 predicted proteins | sample 21E_NmetaG_FD_189936 | JGI IMG/M metagenome (GOLD analysis project Ga0247713, IMG submission 189936) | Soil microbial communities from hillslope of Landscape Evolution Observatory, University of Arizona, Oracle, AZ, United States - 2-1-E_N | ecosystem: Engineered > Artificial ecosystem >... | reverse complement strand
CGCGTCCTCGACGTCGACGCGGACGAGCAGCCGTCGTGCGGGGTCCATCGTCGTCTCCCACAGCTGCTCCGCGTTCATCTCGCCCAGCCCCTTGAACCGCGAGAGCTGGATTCCCTCCTTGGCGAGGTCGAGCGCCTGCTCGCGGAGGGCGCCGTACGTCTCGGCGGCGCGCAGGCGCTTCCCCGAGGCGAGCGTGAACGGCGGCGCGCCGGCGAGCTCGCGCAGCCGCGCGTACGTCCGGCGGAGGTGGTCGTACACCGGCGAGGCCAGCAGCGCCGCCGGGAGCGTCACCGTGCGCGCGGCGCTCGTCGACGTCTCGATCACCTTCACGTCCAGCGCGTCCTCGCGCGTCGCGACGACGGCGAGCTCGTAGCCGCCTCCGTCCGCTGCGGCGACCGCTGCGGCGACCGCCGGCACGCCGGTCGCGTCCGACTCGACGAGCCGGTGCGTGACGACGAAGTCCGCTGCGGCGGCGCCGTAGTCGACGCGCAGCCGCGCGAGCCAGCCCTCGAACTCGCTGAGCGCGCGCGTCAGGCGGCCCCACCGCGCCTCCGTCAGCTTCACCTGCTCCCCGTCGCGGTCCCGCACGTCGAGTTCGCCGATGCGCTCGCGCACGAGCAGCTCCTCGAGCTGCGCGTCCTTCTCGAAGTAGAACTCCTGGCTGCCGAGCTTGACCTTGTAGAGCGGCGGGACGGCGATGAAGATGTGGCCCCTGTCGAAGAGCTCCGGCATGTGCCGGTAGAGGAACGTCAGCACGAGCGTGCGGATGTGCGACCCGTCGACGTCGGCGTCGGTCATGACGATGATCCGGTGGTACCGGAGCTTCTCGACGTCGAACTCGTCGCCGATGCCGGTGCCGATCGCCGTGATCATCGCCTGGATCTCGGTGTTCGAGAGCACCTTGTTGATCCGGTTCTTCTCGCTGTTGATGATCTTCCCCCGCAGCGGCAGGATCGCCTGGTAGGTGCGGTTGCGGCCGCTCTTCGCCGACCCGCCGGCGGAATCGCCCTCGACGATGTAGAGCTCCGCCGCCTCGGGATCGCGAATCGTGCAGTCCGCGAGCTTCCCGGGCAGCGACGCGCCCTCGAGCGCGCTCTTGCGCCGCGTCAGCTCGCGCGCCTTCCGCGCCGCCTGGCGTGCGTTCCGCGCGGCGACCGCCTTCGAGATGATCTGCCTCGCGTCGGTCGGGTTCTCCTCGAGGAACTCCGCCAGCTTCTTGTTCAGCGCCTGCTTGACGAGGCTCTCGATCGGCGGGTTGCCGAGCTTCGTCTTCGTCTGCCCCTCGAACTGCGGGTTCCGGAGCTTCACCGAGATGACGGCGGCGAGGCCCTCGCGGACGTCCTCGCCCTCGAGGTTGTCCTCCTTCTCCTTCAGCAGACCCTTCTCGCGCGCGTAGCGGTTGAGCGTGCCGGTGAGCGCGGCGCGGAAGCCGGAGAGGTGGGTGCCGCCCTCGTGCGTGTTGATGTTGTTCGCGAACGAGAAGACCGACTCGACGTACGAGGTGTTCCACTGCATCGCCACCTCGACCGAGCCGTCGTCGTTCTCGTCCTCGAAGAAGACGATGTGCCGGTGGACGGGATCCTTCCCCTCGTTGACGTACGCGACGAAGTCGCGGATGCCGCCCTCGTAGTGGAACTCGTGCCGCTCCTCGCCCTCGCGCTCGTCGATGAGCACGATGCGCAGCCCGCGGGTGAGGAACGCGGTCTCGCGCAGGCGCTGGAGGAGGGTCTGCGCGGAGAACTCGACGCCGTCGACGAAGATCTCCGCGTCGGGGAGGAACGCGATCGTCGTCCCGCGCTCCTTCGTCGTCCCGACGACCTCCAGCTCACCGAGCGGGATGCCGCGCGCGAACTCCTGGCGGTGGATCTTCCCGTCGCGGTGCACCTCGGCGACGAGCCGCTCCGAGAGGGCGTTGACGACCGAGACGCCGACGCCGTGGAGCCCGCCGGAGACCTTGTAGCCGTCGCCGCCGAACTTCCCGCCGGCGTGGAGCTTCGTCAGGACGACCGTCATCGCGGACATCCCCTGCTCCGGGATCATGTCCACCGGGATCCCGCGGCCGCGGTCGCAGACGGTGACCGAGTTGTCGGGATGCAACCGCACCTCGACGTAGTCGTTGTGGCCGGCGAGCGCCTCGTCGACGGCGTTGTCGACGACCTCGTAGACGAGGTGGTGGAGCCCCCGCGCGCCCGTCGAGCCGATGTACATCCCGGGGCGGAGCCGGACCGGCTCGAGCCCCTCGAGTACGGTGATGTCCTTTGCGGTGTAGGCCGTCTCGGTCATGAAAAAAGCCCTGCAAAAATCGCGTTTGCGGGCACGCCGGAGTCTATCAGAATCAGCGGTCGGACAGGCGGCGCGCGAGCGATGCCGCGGCCGCGCGCGCGACCAGGTCCCGCAGGGCCTCGTCCTCGATTCCGGCGGCGAGCGCGGCGGCGAGCTCCCTGTCCTCGGGCCCCGGTTCGACCGCCTGCCGCGGCGCCTGCTCCGACGCCGCCGGCGCCCGGTCGGGGAGGCTTCCCGGCGCGAACCGCAGCGCCGCCGGAGCCGCGTCGCCGACCGCCTCGCGAAGCCGCCCGAGCAGCTCCGGCGCGAGCTGTGCCAGCTCGAACGCCCACGCCGAGGAGCTCGTGGCGACGTGGAGCGTCCCATCCCTGGCGAGCCGCGCGGGCCACGCGTTCCGCGCGATCGCCTCGCCGACGGCGGCCGGCCACGCCGCGACGACGTCCGCGATCCCGGCGGCCGGCCCGAAGCGGCGCAGCTCGCGCGAGACGTCGTCGCCGATCCGCTCCATCAGGCCGCCCTCGCCACCGCTCCGGGCGTCACCTCGAGCAGCACGTCGGGGTCGCGCGGCAGCGCGGCCGCGGTGGTCGCGGTCACGAGCGTCTGCCCGCGTGCGGCGATGCGTGCGGCGAGCGCGGTCCGCCGGGCGGGGTCGAGCTCGGAGAGGACGTCGTCGAGGAGCAGGAGCGGCGGCGCGCCGCCGAGATCGGCCAGCACGTCTGCCTCCGCGAGCAGGAGCGAGAGCACCGCGAGCCGCTGCTCGCCCTGCGAGCCGAACCGCCGCAGGTCGCGCGACCCCGCGGCGACCGCGACGTCGTCGAGGTGGGGGCCGAGGCCGGTCGCGCCGCGCTCGAGGTCGCGCTCCAGCCGCTCCTCGAGCGCCCGGACGTCCGGCTGCTCGCCGACGTAGTCGAGCCGCGCGTCCTCGAGCCCGAGCTCGGCGGCGCGATCCGCGAAGGGCTGCCGGAGCAGCGCGAGCGCGTCGCGTCTCGCCGCCACGAGCTCCCCACCCGCCGCGGCGACGCGCTCGGTCCACGGGTCGAGCGCCTCCCGCGACGAGTACCCGAGCGCGACTCGGCGCAGCGCGGCGTTCCGCTGTCCGAGGGCAGCGGCGTACTCGCCCGGGACGGATGCGCGCGCAGGCAGCAGCCGGCCGAGCGAGCGGTCGAGGTACGCGCGTCGCACCGCCGGGCCGCCCTTGACGATCGCGAGCCGGTCGGGCGTGAAGACGAGCGTCGCCACCTCGTGCCGCAGCTGCTCGGCGCCGGGGAGGACGGCGCCGTTCACGCGCGCCTGCTTCCCGCCGCCCGCGCGCAGGGTCACCTCGAGCTCCACGGGCGTCGCGTGCGCGCCACGAGTCCCCGAGAGCCGGATGCGCGCTGCGGCGTCGTCGAACCGGATCAGCTGCGCGTCGGCGCGCGTGCGCGGCGAGAAGCCCTGCGTCCCGACGTGCAGCGACTCGAGCAGGTTCGTCTTCCCTGCCCCGTTCGGCCCGACGACGAGCACGATCCCCGACCCGAGCTCGACCTCGAGCCGGGCGTACGAGCGGAAGGAGCGGAGCGAGACGGCGTCGACGATCAGCCGGCGAGCCGGATCGGCATGATCAGGTACCAGAAGTCGTCCGCCTCGCCCGTGACGAGGCCCGGACGCAGCGGGCTGATCAGCTTCAGGGTCACCTCGTCCGCCGGCACCGACTCGAGCCCCTCGCGCAGGAACTCGGCGTTGAAGCCGATCTCGAGCGGCTCGCCGCTCCAGGCGGCGGGGATCGTCTCGCGCGACTCGCCGACGTCCTGCGTCTGCGCCGAGATCGTCAGCTCGCCGTCGGCGAAGCGGAGCCGCAGCGGCGAGTTGCGCTGCGCCATCACCGCCGTGCGGCGGACGACCTCGAGCAGCTCCGCGCGCGACAGCGTCACCTCGTGCTCGAACGTCTCCGGGAGCAGCTGCCGGTAGTTCGGGAACTGCCCGTCGATCCGCCGCGTCGTCAGCGTCGTCTCGCCGGCGCGAAAGACGATCTGGTTCTCCTGCACCCCGATCTCGACCTCGCCGGACCCTGCGGCGAGCCGCGTCACCTCGGCGAGAGCGCGCGCCGGGATGATCGCCTCGAGGTCGGGCGCAGACCCGGCGAGCGACGTCTCCTTCACCGACAGGCGGTACGAGTCCGTCGCCGCCATCACGAGTTTCCCCGCCTCGAATCGGACGAGGATCCCGGTCAGCACCGGCCGCGACTCGTCGCGGGATGCCGAACGCGACACCTGGCCGATCGTCTTGAGCAGCGCGTCGCGCTCGACCGCGAACGTCTCGATCGCGTCGACGTCAGGCAGGCGCGGGAAGTCCTCGACGCTGTACGTGTGCAAGCGGTAGCTCGCGGCACCGCATTCGACCCGCACGACGCCCTCCTCGGCGCGGTGCTCGATCGTCACCTGCCCCGCCGGCAGCAGCTTCGCGAGGTCGACGAGCAGCCGCCCCGCGACGACGGCCGCTCCCTCGTCCTCCACGTCGGCGTCGAGCGACGCGCGCAGCGAGAGCTCCATGTCGGTGGCGGCGAGGTGCAGCTGCCCACCCTCGGCGCGCAGCATCACGCCGAGCAGCACCTGCACGGCGGTGCGCGTCGAGACGGCGCGCGCGACGACGGCGAGCTTCTCGGCCAGCTCGTCCCTCGAGCAGGTCAGCTTCATCCCGGATCCGACCGCGATGTCTGTATCGATCATTTCTCTCTAAAACCTCTCGTCGTAGTCATAGGGAGTGTGGACGACGGGGAAGACGGAGCAGGAACCCATGGTTGCGCCGATCCTCCTGGGGACGCGTCCCGTGGAGAGACGGCCGCCTTCAACATGCCCCGGTCGGCCGCATCCGCGTGTCCACAGAATCACCCCGCCTGCTTGACGCGCGCGGTCAGCTCTTGCACGAGGTTGTACACAGACCGGTCCTCGCGGATCAGGCGCGCGATCTTCGACGTCGCGTGGATCACGGTGGTGTGGTCGCGGCCGCCGAACTCCTTGCCGATCTTCGGCAGCGACGAGTCGGTCAGCTCGCGCGAGAGGTACATCGCCACCTGTCGCGGGTAGACGATGTTCTGGGAGCGCTTGTCGCCGCAGAGCTCCGAGAGCGAGAGGCCGAAGCGCTCCGAGACCATCTCCTGGATCCGCTGGATCGAGACCTGCGCGGCCTCGCCCTGCGGGAAGACGTCCTTCAGCACGTCCTGCGCGAGCTCCACCGTCATCGGCCGCCCCGTGAGCGAGGCGAACGCGACGACCCGCGTCAGCGCGCCCTCGAGCTCGCGGATGTTCGACGAGATGCGGCCGGCGATGAACGTGAGCAGCTGCGGGTCGGGGATGTGGATGTCGTCCGTCTTCACCTTCTTGCGCAGGATCGCGATGCGCGTCTCGAGGTCGGGAGGCTGGATGTCGGTGATCAGCCCCCACTCGAACCGCGAGCGCAGCCGCTCCTCGAGCGTCGAGATCTCCCGGGGCGGACGGTCGGACGAGATCACGATCTGGCTACCCGCCTCGTAGAGCGAGTTGAAGGTGTGGAAGAACTCCTCCTGGATCCGCTCCTTGTGCTCGAAGAACTGGATGTCGTCGACGAGCAGCAGGTCGTACGTGCGGTAGCGCTGCTTGAACCCCTCGATCCGCTTGTCGCGCAGCGAGTTGATGAAGTCGTTCATGAACGTCTCGCTCGTGACGTAGCGGACGGAGAGGTTGCTCGAGTGCTCCGCGACGTACTGCGCGATCGCCTGCATCAGGTGGGTCTTGCCGAGGCCGGTGCCGCCGTAGATGAACAGCGGGTTGTACGCCTGCGCCGGTGCCTCGGCGACCGCGAGCGCGGCCGCGTGCGCGAAGCGGTTCGAGGAGCCGATCACGAACAGGTCGAAGGTGTACTTCGCGTTGAGCGACGTCTCGCCGGCGGCGACGTGCGTTCGCTGCGCCGGCTCGGCGGCGGGCGCGGCGGCCTGCGCGGGGGGCGCGGCCTCGTCCCTGTCGCGCACGCTGACGTGGACGCGACGCTCCTCCCCGGTGACGTCCTGCACGATCGCGCGAACGAGGCCGATGAACTTCCCCTCGATCCACTCGCGCGTGAAGTCGTTCGGGACGGCGATCACGAACGCGTCGTCCGTCAACTCCACCCCTTCCGCCTCACCGAACCAGGTGCGGAAGGTGGTCTCGTTGAGGGCCCCCTGGAGCCGACTCGCCACCTCGTTCCACAGGCTTTCGACAGTCAGCTCGACTGGGTGGTCCACGTGCTCGGGTCAGCTCCTCGTGTCTCTGGCGGGAGCGGCGAGCATAGCAACGTCCCAGCCTGCGAACAACAGCTGCGGATGCGATTCACAGCCCACGAAAAAGCCTCTGATTTGCAGGGACTTCTCACGCGCCCAAACTCTCCACACCTGTGGAGAACGCGGGGGAAAACGGGGGCGTGGCTCACCGCCGCATCCGCGCCTTCCACGTCTTTTCCGCCGCGTGCCGGACGCCGCTCCGGCTGTGGAAAACCGGCATCGGCGGCGTGTCGTCTATACTCCCCGGCGCTGCGCCCGAGGCGGCGCCACGCGTCTCCGAACCACCTCTTTGCGATGAAGCGGACCTATCAGCCCAACGTGCGCCGGCGGAAGCGCAAGCACGGCTTCCGTGCGCGCATGGCGACGCGCGCCGGCCGCGCGATCCTCAAGCGCCGTCGTGCGAAGGGCCGCAAGCGCCTCTCCGCCTGACGGCGTGCAGCGGCGGAACCGCCTCTCCCGCTCGCGGGACTTCGACGCGGTCTACCGCCACGGCCGCTCCGTCTCGACGCGGTACCTCGTCCTGTACTGGTTCCCGCGCGAGGACGACGCGGAGGGGGAGCCGCGGCTCGGGCTCGCCGTCCCGAAGGCGACCGGCGGCGCGGTCGTCCGGAACCGGATCAAGCGGCAGCTCCGCGAGTCGTGGAGCGCCCGCCTCGAGCACGTCCCGCGCGGCCGCGACTACGTCCTGATCGCCCGGCCGGGGCTCCCGGACGCCGTCGAGGCTCGCGGCTTCGACTGGCTCGGAGAGCGCGTCGACGAGGTTCTCGCGAAGGCGGCGGCATGACACGCGCCGCGGTCGCGCTCGTCCGGCTCTACCAGACGCTCGTGAGCCCCCTCCTGCCGGAGGGGACGTGCCGGTTCCATCCGAGCTGCTCGCAGTACGCGATCGACGCGCTGCGCGCGCACGGGTTCCTGCGCGGCTCGGTGCTCGGGGCGTGGCGGCTGCTGCGCTGCAACCCGTGGAACCGCGGCGGCGTCGACCGCGCCGAGGACCAGACGCTGTTCCGCGCGGCGGGGGCGAGGCGCGCGTGATCATCGGCGGCGTCCTCTCCCCGATCGAGCAGGTGCTGACCGCGCTGCTCGAGTGGCTGCACACGGCGATCGGGCTCCCGTGGGCGTGGGCGATCGTCGCGACCACGATCATCGTCCGGATCCTGCTCGTCCCGCTGACGATCCGGCAGATCCACTCGATGCAGAACCTGCAGGCGCACGCGCCGGAGATGAAGGAGATCCAGAAGCGCTACAAGGGCGACCGGCAGAAGATGAACGAGGAGTTGATGAAGTTCTACAAGGAGAACAACATCAACCCCGCGGCGTCGTGCCTGCCGATCGTCGCGCAGATCCCCGTGTTCATCGCGCTCTTCTTCGTCCTGCGCGACTTCGACGACGAGGTCCTGCCGCGGTACGACGACGAGACGCCGCTCGGCTGGCTCGGGCTCGTGCCGAGCATCATCGAGCCGGCGAACTCGCACTGGTCCGGCTTCCTCCTGCTGGCGATCTACGCGATCAGCCAGACGACGTCGACGCTGTTGATGTCGACGACGATGGAGAAGATGCAGCGGACGCTGCTGCTGGTCCTGCCGCTCGCGTTCCTGTTCGTGATCCTGCGCTTCCCCTCGGGGCTCGTCCTCTACTGGGTGACGACGAACCTCTGGACGACGGGGCAGGGCCTGATCACGCGGCGGCTCGTGCCGAAGAAGGAGCCGCCGCCGAAGCGGACGTCGCGGACGCCTCCGCGGGAGGAGGCGCGGGCCGACGTCGCGGAGGTCCCGGCGGAGCGACCGCAGCCGCCGCGCCCGCCGCGGAAGGTGAAGCGGAAGAAGAAGGCGCGGCGATGAGCGAGGGCGCCGACCTCAGCGTCGAGGCGACGGGAGAGACCGTCGGCGAGGCGAAGTGGGCGGCGCTGCGCGAGCTCGAGCGACGCCACCCCGGGCTCGACAAGGGCGCCGTCCGGTTCCAGGTCGTCTCCGAGGGCGAGCGCGGGCTCCTCGGCGTCGGCTTCGCGCCGGCGCAGGTCGTGGCGACGGTTCCTGCGGACGCCGTCCCGGAACCCGTCGCGGGCGGCGAGAGCGGCCTCGCCGCGCGCGCGCGCGAGGTGGTGGAGCGCATCGCGGACGAGATCGGCGTCGACTGCCGGGTCGAGGTCGAGGAGCGCGAGGAGGAGGTCGTGGTGACGTGCACCGGCCCCGACCTCGGCGTCCTGATCGGCAAGCACGGGCAGACGATCGACGCGATCCAGTACCTCGTGAACGCGATCGCCTACCGCGCGTACGCCGATGAGCGCAAGGACGTCGTCGTGGACGCCGCCGGCTACCGCGCGCGCCGCCGCGCGACGCTCGAGTCGCTGGCGCTGCGGACGGCGGAGCGGGTGCGCTCGGCCGGAGAGGCGGAGGAGCTCGAGCCGATGACCGCGGTCGAGCGGAAGATCGTCCACCTCCGCCTGAAGGACGTGGAGGGCGTCGAGACGACGAGCGAGGGCACCGAGCCGAACCGCTACGTCGTGGTGCTGCCGGAACCCGGGTGACGGGCGTCCTCGAGCGCTGGCTCGCCGCCGTGCTCGAGACGCCGGGGCTGACGGCGATCGGCGACGCGGCGGAGGCGCGGCGGATGCTCCTGGACGACGCCCTTCGCGGACTGGAGCTCGTCCGCCGCTTCGACGGCCCGATCGTCGACGTCGGCTCGGGTGGCGGGACGCCCGGGATCCCGCTCGCCGCCGCGTTGCCCGAGCGGGAGGTGACGCTGGTCGAGGCGGAGCGGCGCAAGGCCGACTTCCTCGAGCGCTGGACCGCCGAGCTCCCGAACCTCCGCGTCGTGTGGGGTCGCGCGGAGGAGCAGGAGACGGACGAGTACGGCGTTGCGGTCGCGAAGGCGCTCGCGCCGCCGCCCGTGGCCGCCGAGTGGTGCCTGCCGCTCGTCCGTCCCGGCGGCGCGGCGATCCTGTGGGTCGGCCCGAGCGCCGAGCGGGAGCGCGTCGCACGCGTGGCGGAGCGGCTCGCCGCCGAGCCCGTCGCCGCCCCCGACGGGTTCCTCGTGCTGCGGAAGACCGGCGAGACGCCGGCGGGGTTTCCCCGGCGCCCGGGCGTCGCGAAGAAGCGGCCGCTCGCCTAGACGCGCTCGAACAGCGTGAGCTGGAGGCCCGCGGGCGCCTCGAGCCGCGCGTTCAGCGAGCCCCACGGCGTCGGGCGCGGCTCCGCCAGCACCTCCGCGCCGGCCGCCGCGAGCGCCCGCGTCGCAGCGTCGGCGTCGTCGACCGCGAAGCAGACGCGCACGTGCCCGGCGACGCGCCGTCCGACCTCGACCTCGTCGATCGCGGCCGCGTGCGGCGCGTCCGCCAGCTCGAGCGTCGCCCGACCCGCCTCGAGGATCGCGACCCGCCCGCCGGGCGAGGAGACGCCGGGCAGCTCCTCCAGGCCGAGCACGTCGCGGTAGAACCGCAGCGCCTCGTCGAAGTCGCCGGCCGTGACGACGAGGCGGAGCTCCGTGACGCCGATCCCCGCCACGGCGCGAGCATACGGGAGCGTCCGCCCTCGCCAGTAGCCTGGAGCCGTGCCCGGACGGATCTACGCGGTCGCGAACCAGAAGGGCGGCGTCGGCAAGACGACGACGGCGATCAACCTCGCCGCGTGCCTCGCGGAAGCCGGCGAGCGCGCGCTCGTGATCGACCTCGACCCGCAGGCGAACGCGACGTCGGGGCTGGGCGAGCGCGCGAACGGGACGTCGACGTACGACCTCCTCGACGGAGCGCCGCTCGCGGCGCTGGCGAAGCCGACGCGGTTCGCGAACCTCGACCTCGTGCCGGCGAAGCCGGACCTCGCCGGCGCGGTCGTCGAGCTCGCGCGCCGCGACGACGGCGAGGCCTACCTCGCCCGCTCGCTCGAGGACGCGCGCGAGCGGTACTCGTTCGTCTTCCTCGACTGTCCGCCGTCGCTCGGCCCGCTGACGGTGAACGCGCTCGCCGCCGCCGACCGCGTCCTCGTCCCGGTCCAGGCGGAGTACTACGCGCTCGAGGGCTTGTCGCAGCTCGTCCGCTCCGTCGAGCTCGTGCGCGCGCGGCTGAACCCGAAGCTCGCGGTCGGGGGCGTGCTCCTGACGATGGTCGACGGGCGCACGCGGCTCGCCGCCGAGGTCTCGGACGAGGTGCGGCGACACTTCGGCGACCTCGTCTTCCGCACCGCGGTGCCGCGGTCGGTCCGCCTCGCGGAGGCGCCGAGCCACGGGCTGCCCGCGATCGCGTACGACCGGCGCTCCGCCGGAGCCGACGCGTACTGGCAGGTGGCGATGGAGCTGGTCGAGCGTGGCTGAGGCACAGCGGCGCGGCCTCGGGCGCGGCCTCGAGGTGCTGATCGGCGGCGCGACCGGCGGCCCCGACCTGCTCCAGCTCAAGGTCGACGAGATCCACCCGAACCGGCGCCAGCCGCGGAAGCGGCTCGAGGCGGAGGCGATCAACGGCCTCGCCGACTCGATCCGCAGCCAGGGCATCCTCCAGCCGGTCGTCGTCCGCCCTCGCCCGGCGGGCGGCTACGAGCTGATCGCCGGCGAGCGCCGCTGGCGGGCGGCGCGCGAGGCGCGCATCGAGACCGTGCCGGCGCTCGTGCGCGAGGCGGACGACCGCGACACGCTCCTGCTCGCCCTCGTCGAGAACGTCGCGCGCGAGCAGCTGTCGCCGGTCGAGGAGGCGCGCGCGTACGCGGTCCTCCTCGACGAGTTCGGCCTGTCGCTCGGCGAGGTCGCCGAGCGCGTCGGCCGCTCGAAGCCGGCGGTGTCGAACCGCGTGCGGCTGCTCGACCTACCGGACGACGTGCTGGGGATGGTGGAGCGCGGCCACCTGACGGAGGGGCACGCGCGCGCGGTCCTCGCCGTCCCGAGCCACGACGGCCGCCGGCGGCTCGCGCAGCGGATCGTGAAGGAGAGCCTCTCGGTGCGCGCGGCGGAGCGGCTCGCGCGCTGGGCCGGCGCCGCGACGAAGAAGCCGCGCTCCGCCGGGTCCGCGCGCGTCGACCCCGACCTCGCCGAGCGGGCGCGCGCCGCCGCCCAACGCCTGACGGGCCGACCCGTCCGCGTCGTCGCCGGCCGCGTCGAGCTCCCGTTCGGCGACGAGCACGACCTCGCGGAGCTCGTCGAGGCGCTCGAGCGCGCCGCCGAGCGCTGACCCGTATCCACGCTGCCGCGGCGGGCGTTGAAGCAATGTCATGCTCGGCCTCTGGCTCCAGGACCTCGAGTCTCTCGAGGCCATCTCACAGGACGACGACACGCGGCGGATCTTCCTGAAGATGGCCGCGATGTCGCAGGCGGGCACGATGGGCGACTTCCTCCTCGAGCTCGAGGCCGACGACGAGGTCGACGAGGCGACGAAGGGCTCCCTCGCGGAGCTCGCCCGCGACAGCACGTTCCTGTTCGCGGTGGAGGACTACCTCCAGCGCATCCAGCGGCTCCACTGACGGCCGCGGACATGGGCGATCCTGGATTCGAACCAGGGACCTCCGCCTTATCAGAGCGGCGCTCTAACCAACTGAGCTAATCGCCCGCGGCGGCCGATTGTAGCGGAGCCGGTGCGGCGCCAGAGGCGCCCTGCGGCCGGGTTTGAGGAGGGCTGCCGGAGCTAGAATGAGCGGACCGTGCACGAGATGGTCATCTACGGCGTCAGCTTCGACCTCGTGGGGAAGCAGCCGATCGTGCTCCTCAAGACGGCCGACGGGAACAAGTTCCTGCCCATCTGGATCGGCCACCCCGAGGCGGCGGCGATCCTGATGAAGCTGCAGAACGCCTCGACGCCCCGGCCGATGACGCACGACCTCGTCACCGACATTCTCGGGCAGCTCTCGGCGCACGTCGTCCGGATCACCGTCACCGAGCTCCGCGAGAACACCTTCTACGCGCAGATCACCGTCGCGCAGAACGGCGACGAGATCGACGTGGACTCGCGCCCGTCCGACGCGATCGCGCTCGCGATCCGCGCCGAGGCGCCGATCTACGCGGCCGACGAGGTGATCGAGGAGTCCGCGATCGAGTTCGAGGGCGACGAGGTCGACGAGGAGAAGATCGTCTCCGACTTCAAGAGCTTCCTCGACCAGGTGACGCCGGAGGAGTTCGCCGCGCAGGAGGAGGACGAGGAGGCCTAGCCGCCGTCCTCGGCCCGCGTGACCTCGCGCTTCGTGAGGTCGAGCAGCGCCGAGTAGATCTCACGCAGGCCGTCGGCCGAGAGCGGCCCGCGGTTCGCGCGCGCGAGGTACTGGAGCATCCACTCCTCGCGGTCGGGGTCGACGAAGTCGATGCCGCGCGACTCCTTGTACCGCTTCAGTTGCGCGACGAGCTTCAGCCGCGCGTTGATCGCCTCGACGATCGCGCGGTCGTTGTCGGAGATCTGCTCCCGCAGCTGGCGGATCCGCGGATCGGCGGGGCCCGAGCTCATGCGTCCGATCCTAGGCGCTCAGGTCGCAGGCCGGGCGAGGACGACGAGCATCGCCACCGCGTTGAAGAAGCCGTGGAGCAGGATGCAGGGGACGACGCTCCCGGTGCGGTCGCGGATCCAGGCGAGTCCGGCGCCGAAGAGCGCGAGCAGCGGGAACGCCTCGACGAGCCCGTGCGCCGCCGCGAAGGCGACCCCCGAGCCGACGATCGCGAGCACCCTGCCGAAGGGGCGCAGGAGCGAGTAGCCGAGGCCGCGGAACATCAGCTCTTCGACGATCGGCGCGAGCGTGACGATCAGCAGGAAGTTCGCGGCGTACTGCCCGGCGCGCTCCGGCCGCCACTCGCTCGGCAGGAGGCCCTGCTCCTCGCCCGGGCTCAGGCCGAGCAGCTGCGAGAGGACCGCCGCCGTCGCATACGTCGCCACGAGCACGAGCAGCGAGAGCCCGAGCGCGACGCGCCACGAATCCGGGCGTCGCAACGCCAGGAGGGCGCGCGCGTCGCCGCCCCCGACCGACGCGATCAGGAGCGCGAGCCCGAGGATGATCGCGAAGACGACGGCGCCCTGCACCGCCGTCGCGTACTCGTACAGCGGCTCACCCTCGGTCGCGCCGCCCGCGAAGTACGCCGCGTACGCGAGCGCCGACCAGGCGCCGACGAACGCGAGCCATGCCACGAGGCGGCCCGGGTGCGGGTGCCGTCGCCGCTCCTCCACGGCGCGCATTCCAGCACGCGGCGGCGTCGCGCCGCGGCACTTCGCGCGGTGGTGCTAAGGGTTCGCCGCCGGCGCGTCGAAACAGACGGGCATGGCGTGGGAGGCCGTCGCCGTCGCCGTGGGCGTGATCGCCGTCACCGCCGTGCTCGCACGGCTCGTCGACCGGCGGATGGCGCACCGTGACCTCGCCCCGGAGGCCGTGACGCGGTACCGCGTGTTGCGGCGGAGCATCGTCGCGACGATCGTCGCGGTCGGCGTCCTGTCGGCGCTGATGACGGTGCCGCAGGTGCGCGCGGCCGCCGGCACGATCCTCGGCTCCGCGGCGGTGCTCGGGCTCATCGTCGGGCTCGCCGCGCAGACGACGCTGTCGAACTTCGTCGCGGGGCTCCTGATCGCCTTCACGCAGCCGCTCCGCTTCGGCGACCGCGTCGAGGTCTCCGGCTCGACCGGGACGGTCGAGGAGATCGGCCTCACCTACACGTTCATCCGCCTCGACGACGGCAGCCGGATCGTGATCCCCAACTCGAAGCTGGCCTCGGATACCATCCGCAACTCCACGATCGTCAGTCGAGAGAAAGTCGCCGAGATCACGTTGCAGGTACCGCTGGACAGGGAGCTCGGCCCGATCATCGACGCCCTCCAGACCGAGACGGCCGGCGAGCGCGACGCCGAGGTGTTCGTCAGCGCGCTCGACGGTTCCGCCACCGTGACGGTGAGGGCGAGAGCCGATGACGCGGGTCACGCGCAGCGCCTCGAGCGCGAGCTCCGCCTGCGCGCGCACGCGCGGCTGCGCGAGCAGGGACTCTTCGCGTGAGCCCGGCCGACCGGCGGCGGGACCTCGAGGATCTCGCGGCGCACCGGCGCCGCCGGCAGCGCCGGGCGAAGCGGCTCGCGGCGCGGCGCCGCCGGCTCGCGCTCGCGGCGCTCGCCCTCGTGGTCGCCACGACCGCGGTCGTCGGCGGCAGCGTCGGCAGCGCGGCGGCGCTCGGGACCGACTGCGACCTGGCGAGCCTCCGGCCCGTCCAGTTCGGCTCGAACTCCTTCGTCTACGCGGCGAACGGGAGCCTCCTCGGCTCGATCCCCGCGGAGCGGAACCGGCAGCCGGTGGAGCTCGAGCAGATGAGCCCGTGGCTGCCGAAAGCGACGGTCGCGATCGAGGACCGCCGCTTCTACGAGCACGGCGGCGTCGACGCGGAGGGGATCGTCCGCGCGATGTGGGCGAACCTGCGCGAGGGCCGTGTCGTCCAGGGCGGCTCGACGCTGACGCAGCAGCTCGTCCGCAACCTCTACATCGGGCAGGAGCGCACGCTCGACCGCAAGGTGAAGGAGGCGTGCCTCGCGATCAAGGTGAACCGCAAGTACCCGAAGAAGTGGATCCTGACGAGCTACCTGAACCAGGTCTACTACGGCAGCCACGCCTACGGCGTCGAGGCCGCCGCGCAGACGTACTTCTCGAAGCCGGCGAAGAAGCTGACGCTCACGGAGGCGGCGCTGCTCGCCGGGCTCCCGCAGGCGCCGTCGACGTTCGACCCGTTCAAGCGGCCGGCGGCCGCGATCGCGCGGCGCGACGACGTCCTGCGGGCGATGTGGGAGACCGGCGACATCACGCGCGACCAGTACGACGCGGCGGTCTCGCAGCGTCGCCTCGGGCTGAAGGCCGGGAAGCTCTACACGGAGATCAAGCAGCCGTACTTCTTCAGCTACGTCCGCGAGCAGCTGATCGAGGAGTACGGGGCGAACACCGTTCGCTCCGGCGGTCTCAAGGTGTACACGACGATCGACCCGCGCCTGCAGCGCGAGGCGCGCAAGGCGATCACGCAGACGCTCACGGCACGGAACGACCCCGCCGCCGCGCTGGTCGCGATCAATCCAGCGAATGGCGCGATCCGCGCGATGGAGGCCGTGACGCCGGGACGGTCCGGCAACCAGTTCAACCTCGCCACGCAGGGACAGCGGCAGGCCGGGTCGACGTTCAAGACGTTCGTGCTGGCGGCTGCGATCGCCGAGGGGATCGACCCGGACTCGACCTACTACAACTCGGCGCCGTTCCGCTACAGCCCGGAGGGGCTGCCGTGCGAGCACGAGCGGACGTGGTGCGTCGAGACGTACTCGAAGTCGTACCTCGGCTCCACCTCCATCTCGAACTCGACGCTCTACTCCGACAACACCGTCTACGCGCAGCTGACGCTCGACCTCGGACCCGAGAAGGTGGCGGAGATGGCGCGGCTCCTCGGCGTCCGCGACAGCGAGCTCCCGGTGGTGCCGTCGCTCGGCCTGGGCGCCGGCGAGGTCTCCCCGCTCGAGATGGCGTCCGCGTACGCGACGCTCGCCGCGGGCGGCGTGTACTCGAAGCCGATGGCGATCCGCAAGGTCGTGCTCGCGAACGGCAAGGAGGACAGCGACGCCGGCTGGGGCGCCGTCGAGCGCGAGCGGGTGATTCCCGACTGGGTCGCGGCGGAGGTGACGCGCGTCCTCGAGCAGAACCACCGCAGCGGCACCGGCGTCGCGGCGACGTCGTTCTACGGTCACGTCGCCGCGGGCAAGACGGGGACGACCGAGAACCACGCGGACGCGTGGTACTGCGCGTACACGCCGGCGATCTCGACGACGGTGTGGATGGGGTACCAGCGCGCGCAGATCCCGATGCGGAACCTCCACGGGTACGAGTCGATCACCGGCGGCACGCTGCCCGCGATCATCTGGGGCCGCTTCATGGGCGCGGCCTTCCCGCACGGGTCGCCGCGCGGCTGGCCGCCCGTCAACGGCTACCCGGAGTGGAAGCCGTTCACGCGCGGCCAGTACGCCGGCGGGACGTACTCCGACAGCAGCTACTCCGGTGGCAGCGACTCCTCCGGCTACGTGGCCCCGGCGCCGGCCGCTCCGGCCCCTGCCCCTGCGCCCGCGCCGGCGCCGGGGCCACGTAGCCGGAGGAGTCG
>Ga0247713_1000863_pt1 | contig 16612 bp, 11 predicted proteins | sample 21E_NmetaG_FD_189936 | JGI IMG/M metagenome (GOLD analysis project Ga0247713, IMG submission 189936) | Soil microbial communities from hillslope of Landscape Evolution Observatory, University of Arizona, Oracle, AZ, United States - 2-1-E_N | ecosystem: Engineered > Artificial ecosystem >... | reverse complement strand
GGTCGGGGGCGCTCAGGCCACCCGGTCGGGGGGCGGGTCGCCCCGGAAGAAGGCTTCCAGGTTTGCCACGGCACGCATCCCCATGGCCACCCTGGTCTCGCTGGTCGCGCTGCCCAGGTGCGGCAGCAGAACGACGTTCTCCATGGTGAGAAGCTCGGCGGTAACCGAGGGTTCCCCCTCATACACGTCCAGCCCGGCGCCGGCGATCGTGCCCGACCGCAGCGCCTCGACCAGGGCCGCTTCGTCAACCACGTCGCCGCGGGCGCTGTTGATCAGGAACGCATCGGGCTTCATCGCTTTCAGCGTTGCCGCGTTCATCAGGTGGCGGGTCTGGGGGGTGGCCGGGCAGTGCAACGAGACGAAGTCGCTCTCCGCCAGCAGGTCCTCCAGGCTGCGCTGCTCCGCCTGAAGAGACGCCACCTCCTCCGCCGGAACCGGCATCGCATCGTAATAAAGGATGCGCATGCCGAACCCGTGGTGGGCCCGCCGGGCGACCGCCCGGCCGATACGGCCCAACCCAACGACACCCAGTGTTTTGCCGGTCACCTTGGTCCCCAACATGTGGGTCGGCCGCCAGCCGGTCCAGGAGCCCGACCGCAAATGGCGCTCTCCCTCCCCCGCCCGGCGAGCCACCGAGAGCATTAGCGTCATCGCCAGGTCGGCCGTGCAGTCGGTGAGGACATCGGGCGTATTGGTGACTGCGACGTCCACCGCCTTCGCAGCCGCTACGTCGATGTTGTTGTAGCCGACTCCGAAGTTCGCCACGATCCGTGCCCTTAGAGGCTCGACGCCGAGCACCGAGGCGGTGATCTTGTCGGTCACCGTGGGCAAAAGGGCGTCGGCAAAACCGGCGGCCTCGGCCAGCTCGGCGGGGGACAGCGGCCGGTCCTCCGGGTTCAGCCGGGCGTCGAACAGACGGACCAGCTCTTGTTCAACCGGCTCCGGCAGGCGCCGGGTTACAACCACCCGAGGGCGATCGCTCAACTGCCTGCTTCCGCCGCGAGGACCGGCTCCAGCCGAAAGCTTCGGTAATGCTCGGCGGCGGCACCCACGCCGCTTCCCAGCCGGACGTCGATTCCTGCGTCGCTCATGGCCATCTCCACACCTGCCAGGGCACCCAGGACCATCACCTCGTTCAGGTCCCCCATGTGCCCGATCCGAAACAGCTTGCCGGCCATCTGGGTAAGGCCGGCTCCCAGGGCCAGGTTGTAGCGCTTGAACGCGATGTCGATCACCTCGGCGCCGTCGACACCGTCGGGAACCATCACCGCGGTCACGCTGTCCGAGTTCCACTCCGGGCGCCGGGCACAGGTCTGCAGTCCCCACGCCTGAACGGCCGCCCGGACACCGCCGGCCAGCCGCCGATGCCGGGCGAAAACGTTCTCGAGCCCCTCGTCCAGCAGCAGGTTGAGGGACTCCCGAAGCCCGAAAAGCAACGAGAGCGCCGGGGTATACGGGAAGTAGCCGCCCTGGTTGGCTTTGGTCATGTCCCTCAGGTCGAAAAAGCAGCGGTTGCAGCCGGCGGTCTCCACCAGCTCCATCGCCCGGGAACTCACGCAGATGATCCCCAGGCCGGCCGGCAGCATCAGGCCCTTCTGGGAACCGGTGATCGCCAGGTCGACGCCCCAGTCGTCCATCCTGAAGTCGAGGCTGCCGATCGAGCTGACGCCGTCGACGTACAGCAGGGCCGGGTGTCCGGCCGCATCAATCGCCCGGCGTACTGCCGCCACATCGCTGGTCACTCCGGTAGCGGTCTCGTTGTGGACCACCAGTACCCCCCGGATCGTCTGACCGGCGTCGTCGCGCAGAGCCTGCTCAAGCCGGTCGGCGGGCACTCCTTCGCCCCATTCCACCTCGATGACCTCCACGTTCATCCCGTGCCGTTGGGCGCAATTGATGAACAGGTGGCTGAACTGACCGTTGCGCACCGCCAGTAGCCGGTCGCCCGGGGTGAGCGTGTTGACCAGGGCCGCCTCCCATCCCCCCGAGCCGGTGGCGGGAAAGATGAACGGACGGCCGTTTTCGGTCTGGAAGATCTTCTTCAGGTCGCTGAGAAGCGAGTGCGTCAGTTCGGGAAACGCCGACGAGCGGTGGTCCTCCATCGGGCGATCCATCGCTCGGAGAACCCGTTCGGGTATGTTCGTCGGCCCGGGGACGAAAAGGAAGTGGCGGCCGGACAGCCCACTTAAAGAATCGGATTGGGACATGCGCGGATCATATATGCAACGCCCCGAAACGCCGGCCGCCGTGCTCACCGAGCTCTACCTGGCCGGAGTCGCCGCCGCGGCGCCGGGCCCTGCCTTGAGAGCGGCCCTAAGCGCCCAACCCCTCCCCTCGCCCACCAAAAAGGTTTGGATCGTCGCGGTGGGAAAGGCGGCGGGCGCCATGGCGGACGCAGCGGTTGGGCACCTTGCCGGCCTCGGAGCACTCCCCGCCGGGGGGGTGGTCGTCACACCCGAGCCGGCCGATATCCCCGAAGGACTCACGCCCTTAACCGGCGACCACCCGGTTCCGGGTCAGGGGTCGGCAGCGGCGGCGGATGCGCTGGACCGGCTGGCCGCCCGGACCCAAGCCGGCGACGAGGCGTGGGTCTTGTTGTCCGGGGGTGCGACCAGCCTGGCGGCAGCCCCGGTTCCCGGCCTCGAGGCCGGCGACCTTCAGTCGCTTTACCGGGCCCTGCTGAACTCGGGCCTGGACATCTCACGTATGAACACAGTCCGTAAGCGCTTCAGCCGGTGGGGGGCCGGCCGCCTGGCGCTGGCTCTGTACCCCGCCCGCGTGCGGGCCTTCGTGATCTCCGACGTCATCGGCGACGACATCGCAGCAATCGGGTCCGGACCCTGCGTGCCCGACCAAACCCGGGCACATGAGGTACGGGAGCTACTGGACGCGGCCGGCCTGTGGGACGAGCTGCCCGAGGCAGTGGACCGGCACCTGCGCCGGGTCGAGGAGGACCCCCGGTTGGAAACCCCGAAAACCGGACACCCCGCCTTCGAGACAACCGAGTGGGAGATCATCGCCGGCAACCGGCTGAGCGTACAGGCGGCAGCGCGGCGGGCTGCCGAGCTCGGCCTTCGCCCGCAAGCCCTGGGCGAACCGGTTGCCGGCGAGGCCGCCCGGGCCGGGATCGACCTGGCACACCGGCTGGTGAAGCAGCCGGCCGGAACCTGTCTGGTCGCCGGTGGTGAGACTGTGGTGAGCATGGCGGGCGGAACCAGCGGCCTCGGCGGCCGCTGCCAGGAGCTGGCCCTGGCCGCCGCCGCAGAGCTTGCGACCGCGCCGGATACCACCGCCAGCCTGCTGGCCGCCGGGACCGACGGCCGGGACGGCCCGACCGATGCCGCCGGAGCGATCGTCGACGGCCGGACCTGGCGGAGGATCTGGGACCAGGGGCGGGATCCCGGCACCGATTTGAAAAACCACGACGCTTACCGGGCGCTGGATGCGGCGGGTGCGCTCCTTAGAACCGGGTTGACGGGGACCAACGTCATGGATTTGATGATCGGGCTCGCTCCGTTTCCGGCGCCCCGCTGACCGGGAAAGCCGCCGCAGCCGTCTCGGTGCCGGTCCCCCGGCACGGCCGGCCGGAGCCCTGTCGGGTCAGGTTCCGGAGCGGCCCCCTGAGCCGGCAGCTGCGGGTTCGGAGGATCGAAAGTTATCGATCAGTTCGGCGGCCAGGTGATAGCGGCCGAAGGGCGGGATGATGTACAGGCCGGCCGCAAGACCCCGGAGCTCCGTTCCGGCCTCGAGGGCCAGCCAAAGCCCGTCCTGTTCGGCGTCCGAGCCGGCCGACGCCATCCGCTTCAAAACGTGATCGGGGACGGTTATGCCGGGCACCTCGTTGTGGAGGAACTCGGCGTGCCGCAACGACACCACGGGAAGCAGCCCGACGAGAATCGAAAGATCGAGCGGGCCGTACCGCGCCTCGTAGTGCCGGCGGAAGCTCTGCAGGGGCTCCGGCGAGAACAGCGGCTGCGAGTAGGCGAAGTCGGCGCCGGCGGTGATCTTGCGATGAAGAACCTTGGTCTCCCGGTCGAGGTCGTGTGCCCCGAGGTTCACCGAGCACCCGACGACGAACTCGGTGGCCTCCCCGATGGAGGCACCCGACCGGTCCAGGCCAACGTTCAGCTTCCCTTTGATCAGTCCGATCAGACCGGAGGGAGTCACGTCGGCGTGATCGGCCGCCTGCGGGTAGTCACCGATCGACGTCGGGTCCCCCATGCAGACGAAAACGTTTCGGATGCCGAGCGCGTGGGAGGCCAGCAGGTCCCCCTGGATGCGAAGAAGGTTCCGGCCCCGGGTGGGAAAGTGCAAGACGGTGGAAACCGCCGCCTCCTGCTCAATGAGATGGCAGGCCGCCCACGGGCTCATCCGCATCCGCGCCATCGGGCTGTCCGCGACGCTGACGCCGTCGGCGCCGGCCTTGGCAAGGGTGCCGGCGGCGGCCACCAGCCGGGCGGCAGACGCAGAGCGCGGAGGCGCCATCTCGACCACGTAAACTTGACCGTCCGCACGCAGAGCTCGGGCAAACGAGTTGGTGGCGACGGCTCGGGAAGGCTCTACCCGCAGGCCCCGGGCGCCGCCACTTTCCGGAACAACCTCGGGTGTCTCCCGGACCGCGGGGCGCTGCCCTACGGCGGCCAGGGCCCGGCCCATCGCCCGGATATGCTCCGGCCCGGTGCCGCAACAACCGCCGATGATCGACGCGCCGGCCTCGAAGAACCTGACGGCATAGGCCGCAAGGTACTCGGGCGAGGCCTGATAGATGATCCGGTCTCCCAGCCGGTGCGGCTGGCCGGCGTTGGGCATGGCAACCAGAGGCAACTCAGGCTGCTCGCGTCGGATGGCCTCAATAAGGCGAAGAACCTGAGCCGGACCCTCGGAGCAGTTCACTCCCAGCGCGTCCACCCCGAGCTTGCTGATCCGGTTGGCCACCGCTTCCGCGGTTTCGCCCAACAGCGTGTGGTCGTCCCGGGTGAAGGCGAAGGAGACGATCACGGGCAGGTTGCAAAGGGAGCGAGCTGCCAGGACCGCCTGCTCGGCTTCGTCCACGTCGGTCTGGGTCTCAATGAACAACAGGTCGGCTCCGGCCTCCGCCAGGGCTGAGATCTGCTCCCGGAACGCTTCCGCAGCCTGGTCCACCGACACCCGGCCGTAGGGGACCAGCCGTACCCCGAGCGGACCCACCGAGCCCACCACAATCTCTGCACCGGATTCCCGAGCCAGCTTCACCCCCGCCGCGTTGATCTGTCCGACCAAGGCGCCGGAGCCGTAATCCGAGAGCTTGTAACGGTTGGCCCCGAAGGTGTTGGTCTCCACGAAGCGGGCACCCGCATCGATGAAGCTGCGGTGCAGCTCCACCACGGCCTCAGGATGGGTCAGATTGAGCGAGTCGAAGGTCGAGGGGACACCGACTCCCCCGGCCACCAGACTCGAGCCCGTGCCGCCGTCGCCCAGAATGGGTCCCGCCTTGAGAAGCCGGGTGAAGCTTTCTCGATCCATATGAGTCCTTGTCCAAGGCCGCCGGAGGCGTAGATCCCCGCTCTTGCTAAGTATAGGGACCGGTCTTCGGCACATTTTCCAATCCGAGGAGCGATAAAGTTGGCTCCTGTGACTCCCGTGCCCCGCTCGCTGCCTTTGTTCTTCACGTCTGCGGCCCGGGGTGCCCTGGCAGCTGTGTGCCTGGTCGCTTCGGCGTGCGTCAGCCTGCCGGCCGACCGGCTGAGCCCCCAGCCGGCCCCAATTCGAGTGAACTGGGCCGATCCCGAACTCTCAACGCAGCTCGAGGACGGCTGGAGCCTAACCCGGTGCCCGAGCTCGGCCACCGCCTTGTGCGTCCTTCGCAACGGCACGCCCGCCGGCCACATCCTCATGGAGGATCTCCCCTCGATCGGAGAGGAGGCAACGACCAGCCAGGATCAGATACAGGCGACCTTGGCCGTGCGGACGCAGACCATCTATCAACTGCTGCGCCGGCACCGGGCAGAACAGTGCGGCGAAGACTACCTGGTAGAGACCGCGAGGCCCCGGCCGGTCCCGGTCGCCGGCGCCACCGGCCTGAGGTACGAGGCAACCGGCAGCCGGGAGGATCATGTGGTGGAGCGAACCGTCGGGTTTCGCATCTTCCGCGACGGCATCGAAACTCTCCTCGAGACCACTGCCATCGAGCCGGGGAGTTGCCTCACCCCCGAGGATCCCACCTTCACGGTTGGCGAATTGAGGGAATTCGAGGGGCTGCTGGAGCGGGTTGTTGCCGGGAGCGTCCTGCCCCCGGCCTCCGAATACGCCGACCTGCCGGCGCAGCCCGGCGGCAGCGGGGATCCCCGTGTGGGAAGGGCTCCCACCAATGGCATAGGCATCTCGCACGGCCTCAACCCACTAGGATCCAATCGATGACCACCCTGGCACCGGGAGACCCGGCCCCGCCATTCGAGTTGCTGGACCAGGGCTCGAACACGGTGAGCCTCTCCGATTTCGCGGGCCGAAAGCTGCTGGTGTACTTCTATCCGAAGGCCGGCACCGCCGGGTGCACCAAGCAATCGTGCGCAGTCCGGGACTCCCTGCCGGACCTGCATGAGGCGAATACGTCCGCGGTGGGGATCAGCCCGGACCCCCCGCAGGCGCAGGACAGGTTCAACCGCCGGTACGACCTTGGCTTTCCTCTGCTCAGCGACCCCGACCATTCGGTGGCGGAGGCCTACGGCGCCTGGGGCGAAAGGTCCATGTATGGCCGCAACTACATGGGCATCATCCGGTCCGCCTTCTTGATCGACGAGAAGGGAAAGATTGAAGGAGCCTGGTACAAGGTAAGCCCTGCCGGCACGGTTCCCAAAGCCCTTGACGCGCTGAAAGGCTGAGAGGCCGTCGATGCGGGAAATGAGCGAAAAACGCTGGAAGGCATTTCTGGTCGAGCGCCCAAGGACCGCCAAGCTCGCCACCACTCGCCGGGATGGAAGCCCTCACGTCTCGCCGGTGTGGATGGATTTGGACGACGAGGGGTCCATCGTCTTCACGACCCACGGTTCCAGCTTGAAAGCCCGGGCCATCCGGCGGGACCCCCGGGTCTGCCTGTGCGTGGACGACGAGAGGCCGCCCTTCGCCTACGTGATCGTCGAGGGTACCGCCGCAGTCAGCGAAGACCCGGTCGAACTGCTGCAAGCCGCCACCCGCATCGGCGGCCGCTACATGGGCCCGGCGCGGGCCGAGGAATACGGCCGTCGCAACGGTGTTCCGGGCGAACTGCTGGTCACCGTGCGGCCCACCAAGGTGATCGCTCGGGAGGGCATCTCCGACTAAATCGACCCTCGCTCAAAAAGAATCCTTTGACTTCGAAAGTTTTTCCTTAACGGAATCGCATTCCGGCCGATGACTAATGGGCCGAAAAAGGTTCCGAGCAAGTTGTGACCCGGAACCGGTACCCGAAAGAGATTTGCTTGGGGGACGTGGGCATGCTTTTGGAAGACAGGTACCGTCTTCTGCGGCAACTTAAGTCCGGCCGGGGGGTCGAGACCTATCTCGCGGAGGATCAACAGGACGCGGGCAGCCGGGTGGTCGTCAAAATCCTGCGCTCCGGCGTCGCCGCTCCGGCTACGTTGATGCGCCTGGAACACGAAGCTACGGTCCTGTCCCGGCTGCAGGACCCCTCCGTGCCGCCGATCCGGTTCGGCAAGCACGATGGCGGCCACTACCTGGTCCAGCCGTACCTGTCGGGACGGACCTTGACGGAGATTCTCCACGACGGTCCCGTTTCGGTGGGCGGTACTTTGGCGATCGCCCGGGACCTGCTCGAAACCCTCCAGCACGCCCACGATCTGGGGATCCTCCACCGGGACGTGAAACCCGGCAACGTGATGGTTCGGGGCACGGACCCGTTCGAAAAGGCCACCCTCATCGACTTCGGCCTATCCTTCAGCGCATCCCTCGATCCCGAGGTCCGCCAGGAGGCAGTGGGAACCGCACGGTACCTGGCCCCCGAGCAGGCGGGCCTGGTCGACGCCGCAGTCGACGAGCGCAGTGACCTGTACTCGGTGGGCATTCTCCTCTACGAATGCCTGGCAGGCCGCCCTCCGTTCGACGCAGAAAGCGTGGGCGAGGTACTGAGGCAACACCTCAGCCTACCGGTCCCCGGGCTTCGGGCCGCCGGCGTCGACGTTCCCCGGGCACTGGAGTCGGTGATCCTGCGGCTTTTGGCCAAGGAGCCGGGGAAGCGTTACCAGACCGCAGCGGGCGCGCTGGCCGACATCGAGGAGATAACCGATGCCCTCTCCCGAAACCTGGTGGATCCGCCCCTCGTCATCGGCCTGAGAGACCACCGGACGATTCTCGCCGAGCCGGCGTTCGTGGGCCGGTCGGAGGAACTCGCCACTTTGTCGCACCACCTGGAAATGGCATCCCGGGGGATGGGAGGCCTGGTGTTCGTCGCCGCCGAGTCGGGAGGTGGCAAGACCCGGCTCCTCGAGGAGTTCGCCGGCGAGGCGGCGCCCCACGGGGCCTGGATCCTAAAGGGACAGTGCGTTAGCGAGACCGCCCAGCGTCCCTATCAGTTGCTCGAAGGGGTTGCCCAGGGTATCGCCCGGGAAGCCTCCGAGAACCCGGGCCTTCTCAGCCATGTTCGAGCCCGATTGGGAGACCGGGCCGAGGCGGCCGCGACCGCGCTTCCCGAACTGGGTGGCGCACTGGGCCACACCTCGTCGGGCAGGCTCCCCGAACAGCACGGGGAGGTCCGCAGCCTCGCTGCGCTTTCTGCCCTGCTGGGATCGCTGGGCACGGCGAAACGGCCCGCGCTCCTGCTTCTGGATGACTGCCAATGGACCGACGGACTAACCGCCAAGCTGTTGCGCCTGTGGCACAGCCACTCCCGGGACGACCGCCACTACGTGCTGGCGGTGGTCGCCTTCCGCTCCGAGGAGGTGAGTCCCGCACACCCGCTACGTCTGGTCGAGCCGAGTGCCGAGATCTCTCTAAAGCCGCTCACCCTGCCTGAGGTTCGCAACATGACTCAGTCGATGGCCGGCTCGCTTCCCGACGAAGTCATAGACACAGTGGCCCAGCTTTCCGAAGGCAGCCCTTTCATGGCCGCTGCCGTGCTGATGGGGCTGGTCGAATGCGGGGCGGTCGAGGAGACCCCGTTCGGATGGAGCGTCAACCCCGACGCCCTCGCCGACGCACAGACCTCGCGGCAGGCTGCCCTGTTCCTGGTGCGCCGGCTGGAGCTATTAAGCCCGCAGACTCTGCGGCTGCTTTCGGTCGGAGCAATCCTGGGAAAGGACTTCGACCTGCCTCTGGCCACAGCTCTCGCCGAGCAACTTCCCGAGCTCACCCTCCCGGCTCTCGCCGAGGCCCGCCGGCGCCGCATTGTGTGGGTGGACGAATCCAATCGCCGGTGCCACTTCGTTCACGACAAGATCCGGGAAGCACTGCTCGGCACTTTGAGCCGGGAAGAGAAACCGGAGCTTCACCTGCGGGCGGCCGAGCGGATTCAGCAGCTGGATCCTTCTCGGATATTCGAGCTCGCCTACCACTACGACGCGGCGGGGGCCGGCAGCCGGGCTCTCCCGTTCGCCATGGCCGCCGCCGAACATGCCCGCCGCCAGCACACCCTGGAGATCGCCGAAACTCACTACCGCATGGCACAGCGGGCCGCCGCGGACGCCGACCGCGCCCTCCGTCTGCAGGTGGCGGAAGGATTAGGAGACGTCTTGACCCTGCGCGGCGCCTACGAAGAAGCGACAGTCCAGTTCGGTATCGGCCTCGAAAAGGCAGTCGATCGCCTGGACCGGGCAAGGCTGAAGGGCAAGCTCGGCGACGTGGCGTTCAAGTGCGGGGACATGGTGGGGGCCCGCGGGCACCTCGAAGGAGCCATCCGCCAAATGGGGGCCCGCATGCCCCGCACCATCGTCGGACTGATTCTCGCCCTCGTGTGGGAAGCCCTGGTTCAGGCGCTTCACACCGTCTTCCCCCAGTGGTTCGTCGGTCGCAGGCCGGCCGAGCAGGCCGGCGCCGAACTACAGGCGGTCCGCATATACAGCCGTCTGGCGTACCTCTACTGGTTCCACAGCGGAAGACTCAGGTGTGCCTGGGCCCATCTTCGGGAGATGAACCTCGCGGAACGGTACCCGCCCACCCTCGAGCTGGCTCAGGCCTATTCCGAGCATGCTCCGGTCATGACGATGATTCCGTGGTTCGGCAGAGGACTGGAGTACGTTCGGCGGTCACTGGACATTCGTACCGCCCTCGGAGATGTCTGGGGCCAGGGTCAGTCGCTGAGCTTCAGCGGCGTCGGGCTCTATGCAGCCTCTCGTTACCGCGAGGCGATCGACCGCTGCCGGGAGGCGAAACGGCTGATGGAACGAACCGGCGACCGCTGGGAGGTCAATACCGCGGGCTGGAACATCGCCCTTGCCCAATACCGACTGGGTGAGCTGCGCAACGCCGTCGAGACCGCCCGTAGGGTCTACGAGTCGGCGATCGAGATAGGAGATCAGGCGGCGGCCGGGGTCGCACTCAGCGCATGGGCTCGTGCATCGGGCGGCAAGGTGCCTGCCGAGTTGATCCAGGCCCAACTGGACCGCGCGGACCTGGAGGACGCCAGCACGAACGCCGAGGTCCTGCTGGCGGAGGCGGTTCGCCTGCTGGGCGCCGGCGAGACCGGCGCCGCCATCGGGATGCTCCGGAAGGCCAGAACGACCGTCCGCAAAGCCGGCCTCAGGCAGGAGTACGTCGCTCCGATCCTTCCCTGGCTGGCAACGGCCCTCCGGATCCAGGCAGAAGCCATCTCGGCGCACAGCTCGGTCCCCCGCCGTCAGATGCTGACCGCGGTAGCAACCGCCCATCGGGCCGCGCTCGTATCTTGGAGCTATCGAAACAACCGGCCCCATGCGCTTCGCGAGCAGGGGTTGCTCGCCGCCCTGGACGGGCGCCCCGGCACCGCCCGGCGCCGGCTGAAGTCCAGCCTGGAAGCTGCCCGGCAACAGGGGGCCCGTTATGAAGAGGCACTTACGCTCGAGGCGATCGGCAAGGTCGGCCTGGCCCTCGGATGGCCGGGCGCAACCGAGAGCATGCGGGCCGGGGAAAGCCTGATTAAGGAACTGCGGGAAGAGGCCTCTCTCCCGGCCGAAGACCCGGACACGCTTTCGCTTGCCGACCGGTTTACCACCCTCGTAGACATGGCGAGAACCATCGCCTCGGCTTCCGAGCGGGAAGGGGTCTATGCCGCGGTGAGGGAGGCTGCGATGAGCCTGCTGCGAGGAGACCAGTGCATGGTGGTCGACCTGCACGGCCGGGTCGCCGGTGCGCTGGTACACCTGGAGGATCTCGAGAACCTGAGCCGCACCATGGTGGAGCGGGCAATCGATACCGGCGAGCCGGTGGTCGTGAACATGGGCGACGAGATGGACGCCACCGAGAGCCTGGTGCTCTCCGGGGTTCGCTCGGTGATGTGTGCTCCGATCGTCTCCAAGGAAGGCTCGACCCAGGCCTGCGTTTACATCACGCACTCCCAGATGGGCGGTCTATTCGGGCGGCAGGAGGTCCAGCTTGCCTCCTTCATCACCACCTTGGCCGGTGCGGCGCTGGACCAGGTCGCCGGCAGCGAGGCCCGGCTGACTTCCCTGGCCCAAAACTCCAGCGACGTCATCAGCGTCATCGGACCTCAGGGACTTATCGAGTACCAGTCGGCATCGGTCCAGCGGCTCTTCGGGTTTCCGCCCTCCGAAATGACCGGTTCCCCCCTGGCGGCCTGGATCCATCCCGACGAGGCTGCCGATGTCATCGCAGAGATCCGCCGGATGTTAAAGGAAGGCAGAAGCCATTCCCTGCTCGAATGCCGCTTGAAGACGGCGGACGGCACCTGGCGGCACACCGAGACCACCGTGACGAACCTGGTCAACGACCCGATCGTTCGTGGCGTGGTTCTCAACACCCGGGACGTCACCGAGCGCAAGGCGATGGAGGAGGAACGCCGGCGGGACGAGGAGGCGCTCAGGCTGAGTCAGGCGCAGCTTTCGGCGGCCCAGCGGATCGGCCACTTCGGCAGCTTCCAGTGGGACATCGCCGCCGACCGTCTCAGCTGGAGCGACGAGCTCCACAATATCTTCGGGGTACCCCGGCAGGATTTCGACGGTTCGATTTCGACCTACCGATCCCTGCTGCATCCGGAGGACCGCGACCGGGTCGAAGCCATCCTGGATGCCGCCCTGGCCGCAGGCGGAGTTTTCGAGATGGAGCATCGAATCGTGAGGCCGGACGGCGGAGTGGCGATTTTGAGCTGCCGCGGTGAGGTCGTCGCGGGCTCCGGCGGGCAGCCTGAGCGCGTGATGGGGGTGGCCCAGGACGTCACCGACCAGAAACGAGTGGAGGACGCCTTGAGGGTGAGCGAAGACCGGGCCCGCGCCGCCATGGACCAGGCGGTCGAGGCTTCCCGGCTCAAGTCGCAGTTCCTGGCCACGATGAGCCACGAGATCCGGACGCCGATGAACGGTGTTCTGGGTATGGCGCACCTGCTGCTGGACACCAAGCTGACGCCGAACCAGCGCCGCTACCTGCAGGCGCTTCAGGAGTCGGGAACCAACCTTCTGGAGATCATCAACGACATCCTGGATTTCTCCAAGGTGGAGGCCGGGAAGCTCGAGCTGGAGAGCATCGACTTCGACCTTCGAAACATCGTGGAAAGCTCCTCGTCGCTCTTCCTGACCACCGCCCGGTCCAAGGGCCTGGATTTTGCGGTGACCATCAGCCCGGATGTCCCATCGTGGGTCAACGGCGATCCGGTCCGGCTTCGCCAGATCCTGACCAACCTGACCGGCAACGCCATGAAGTTCACCGACGCCGGCGGCGTCGGTGTTTCGGTCTCCGCAGCCGGCGACCGGGTCCGGTTCGAAGTCTTTGACACCGGCATCGGCATCGACCCTCAGGCGGCCAAGAACCTTCTGGATCCGTTTGTCCAGGCGGATGCCTCGACCACCCGCCGGTTCGGCGGCACCGGGCTCGGCCTGGCGATCTCACGCCAGCTGGTGGAGCTTATGGGCGGAACCCTGGATTTCGAGAGCCGGCCGTCACTCGGCAGCAGGTTCTGGTTCGAGGTCCCACTGCGCCCGGCAACCCGGGCCCGCCCGGCGGAGGCCCGTCTTCCCGAGAAGCTACCGGAAGCCGAGCCGCCGAGTGGAGCGAATGCCGGCCGGGTACTGCTGGTCGAGGACTCCTACGTGAACCAACTGGTCGCCAGCGGCATGATGGAAAAGCTCGGGTACGAAGTGCAGGTGTCCCCCGACGGCGCCCATGCCGTGGATGTGGCGGCGGCCGGCCGGTTCGACCTCATTCTCATGGACTGCAGAATGCCGGTGATGGACGGGTACGAGGCGACCAGACGCATTCGCAACTCCGACGGACCCAACCGGACAACCCCGATTGTGGCGTTGACGGCTTCTGCCATGGCGGGTGACCGGGAGCGGTGTCTGGCGGCCGGCATGGACGGCTACCTTTCCAAGCCACTGGATCCCCGGGAACTAGCCGCGACGTTGAACGGGTTCAATAAAAAGCCCACTTCCCTTCAGGCGACGACAGCCCCGGCGCCGGCGCCGAGGTCCGACTCGCTCGACGAATCGGTGCTGGATGGGTTGCGCGAGCTGGAGCGCGGAGGGGACGGCTCCTTCCTCAGAAGGGTTATCGAGGCGTTTGTCTCGGATACCCGCAGCCGGCTGGACGATCTGCGTGTCGGCATCGCGGCGAACGACCTTCCGACAACAGCGAGAGCCGCCCACGCTCTCAAGGGAAGTTGCCGGAACATCGGGGCAAGGCGCATGGCGTCACTGTGCGAACAACTCGAACAGGCCGCAAACGGCACCGATCCCGCTGCCGCCCACCAGGCGCTCAGCCGGCTTGAGGATGATTTCGCCGCGGTGAAGCTCATCCTGGCCGAGGAGCTCAATCTTGCCTCCTGATTGCCGCAGCTGAAGGCTCGGAGCCCCGTCGCTATGGACGCTCGCAGTGTCACTACACTCGCTCACAGTGGCTAATCGCCCGTTTGGAAGGCGTTCCTTAGGGGAATAAAGAAACCCGACGTCACCTGTGGGAACAACCAAACGCTAAGGAGGCTCCTTGTGAGTGGATTCGACGACAAAGTCGATGGCAAGACCGACAAGGCCGGAGGGAAGCTCAAAGAAATGGCCGGTTCCACCTTCAATGACCCCGAGTTGGAGGCCGAAGGCAAGATGGACCAGGGCAAAGGTGGGCTGAAGGACGCAGCCGGCGACGTGAAGAACGCTGCGGGCAACGCCAAAGAAGGCATCAAGGGCGCCTTCGACTGAGGCCCCTCATCACTTTAGATCCACAGTTATCTAGCAAGGAGAAAGCGAATGGGAATGGTTCTTTGGATTTTGGCGGTAATTCTCGCCATCTTCGGTGTCATTCAGATTCTCAACGGAGCTCTTCTGTGGGGAATCATCCTGTTGATCATCGCCGCAGCAGTTGGCCCCGGCGGTTGGAGCATCTTCAACAGGCGAACGATTTAAACACCGGACATTAGAAAGAGGCTGCCTTCGGGCAGCCTCTTTCATGTTCCGATCCGCTCCACACTTCCCAGGCCGCTCACCCGCCGGTCGACCTGCGGGGTTCCCAGGTAGCGAACGGTCGCCGTGCCGCTTACCCGAGCGTCAATAGAGCCGCCGACGTTGACGATCACCTCCCCCGTTCCCGAGGCATCCACCGATGCTCGTTCTCCCTGAAGGTCCCTGCCGTCAAACGTGCCGGTACCTGAAAGACTTATCTCCTGAACCGCCGCTCTGCCGGCAAAGACGGCGGCCACCGAGCCGGAGGTATCGATTCGCAGCTCGGGCGTGTCCAGACGGACCGCATTGACCCGGCCGGTGCCCGACGCCTCGAGCTGCCTCAAAGACTTGACCTTGAGCCGGAAGATAATGGGCCGGGTGGCAGTGATGCCGGTGTTCGGGCCGACACCGAGCGCCAGCCGGCCGTCGGATACTTGTGAGATCAGCAGCGGAAGCAGGTTGTCTTCGGCCTCAACGCTCAAAGACTCCTCGCCGGCCTGCTCGATAAACAGATCGGCTGCACCGTTGATCGTGACCCGGTCGAACCCGGCGACCTCACGCTGCTCCACCTCCACCCGGCCCGAGCCCATGACGTGGGTTGGGCGGCTTCCCGGAGACGGCGTCGCTGCCGGATCGGCGGTCGGAGACGGCTCCGGTGTCTCTTCGCCGCCCCCGACGGTGACCGAGATACAGCCGGACAACAGCAACCCGGCCACCAACACCGGCGAGAGCCTGCGCAACCCTTGAACCATTCCACAACTCTACGACTTGGCCGGGGTGGCTTAAACTTGGCCTCTTGCCCGCATTCGCGCATTGAGGACCCACTTGAGCTCAGTTGTTACCGTCTTGGCTGCAGGCACCGACATCGAGGGCTACCGGGTGGAGCGGGTCGAGCCGCTCCCCTACCTGAAGGGAACCTTCTACGAGTTGACCCATCGGGGGACCGGAGCCCGCCATATCCACATCGCGGTTCCCGACGACAACAACGCCTTCGTCGTCATGCTCCCCACCCCGCCCGCCGACTCCACCGGCGTGCCCCACATCCTCGAGCACCTGGCGCTGTCGGGCTCGGAGAGCTTTCCGGTCAAAGATGTGTTCTTCTCGATGAACCCGAGGTCCCTGCGGACCTACATGAACGCCTCAACCAGCGCCGATGCAACCTCGTACTACTACTCCTCACGCAACGCCAAGGACTTCTACAACCTGCTCACGGTTTACCTGGACGCGGTGTTCTTCCCCCGGTTGGACGAGCTGTCGTTCAAGCAGGAGGGCCACCGGCTGGAGTTCGAGCAAAGCGGCGACCCCCAGTCCGGGCTGCGATTCAAGGGTGTGGTGTTCAACGAGATGAAGGGAGCAATGGCCAACCCGGTGGCGATCCTGTTCCGGGCAGCCGGGCGGGCCCTGTTTCCCGACCTGACCTACGCCTACAACTCGGGCGGGGACCCCCGGGAGATCCCGAACCTGACCTGGGAGAACCTACGGGCGTTCCACGCCCGCCATTACCACCCGAGCAACGCCTACTTCTACACCTACGGGAACCTGCCGCTCGAGCAGACCCTTCGTCAGATCAACACCAAGGTCCTCAGCCGGTTCGAGGCCATTGACCCGGGCGTCGACATCCCGAACCAGGTGCCGTTCAACGCCCCCGCCGAGCTGGTGGAGCGCTACCCGCTGGGCGAGCAGGAGGAGGCGAAGGAGCGTTTCCAGGTGCTGGTCGCCTGGGCAACCGTACCGAGCAGCAACTCATTCGAGGTTCTCTCCTTCGAGGTGCTGGAAAGGGTCCTTCTGGCCAATGCAGCGTCGCCCCTGCGCAAGGCTCTGATCGACTCCGGGCTCGGCAGCGCCTTGAACGACCTGAGCGGATACCTTGCCTACGCCAAGCAGAGCGTTTTCGGCGCCGGGCTGAAAGACGTGAAGGAGGAGGACGCCGGCAAGGTCGAGCAGCTGATCCTGGACACCCTGACCAGGCTGGCCGACGAGGGATTGGACACCGAGCAGGTGGATGCTGCAATCCACCGGCTGGAGCTCGAGCGCAGGGAGGTCAGCAATTCCGGATCCCCCTACGGTCT
>Ga0247713_1000862_pt1 | contig 16613 bp, 18 predicted proteins | sample 21E_NmetaG_FD_189936 | JGI IMG/M metagenome (GOLD analysis project Ga0247713, IMG submission 189936) | Soil microbial communities from hillslope of Landscape Evolution Observatory, University of Arizona, Oracle, AZ, United States - 2-1-E_N | ecosystem: Engineered > Artificial ecosystem >... | reverse complement strand
GTGCGCGATGCGGGCGCCCGCATCGCGCACCTCACGGGCCAGCTCCTCGTGGTGCGTGCGCGCGAGCATGCCGACGGTGACGTCCTCGACATGGCGGCCGGTGACCTTGGCCAGCCGCTGCACGTTCTCGGCCACCGACTGGCGGATGTCGAGCTGGTCGCGCGCCTCCCGACCGGCGACGAGCTTGTCGATCCGCATGCACACCGACGGGTCGAACATCGCCCCGCTCGGGGCGACGGCCAGCACGGAGATCGCATGGGACAGGCCCTTCGCGGTGAACGTGATCCCGTCGACCGGGTCGACGGCCACGTCGTAGCGACCGCCACTGCCGTCGCCGACCCGGTCGCCGCGGCCCAGCCACACCTCGTCGTCGTCCGTGCCCCCGCCGATGACGACCGTGCCCTTCATCTCGACGGTTCCGATCATGGCCCGGACGGCGTTGACGGCGGCGGCGAGCGCGCCGGCGGCGTCGTTGCGTCCGACCCACCGCCCGGTCGCCATGGCCGCCGCTTCCGTCACGCGGACCAGCTCCAATGCCAGGTTCCGGTCGGGTGCGGGAGCGACTGCGTGCGGCGCGGCATGATCGGCCATCGGACATCGTCCTCTCGTCGGACGACGGGCCCTCGACCCCCGTCGACTCCGTCGAACCGAACCGGCCCGACCGCGACACCGCATCACCGCACGGGGGGAGTGCGGCGGGGACCGGCCGGGGAACTCCCGCGGGCCGCACCGGGATCCCGGCCCGTCGACTCGCCGGTCGCTCGGTCGCCGCGGGGCCGACGCACCGCCACCACCCCCCGCCCTCCACCTCGAGGGGGATGGCGCGGCCCGCGGTCGCGCCTACGTTCGGCTGATCGAGCCCGCCCTGTCCGTCCGGCTTTCCGGTAGCGGTGCCGGCCGGGCCCAGCGTGAGGAGAACGTGATGGTCGCCGATCGGACGACGCTCGCCCGGTTCCTGATCGAGGAGCGCTCGCGTCACCCCTCGGCGAGCGGGGAGCTGAACGCGCTGATCCTGGACGTCGCGCTCGCGTGCAAGGCCATCGCGTATCGGGTGTCCTACGGGGCGCTGGGCGGGGTACTGGGCGCCGAGGCCACGGCCAACGTGCAGGGCGAGACGCAGCAGAGACTCGACGTCATCGCCAACGACCTGTTCCTGCGGGTCAACGAGTGGGGCGGGCTCGTGGCCGGGATGGTGTCCGAGGAGCTCGACGCCCCGCACCCGATCCCGCCGCAGTACCCGCGCGGGAAGTACCTGCTGGTGTTCGATCCGCTCGACGGCTCGTCCAACATCGACGTGAACCTCGCGGTCGGCAGCATCTTCTCCGTCCTGCGGGCGCCGGAGCCGGGCGTCGACGCGGCGGTCGCCGACTTCCTGCAACCCGGGTCCCGGCAGGTCTGCGCAGGCTACGCGATCTACGGGCCGTCGACGGTGCTGGTGCTGACGGTCGGCACCGGTGTCCACGGGTTCACGCTGGACCCGGGGCTGGGGGAGTTCCTGCTCACCCACCGGGACATGCGGATTCCCGATGCCGCGTCGGAGTTCGCCATCAACGCGTCGAACCAGCGGTTCTGGGAGCCGCCGGTGCGCCGCTACGTCGACGAGTGCCTCGCGGGCCGGTCCGGGCCCAGGGGCAAGGACTACAACATGCGCTGGGTGGCCTCGGCCGTCGCCGAGCTGCACCGGATCCTCACCCGAGGTGGGGTGTTCCTGTACCCGCGCGACACCAAGGACCCGGCGAGGCCGGGTCGGCTGCGCCTGCTCTACGAGGCGTCGCCGGTGGCGTTCCTGGTCGAGCAGGCGGGTGGTCGGGCGAGTACCGGACGGCAGCGGATCCTCGACGTCGTTCCCCAGCACCTCCACCAGCGGATCCCGCTGGTGTTCGGGGCGAGCGACGAGGTCGAGCGCATCGAGGACCACTACGCCGGCCGGCTCGACCCGGTCCGGGAATCCCCCCTGTTCAGGACCCGCGGCCTGTTCCGCACGCACGGCTAGAACCGAGAGGAACGGGCACGGACATGTCGACAGAACATCCCATCATCGCCGTCACGGGCGCTTCCGGCGCCGGCACCACCTCGGTGATGCGCACCTTCCAGCAGGTCTTCCGCCGCGAGCAGATCGAGGCCGCGTACGTCGAGGGCGACAGCTTCCATCGCTTCGACCGCGCCGAGATGAAGTGCCGGATGGCCGCGGCCCTGGAGAACGGCGACCACACCTTCAGTCACTTCGGGCCGGATTCGAACCTGTTCGAGGAGCTGGAGGACCTGTTCCGGATCTTCGGCGAGACCGGCACCGGCAAGGTGCGCAGGTACCTGCACGACGAAGCCGAGGCGGCGCCGTACCGGCAGGAGCCGGGCACCTTCACCCCGTGGGAGGACCTGCCGCCCGGCGCGGATGTGCTGTTCTACGAGGGACTGCACGGTGCCGTCGCCACGGACAAGGTCGATGTCGCGCAGCACGTCGACCTGCTCATCGGAGTCGTCCCGGTGATCAACCTGGAGTGGATCCAGAAGGTGCAGCGGGACAAGGCCGAGCGCGGGTACTCCACCGAGGCGGTGATGGACACGATCCTGCGGCGGATGCCGGACTACGTGCACTACATCGCGCCGCAGTTCTCGCGCACCCACGTCAACTTCCAGCGCGTGCCCGTGGTGGACACGTCGAACCCCTTCATCGCCCGGACGATCCCGACCGCGGACGAGTCCATGCTGGTGATCCGGTTCGCCCGCCCGCAGGGAATCGACTTCCCGTACCTGCTCTCGATGCTGCACGACTCGTTCATGTCGCGGCCGAACACGATCGTCTGCCCGGGCGGGAAGATGGACCTGGCGATGCAGCTGATCTTCACACCGATGATCTGGCGGCTGACGGAACGCCGGTTGGCGGCCCGGACTCATAGTGTTTGAGCTAATTTTTACCCGATAACTCTGAATAGACATCCGAAGGATTGGGCGTCACGCTGTAGCCATGGCAGACAGGTGGAGCGCAGGAGTCATTCCGTACGCGGAGATGGGTTACTGGCAGCCGGACTACGTGCCGAAGGACACCGACGTGCTGTGCGCCTTCCGGATCACGCCACAGGACGGCGTGCACCCGGAGGAGGCCGGGGCGGCGGTGGCCGGGGAGTCGAGCACGGCGACCTGGACGGTGGTCTGGACCGACCGTCTCACCAACCACGAGCACTACCAGGCGAAGTGCTACAAGGTCGACGCGGTGCCGAACACACCGGGCCAGTGGATCGTGTGGATCGCCTACGAGATCGACCTGTTCGAGGAGGGATCGATCGCGAACCTCACGTCGTCGATCATCGGCAACGTGTTCGGCTTCAAGGCGCTCAAGGCACTGCGCCTGGAGGACATGCGGATCCCGGTCGCCTACCTCGCGACGTTCGACGGCCCGCCGCACGGAATCGTGATGGAGCGCGAGTACCTCGGCAAGTACGGCCGCCCGCTGCTCGGCGCGACCACCAAGCCCAAGCTCGGCCTGTCCGCCCGCAACTACGGCCGTGTCGTGTACGAGGCCCTGCGCGGCGGGCTGGACTTCACCAAGGACGACGAGAACATCAACTCCCAGCCGTTCATGCGCTGGCGCGACCGCTACCTGTTCTGCATGGAGGCGGTCAACCGCGCGCAGGCCGCCACCGGTGAGGTCAAGGGCCACTACCTCAACGTCACCGCCGGGACCATGGAGGACATGTACGAGCGCGCCGAGTTCGCCAAGGAGATCGGCAGCGTCATCATCATGATCGACCTGACGGTCGGGTACACGGCCATCCAGTCGATGTCGAAGTGGGCCCGCCGCAACGGCGTCATCCTGCACCTGCACCGGGCCGGGCACGGCACCTACACGCGGCAGAAGTCGCACGGCGTCAGCTTCCGGGTGATCGCGAAGTGGATGCGGATGGCGGGCGTCGACCACCTCCACGCCGGCACCGTGGTCGGCAAGCTGGAGGGCGACCCGAACACCACCGCCGGGTTCTACGCCACGCTGCGCAACGGCCAGGTGAAGGCCGACCCGGTGAAGGGTCTGTACTTCGACCAGGACTGGGGCTCGATGCCCGGCGTGATGCCGGTGGCGTCCGGGGGGATCCACGCCGGCCAGATGGGCCAGCTGCTCGACTACCTCGGCGAGGACGTGGTGCTGCAGTTCGGCGGCGGCACCATCGGGCACCCCATGGGCATCTCCGCGGGCGCCGAGGCGAACCGGGTCGCCACCGAGGCGATGATCAAGGCCCGCAACGAGGGCAAGGACTTCCTCAAGGAGAGCCAGGACATCCTGCGCGCGGCGGCCAAGCACAGCCGCGCGCTCGACGTCGCGCTGTCCACCTGGGGCGACATCTCCTTCGACTACGAGTCGACCGACGTCCCCGACGTCGTGGCGACTCCGACCTCCGTCTGAGAGGCGGCGACATGCGCATCACGCAGGGCACGTTCTCCTACCTGCCGGACCTGACCGACGACGAGATCCTCGCCCAGATCGGCTACTGCCTCGACAACGACTGGCCGCTGTCGGTCGAGTTCACCGACGACCCGCACCCCCGCAACACCTACTGGGAGATGTGGGGCCTGCCGATGTTCGACCTGAAGGACCCCGCCGGGGTGATGATGGAGGTCACCGCCTGCCGCGAGGCGTACCCGAATCACTACGTCAAGGTCAACGCCTACGACGCCCGGCTCGGCCGGCAGACCACCGCGCTGTCGTTCATCGTGCAGCGCCCCGAGGTGGAGCCCGGGTTCCGCCTGGAACGTCAGGAGGTGGGGGATCGGCAGATCAGGTACACCACCCATGCCTACGCCGCGGAGCAGCCGGTCGGCGAACGCTATGGCCGATCCTGACCGGGGCGGTGCGGTGAACGGGCGTCCGCCGCGGTCGGGCTTCGGAATGCCGACCGCGGCGGACCTCCGCCGGGAGGCCGAGGAGGCCGAGGAGGCCGCGCGGGTCCTGCCCGAGGACGCCGTGGTGGACCTGGCACAGCTGCGGGCCGCCACCGGGACCGACGACGTGCTCGCCGCGCTGGACCGGGAGCTGGTCGGGCTCACGAGCGTCAAGGAGCGGATCTCCGAACTCGCCGCCCTGCTGCTCATCGACCGCGCCCGCGAGAAGTTCGGGATCACCGCGCCGCAGCCCAACCTGCACATGTCCTTCACCGGCAGCCCGGGCACCGGCAAGACCACCGTCGCGCTGCGGATGGCCGAGCTGCTGCACCGGCTCGGGTACCTCCGCAAGGGCCACCTGGTCACCGCGACCCGTGACGACCTCGTGGGCCAGTACGTCGGGCACACCGCTCCGAAGACCAAGGAGGTCGTCAAGCGGGCGATGGGCGGCGTGCTGTTCATCGACGAGGCCTACTACCTCTACAAGGTCGACAACGAGCGCGACTACGGGGGTGAGGCCATCGAGATCCTGCTGCAGGTGATGGAGAACCACCGCGACGACCTCGTGGTGGTGCTGGCCGGTTACGCCGACCGGATGGACACGTTCTTCCAGGCCAACCCCGGCATGAGCTCGCGGATCGCCCACCACATCACCTTTCCGGACTACTCGGTGGGCGAGCTGGCGGAGATCGCCGATCTGATGACCGCGGACATCGGCTACCGGTTCTCCCCGCAGGCGCGCGAGACCTTCGCCGGCTACCTGGAGCAGCGGGTCTCCCAGCCGTGGTTCGCCAACGCCCGCAGCGTGCGCAACGCCCTCGAACGCGCCCGCCTGCGGCATGCCCGGCGGTTGCTCGAGGCCGGGGACGCGGTCGTCGGCCGGGACGCGCTCACGACGTTCGAGCACGACGACTTCGCCGGGAGCAGGGTCTTCGCCGGCGGGGCGGCCGCAGTGGCGCGGGGTCCGAAGGGCGGCGATCCGGCGAACAGGGCCGTCCGCCCTCCCGAGTCGGGGCCGTGACCGTGGCGATCGGTCCGGGCTCGGCCTCCCGCCCGGGAGGACGTCGCGGGGGAGTGCTGGTGGCCCGGCCGTGGTGCATCATCCGGCGGTGACCACCAACGCGAGGCTCCGCGTGTTCGTCCGGCTCGCCGAGTGCGGCTCGGTGCGGGCGACGGCGGAAGCGCTGTGTGTCACCGAGCCGTCGGTATCGGCCGCGATCAGCGCACTGGCCCGCGACGTCGGGGTGCCACTGCTCGCGAAGGACGGCCGGGGCGTCCGGCTGACCGTCGCGGGCGAGCGGTACGCCGGGTACGCCCGCCGGATCCTCGGCCTGCACGCCGAAGCCGTCGCCGCGGCGCGCAGCGAGGCCGATCCCGAGCACGGGCTCATCCGGCTGGCCGCCGTCACGACCGCGGGGGAGCACGTGCTGCCCGACCTGCTCGTCTCGTTCCGCGCCGTCCACCCGGGCGTCGACTTCCACCTCGAGGTGCGGTCCCGGGACGGCGTGTGGCCGATGCTGGCGAACCACGAGGTCGACCTGGTCGTGGCCGGCCGCCCGCCTGCGGAGCATCCCGGACGGGTCCGGGCCGAGCTGGCGAACACGCTGGTCGCCGTCTGCTCGCCCGCCACCGCAGCCGGCTTCGCGGCCGACCGCACGGCGTGGCTGCTGCGGGAGCCCGGTTCGGGGACCCGTGCCACCTGCCTCGCGATGCTCTCCGAGGTGAGCGCCGACGCACCGCGCCTGACGCTCGGGTCCCACGGGGCGGTCGTGGCGGCCGCGGTCGCCGGCCTGGGCGTCACGCTGGTGTCGGAGCAGGCGGTCACGCCGCAGCTGGAGTCGGGCCGGCTGGTCGTGCTGCCGGTGCCGGGCACCCCGCTGGCGCGGCCGTGGCATCTCGTGTCCGCCGGACGGGCGACGGCGTCGGCCGAACTCCTGGTCCGACACGTGCTCGACCGGCCGGAGTGGTCGGCGGTAGACCCGGCCGATTCCTAGGGAGCGTCGCCCGCGTCGGTCGGCACCGGCACGGTCACGCTGACCGCGGTCCCCTCGCCGGGTCGGGACCGGACGGTCAGGGTGCCGCCGACGAGATCGGCGCGTTCGGCCATGCTGTGCATCCCGTAGCCATCGGATTTCTCGGCGGCGTCGAAACCGCATCCGTCGTCCACGATGTCCAGCCGGGCGGTCGTGCCGGCCACGGCGAAGGTCAGCCGCGCATGGGCGGCTCCGGAGTGCTTGACGACGTTCTGCAGCGCCTCCTGGGCGATGCGGTAGAGGGCGAGCTCTCGTGCTTCGGGCAGGCGGATCTCAGCGACGTCGACCGAGACGGGCAGGTGGGGCAGGGAGCGTGCCAGGCTGGTGAGCCCACCTGCGAGGCCGAGGTCGTCCAGCACCGGGGGGCGGAGGCCGCCGATCGCGGCTCGTGCCTCGTCCATGCTCAGATCGGCGAGGCCACGGGCCAACCGCACCTGCTCGGAGGCGTCGACCGGCCGGTCGGGAAGGGCGCGTTGGGCGGCGTCGAGGTGGTAGGCGAGGCTCACCAGGCGCTGGGAGATCCCGTCGTGGATGTCGCCCGCCAGCCGGCGGCGCTCGGTCTCCTGTGCGGTGATCACCTGCTCGGTGAAGCGCTCCTGAGCATGTTCGCGGGCGACGAGTCGGCGGTGCAGGCGTGCCGAGTGCATCGCTCCGGCCACCAGGCTGCCGATGACGGTGAGCAGCCGGATGTCCGCCTCGGTGAACTCGCGGCGGACGACGGTGTGCACGTTGAGCACGCCGACCAGCCCGGCGGCGTCACCGGCCATCGGCACGCTCGCCATCGAGACGAAGTCCGAGCCGCGCAACGCGGGGATCCGGACGTACCGCGGGTCGCGCTCCTTGTGCTCGACGATCACCGCGGGGCGCCCGTGCTGCGCCACCCACCCGGTCACGCCCTCACCGAGGCTCAACCGCACCTGGCCGACGGCGGCGTCGAAGGGCGGCGTCGCTCCGGCGAGACTCAGGGAGCGCTCGGCGTCGTCGAGGACGTGCACGAAGCAGACGTCCGTGGCCGTGGCCTCGGTGATCAGCCTGGCGACGGCGGCGGCCAGTGGCTCCACGTCAGGACCGGCCGAGACCGCGTCGATGATCGCGTGCAGGAGCGCGATCTCGTTCTCGGCGGCTCCGGGAACGAACGCCTTCCCAGCAGGGTTCCCGCCGTCGCGGGTCATGCAAGGACCAGGACGGTGCACGTCCGAAGTGGGGGTCGTGGTCGCGCCATGGTCACCTCCGGACGTCGATGCCGATGACCGTACCTTCGGTCGGTGTTCGTACGACGTCGACGAGTGTCCCGCCCTGCGGCACAGTGATCGAATCGACCTGACGACTGCACCACCTTGTCCGGTAACATCGTCCGGTCAATTCCACATTCAGCGAGTTCGTCACGAGGTGCGCATGGCACGGGGCGTCAAGGCACGGCCGGTGGACCGCACGAACCCCCTTCCGCTGTGGGCCCAGATCGAGGCGGACCTGCGCCGGCGGATGCGATCGGGCGCGTTCGAGGACCGTTTCCCCGGCGAGCACGAGCTCGTCGCGGAGTACGAGGTCAGCAGGCACACGGTTCGGGACGCCCTGCGGCGGCTGCGCGACGAAGGCATCCTGGACTCGGGGCGTGGTCGCGGCACGTGGGTGCGCAAGCCGCGGATCGAGCAACCGCTGGGTGCGCTGTACTCGTTGTTCAGATCGGTCGAGGCCGTGGGCCTCGAACAGCGCAGCGTGGTCCGGGCGCTGGAGGTGGCGGTGGACGAGAAGGTCGCTGAGCGCCTGCGACGTCCTCCCTCCACCGAGTTCGTCCACCTGGAGCGTCTGCGACTGGCCGACTCCGAGCCCCTCGCTCTGGACAGGGCGTGGTTGCCACGGTCGATCGCGGGTCCGCTGCTCGACGCCGACTTCTCCCACTCGGGCCTCTACGACGAGCTCGCCCGCCTCACCGGGACCCGGCTGACCGGTGGCAGCGAGGTGATCACCGCTGCGGTCCCGACGGCGGCGACCCGCAGGCTGCTCAAGATCCCGACAGGTACGGCGGTGATGGAGGTGCAGCGGATCGGCTGCCTGCGCGACCAGCCCGTCGAATGGCGCGAGACGCTGATCCGTGGGGACCGTTTCAGCGTGGCCGCGCAGTGGTCGGCGCAGGAGGGGTACCGGATGGACGTCTCCGGGACCGAGGTAGTGCTCGGGTCGCCGTGCACCGGTGCGGCGAGGAACGGCCGACGCTGAATCGTTCGGCGCGTGACGTGTGTGGAGACGCCCGCCCGCCTGCGGTAGCTGCACGTTCTCGGTGTCCGAGGGGGACTTGCACCCGTGCCCCACAGTCCGACTGGTCCACGACCTGCTGGTCGGTCGCACTCGGCGAGCTCGCCGAGCGCGGGCTGGTGTCGCTGCACCGCGGCCGGATCCGGATCCGGGACCGGGTGGGGCTGGCGGCGCTCGCCGACGGCGCCGTGCGCGGCGACGCGACCGGTGGCCGATCGGATGGAAGCAATGAAGGAGGCGAAGGGTTTCCGCGCTCGTGACCGTGTTCTCGAGATCGACCCGCGGCGGGTTCGTCCTGCTCGCCGCGCTCACGTTCGGCCTGTCGGGGTGTTCCTCGGGTGCGGGCCCCGCTCCGAGTCCCGGCGCCGGGAGCGCGCAGGAGGCCACGGCGGCCGGCTCGCTCGCCTTCACCGGGACCACCCTCGACGGCTCGACCCTGGATGCGGGCACCCTGGCCGGGACTCCGGTGGTGTTGTGGTTCTGGGCTCCGTTTTGACCCACGTGTCGGGTCGAGGGACCCGGCGTGGCGGCGGTCGCTGCCGAGTACGAGGGACGCGTCACCTTCCTGGGGATGCCCGGACGGGGCCCGGTGGGGGAGATGCAGGAGTTCGTGGACGACACCGGCACCGGTGGCCTGACCCATGTCGTGGACGGCGACGGCGCGCTGTGGCAGCGCTTCGACGTCTTCTCCCAACCGGCGTTCGCGTTCATCGGTGCCGACGGGACGGCGCGGACCTTCACCGGGAGCCTCGATCCGGACTCGCTGCGCCAGGCCGTCGACGAATTGCTGGCCGGGTGAGGCGGTGAGCACCGCAGCGCTGGCGTTCGCCCTTGTCGCGGGTGCCGTGGCGGCCTTCAACCCGTGCGGGTTCGCGCTGTTGCCCGCGTATCTGGGCCTGCTGGTCGCCGACGAGGCAGCCGGTGGGCGGGCGGCGGCGATCCGTCGGGCGACCCGGTTCGCCGCCGGGATGAGCGTGGGGTTCGTGGCGGTGTTCGGGCTGGCCGGGGCCGTGCTGGCGCCGCTGGCGCTGTCGATCGAGCGCTACCTGCCGATCGTCACGGTCGTGATGGGTGTGGTGCTGGTCGGGTTGGGTGGCTGGTTGCTTGCCGGGCGGCAGCTGGGGATCCGGGGACTGGCCGGTCACGGGTCGGCGCCGACGGCGGCGAGCTGGTGGTCCCAGATCGGGTACGGCGTGTCCTTCGCGCTGGCCTCGCTGTCCTGCACGATCGCGCCGTTCCTGGCCGTCACGGCGGGGGCGCTGAGCAGCGGCGGTGCGCTGGGGGTGGCCTCGGCGTTCCTGGCCTACGCGCTGGGCATGGGGATCGTGGTGCTGGTGCTGGCCCTGGCGGTGGTCACCGCGCGGACCTCGGTGGTCGGGTCCATGCGCCGGGTGGGGGCGCTGATCAGCCGCGGGAGCGGAGTCCTGCTGGTCGTGGCGGGTGCCTACGTCGCGTGGTACGGCTGGTTCGAGATCCGGGTGCTCGCCGGGGCCACCACGTCGGACCCGGTGATCTCCGCAGCGGTGTCGGTGCAGTCTGCGGTGGCGCGCTGGGTGAGCGGGTTCGGCCCCGCCGGGCTGCTCGGCATCGCCGCCGCGATGGCCGCGATCGGGGCGGCGGCGGTGCTCGCGCGCCGGTCCCGTGCGGCGCGTCGGGAGGAGCCGGCCCGATGAGGACGGCGGCGGTCCGATGAGGGCGGCACTGGTGACGACGGCGCTGGACCGCATCGACGACCCGGCGCTGCCGGCGCCGCTGGTGGACCCGGCCCGGGTGATCTCCGGCGGGCCGCCGCCGGACGGCATCCCCCCGGTCGACGCACCCACCTTCGAGCGGGCCGCCGACGTGGATTGGCTCACCGACGACGAGCCGGTGCTGGCACCCACGATCGGCGCTCCCGGCCGCTCGACCAGTCCGACCTGGTGATGTACGACCGGCAGACCGAGTCGCTGTGCTTTCAGCTCGAGGGCCGCGCGATCGCCAGCGTGCTCGCGGGGGAGGAACTCGAGCGAGTCCCGGTGCAGACGATCACCTGGGCGCAGTTCCGCGACGCGAACCCGGACGGGTTCGTGCTCAGCCGCGACACCGGCGTCGACCGGGACTACGGCGCCAACCCCTACACCGGCTACGACGATCCGTCATCGCAGCCGTTCCTGTTCGACGGCGAGCCCGATCCCAGGCTGCCGCCCAAGGATCGTGTCACCGGGCTGGGCGGGGACACCGACCCGGTCGCGGTGCCGCTGCCGGCCCTCGTCGAGGCCGGCGTCGTCGAGCTGGAGGTGGCCGGGCGGCCGTTCGTCGTGTGGTCGGTCGACGGGCTGCGGTCGGCCTTGGACACCCGGGAGATCACGCAGGGCCGCACGATCGGCGCGACCGGCGCCTTCGACCCGGTGCTCGACGGGCGGCGCCTGAGCTTCGCCCGGTCCCCGGAAGGCCGTTTCACCGATGCCGAGACGGGTTCGAGCTGGAACGTGCTCGGTCAGGCCGTCGACGGCCCGCTGGTCGGAGCGCGGCTGGACCCGGTCGAGCACGTGGACACGTTCTGGTTCGCCTGGGCGGCCTTCCACCCCGGCACCCGCATCACCGACATCCCGTGACCTTGGAGCCCCCCGTGACCCGACCCGCCGTCGACGGCCTGCGCGCGCTGTTCGTCAACTGCACCCTCACCCCGTCCCCGGGCCGCTCGCACACCGCGGGCCTGATGGCGATGAGCACCGCGATCATGGCCGCGAACGGGGTGCACGTCGACGAGGTCCGCGCAGTCGACCACCACCTGGCCCCCGGGGTGCAGCCGGACATGACCGAGCACGGCGCCGACCGCGACGACTGGCCGGCGCTGCGGGAGCGGGTCCGCGCCGCGGACATCCTGGTGCTCGGCACGCCGATCTGGCTGGGGGAGAAGTCCAGCGTGTGCACCCGGGTGGTGGAGCGGCTCTACGGCAACTCCGGGGAGCTCAACGACGCCGGGCAGTCGTCGTACTACGGCAAGGCCGGCGGGGTGATCGTCACCGGCAACGAGGACGGCATCAAGCACGTCGCGATGAACGTCCTGTACTCGCTACAGCACCTGGGCTACGTGATCCCACCGCAGGCCGACGCCGGCTGGATCGGCGAGGCCGGGCCGGGCCCGAGCTACCTCGACGAGGGCTCCGGCGGCCCGCAGAACGACTTCACCCGGCGCAACACCACGATCATGACCTGGAACCTGATGCACCTGGCCGCGATGCTGCGCGCCGCCGGCGGGATCCCGTCCCACGGCAACGACCGGAACGCCTGGGCCGCGGGCGCCCGGTTCGACCACCCCAACCCCGAGTACCGGTGAGCCCGACCGGGCGGCCCTGAGCGCCCCGATGGTCGGCGCTGAGCTGGACGTCGCGCTGCTGGGACTGCTGGTCGTGGGGCGGGAGCGGTCTCGATCGGCCGGGCCTGTCGGGATCGAGCCCAGGCCGACGGTCACCGAGCGGACCACGGCCGACCTGCCGCCTTACCGCGCCGAGAACGGCGATGACACCGCGGCGTCGCGCCCGTCGAGGGCCTGTGTGCAGCGCACCATGTCGATGGTGACGTCGAGGATGAACCGCTGGAACAGGAACAGCAGCCCGGTGATCGCCGCGACCTCGGTCTCGGTGCACACCGCGAGCGCCTGCTCGGGGGAGAGCCCCGCCGCGGCCGGGAACCGCCGGACGTGGTCGCGGGCGCGTTGCAGGAGGGCGAGGGCGGTGGTCTCGTAGGGGGCGCTGCGCACCACCGGGCCCAGGACGTCGTCCAGGGCGACCTCCAGGAAGTCCGGCCAGGCGGCGAGCACCCGGAAGTCGCTGGAGGGGCCGTGGTGCAGGTGAAGATCGGTGACCCGGGTGAGCAGCCGCCGCACTCGCTCGTCCGCGTCGCGGGGGTCCACCAGGTGCAGCGCCGCCATCGACTCCGGCGGGCCCGCCGGCAAGGTTGCAGGTTCGGGTCCGTCGGGCGCGGTGCCCCCGCTGGACCGTCCCTGGACGCCCTCGCACCACGCGGTGATCAGCAACAGGTACTTGACGTTGCCGTAGTTCAGCGCGTCCAGGGCGCGACGGACCTCGCCGATCCCGGGCTCGCCGAACCCGAGCCCGGCCAGCCGCGGGCGCGGGTCGGGCGGGTCGGCGACCGGCAGCACCGCGAGGGCGCGCAGCTCGTCGGCGGCCCGCTCGACCCGGTCGGTGCCGAAAACGGGTGCGGCCGCCTGCCAGGCGGCCGGGACGAACCCGCCGAACACGGCGAGGCTGCGCGCGGCGAACATCACCCACGGCACCCGCAGGACCGACTGCATGTCGTCGTAGCACCGCCGCAGGGCGCCGCTCGACTCGGCGTACTCGACCTGCGGGAACGTCGGTCCGGCGCTCATCGGGGTCCGCTGGAGGCCATGGTCCGATCATGCCAGCAGGGGGTCGTCGGAGGGGGAGCGGTGCTGCCCGCTTCCGGTCGCACTACGGTCTGCTCAGCATGGACCGTCGACGCTGGTACTCGTCATCGTCGATCTCGCCGGCGGCGTAGCGCCGCTGCAGGATGTCCGCGGCGTCGGCGCCGTCCCGGAGCATCGTCTGGTCGTCACGGTCGTGGCGCAGTCGGCGGACGAGCCAGATGCTGGCGAGCACCGCGGCGACCAGTACGGCCAGCACGGTGGCGATCAGGACGACGGCCCAGATCCCCATGGCCGCCATCATCCCGCCGCCCATCATGGCGACTCTTGACATTCCGTTCTCCGTTCCTCGGTCCTTGCCCTATGCGGGCGTCGGTGGTGTGCGGCAGGACCCGGCGGGTCATACCCGATCCGGCTCCACGCCCGCGAGATACGCGCTCGCGACGCGGAGCCCGGCCGTCATCGGATTCGGTCCTTCCGTGGCCCGGTCAGCCCTTGAGTTCCTGGACCGAAGCCTGGGTGGTGACCACGGCGCCGGCCAGGAAACCGAAGTTCGTGGCCTCGTGCGGGCTGGTGATGAGCGTCGCGCCGTCATCGAGGTAGGGCTTGTACCGCTCGAGCCAGTCCGTTCTGCGGGCCGGTCAGGACAAGGGCGGTGGCGGTCGGGCTCACGTCGAGCTCCTCGTGGTCGGGGTCGCGGCGCGCGGCCTGCTCACCTGCAGGTGCCCGACCTGGCATGCGACAACCGCCGTGTGTCAGCGGACTGACACGACTCGGCGGCCTGGCCGGTCAGATGTGCCCACCGGGCAGGGTCTCGGTGTCGGTCGGTGCCTGCTCCATGATTCGGCAGACCACGGCGTCGCGGCCCTCGCGTAGGGCGGTGTCGGCGGCGCTGCGGGCGGTCCGCTGCGCGCGACCCCAGCCGCGGGGGTCGGCGAGCTTGCGGTCGATTCCGGGGAGGTGCTCTCGAGCAGGCCGGTGACGCGTGCGCAGGTCTGTTCCCCGGCCCGCTGCAGCTGCAGCACGTCCTTGATCTCGTACAGGGTCAGGTCGAGGGCCTTGGCCTGCCGGAAGTGCAGCACGTCGAGGTCGTGGCGGTGAACAGCCGGTACCCCGATTCGGTGCGCTCCGCACCGGGGAGCAGCCCCCTGTTCCGTAGAGCCGCACGGCCTTCGGACTCAGCCCGGCCAGCGCGGGGACTCGGCCGACGGTCATCGGCTGCATGTTCGCCTCCCTGTCGGGGTGCGGCTGGTGCCCGTGGTGCCCTTCACCGCGGTCGTCCGCGAGGGACTGCAACCATCCGCCGGGTCCGGTGCGGTTGGGGCCGGGACGCTGCTGCATCCGGCCCACGACCTTGCGCTCGGCGATGATCATGATCGATCAGTGTGAGCACCACGCCGATGGCGAACAGCGCCACCACCTTGAGCAGGATCAGCCAGAGCGGCCGTTGACGAGCAGCTGTTGTGTGCGGGTCACCGCGATGGTCCTCCGTCGCTCATTGCTATGCGGCCGATGGGCGAAGCATCGAGAAGGCTCCGGGCCGCGCCTCAGGGTCTGCCTGTGATCAGCCGGCGTCGTCGGTGTCGGCCAGGGACCGGCTGAATGCGTGCAGCCGGCGCAGGGCAAGGTCGTCGACGTCGCGGGAGCCGGCCCGCAGCGCTTCCTTGATGGCCTGGTAGGTCCGGGCCTGCAGGCCGCAGCGGCGGCACGTCTCGAGGTGCTCGGCGATCCGGGCGGCGGTGAGGTCGTCGGCCTCGCCGTCGAGGTAGCGCTGCAGCGCCCGGGAGGTGCGCAGGCAACGGGCCATCTCGGGCAACGACATCAGGGTCACGGTCGGCTCCGGTGGGGGACGAGCCCGGCGGCCACCAGGCGGGTGCGGATGCGGGCTCGAGCACGGTGGAGCCGGCTCATCACGGTGCCCCGCGGGACCCCGAGGGCGAGTGCGGCCTCGGCGTAGGTGAGGCCGTCGACGTCGACGAGCTGGACGACCGTGCGGTGCATGGCGGGCAGCGCGGCGAGCGCGTCGGCGACGACGGCCTCGAACTGGGCGTCGACCACGATGTCCTCCGCGCTGCGGGCGTCCCCACCGCGGTCGAGGAACCCGGCGGACTGCTCGTCGTCGTGCAGCAGCGCCGGGATGCGGGTGCGGGCCCGGTTGCGGTGGGTGTTACGCAGGATGGTCAGCAGCCAGGCGCGCGGGTGGGCGCCGTCGAAGCGGTCGATGGCGCGGTAGGCGCGCACGAGGGTGTCCTGGACGAGGTCCTCGGCGTCGGCGGGCTGGCCCGCCATGGTCAGGGCCACCCGGTAGAGCACCGGGACCTCCGGCTCGACGTAGCGGGCGAACGCGGCCGCGGACGTGCGACGGCCCGGGTCGGGCGTCGTGGCCGCGTCGTCGATCACGAGGTCGGAACCCCGGACGGCCCGCCGCGATTCCCCTTCCGGGAATCCGATGCCGGATCAGCGGGTTCCCGGCGCATGAGTGCAGCGTGCTGCTCGGCGGAGCGGCCGGGGCCGAAACGTGGGTCCGGGTCGCGGTCAACTTCCTGGTGCCGTTCTGCGTGGCGAGCATCGGGTTCCCGCCGCGTGCCGGGTCCGGCTCGACGACGACCCCCGGATGACGATGCCCGGATGACGACGGCGGAATGCTGGGTGGAACCGGTCGTCCGCCCGGCCGGGGTTTCCCTGGCCGGTTGCACTCGATCAACCGGCGACGAGCCGGACCGGAGGAACAGATGGACACGAAGTCGGTACCCAGGGTCGAAGTGCTGTGGAGGCCCGGGTGCCCGTTCTGCTCGAGGTTGCGTCGGGGCCTGGACAGGGCGGGCGTCGCGACCGTCGAGCACGACATCTGGGCGGACCCGTCCGCCGCGGCCCGGGTCCAGAAGGCCACCGGCGGGGACGAGACGGTGCCGACGGTCGTGATCGGCCGGCAGGCACTGGTGAACCCGTCGGTCGCGCAGGTGCTCGCCGCACTGCGGGCGGAGTTCCCCGACGACCCCGAGCCGACCGCGGTGGCCGCCGCCCCGTCGGGCTGGACCGGGGCCGGGTGGGCCGGGGTGGTACTGGTG
>Ga0247713_1000861_pt1 | contig 16618 bp, 16 predicted proteins | sample 21E_NmetaG_FD_189936 | JGI IMG/M metagenome (GOLD analysis project Ga0247713, IMG submission 189936) | Soil microbial communities from hillslope of Landscape Evolution Observatory, University of Arizona, Oracle, AZ, United States - 2-1-E_N | ecosystem: Engineered > Artificial ecosystem >... | reverse complement strand
CGCTCCGAGCCGTCGTTCGTGCGCTTGAGCGTCTCGGACGGCCGGGAGCAGTCCGAGGTGGACCTGGCCATGGACTATCGCGCCTTGGAGCCGGTCGACACCAGGTACGGGCCCGCGCTGGACCTGCCGCGAGCTGGGCGCGAACAAGGTGCTGGCGATCTTCGCGCGTGCCGACCCCCGTGACTTCGCGACCGTTACCACCTGGCAGACGGTGATCGCCCAACTTCACGAACGCCAACTCGGTCATGGTCACAGCCGCACTGACCCCGGTCGGGGCCATGGCATCGACCGATGATCGCCTTCAGCCACAACCGGTGCACATCAGCCCGCGTACCGATAGCGGCGGCTCCGCGAAGGTTGACAGGTAACCGCCGACCCTGACCGCGGTCGGGATACCCGACGGTTCCATTCCAGTGCCCTGAGGCATCACGGTATGCGAGCGGCGTTGCGTTAGTTAGGCGCCGTGCGGCGGTCGAGGTAGCCGGATTATCCCGGCACGCATTCATGCGCTTTGCTTGGCGGCCTAGCTCAGCACGTGGAATAGCCAGTTGCAGTAGGAGAGTACAGTACAGCTCCGCCTGGGTTGGCGCGGCGCCGATGCCTGAGTTCGACAGTTGGTGGGCATAGTGGCTCCGGTCTCAGTTCAACGCGGCTGTCTGGCGCCAGTCCTGTACGTGGTCACGCTCGTGAAAGAACTCAGCCTGTCCGAATGCCGGCCGCAGCCCATCCAGCCAGACGGTCTTCGAGGTGTAGCGAGCGAAGAAGGGCCGAGCGACCCAGTCAGGGTTTCGTGCCTGCAGAAACCGGAGCGCGAAAACTCGTTCTCCGGCGATGTCGGCGATGCCGTCGATGATGATCTTGCCTGGCGATGTCGACATCACGGGCCCCCGTGCCGTGCGCTCCAGACCTGATACCTGGGCGATCCCATCCCGATACACGGCGAAGGCGCGTGACAACGGCACCTCGAAGTACCGTCGGGCGCCAGTGTCGCGCTCGACGAACATGTAGTACGGAATGCACCCGTGCCGCACCAGCGCCCGCCACATGGTCGACCAGATGGCGGCCTTGTCGTTGACGTGGCGGACCAGAGGTGCCTGCGCCCGGATCACGGCGCCGGTGTTCCTGACCAGGCGGATTGCTTCGGCGACGACGGGAGTGTCCAGCTCTCTCGGATGTGAAAAATGCGCCATGACCGCGACGTGGCGGCCAGCAGCCACGCAATCTTCGAGCAGGCGCAGGATCTGTCCCGCGTCACGGTCTGAGGTGAAACGGTACGGCCAGTATGAGAGCGCCTTCGTCCCGAACCTGATATTACGCACATGCTCCAAGTCGCCGGCGAGCAGCGGATCCACGAATCGGCGCAGTACCGGCGCCGCCATCACCAGGGGATCTCCTCCCGTGTACAGCACGTCGGTGACTTCCGGGTGCTCCCGCAGGTACGTGACAGCGGTGTCCGGTTTGCGCAAGCCCTGCCGAAGGTCCAGCGTCCCCACGAACTGCGCCCACCGGAAGCAGTAACCGCAGTAGGTATGACACGTCTGCCCGGCAGCGGGAAAGATCAGCAGCGTCTCCCGGTACTTGTGCTGCAGGCCATTGACCACCTCACCCTCGAGACGCGGCCGATTGCGCTCAAGCTGGTCGCCGGGGTGAGGGTTCAACGCCAACCGGACGCCGTGGGCGACGGTTTGCGTTCGCTGGCCCGCTTCGGCGCCATCCAAAGTCGCGGCCACCCGATCGAAGTCCTCGCCGGCCAGCATGCCAGCTTGGGGAAACGTCAACTGGTAGATCGGGTCGTCGGGCACCCGCGACCAGTCAATCAACTCCTCGACGACGTAGTTATTCACCTTGAATGGCAGGACGCTGGCTACAACCCTGACCGCACGTTTGACATCGGCAGTAGCCCCTCGCAGATGCGGCAGGTCTGCCATCCTCGGCCCCGCCGTCACCACCATGCGCTTCGCCGCTGCCTGGCCGTTTCCGCCCGCCACAGACCTAAGCGACATCGCACTTGGAAAGGCAGGGGTGGTCACCGGACGGCACGGGGCCCGAGAGGGGCGGCTCAGACACGCCCTTCCTGGGCGAGTCGTTCGTCACGAACATCACTCCTCAGCGGGCCCATAAGGCCGCGCATGGGTTGGCGTAGCTTGCGCCGTTTTACTACGGACGCCCCGAGACGGCCAGACATAGGCGCCATGCGGTGATCACACGGGCTTGTCGGCGGTGGGTTCGCTCATCGTGCCGATGCGGCCCCGGATCCGGTCCTCTTCTGCGGCCGGTGAGTGCCGAAGCGGTGGCCCGCCATGACGCCGCCCAGCGCCTGCCTCACCCCCGAGCCCTGTATCGACCGTCGGGCATGCTGCTCAAAGCACGCGTGGCCCATTCACGTCACTAACCTAAAGATCACGCCCTTCGAGGCGAGCACGGACGCCCCGCGTCCCCGCACTTTGCCGGATCTCCTCCTCTGGCAACACGGGGCCCTGGGTTCCTCCTCGTGGTGCTCCGCTCGTTGTCGGGAGGGGCTGTACCACGGCGGTCGTGGCAGGAGCCGCACAATAGACGTGAACTTCCAATACCGCCTCGTAAGGGTGTAGCCTACTGCTCGCGGACGGGGCACCTTCCCCACCCTCCGCTTTCTGGAGCCGCCATGGCGTCACGGGCAGATCGCGCTCCCTGGACCGTCCGTCTGTTCGGCAAGCTCGACGTGCGGGTGGGGCGGGAGAAATTCGACACGCTTCCAGGGCGGCGTACGAAGGAGCTGCTGTGCTATGTCCTGCTGTTCCGGGAACGGCCGCACCACCGGGAGGTCCTGGCAGGCAAGCTGTGGCCTGAAAGCGACACGGCTCAGTCACGTAAGTACCTGCGCCAGAGCCTGTGGCACCTGCGGGCGCTGGATCGCTGCGCCGGCGACGCCGTCTCCCTCCTCGATCTGGAAACCGACTGGGTCGCGGTGCGGTGCGTTGACCTGTGGCTGGACGTCGCAGAGGTCGAGGATGCGTTCGCACCCGTCAGACTCGTGGTTGGCGAGGAGCTCACCGGCCAGCAGGCGCGGCGGCTCCAACAGGTCGTGTCCGTCTATGGAGGCGACCTGATGGAGGGCTGCTACCTGGACTGGTGCGTGTACGAGCGCGAGCGGCTGAAGGCCCTGTACATCGCGCTGCTGGAAAAGCTGCTCGGCTACTACGAGGCGCAGCGCCTACCTGAAGAAGGCATCACATACGGCGAGGAACTCCTGCGCCAAGACCCGGCGCACGAGCGCGCTCACTGGCGGCTCATGCGTCTCCACTACCTGTCCGGGAACCGCACTGCGGCTCTGCGGCAGTTCAAACGGTGCAGTGAGGCGCTAGCGGACGAGCTGGGTGTACTCCCAGGCAACCGCACCGTGCGTCTTCACGAGCAGATTCGCGCGGACAGGGGGATAGATCCGCCCTGCGACGCACCCGTTTCGGGAACCACCGCTGGTGGGCCCTTGTCCGGCCCGCCCGCTGACCCGGCTCCCCGGAACGTCTCGGCGCTGCACGAGGCTTTGCGGGCCCTCTTTCGAGCCGAGAACCTGGTCCAGCAGACGATCCGCGCGACCCGGGAGCGGCACAGCTGACACGTGCATCGCCCGGACGGCACAGGCCAGGGCGATGAGCAGCGGTTCTGCGGAGGTGCTCGAGCCCAGCGAACGCCAGCTCTTTTTTCTGCCCTGAGACGCGTTCGAGACGCTCGCGCGGACGCAACCGGGACGCCATGCCCGGTAGGAGTGCGCAATGTGTCTGTTGCGGAGCCGGCCAGCCACACCTTCCTCGTCCGGATCTGGATCGAGGAGACCGTCGAGGAGGCGGCGCACCTCGTCTGGCGCGGTCACATCACCCACCTCCCCGACGAGCAGCGGTCCTACGTCAAGACCTTCGAGGACATCGTGAGGTTCATCCAGCGGCATGTGGCAGGCGGGCTCGGCCCACCCGCCGCCGCGACGGATCCGAGCGAGGGCACGCAGCCGGGGCGTCGCCATGAGTGAGGGCCGTGCCCATGGCACCTACGCCGACCGTGGGAGGGCCCCGGCAGTTCCCCGGACCGTCGCCGCCGTGGGCGTGCATGCAGAAGAGGGGGCCGGCCACATGAGGGTCTACCGGGACGTGCTCCAGGTGAAGACGTCGGGTGAGTTCGACGTCATCGATGTGACAGCCGACGTCGAAAAGGCCGTCCTCACGTCCGCGGTCGAGGAGGGCTACGCCCTCATCTACTCGCGGCACACCACCTTCGCGGTCCTTCTTAACGAGAAGGAGAGCGGCCTGCTCGTCGACGCCTCGCGGCTGCTGCGCGGGCTCGTGCCCGAGGGCAACGGCTATCTCCACGACGACCTGGACATCCGCACCGAGAACCTGCAACCCGACGAACTACCGAACGCTCACGCCCATCTCCGCCAGATCCTCGCCGGGCGCAACTCGGAGTACATCCCGGTCGCCGACGGGGTCCTCACGCTCGGGACGTGGCAGCGGATCATGCTCGTCGAATTCGACCGGCCGCGGGACCGGGAAGTTGTCGTCCAGGTCTGCGGCGTCGGGCGGGAGCGATGAACGCAGCACGTTACCGCGGGGGCGGCTCGGCCACGTACGCATCGCAGTCAGCCGCGTTCGGCCTGGATGAAAAGGCGTCGCCATTGCAGCGGCACGACGAGAGACAAGGGGTTGCGCGATGACGCAGACAGCGGAAGACCTTGCCGCCCAGAACGGCCAGCCGAAGATGAGCCTGGCCACCACGGCGGCCCGCAGGCTCACAACGACGACCAAGACGGTCCCCCAGATGCAGGGGATCACGTCGCGATGGCTCCTGCGGGTTCTGCCCTGGGTGCAGGTCTCGGGCGGCATCTACCGCGTGAACCGCCGGCTGGTCTTCACCGTCGGTGATGGTCAGATCACCTTCCTGCAGAACGGCGGCCAGGCGCAGGTCGTTCCCCACGAGCTTCGTGAGCTGGCCCTGCTGAGGGACTTCGAGGACGAGGAGGTTCTGGCTGCGCTGGCGGAGCGCTTCGTCCAACAGGAATTCGAACCGGGCGAGGCGATCCTAGAGGCCGGTCAATCGGCCGACCAGATCTGCCTCATCGTCCACGGCAAGGTCAACAAGGTGGTACCGGGCAAGTACGACGAGCCCACGGTGCAGGAGGTCCTCGCCGACGGCGACCACATCAGCTACCCCGGGGTTCGCCGGACGCAGGACACCTGGCCGTTCACGGCGCGGGCGGCGACGCGCTGCATCGTGCTGATGCTCTCCGAGCAGGCCTTCGAGGAGGTGGCCGACCAGGCGCCAACCCTCCGAGCGCAGATCGAGCGGTTCGTGTCAGGGCCGGACCGTCCCCAGAACCAGTTCGGCGAGGCCGGCGTCGAGGTGGCCTCCGCGCACCGGCAGGAGGACGAGGTCCCCGGTACCTACGTCGACTACGACCGGGCCCCGCGCGAGTACGAGCTCACCGTCGCCCAGACCGTGCTGCGGGTCCACACCCGGGTCGCTGACCTGTTCAACGACCCCATGAACCAGACCGAACAGCAGCTGCGGTTGACCATACAGGCGCTGCGGGAGCGCCAGGAGCACGAGATGGTCAACAACCCTGAGATCGGGCTTCTCCACAACGCCGCCTTCCCGCAGCGGGTCCACAGCCGCACCGGTCCGCCGACCCCCGACGACTTCGACGAGCTGCTGTCAGTGGTGTGGAAGAACCCCGGCTTCTTCTTCGCCCACCCCCGGACCATCGCCGCCTTCGCCCGCGAGTGCAACCGGCGGGGGCTGTATCCCACCCCGGTCGAGGTGGACGGCCACACGGTGCCCGCCTGGCGGGGGATTCCTCTCCTGCCGTGCAACAAGATCCCGATCACCGACCGGGCAACGAGCTCGGTCATGCTCATGCGCGTCGGCGAGGACGACCGAGGGGTCGTCGGCCTGCACCAGGCCGGCATCCCCGACGAGTACGAGCCGAGCCTGTCCGTGCGCTTCATGCGCATGGACGAGAAGGGCATCATCTCCTACCTCGTCACCATCTACTACAGCGCGGCGGTCCTGGTGCCCGACGCCCTCGGGGTCCTCGAGGACGTGCAGATCGGCCTGCACGACTGACCGGCCACCCCGCATCCGGCGAACGCTGAGCGATGGCAGCAAACGTCACCCCGACAGGGGCCAGCGCGGCGACCGACGACGGGCGGCCGCGGCGCAGTCTCAGCACCGCTGCGGCACGGCAACTGGCCACCACCACCAAAACAGTGCCCCAGATGCGCGGGATCACCCCGCGATGGCTGCTGCGCATCCTGCCCTGGGTGCAGGTCGCGGGTGGCACCTACCGGGTCAACCGCCGGCTCGTGCTCACCGTCGGCGACGGGCGGATCACCTTCCTGCAGGAGGGCGCGCATGCGCGGGTCATTCCCCAGGAGCTGCGGGAACTGGCCGTGCTGCGGGACTTCGCCGACGAGGAGGTGCTCGACACCCTCGCCGGGCGGTTCGTCCAGCGCGACCTCGCACCAGGACAGACCATCGTGGAAGCCGGCCAGACCGCCGACGAGATCTGCCTCATCGCCCACGGCAAGGTCGAGAAGCTGGGCACCGGTCACTACGGCGAAGCCCTCGTGCTCGCGGTGCTGGGAGACGGCGACCACTTCAGCTACCACACCCTGGGCGCGCAGCGCTGGCCGTTTACCGTCCGGGCAGCCAGCCGGTCCACGGTACTGGTCCTGACACGGGAGCGCTTCGACGAGGTGGCCGCCGGCTCCCCGGCCCTGCAAGCGCACCTCGAACGGTTCCGGGCCGGGCCAGGACGCCCGCACGACCGGCACGGCCAGGCCGACGTGGAACTCGCCGCCGGCCACCGCCAAGAGGACCAGGTGCCGGGGACCTACGTGGACTACGACCGCGACCCACGGGAGTACGAGCTGTCGGTCGCCCAGACCGTGCTGCGCATCCACACCCGGGTGGCGGACCTGTTCAACGACCCGATGAACCAGACGGGGCAGCAGCTGCGCCTGACCATCGAGGCCCTGCGGGAACGCCAAGAGCATGAGATCGTCAACAACGCCGACTTCGGGCTGCTGCCCAACGTGGCCTTCTCCCAGCGGCTGCACACGCGGACAGGTCCGCCCACCCCCGACGACCTCGACGAGCTGCTGTCCCGACGCCGCAAGACGCGCTACTTCCTGGCCCACCCACGCGCCATCGCCGCCTTCGGGCAGGAGTGCAACCGTCGCGGCATCTACCCCCAACCCGTCCGACTGCACGGGCGGACGGTGCACGCCTGGCGGGATGTGCCGCTGCTGCCATGCAACAAGATCCCCCTCACCGAGTCCGGCACCACCTCGATCATGGCCATGCGCGTCGGGCAGGACGACCAGGGCGTCGTCGGCCTGCACCAAACCGGCATCCCCGACGAAGTCCAACCCAGCCTGTCCGCCCGGTTCATGGGCATCGACGAGAAGGGCATCATCTCCTACCTCGTCAGCGCGTACTTCTCAGCGGCCATCCTCATCCCCGACGCCCTCGGGGTCCTCGAAGACGTCGAGACCGGGCGTCGGGAAGCGGCGGCGGGTGCCGGCGGGGCGGGTGCCAGCGGGCGGTGGACCCCATGACCGACACGGGCGGCGCTGCCCGAACGTGGACGTCCGGCGAGCCCCGCACCGTCCTGCTCGCCTCGCCCCGAGCGAGCTGCGCCGGCGTCGAACGGGCCATCGAAATCGTCGAGCGCCTGCTGGACACGCGCAGGCCACCCATCTACGTGCGCAGGCAGATCGTCCACAACCGTCACGTGGTGGCAGACCTGAGCGACCGCGGCGCGGTCTTCGTCGAGGAGCTGGACGCCGTGCCCCAGAGGGCCACGGTGGTGTTATCAGCTCACGGCGTGTCCCCCGCCGTCCGGGCCGAGGCTGCGCGCCGGCAGCTGGACGTCGTCGATGCCACCTGTCCCCTGGTGAGCAAAGTCCACGCGGAGGTCCAGCGGTTCGCCACCCGGGGCGACACCGTCGTCCTCATCGGTCACGCCGGCCACGAGGAAGTCGAGGGGACCCTCGGGGAGGCCCCGCAGGACATCGTCGTGGTCGAAAGCCCCGCCGACGTCGAACAGCTGGCGGTCGACAACCCGGCCCGTGTGTCGTATGTGACCCAGACAACCCTGGCGGTGGACGAGACCGCGGAGACGATCGACGCCCTCCGGGCCCGCTTCCCGGCCCTGCGGGGACCCGCCTCCGAGGACATCTGCTACGCCACGACCAACCGCCAGGAAGCGCTGGCCGCGGTGGCCCGCGAGGCCGACCTCGTCCTTGTCGTCGGCTCGGACAACTCGTCCAACTCCCAGCGCCTGGCAGAGGTCGCCCGCCGCCAGGGCACACCCGCCCACCTCGTCGACGACGCCACGGACATCCGTGCCCAATGGCTGGCGGGCGCTCGGGTGGTCGGGCTGTCGGCCGGCGCGTCCGCGCCCGAGCGGCTGGTCGGCGACGTCCTCGCCCACCTGTCCACGCTCGGGCCGATCACCGTCGAGGAACGCGCGATCACCCGCGAGACCGCGCACTTCACGCTGCCCTCGGTGGTGAGGCGCCGATGACGAGCCCGCCCGCCCGCAGACCGGCCCGCGCCCGGTTCCGCAACGGATGAAGGAGAGGCGATGTCGATGTTGTCCCGGCTGACCGCGCCGGCGGGCACCGACGACCTCGCGGAGTTTGTCGCCACCCTGCTCGCCCGCACGAGCGCCCGTGCCCCGAGCACGCTGCCCGAGCCGAGCCCCGAAGGACCGGGGGATCCGTTCGCGACGGAGCCCGGCCTCCTCGACGCACCGCACGCGGACGCCCCGGCCGCGGCAGCCAGGCCGGCGCTACCCCTGGCGCCCGTCGGACTGGGGACCGGGGCGGCCCGACTGTCCCCGCGGTCCCCGGTCGCCCTGCCCGCGACCGCGCCCACCGCCGCGCCCAAGCCTGCCCCCGACGGGCCGACGGGGCTGGGCACCGCATCCTTGCGGACCCCCGCCTCGCCCTCCGACGAGACGGCTGTGCCCGAGCTGTACTGCCCGGGGCCGGTCCGCGACGACGTGGCCCTCGGCGAGGAGGTCAACGAACGGCTCGTCGAGTGGGCCGAGGAGGTGGGAATCTATCCCGGCAAGCTGGACGAGGTCCGCTCGGCCAACGTGGGACGGCTCATCATGCTGGCCCACCCCGACTCGGACGACCCCGACCGGCTCCTGGCGGCAGCGAAGTGCGCGTTGGCGGAGTGGGCCACGGACGACCACTACGTTGACGACGCGTCGCTGGGGGCAGACCCCAAGCAGCTCGCCACGCGTCTGGTGCTGGCCGACGCGGTCGTCGACCCGGCGCACCTGCCGCCCCCCTACGCCCCCGCCCTCGAAAGCGCCGTTCACGAAGACTCCGTGCTGATCGCGTACCGGTCGAGCCTGGAGGGCCTCGCCCGGTATGCCACGGCCACGCAGATGGCCCGGCTGCGCCACGAGCTGGCCGTCATGTTCGTCGCCTACAACCAGGAGGGGGAGTGGCGCGCGCAGGGGCGGACTCCGCCGGTCTGGCAGTACCTCACCCACCGTCACGAGAACAGCTTCCTGCCCTGCATGGTCCTGATCGACGCGGTGGGCGGCTACGAGCTCCCGCCGGACGAGTTCGCCGACCAACGGGTTCGCCGGGTGTTCACCATGGCCGGCAGCGCCACCGTCCTGGTCAACGACCTGCACTCGGTCGCCAAGGAGCAGTCGGGACAGGACTTCAACCTGCCGAAGCTCATCGCCGCCGAGGAGCGCTGTTCCCAGCGGGAGGCCATCCAGCGCACCGTGGAGATCCACGACGAGTTCGTGCGCACCGTGGAGGTGGAGGCTGCGGCGCTCAGCCTCGCCGGCTCCCCGACGCTCCGACGTTTCCTGACCGGCATCTGGGCCTGGCTGGGAGGCAACCGCGAGTGGCACCGCACCAGTCCTCGCTACAACACCCGGCCAGCGTGACCGCTGACCCAGGAAGAGGAGGAGCACATGGACACATCGACCCCCGCCGCGGAACGCGTCCTACGCAACGAGTTTCAACGCGCCGTTGCGGCCTACTGGGACACGAACCAACAAGACCCGGTGAACCTTCGCCTCGGCGACGTCGACGGGCTCTACCACCACCACTACGGGATCGGTGAGGTCGACTCGACCGTGCTGCAGGGGTCCGAGGACACCCTCGAGGAACGCATCATCAAGGAACTCCACCGCCTGGAGACCGCCCAGGCCGACCTGCTGCTCGACCACCTCGGCCCTGTCGGCACGCACGACCGCCTGCTCGACGCGGGTTCCGGCCGGGGCGGCACGAGCATCATGGCCCACGAACGTCTCGGCTGCGCGGTGGACGGCGTCACGATCTCGCAGTACCAGGTCGAGTTCTCCCGCCGGCAGGCGAAGGTGCTGGGCTGTGCGGACCGTGTGCGGTTCCACTTCCGCAACATGCTCGACACCGGCTTGCCGGCCGGCTCCTACCGCGGGATCTGGACGAACGAGACGACGATGTACGTCGATCTGTTCGACTTGTTCTCCGAGTTCGCTCGTCTGCTGCAAGACGGCGGCCGCTACGTCTGCATCACCGGCTGCTACAACGACGTGCAGGACAAGGACCCCTCCGCGGCCGTTCGTCGGATCAACGAGCACTACGTGTGCGACATCCACCCGCGAAGCCGGTACTTCACGGCGATGGCCGCCAACGGGCTTGTGCCCATCAACGTGGTTGACCTCACCAGGGCGACCCTCCCGTACTGGGAGCTGCGGCAGCAAGCCTCCGTGAAGACGGGCATCGAAGAGGCGTTCCTCACCGCCTACAGGGAAGAAAGCTTTCACTACCTTCTCATCGCCGCCGACCGCCTGCCCGACGACGCACAGGCCGCTGCGGCGTCGAGCCTGCGCGGGTAGCGGCGTCCTTCCAGCCGATGCCCGTCCGTACCGCGCCACCCGCCCTCACCGACGCCCGCAGCCTCGTCGACCCGGCGCTGCTGGCGGCCATCGGCACACTCTGCCCGAAGAGCCGTCTGCTGTGCGGCTACCACTTCGGGTGGAGCGACGCCCAGGGACGCGAGACCGGCGCACCCCGGGCAGGGAAGGCTCTGCGCCCGGCGCTGGTGTTCCTGTCGGCCCGAGCCGCCCGGGCCCGTCCCGAAGACGCCCTCGCCGGCGCCATGGCCGTCGAGCTCGTGCACAACTGGTCTATCCTCCACGACGACGTGATCGACCGTGACGGGCGGCGTCGCCACCAGCCCACCGCCTGGACCGTGTTCGGCGAAGGACCGGCGATCCTTGCGGGCGATGCCCTGCTCACCCTCGCGTGGCAGGTGCTCACCGAGTGCCCCTCACCGCACCGCACGGAGGCGCTTAGTCGTCTTACTCAAGCGGTGCGGGATCTCATCCGGGGCCAGCAGGCCGACCTGTCGTTCGAGCACCGGCTTGACGTGTCCGTCGCCGAGTGCATGGACATGGCCGCGGCCAAGACCGCGGCGCTTATGTCCTGCTCCTCAGCGATCGGAGCGCACCTGGCGGGCGCTCCGACCGGGCTCGTCGAAGGTCTCGCGTCCTACGGCCGCCACCTGGGCCTAGCCTTCCAAGCCGTCGACGACCTCCTCGGCACCTGGGGGGAGCCCGCCGTGACGGGCAAGCCCATCGGCAACGACCTGCGGCAGCGCAAGAAGACCCTGCCCGTGGTCTTCACCCTCTGCGGTGACGACCCGTGGCGAGCGCAGCTGCGCCAAATCCTCTCGCAGGAGCGCCTCGGCGACCGAGACGTCGCCAAGGCCACCGACCTGCTGGAACGAAGCGGAGCCAGACAATGGACCGCCGAGCTTGTCGAGCACGAGATACATCTCGCCCTGCGGTCGCTGGACTCCCAGCCGGTCGCCGTCGCGGTCCGCGCCGAGCTCGAAGACCTGGCGCGGTTCGTCGTGTCGCGGGAAGCCTGACGACGAGCTGCTCACGTCTGTCCGGCCGCGAGCCGGCAACCGAGCTGCTCGAGGGATTCGGGCAGCAGCGCGCCCCTGGCGCTGACGCGCAGCTGGTCCTTGTCGAGGCCGATCGCCATGGCAGCGCCGGTGACGAGCTTGTCGTATGGCCACTCGCGCAACTCAGGGACAGCCCGCTGCACCGCGCGGACGAGCGCGTCGAGGTCGGCCCCGATGTCCTCCAGCTCGATCTCCACCTCAAAGAACCGCACCGTCCGTGTCCCGAAGCGGTAGGCCACGTCATCGAGATCAAGCTCGGCCAGCGTCCAGTCCTCGGAGGTCATCGCCCGCCGCTCTCTCCTCATGCTGCGCTCCTGAATGACCCGCCAGGCGCTGGAAGGGACTCGGATCTCCCGCGCACGCAGCGCAGCCTCGATGCGTCGCCACGTCGCACCGCCTTGAGGCCCGGCGATCTCCAAACGCTCGCGAGGCCCAAGCTGCCCCTTCAGCGCAAGCTCGCACTCGCCGTCCACCCAACGCTCGCGCAGCGCGAGGCGCCGATCCCACAGGGCGCCGGAAGGCGTATCGAGGTAGCGGTCGAGGAGGCGCTGCTCGGAGCGGGGCTCAAGCCCGTAGGGTTCGACCCTCCGGAGCTCCCGCAGGCGGGCGAGGACATCCGCAGGATCCGAGGAAACCACCACGAGAGCGGCTTCGATCTCCCGGTCGACAACAGGCGACACGGCGGCCACCGTACCCGAATCCAAAACCTCCAGCGCCCTTCGTCTGCCGGCGGTGCCTGCAAGGGCTCCGTCTGCGCGGGTACGTCCTCCGTCCCGACCGACACCCGGAGGTGTTTCGCCGTTGACTTCCTTCCTCCCCGTCATCGACGCCGCCGCGTCGCCCCCAACGCATCTGAAACCGCCTCGCCGGCGCGCCACCCGGCGTATCCGCCTCGCCACCGTCGACGTGGGCGGCGGCGCCCCCGTCAGCGTCCAATCCATGACGACCACTCCGACCCGCGATGTGGACGCCACGCTGCAGCAGATCGCCGCGCTCGCGGCTGCCGGCGCCGACATCGTCCGGGTGGCCTGTCCGCGCGGCGACGATGCCGAGCCCCTGACCGCGATCGCCCGCAAGTCCACCCTGCCGGTCGTCGCCGACATCCACTTCCAGTGGCGCTACGCGATGGCGGCGATCGAAGCCGGCTGCGCGGGCGTGCGCATCAACCCGGGCAACATCCACAAGGGAGGGGACCGCTCAAGGGTGCAACTCATCGCCGACGCGGCCAGAGAGCGGGGCATCCCCATACGCGTCGGCGTCAACGGGGGATCGCTCGAACGGCGACTGCGGGAAAAGCACGGCGGGGTGACACCGGAGGCGCTGGTGGAGTCCGCCCTTGACGAGGTCGGCCTCCTCGAACAGGTGGGGTTCAGCGACATCAAAATCTCGGTGAAGCACTCCGACCCGTGGGTGATGATTCAGACCTACCGCCTCTTGGCGGCGCGCACGGACTATCCGCTCCATCTGGGTGTAACCGAGGCCGGACCGCCCAGCACCGGCGTCCCGAAGTCCGCAGTGGGCATAGGGACGCTGCTGGCCGAGGGCATCGGTGACACGATCCGGGTGTCCCTGTCGACCGACCCGGTGGAGGAGGTCAAGGCCGGCATCGCCATCCTCGAGGCGCTGCATCTACGAGGGCGGGGGCTTGACCTCGTCTCCTGTCCCTCGTGCGGGCGGGCGGAGGTCGACGTGTTCGCATTGGCCGAAGCGGTGCAGGCCGCCCTCGCGGGCATCGACGTGCCCCTGCGGGTTGCGGTCATGGGCTGCGTGGTCAACGGCCCCGGAGAGGCGCGCGAGGCCGACCTCGGGGTGGCAGCCGGCAAAGGCAAGGGCCAGATCCTCCAACGCGGCGAGGTCGTGTCCACCGTCCCCGAGGAAGACATCGTCCCAGCGGTCGTCCACCTGGGAAGGCAGATGGCCGAGGAACTCCGCCGAGAGCGAGGCAAGGGGGCCCCAAGCGTGGTGACCTAGGCGCTTTGGGATAATGCGAGGTCGCCGATCAGACGAGGTCCGCAATCCCCGCGTGTCGCCGGGCGGTGGTGCAAGCATGAGCGAGATATCCGATGGTGGACCTCCCACCGCAAAACGTTCCGGGATCCCCGGCTCTCGGAAGTTCCGGGGCGGGGTGCCCAGCAACGCGGTACACCGCGCCGAGCAAGGGGGACGGTCGCAGCTGCTCTCCGGTAGGATGGCTCCGTCACGTCAGGGTCAGCGGCCAACTAACTGAGTCCAACTAACGCCTGGTGTTAACGCGCTCCCGCTTCTCCGGAGGGTGTCGACGCCCTCGAGGAGGGCGGGTCGGGGACGCCACGTGAGAAGGAACGGGACCTTCCGATCCAGATGTGGCAGTGCTCGGGCACTCGTCCATCGCCATAACCGGCGATGTCTACAGCGACGTCACCCCCGGCATGCAGGCAGAGGCCGACGCGCGCGTCGCCCGGATCATCCAAGCAGCGCCCGACGCCGACGACGCCGGGGAAGGGGTGTTGACCTGACGCCGCTCCCGTGAGCATTCTGTGAGCATTCACGCCAGAGCCCTCCGGTTACGGGGGCCTCTGGCGTGCGAATACGCAGTATGACCTGCGCCTTCTGTTTCCCAGTCGGGATGGGGGGATTTGAACCCCCGATCTCCGGTCCCCCAGACCGGCGCCCTGGACCAAACTGGGCCACATCCCGCGGATGGACCAAGGCTAGCACGAGCCCGTCGGCGGTCACGGTCGGCGGCGAAGGTTACGCTGCCCGCACATGAGACCCGACCGGCTGCGGCAGTTCGCGTGGGGTGCCCGCGGGGACGGGCCTGCCGTCGTCCACGACCGCGTGCTGACGGCGGCGAACGCGATCACCCTCCTGCGGCTGCTCGGCCTGCCGTTGTTCGTCTGGCTGCTGCTCGCCCGGGAGGCGGCCGCCGCGGCGTTCGGGGTGCTCGTCGTCGTCGCCGCGACCGACTGGGTCGACGGCTACGTCGCGCGCCGCTTCGACCAGGTCTCGCGCCTCGGGCAGGTGCTCGACCCGCTCATCGACCGGGTGCTGCTCGCGACGGTCGCACTCACGTTGCTCGCCGCCGGGATCGTCCAGTGGTGGCTCGTGGCGCTCGTCGTGGGGCGTGACCTCGTGCTCCTCGTCGGCGCTGCGGCCGTCTTCCGCGCCATCCCGCCCATACCGGTCACGCGGGTCGGCAAGACCGCGACGGCGTGCCTGCTCGGGGCGCTGCCCGGCTTCCTGCTCGCCGAGGCTGGATGGGCAGCCATGCGCGAGCTGCGGACCGGATCGTGGGTCCTCGCCGGGGTCGGTGTGGTCGCCTACTACGTCGCGGCGGGCCAGTACACCCGCGCTGCGCTCGCGCTCCGCTCGTCCCGCCCCTGACCAGCGGTTTCGGCAGGTGCCGGTGGTAGGCTTTGCCGGGCGATGACGAACCTGGCCAAGGCGTCGGGGCTGGCCGACCAACCCGCGCACGATTACCCGCTCGGGCCACCCACCCGGTGGTCGCGGCCGTGGTCGCCGCCCGTTGTGAGCGCTCTGACCGCCATCGGTGCGCTCCTCGTCGGCTTCTTCCTCGTCGCGGGGCTGTCGGCGGGCCGGACGTCGGCCCTCGAGCAGGACGCCCGCAAGGCGGAGCTCATCGCCCTCATCAACGCCCGCAGCGAGCACACCGAGCAGCTGTCCGCTCGACTCGAGGATCTCCGGGCGCGGGTGGCGGAGGCCGAGGCCGACGTGGCCGCCGGCGCGCCGAGCCTCTCCGCCTACCTCACCCAGGTCGAGCAGGCGGCCGGGCTGACCCGCCTCACCGGTCCGGGCCTGCGGGTGACCTTCGCCGACGCCGTGACGGGCTGCTCCGTTCGGGAGGAGGACTGCCGCATCCAGGACAGGGACCTGCAGCTCGCGGTCAACGCCCTGTTCGGAGCGGGCGCCGAGGCCGTGGCCGTGAACGGCGAGCGGATCATCGCGACGACCGCGCTGCGCCGTGCCGGCCGCCAGATTCTCGTGAACTACCGCGTCCTGACCCCGCCCTACGTCGTGGAGGCGATCGGCAACCCCGACCGCCTCGCCGTGGACTTCGCCCGGTCGGAGATCGCCGAGCAGTTCGCGATCTGGACGGAGGTGTACGGGCTCGGGTTCGCCACCGAGGTCGTCGACACCCTCGACCTCGCCCCCTACGGCGGCAGCGTGCAGCTGCGCGCGGCCGAGCCGGTCGGTGACGTCCCCGGCCTGCAGGTCGCCGAGGACCAGCCGTGATCCCGCTCATCGCCCTGGTCGTCGGCGCGCTGCTCGGGCTGCTCCTGCAGCCGACGGTGCCGAGTGCGCTCGCCCCCTATCTGCCCGTCGCGGTGATCGCCGCGCTCGACGCCATCTTCGGTGCGGCGCGGGCGAGGCTCGACGGCACCTTCGACGAGCGGGTCTTCCTCGTGTCCTTCCTCACCAACGTGGTGCTCGCCGTCTTCCTCGTGTTCCTCGGCGACCAGCTCGGCGCCGGGCAGGAGCTGTCCACCGCGGTCCTGTTCGTGTTCGGCGTCCGCATCTTCCAGAACCTCGCCGCCGTGCGCCGGCACCTGTTCCGGGCATGAGCGCTCCGCGTGGGCCCGGGGGCCCTACGATGGATATGCGATGACCCCTGACGCCGCGCAGCGCAGCGAGGCGGGGACCGCCACCGCCC
>Ga0247713_1000860_pt1 | contig 16656 bp, 13 predicted proteins | sample 21E_NmetaG_FD_189936 | JGI IMG/M metagenome (GOLD analysis project Ga0247713, IMG submission 189936) | Soil microbial communities from hillslope of Landscape Evolution Observatory, University of Arizona, Oracle, AZ, United States - 2-1-E_N | ecosystem: Engineered > Artificial ecosystem >... | reverse complement strand
TCGGCCGGGGGGTTCATGATCGGCGAGGAGTCGGTGACCCTGGACATCATGCCGCTCGCGATCGCGGTGGCCGACGAGGGTCGCGTGGAGGAAGCGATGTACCTCACCACGTTCGCCTACGAGGAGGCCAACCACACGGACCTCTTCCGACGGTGGTTCAACGCTATCGGGTTCGACATCGAGGAGATGGACTCAGCGTTCCGGGCCCGGGCCGAGGCCGCCGGTCTCCCCATCCCGGCCCCCGACGAGCCGCGGACGGCCATGTTCGAGTCGGAGCTCCCCCGCGTGATGCGTCGACTCCTCGTCGATCGGTCGCCTGAGGCGTTCCTCGACGCAGGCGTCACGTACAACCAGTTCGTGGAGGGGTGCCTCGCGATATCGGGTTACCGGCTCTGGAGCCAGATGTTCGAACAGTTCGGCGTCCTGTCCGGTCTCCGCGAAGGCCTGACCTACGTGCAGCGCGACGAACGGCGGCACATCGCCTACGGCACCTACCTGTGCCGGCGGATCATCGCGGCCCATCCGGAGCTGTTCGAGTTCGCCCGGACGCGGATGTACGAGCTGCGCGACTTCTACTTCGACACCCAGTTCCCGGTCCTGACGGCGGCGCGGGCCGTCGGCAACACGGAGATCGCCGGGAGCGCGAGCGCGGCGGTGGGTCCGTTCCAGCAGCAGACGATGATCCAGGTGGAGCGGCGGGTCGCGGTCCTGGAGCGGGCCCGGTCGCTGTCCGTCGAGGAGGCTGAGCGCGGGACGGGAGCCGAAGAGGCCGAGGTCGAGCTCGAGCACGCCTGAGGTTTGTCCCTCTCGCGGGCCGGGCATGACGACGGACGCCCCTCTCCCGGCGCAAGGAGGCCATCGTGGACCGCGACACCATCAGGCAGCGTCTGCTCGAGCGCAAGGCTGAGATCGAGGAGACCGTCGAGGCAGCCCGGGCGACCGGCCAGTTCGACGAGATGCGCGACGACACCACCGGCGAGTTCGATCCCGACGACGCGGCCGACGTGGGCTCTGAGACGTTCGAGCGCGAGCAGACCTTCTCGATCATGGTCAGCGCCGAGGAGAGGGTCCGGGAGGTGGAGGCCGCCCTGGAGCGCCTCGAGAAGGGCAGCTACGGCAGGTGCGAGATGTGCAACACGGAGATCCCACCGGCCCGGCTCGAGGCGAAGCCCGAGGCGCGCTTCTGCGTCGAGCACCAGGACGAGATCTCGCGCGTCGGGTGAGGCCGCGCGCGATCGGACGCGCCGCGCGGACACGGACCAGGTTCGGATCGCCCCCTGGGCGGGCATGAGAGCCCCATGTCCAGCGAGAGCTCCGTCGTCGCCGTCGCCCGTAACGACGACATCTCGGTGGCGATCGAGGAAGCGCTGGCGTTGCTCGACCTCGACGACCTGTTCACCGGGAAGCTCGTCGCCGTCAAGCCGAACGAGACGTACGCGGAGGCCGACGACACCTCGGGCGTGACCCAGCCCGACACGCTGCGCGCGGTGCTTCGGTACGTGAAGGCCCGGGACCCGCGGGAGCTCGTCGTCACCGGGGGGGCGGGCGCCGCCGAGACCGACGAGGTCTTCCGCCACGCTGGACTGGACCGCGTCCTGACGGAGGAGGAGGTGGAGTTCTTCGACCACAACCGTCCCCCGTTCGAAGAGGTGACGCTCGACTACCCGAGCAACGATCCAGAGGTGACGGGTCCGCAGCAGAAGGTGATGGTGAACCCACGCGTCCTCACGTACGAGACGCTCGTGGCCGTGAACCAACTGAAGCTGCACCGCACGGCGACGGTGACGATGGCGCTCAAGAACATCGCGATGTCCTATCCGGCGGCCGACCACTACGGACACCCGCGCGCGGACGAGGACCACCAGCACTGCTTCTTCGACGACATGCACTCGTTCATCGCCGCCATGGCCGCCCGCTTCGAGATCTCGCTGGCGATCACGGTCGGGCACCCGGCCATGATCGGGACCGGTCCTCTCAACGGGCACCCGGTCGAGACGGGGCTGGCGATAGCCAGCCGCGACCCCGTCGCCGCGGACGTGGTGGGGGCGCGGCTGCTGGGGTTCAGCGCCCAGGGGGTCCGGCACCTGTGGGAGGCGGGTCGCATGGGTCTCGGCCAGACGGACACGGAGCAGATGGAGTTCCCGGGCATGTCGCTGCGCGAGGCGGCCGAGGCCTTCAGCGAGGCCGCCTACGGACGGCGCCTCACCCTGGGGACCGATTAGGTGGGAGCCCAGTCGAAGGCCCGGGACGTTGCGCGGTCGAACCGACGCCCCATAGCGGTCGCCGGACGGGTGGGGATGGGCTCCGTAGGCGTGTCGTTCGCGCTCGTGAGCCTGCTCTCGACCCTGATCGCCCTGAGGGGGAGGGACGAGGCCGCATCTCAGCAGGGTGCGGTGGCCCAGGTGGCAGGCGAGCCGTGGGGCAAGGCGCTGCTCGTGGTGATCGCCCTGGGCCTACTCGCGTACGCGGGCTGGGGGCTCGTGTGCGCGGCGACGGGCGAAGCCGTCGAGGACCAGGAGGACCGCGGTCCGTGGACGCGGCTGGCGTACGGGGCTCGCGGCGTCTTCTACGCCGCTCTCGCCGTGGGAGCGCTGGGGATGGCGCTGCGCGGCAGTGGAGGAGGACAGGAGCAGGAGCAGACGGCGAGCCTCCTGTCCCTGCCGGCCGGGCGTTGGATCGTCGGGGGGGTCGGAGTGGCGCTGATCGTGTCCGGGCTCGCGAACGCCTACTGGGGGTTGTCCGGGAGGTTCAAGGACCAGATGCGGACCTGGGAGATCCCGCGCCGGCGAGAGCGTCTGCTGTCCGCGCTCAGCCGGTTCTCACTCGTCTCCCGCCTGCTCGTGTTCGGCCTGATCGGGGTCTTCCTCGTGCGGGCGGCGGTCCAGCACGACCCGACCGAGGCCAAGGGGCTCGATGACGCGCTGGCCGAGCTCGCCCGGACGCCTCTGGGGACGCTCCTGCTCCTGGTGGTGGCGGCCGGGCTGGTGTCCTACGCCGTCTTCCGGCTGATGGAAGCCCGCTACCGCAAGCTCTGACTACAGCCGCCAGCCGCCGCCGACCTCGAGGACGGCACCGGTGATGTAGTCAGCCTCCGGCCGCACCAGGAAGGCGACGGCGTCGGCGATGTCCTGAGCCGAACCCACGCGTCCGACCGGCGTGTGCTTCACGTGTCCGATCGCCACCGCCTCCTCGCGCGTGGGTGCGTTGTCCGAGACGATCCCCGGCGAGATGCAGTTGACGGTGATGGCGTGCTCGGCGAGCTCGTGCGCGAGCGCACGGGTCATCGCGACGACGGCCGCCTTCGCGGACGCGTAGGCGGTGAAGTTCTTCTTCTGGACGGGGAACTCGGCTCCCGCCGCGGCGAGGTTCACGATCCGGCCCGCCCCGCTCTCCTTCAGGTGCGGGAGGGCGGCCTGGATGCAGAGGAACATCGTGTCCGTGTTCTGCGCGAACTGCCACCGCCAGTCGTCGAACGTCGTCTCCTCGAAGGGCTTGCGCAGGAACCCGCCCACGTTGCACACGAGGATGTCCAACCGACCGAAGGCCTCCACGGTCTGCGCGACGAGGGAGGCCGCCCCGTCCGGCTCGGTCAGGTCGGCCTGGAACGCCTGCGCGGTCCCGCCTCCCTCGGCGATCCGGGACGCGAGCTCCTCCGCCAGGTCCTTCGACCGCACGTAGGAGACCGCGGTCGATGCGCCGAGCATCGCGAGCTGGTAGGCGGTCCGGACCCCCATCCCCCGCGAGGACCCGGTGACTATCGCCGTCCGGCCGGCGAGCGGACGCTCGCTCACACGCTCGCCTTGAACTGCGCCTTGAAGAAGTCTCGGTTCATGAGCGCGATGACGTCGAGGGGGATAGCCTTCGGACACGCTACCGAGCACTCGCCGTGATTCGTGCAGGTGCCGAACCCCTCAGCGTCCATCTGCGCCACCATGTCGATCGCCCTGCGGTACCTCTCGGGCTGCCCCTGGGGGAGCCGGGCTAGGTGAGCCACCTTGGACGCGGTGAACAGCTGCGCCGCCCCGTTCGGACATGCGGCCACGCACGCCCCGCACCCGATGCAGGCTGCGGCGTCCATGGCCGCCTCGGCGTCGGACCGGGCGACGGGCACCTCGTTGGCGTCGGGGGCCGATCCCGTGTTCACCGAGATGTAGCCGCCTGCCGCGATGATGCGGTCCAGGGAGCTGCGGTCCACCACCAGATCCTTTATCACCGGGAAGGGAGCCGCCCGCCACGGTTCGACACGGATCGTGTCCCCGTCGTTGAAGTGGCGCATGTGCAGCTGACAGGTCGTGGTGGCCGGGAGCGGTCCGTGGGCGCGTCCGTTGATCATCACGCCGCACATCCCGCAGATCCCCTCGCGACAGTCGTGGTCGAAGGCGATCGGATCCTCTCCCCTCGCGAGGAGGTCCTCGTTGAGGACGTCGAGCAGCTCGAGGAAGGACATGTCCGGGTCGATGTCGCGCGCCTCGTAGGTGACGAACCGTCCCTCGGCGTCCGGGGACGGCTGGCGCCACACCTGGAGGGTGAGGTTGATCACTTGTAGCTCCTCTGGCTCGGCTTGACGTGCTCGAAGGTCAGCTCCTCGCGGTGCTCGACCGGCTCGGCTCCCGGGCCGCGCCACTCCCACGCGGAGACGTGCATGAAGTTGTCGTCGTCGCGCTGCGCCTCGCCGTCCGGCGTCTGGTGCTCCTCGCGGAAGTGGCCGCCGCACGACTCCTCGCGCCGCAGCGCGTCGCGGCACATCAGCTCGGCCATCTCCATGAAGTCGGCGACCCGGTTGGCCTTCTCGAGGGACTGGTTGAGCTCCTCGTTGGAGCCGAGGACGCGCACGCGCCGCCAGTAGTCCGCGCGCAGCGCTTGTATCTCCCCTATCGCCTTCTCGAGCCCGACGCGGTTGCGCGACATCCCGCAGTAGTCCCAGCAGATCCTGCCGAGCTCGCGGTGCAGCGAGTCGACCGAGCGGTCGCCGTTGACGGACAGCAGCCGCCGGAGCCGGTCGCGAGCTTCGCCCTCCACCTCGCGGAAGGCCGGGTGCTCGGCGCTGGGGCGGTCCGTCCCGAGCTTGTCCGCCAGGTAGTGGCTGATCGTCGCGGGGAGCACGAAGTACCCGTCCGCGAGCCCCTGCATGAGGGCGCTCGCGCCCAGGCGGTTGGCCCCGTGGTCGGAGAAGTTGGCCTCGCCGATGACGAACAGGCCCGGGATGGTGGACTGCAGGTCGTAGTCGACCCAGAGCCCGCCCATCGTGTAGTGGGGAGCGGGGTAGATGCGCATCGGGACGGTGTACGGGTCCTCTCCGGTGATCCGGTCGTACATCTCGAAGAGGTTGCCGTAACGGTCCTCGATCGCCTTTCGACCGAGCCGGCGCATGGCGTCCGAGAAGTCGAGGTAGACGCCGTTGCGGCGCGGCCCGACCCCGCGGTCGGAGTCGACGACCTCCTTGAGGTTGCGCGAGGCGACGTCCCTCGGGACGAGGTTGCCGAAGGCCGGGTACTTGCGCTCCAGGAAGTAGTCCCGGTCGCTCTCGGGGATCCGGTCGGGAGACCGGTCGTCGCCCGGGTCGCGGGGGACCCAGACCCGGCCGTCGTTGCGCAGCGACTCCGACATGAGCGTCAGCTTCGACTGGTGCTCGCCGGACGGCGGGATGCACGTGGGGTGGATCTGCGTGTAGCAGGGGTTGGCGAAGAGCGCCCCGCGCCGGTGGGCGCGCCAGATCGCGGTCACGTTGCTGCCCTTGGCGTTGGTGGACAGGAAGAAGACGTTGCTGTAACCGCCCGTGGCGAGCACGACCGCGTGCGCGGCGTGCGACTCGATCTCCCCGGTCACCAGGTTGCGCACCACGATGCCGGCCGCGCGTCCGTCGACCACGACCACGTCGACCATCTCGTGGCGCGGGTACAGGAGCACCTTGCCCGTGTCCACCTGGCGCTCGAGCGCCTGGTACGCACCGAGGAGGAGCTGCTGTCCGGTCTGACCCCGCGCGTAGAACGTCCGTGAGACCTGGGCTCCGCCGAACGAGCGGGTGTCGAGCAGCCCCCCGTACTCCCGGGCGAAGGGCACCCCTTGGGCGACGCACTGGTCGATGATCTCCACCGAGATCTGGGCGAGCCGGTACACGTTCGCCTCCCGGGCCCGGTAGTCCCCGCCCTTCACGGTGTCGTAGAAGAGGCGCTGGATCGAGTCGCCGTCGTTGCGGTAGTTCTTCGCCGCGTTGATCCCGCCCTGGGCGGCGATCGAATGGGCACGACGAGGTGAGTCCTGGAAGAAGAAGCACTTCACGTTGTAGCCGAGCTCGCCGAGGGTGGCGGCCGCCGACCCACCCGCGAGTCCAGAACCGACCACGATGATGTCGAAGCGGCGCTTGTTGGCCGGGTTGACGAGCTTCATCGAGAAGCGGTGCTCGTCCCACTTGTGCTGGATCGGACCCGCCGGGATCCGCGCGTCGAGGTTCATCCCTACTCCTAGGTTCGGACGAAGCCGGCGATGACTGCGAGCGGCATCGCGATGTTGCCGAGCGTGATCACGGCCGCGAACAACTGGGCGAACCGGGTCCGCAGGTGGTTGAACCGCGGGTTGTTCCACCCCATCGTCTGGAAGAGGCTCCACAGCCCGTGGTACAGGTGCAGCCCCAGCGCCAGGTTGGCCAGGATGTACACCGCCACCACGGGCGGCATCTGGAACCCGACGACCATGTTGTGGTGGACGTCGCCGCGCACGAAGTCGGGGTGCGCGTTCCCCCAGGTCAGGTGAGCCAGGTGGTAGATCACGAAGAGCGCGATGATGATCCCGGTCCAGCGCATGGTCCGCGACGCGTAGTTCGCCGCCACGTAGTCGGACCGGGAGTACCGCACCGGCCGGGCCCTGCGGTTGGCCATGGTCAGCTGCGCCGAAGCGACCACGTGCACCACGAACGCCAGGGCGAGCCCGCCGCGCATGAGCCAGAGGGCACCCGTGCGTGGCAGCAGCGGGGTCAGGAGTTCGCGGAGCCACTCCGCGTAGTGGTTCAGGCTCTCGGCTCCCAGGAAGAGCTTCAGGTTGCCGAGCATATGGAGGAGCACGTAGCCGAACAGGATGATCCCCGTGATGGCCATCGCGTACTTCTTGCCGAGCTGCGAGGCGTAGAAGCCCTTCCTGACCGGCCTCTTCGTCGTCTCGATCAACGCGTCCCTCCGTTGGGTCGGTGCGGGAACATCTTGTCATAGCGACGCACGGCCGAAGCGGGGTCTTGTGGCGCCCACCGCCGCGGGCGTACGTTCTCAGCCGCGATGAGCGATCTCCAGGGTGGTGCGGTCCGCCCGCGGCGCCCCCTCCCATCGGGCACGGTCACGTTCCTGTTCACCGATATCGAGGGGTCGACGCAGCTGCTGCGGCGGCTGGGCGAGGAGTTCGGGCGCGTGCTGTCCGAGCACCGCGCCCTGCTCCGCGATGCCTTCGACTCCCACGGGGGGGTCGAGGTTCACGCCGAGGGCGACAGCTCCCTCACCGTCTTCACGCGGGCGGGGGACGCGGTCGCGGCCGCGCTCGACGGACAGCGGGCGATCGCCGCCCGGGCCTGGCCTCCGGGAGGGGAGGTCCGGGTGCGGATGGGGATCCACACCGGGGAGGCGGTCGTCGTGGCCGACGACTACGTGGGGCTCGCCGTCCACCAGGCGGCCCGCATCTGCGCGGCCGGACACGGCGGGCAGGTGCTCGTGTCCGAGACGTCGGGTGAGCTGGCCTCGGCCGGGCTCCCCACCGGGGCGATCCTCATGCCGCTCGGCGAGTACAGGCTGAAGGACGTCGAGGCTCCCGAGAGGCTGCATCAGCTCGTCCATCCCGATCTGGACCCGTCGTTCCCGCCCCTGAGGGTGCTCGAGGTCCTGCCCAACAACCTGCCCACGGCGCTGTCCAGCTTCGTCGGGCGCGAGGAGGCGTTGGAGGAGGTCCGGAGGCTGCTGGGAGCCACCCGGCTGGTGACGATCCGGGGGCCGGGGGGAGCCGGGAAGACGCGACTGGCCCTGGAGGCGGCGCGCGGGCTGCTCGAGCGGTTCGTTGACGGCGTCTGGCTCGTCGACCTGGCCTCGCTCACCGAGGACGGCCTGATCCCGCAGCGCGTGGCGTCGGTCCTCGGGGTGCGGGAGGAGCCCTCCCGCGAGCTGACCGAGACGTTGACAGACCGGCTGCGCGGCAGCGACCTCCTGCTCGTGCTGGACAACTGCGAGCACGTGCTCGATGCGTGCGCCCGCTTCCTCACCGACCTCATGCGGGCGTGTCCGGGGGTCCGGGTGCTGGCCACGAGCCGGGAGCCGCTCGGGGTGCCGGGGGAGACGACGTGGCTGGTCACCCCGATGGACGTCCCGGAGGCGGACGGCCTCGATCCCTATGCGCTCCTCGGCTTCGACGCGGTCAGGCTCTTCGTCGAGCGGGCGTGCACCGTGCAGCCCGGCTTCGTCATGACGCCGTCGGAGGCCGACCACGTCGCCCAGGTGTGCCGGCGGCTCGATGGGATCCCGCTCGCGATCGAGCTGGCCGCGGCGCGCGTCCGGGTGCTTACGCCCAAACAGCTCGCCGAGAGGCTGGACGACCGGTTCCGGCTGCTCACCGGCGGCGACAGGACCGCCGAGGCGCGCCACCAGACGCTGCGGGCGACGGTCGACTGGAGCTACGAGCTGCTGTCCGGCCGGGAGCGGATCCTCTTCCGCAGGCTGGGCGTCTTCGCGGGGAGCTGGACGCTGGAGGCGGCCGAGGGGATCTGCGAGGGCCGCGACCTGGCCGAGGTGGAGGTCCTCGACGCGCTCACCGCCCTCGTCGACAAGTCGCTCGTGCTGAGCCGGCCGGACGGAGCGGCCACGACCTACCGCATGCTCGAGACGGTCCGGATGTACGCGCTGGACCGTCTACGGGAGGCAGGCGAGGAGGAGGCGGCCGCGGCCCGCTTCCGCGCCTGGTACCTGGATCTGGCCGAGGAGACCTCGGACCGCATCGGCACCCGCGAGCAGGCCGCCATGCTCGACGTGCTGGACCGCGAGCACGACAACCTGCGTGCGGCCCTCAGCTCGTGCCTGGAGTCAGGCGACCTCGAGACCGCCCTCCGGCTCGCCACCGCGCTGGGCCGGTACTGGTCGGCGCGCGGCCACCTGGGCGAGGGGAGGCTCTGGCTGTGGGCGGTCCTCGAGCAGGCGAGCGAGCCGACCATCACCCGGGCCCGGGCTCTCGGTGAGGCCGGGAGGCTGACGGAGGCGCAGTGCGACTACCCGGCTGCCCGACGGCTGTACGCGGAGAGCCTCACGTTGGCCGGCGAGCTCGGCGACCGGGCACTCGCCGCCCAGCGGCTGGCCAACCTGGGGAGCGTGGACTGGCTGGAGGGGTCCTACGACGAGGCCGTCCGGCGACAGCACGACGCGTTGGAGATAGCGCGCGAGATCGACGACCCGACGTTGGTCGCGCGGTGCCTGCACAACCTCGGCACGGTCGAGTTCGTCCGCGGACGCCGGGAGGAAGCCGAGGCCCACTTCGCCGAGGCACTGGAGATCCGACGTCGGGTGGACGATGTCCAGGGGGTGGCGGAGACGCTCAACAACCTGGGGATCATCGCCCGGATCGCCGGCGACCTCCCGCAGGCGCATGCGCTGGCCGAGGAGAGCCTCAGCGTCGCCCGCGCGCTCGGGCACCGTCCGCTGATCGCTCACTTCGGAGGGAACCTCGGGATCGTCCTGCAGCGGGAGGGGGCGCTGTCGGAAGCGAAGACGATGTTCGAGGAGAGCCTGTCCATCCATCGCGAGCTCGGACACAAGGACGGCGTGGCCATCGTCCTGAACAGCGTGGGCAACGCGGCTTACCTGCAGGGCGACCATGCCTCGGCGCGGGCCGCCTACACGGAGAGCATCGCGCTCCGCCGGGAGCTCGGGGACCGACGGGGCACGGCCGAGTCGCTCGCCAACCTCGGCAGTGCCCTCCGGGAGCAGGGGGAGCTCGAGGCGGCCGCCCGCCACCTCGAAGAGAGCCTGGACATCCGCAGGGAGCTCGGCGACCGGTCGGGCGTCGCCGGCTCGCTGCATGGTCTCGCTCTCGTCGCGCGCCGGCGCTCGGACACGGCGGCCGCACTCCGTCTCGCCCTCGACGGTCTCCGGGAGGCGGAGGCCTCCGGGGACCGCGGGCGACTGTTCGGGCTCTTCGAGAGCTTCGTCGAGATCGCCTCGGAGGTCGACCCGGGCTGCGCGGCGCTCGCGGCCGGCGCCGCACGCAGCCTGGCGGACGGGGCAGGGACCGACCTCGACTGGATCGACGAGGCCGTCGCGCGCCTCCGCGACGAGGTGGACGGAGCCACGGTCGAGGGATGGCTCTCGACCGGTGCGGGGATGACCGTGGGGGAGGTCGTCGCCCGGTGCGAAGCGGCCGCCGCTACGTGAGCGCGGTCGTGCGCTCGACCGAGAAGTACTTGGCCGCCGGGTGGTGGACCACGATCGCGCTCGTCGACTGCTCGGGGTGCAGCTGCCACTCCTCCGAGAGGGTGACGCCGATGCGCTCGGGACGCAGGAGCGGGAAGAGCTTCTCCTGGTCGGCCAGGTTCGGGCAGGCCGGGTAGCCGAACGAGTAGCGGGAGCCGCGGTAACCCTGGCGGAAGATGTCCTCCATCGAGTCCGCGTCTTCCCCGGCGATGCCGAGCTCCGTCCGGATCCGCTTGTGCCACATCTCGGCGAGCGCCTCGGCCATCTCCACCCCCAGGCCGTGCAGGTGCAGGTAGTCGGTGTAGCGGTCCTGCGCGAAAAGCTCGGCGGCGACCTCCCCGACCCGGGACCCCATCGTCACCAGGTGGAAGGCGACCACGTCCGGCTCCGGGGAGCCGACCGGACGGAAGAAGTCCGCGATGCACAGGCGACGCCCCCGGGGCTGACGGGGGAACGTGAACCTGGTCAGCTCGGTCCGCCCGTCCGCGTCGTAGACGATGAGGTCGTCGCCTTCGGACATCGCGGGCCAGTAGCCGTAGACGACCTGGGGGACGAGGATCTGCTCGGTCGCGGCCCGGGCGAGCCACTCGCGCAGGATCGCGCGCACCTCGGTCTCCAGGAAGCGCTGGTACTCGTCGGCCGACTGACCCTTCCGTCGCTTGTACTGCCACTGGGCGCGGAAGAGCGTCACCTCGTTGAGGAAGGGGGATATCTCGGCGAGAGGGATCCCCTTCACGAGACGCGACTCCCCGATGAACGGGGGGATCGGGACGTCCGGCGCGGGGGGCACGTCCGAGGTCGACCCGTCCGGCTCGACCTGCACCTGGGCTCGCTTCGGGCGCGCCCGGCGGGTCCGGACCTCAGGGAGGGTTCCCTCGCGCTTCGCGGTCATGATCGCGTCCATCGTCCGCAGCCCCTCGAAGGCGTCCTTGCCGTAGTAGACGCCGCCCTCGTATACGGCGGCCAGGTCGTTATCGACGTAGCCACGGGTGAGCGCGGCGCCCCCGAGCAGTACGGGGTAGTGCGAGAGCCCCTGCCGGTTCAGCTCCTCTAGGTTGTCGCGCATGACCAGCGTCGACTTCACCAGCAGCCCCGACATCCCGATCGCATCGGCCTGCTCGCGCTGCGCGACCTCGATGATCTCCGAGATCGGCTTCTTGATCCCGATGTTGAAGACGGTGTAGCCGTTGTTGGACAGGATGATGTCCACGAGGTTCTTGCCGATGTCGTGGACGTCCCCCTTGACGGTGGCCAGGACGAGCTTGCCCTTCGACCCGTCCCCCACCCTCTCCATATGCGGTTCGAGGTACGCGACGGCCTTCTTCATGACCTCGGCCGACTGCAGGACGAACGGGAGCTGCATCTCGCCGGAGCCGAAGAGCTCACCGACGACCTTCATGCCCTCGAGGAGCCACTCGTTGACGATGGCGAGCGCCGGCTTGGACCGGAGCGCCTCGGCCAGGTCGCCCTCCAGGCCCGCCGACTCTCCGTCGATGATCCGTCGCTTCAGCCGCTCGTCCAGCGGGAGGCCGGTCAGATCCGCACGCGCCGCCGAGGATGCGCCGGTCACGCCCTCGAAGAGCTCCAGGTAGCGCTGCAGCGGGTCGTAGCCGTCACGCCGGCGGTCGTAGACGAGGTCGAGCGCGACCTCCAGCTGTTCCGGCTCGATCCTGGACAACGGGAGGATCTTGCCGGCCGACACGATCGCCATGTCCAGCCCCCGCTGGACCGCCTCGTGCAGGAAGACCGAGTTCAGGACCTGCCGTCCGGCCGGGTTGAGTCCGAACGAGACGTTGGACACCCCCAGGCTCGTGAAGGTCCCGGGTAGCTCCTGCTTCACGCGCGCGACCGCGTCCAGGGTCTCCACGGCGGCCCGGCGGGCGTCCTCCATGCCGGTCGAGATGGGGAAGACGAGCGTGTCGAAGATCAGGTCGTGCGGCTCGAACCCGGCGTCCAGGACGATCTCGTACAGCCGTCTGCAGACCTCCAGCTTCCAGTCGGCCGTCGTCGCCTGGCCCCTCTCCTCGATGGCCAGGGCTATGAGCGCGGCTCCGTAGCGGCGGGCCAGCCGCAGGTTGCGGTACAGCCGGGTATCGGGCCCGACGCCCTCCTCCAGGTTGATCGAGTTGATGACGGACCTGCCCGCCAGGAGCTTCAACCCGGCCTCGATCACCTCCGGCTCGGTCGAGTCGAGCACGATCGGGAGCGTCTGCTTCCCCCGGAAGCGCGTGATCACCTCGTGCATGTCGCGCTGTCCGTCGCGGCCGGTGAAGTCGACGCAGACATCGAGGGCGTGGGAGCCCTCCCGGACCTGATCCTTGGCGACCTCCAGGGTGCCGTCGTAGTCCTCGGCCGCGATCAGTTCCTTGAACCGCCTGCTGCCGGTCGTGTTGCAGCGCTCCCCGATCACGAAGAAGGAGGCGTCCTGACGGAAGGGCTGGGCCGCGTACAACGACGCCGCCGCCGCCTCGTGGTCGGGCTCCCGCGGCCTGGGCGGCAGGTCCCGCATCGCGCCGGCGAGCAGGCGGATGTGCTCGGGGGTGGTCCCGCAGCAACCCCCGACGATCGATACGCCGAACTCGGTGACGAACGTCGTCTGGTACCGGACGAGATCCTCGGGGGTGAGCGGGAAGAAGGTCGCGCCGTCGCGAACCTGCGGGAGCCCGGCGTTGGGGATCACCGAGACCGGCTTGCGGGAGTGGCGGCCGAGGTAGCGGACGTGCTCGACCATCTCCTCCGGGCCCGTCGCGCAGTTCATCCCGATCACGTCGACCACCGGGTACGCGTCGAGGACGGCGAGCGCTGCCCCGATGTCGGAGCCGAGCAGCATCGTGCCGGTCGTCTCGATGGTCACCTGGGTCATGACCGGGACCGACCGCCCCGTCTCGTCGAAGACGTCCATGATCGCGGCCAGCGCGGCCTTCACCTGGAGCAGGTCGAAGGCGGTCTCTATCAGCAGGACGTCGGCGCCGCCGTCGAGGAGCCCCCTCGTCTGGATCGCGTAGGACCGGGCCAGGTCGTCGAAGGTGGCCTCCCCCAGGGTGGGCGACCTGGTGCCGGGACCGATCGAGCCTACGACCCACCTCGGGCGGGCGTCGGTGAGGGCGTCCACCGCCTCCCGGGCGAGGCGAGCGCCGGCCACGTTGATCTCGTACACCCGGTCCTGCAGTCCGTACTCGCCCTGGGAGACGAGGTTGGCGCCGAAGGTGTTCGTCTCGACGGCGTCCGCCCCGGCCTCGAGGTACCGGGCGTGGATGTCGCGGATCACGTCCGGGCGGGACAGGTTCAGGATGTCCGGGTTGCCCTCGTGGCCCCAGAAGTCGTCCAGGGCGAGGTCGGCGGCGTGCACCTGGGTGCCCATCGCCCCGTCGAACACGATGACGCGCTCGCGCAAGGTGGAGAGGAAGTCGCCCATGGGCCCAGTCTACGTCGGGTCCGCAGGCCCCCCGACGGCCGAGCGCCCCCCGCGCGTTTCAAAGGTCGAGCGCACCCCCTCAGCAGCGTAGGAGCCGGGCCTCCCCAGGGCCCGGCTCCGCACTTTCCCCAGGCTGCGCCGCTGCCCGGACCGGGGGCAGGGTCGGTCGGTGACGGGCGGTATCGTACGGACCGGGGTGCGAAGACCGGGAGGGTCGGATGGCGGACATCATCGACGGCAAGAAGATCGCCAGCGAGGTACGCGACGAGGTCCGTCAGCGCGCGGAGCGTCTCGCCGGGAGCGGGGTGGTGCCATCGCTCGCCGCCATCCTGGTCGGTGACGACCCCGCGTCCGAGACGTACGTGCGGATGAAGCGGCGCGACGCCGAGGAGTGCGGCATGACGTCGACCCTCAACCGGATGTCGGCCCGCGCCGAGGGGGAGGACCTGGCCGACCTGATCGACGGCCTCAACGCGGACGCCTCGGTGCACGGCATCCTCCTGCAGCTCCCGCTGCCGAAGCACCTCGACCCCGACTCGTTCCTGCTGCGCATCGACCCGGCGAAGGACGTGGACGGCCTGCACCCCGTCAACCAGGGCCTGCTCGCTCAGGGGAGCCCCCGGTTCGTGCCGTGCACGCCGCTGGGGGTCCAGCAGATGCTCGTCCGGTCGGGGATCGAGGTGGCCGGACAGCATGTGGTGGTCGTGGGCCGCAGCGTCCTGGTCGGGAAGCCGCTCTCGATGCTCCTGTCCAACAGGGGCGACGGCGCGAACGCCACCGTCACCCTCTGCCACACCGGGACCCGGGACCTGGTCCGCCACACGCGGGAGGCGGACATCCTCATCGTGGCGGCCGGCGTGGCGAAGATGATCGGACCGGACCACGTGTCGGAGGGGGCCGTCGTCATCGACGTGGGGACGAACGTCGCCGACGACGGGAAGCTGGTGGGGGACGTCGACTTCGAGAACGTATCGAAGGTCGTCCGGGCGATCACCCCGGTGCCGGGCGGCGTAGGCCCGATGACCCGCGCGATGCTGCTGCACAACACGGTGCTGGCCGCCGAGAGGTCGGTCGCAGGTTAGACGACGCTCAGCTGCGTGACCCGGTCACGCAGGGGTGCAGCCCGCACCGCGCGGGGGCGGGTGGGGCTGGAGCCTAGCGCGGTCCCCTGTCGCCGAGCAGGAAGGCCGCGGCGAAGGCAGCCAGCCCGACGGGGATCAGGACGTCCGAGTCGGTGAACGCCCCTAGCAGGAACAGCACGATCGCGACGATCAACATGATCGACCTGAGTCCGAGGTTCATCGTTCTCCCTCCTGTCCGGTGAAGTCGTCGGCCACATCCTGACCTACCGAGGGGCTGCCCCGCCGCCCGGGGCGCAGCCGGAAGAGCCCCCAGACCTCGGGCGAGCGCTCCTCGGGCTGCATGAACCACGCGGCCACGCCCACCATCAGAGCCAGCATCATCACCGCCGCCATCATCCCGACGAAACGCTCGACGGGCTGCAGCTGCAGGGCGTACGCCCACGCGTACAGCGCCGAGACGGAGACGAACACGTCGAGGGCGGAGTGGGAGACGGCCGACCGCCGGGCCTCCCGGCGCACGGGCGCAGGGAAGCGCCGTGCCCGGAGGACCCCCACCCCCAGCGCGACCCACCGTAGGACCGCCCACGCGGTGATCAGCGCGGCGAGGGCGCGCAAACCGTCAGAGGTCGACTCCGAGCGTCTCGACGCGCTCCCGGACGATCGCCGCGGCGGCGTGCAGCTGCTCGAGCTCGTCGGGGAGGAGGTCCCACTCCTCGATATCGACGACGCCGCCCGCGCCCAGCTTCGCCGGGACCCCGAGGAAGATGTCCGAGAGCCCGTACTGACCGGTCACCCACGCGCAGACGGGCATCGTCTCCTTCGTGTCCTGCAGGACCGCCTGCACCATCGCCACCGTGCCCGAGGAGGGCGCGAAGTAGGCGCTCCCGGTCTTGAGGAGCCCGACGATCTCGGCGCCTCCATCACGGGTCCGTTCGCAGATCGCGGAGATCTCGTCGGCGCTCAGGAGCTCGGTGATCGGACGTCCCTTGGCCCGGGCGAGCCGCGGGAGCGCGACCATGATCTCCCCGTGGGAGCCGAGCGTCGCCCCCTCGACCTCGTGCGGCAGGCAGCCGACTGCCTCGGCGACGAAGTACCGGAACCGCGCCGAGTCGAGCATGCCGGCCTGCCCGATCACCCGCTCCTTCGGGAGCCCGGAGACGGCCGCAGCCACATGCGTCATCTCGTCCAGCGGGTTGGTCACGACGATGAGGACGGCGTCCGGCGAGTTGGGAGCCACCTGTCCGACGACGCTCTCGATGATCTGCGAGTTCTTGCCGATCAGGTCGGCTCGCGACATCCCCGGCTTGCGCGGGAGGCCGGCCGTGACCACGACGACGTCGGATCCCTCCGTGGGTCCGTACTCGTTCGTCCCCACGATCGACGAGGAGAACCCCTCGATCGGCGCCGACTGCATCATGTCGAGCGCGAGCCCCTGCGGGAGCCCCTCCACGATGTCGGTCAGCACGACGTCGGCGAGATCCTTCTGCAGGATCCGCTGGGCGACCATCTTCCCGAAGAACCCTGCTCCCACCACCGTGACCTTGGCCATCTGACCCCTCTCTCGTTCTCTCGATCGGACCGAGGATACGCCCGGCTCCCGGGTCCTCGCGTCCTCAGGTCTCCCGTGAGGGGTCGCCGAGCGACGCCTCCGGATGCTGCTCGACGACGCGTTGGAGGTTCTCCTGCTGCGTGGTGTCCAGCCGGGTCCCGCTCGGCACGACCGTGATGTCGC
>Ga0247713_1000859_pt1 | contig 16673 bp, 11 predicted proteins | sample 21E_NmetaG_FD_189936 | JGI IMG/M metagenome (GOLD analysis project Ga0247713, IMG submission 189936) | Soil microbial communities from hillslope of Landscape Evolution Observatory, University of Arizona, Oracle, AZ, United States - 2-1-E_N | ecosystem: Engineered > Artificial ecosystem >... | reverse complement strand
GTCGAGCAGGAACACGCCGGAGGGCACCGCCTCGCGCGGCTGGTTCGCAGATCGCTGCGGGTCGTGCTCGTCTTCGATCTCGCCGACGATCTCCTCGATGATGTCTTCCATGGAGACGATCCCGGAGGTCCCGCCGTACTCGTCGACCACGACCGCGAGCGACTGGCGCGCGCTCCGCATCTGTACGAGCAGCGCGTCCAGCGCCATCGACTCCGGCACGATGAAAGCGTCTCTGACGATGTGCTCGACCCGGGTCGTAGGTCGTTCTTCGAACGGGACGCGCAGGATGTCCTTGACGTGGACGACCCCCACGAGGTCGTCGAAACCCTCCACGTAGACCGGGAAGCGCGAATGCCCGGTGTCGATCGCAGCGAGCGCGACATCGGCGACGCTGGCCGTTCGTTCGATCCCTTCGATCGCGGTGCGTGGGACGAGAACGTCGCCCGCGGTCCGCTTCGCGAACGAGATCGACTTGGAGAGGAGAGCGAACTCCTCCTCGAGGATGGTTCCGCCGGCGCGCGATGACTCGATCAGGAGCTCGAGCTCCTGCAGCGAACGAACCGCCGTTAGCTCATCACGCGGCTCGATCCCGAGGCGGCGCACCGCCCAGTTCGCACTCGCGTTCAGAAAGAGGATCAGCGGCCGGAAGAATCCGTTCACGATGCGGAGGGGCGTGACGACGCGCAGCGCCACCGGCTCCGGCCGCGCTATCGCCAGGTTCTTCGGGATCAGCTCGCCGACGACCATCTGGACCGAGGTAGCGACGATCAACGCGATCGTCACCGCGATCCCGAGAGAGGCGTGGTCGCCTACGCCCGCACGTTCGACGAGCGGCTGGATCGCACGGCCGATAGTCGGCTCCGCGATGAATCCGACGACGAGCGAGGTGACCGTGATCCCGAGCTGCGCGCCCGACAGCTGGAACGACAGCGTACGAAGGCCGCGGAGCGTCCGTTTCGCCGCCGGGTCGTCCTCCTGCTCCGCGAGGTTGACGATCCGGTCCCGATCCACCGCGACGAGCGCGAACTCAGCCGCGACGAAGAAGCCGTTGGCCAGGATCAGAAGGAAAACCGCGAGCAGGCCTAGGGCGACGTCGATGGCGTCGTTACCTCGTCCTGCCGCAGGGTCTACAGCCTTCCACGGCCACTATGATGCCCGACATGGCCGACGTCACCATGGACACGATCGTCAATCTCTGCAAGCGCCGCGGCATCGTGTTCCCCTCCAGTGAGATCTACGGCGGGCTCCGCTCGGCCTGGGATTGGGGCCCGCTCGGCGTGGAGCTCAAGCGGAACGTCAAGAACGAGTGGTGGCGCTCGATGGTGCACCTGAGGCCCGACGTCGTGGGGCTGGAGTCCTCGATCCTGATGTCCCCGCGGGTCTGGGAGGCGTCCGGGCACGTGGCGACGTTCACGGACCCGCTCGTCGAATGCACCAATTGCCATCACCGCTTCCGCGCCGACCACATCGATCTCACGAAGTCGTGTCCCGACTGCGGCGCCGGTTCGTGGACGGAGCCGAGGCAGTTCAACCTCATGTTCAAGACGTACATGGGCCCCGTCGAAGACTCCGCCCACGCGGTCTACCTGCGGCCCGAGACGGCGCAGGGGATGTTCGTCGATTACCTCACCGTTCAGACGACCTCACGGAAGAAGATCCCCTTCGGGATAGCGCAACAGGGGAAGTCCTTCCGCAACGAGATCACACCCGGGAACTTCGTCTTCCGAACGCGCGAGTTCGAACAGATGGAGATGGAGTTCTTCGTCAAGCCCGGAACCGACGAGGAGTGGCACGCCTACTGGCTCGAAGAGCGGATGCGATGGTTCCTCGATCTCGGGATCCGGCGAGAGAAGATCCGCCTCCGGAAGCACGAAGAAGACGAGCTGTCGCATTACGCGAAGGAGACGCACGACATAGAGTACGACTTCCCGGGGATGGGATGGAGCGAGCTGGAAGGTATCGCCAACCGCACCGACTTCGACCTCAAAGCGCATGCGGAGCACTCCGGGCAGGAGATCGTCTATTTCGATCAGGAGACGGACGAGAAGTACGTTCCGTTCGTCGTCGAGCCGGCGCTGGGGGTCGAGCGGTGCACGCTGGCCTTCCTGATCGACGCCTACCGGGAGGAGGAGGCGCCGACCGCCTCCGGTAAGACGGAGAAGCGCACGGTCCTGCGTCTCGACAAGCGACTCACGCCGTACAAGGTGGCCGTCCTCCCGCTCAGCAAGCACGCCGACCTCACACCCGTTGCCGAGAAGCTGGCCGAGAGCTTGCGACCGCACTTCGTGACCGACTTCGACGTGACGGGATCGATCGGGCGGCGCTACCGGCGGCAGGACGAGGTGGGCACGCCGTTCTGCGTCACCGTCGACTTCGACACTCTGGAAGACAGCCAGGTCACCGTGCGGGACCGGGATTCGATGGAGCAGGAGAGGATCGCCGTCGACGCGGTCGTCGACTACGTAAGCAAGCGCTTCGAGAGCTGATCGGCTCCCGCGACCGCAGACGCCGGATGCCGCACTCGGAGAGGGGGAGCGCAGAGGTGGCGAAGTGGGTCTACGACTTCCGCGAGGGAGATGCGTCGCAGAAATACCTGCTCGGCGGCAAAGGGGCGAATCTCGCCGAGATGACGAACCTCGGGCTGCCGGTCCCCCCCGGGTTCACGATCACGTGCGAGGCATGCAACGAGTACACCAGGCTCGGCGGTGTGTTCCCCGAAGGATTGCTCGATGAGGTGGCCGAGCACCGCAAGACGCTCGAGGAGACGATGGGGCGGACCCTCGGCGACCCGTCCGACCCGCTGCTGGTCTCCGTTCGGTCCGGCGCACCGTTCTCGATGCCGGGGATGATGGACACGGTCCTCAACGTGGGGCTGAACGACGAGAGCGTCGAGGGTCTCGCCGCCCAGACGGGCTCCGAGCGGTTCGCTTGGGACTCCTATCGCCGGCTCGTGCAGATGTTCGGTCACACGGTGCTCGGCGTGGACGACGAAGCGTTCGCCGACGCCCTCGATGCCGCGAAGGAGAAGAAGGGCGTCGCGAACGACGTCGATCTCGAGACGAAGGATCTACGGACGCTCGTCCGGAGGTTCAAGACGATCGTCGGCAAACACGCGGGACGCGACTTCCCGCAGGATCCCGACGAGCAACTGACGCTGGCGATCGAAGCCGTTTTCCGCTCGTGGAACAATAAGCGTGCCCGCGACTACCGCCGCCGCAACCGGATCCCGGACGAGTTGGGGACGGCCGTGAACGTGCAGGCGATGGTGTTCGGGAACATGGGCGAGGACTCCGGTACCGGCGTCGCCTTCACGCGCGATCCCGCCAGTGGCGAGAAGCGGCCGTACGGTGACTACCTCCCCAACGCGCAGGGTGAAGACGTCGTCGCAGGTATCCGCAACACCTTGCCCCTCGACGATCTTCAAGACCTCAACGCGGAGGCGTGGGACGAGCTGCAGCAGCACATGGAGGCGCTCGAGAAGCACTTCCGCGACATGTGCGACATCGAGTTCACGATCGAGCGGGGGCGTCTCTGGCTCCTTCAGACGCGCGTGGGGAAGCGCACCGCAAGGGCCGAATGGGAGATCGCCCGGGACATGCTCGAGGAGGGCTTGGTCGACGAGCCCACGGTGGTACGCGATCGCCTGACCGCCGACAAGCTCGACGAGCTGTTCAAACCGGCCATCAAGTCCGACCTGAAGTCATCGGTCGAACCCGCGGCACGGGGACTGAACGCGTCTCCGGGCGCGGCCGTCGGACGGGTCGTCTTCTCCGCAGACGACGCTGCCGAGTGGGCCGCCCGCGGTGAAGCGGTCATCCTCGTGCGCCGCGAGACCAATCCCGACGACTACCACGGGATGGTGGCGAGCCAGGGCATCCTCACCTCTGCGGGGGGCACCAACTCGCACGCGGCGGTCGTCGCTCGGGGCGAAGGCATCCCCGCCGTGTGCGGCGCCGACGCGATCCGCATCGACCGCGCGGCCCGTCGCTTCACCGTCGACGGACGCCGCGCCCAGGAGGGCGACTGGATCACGATCGACGGGACCGACGGGACGGTCTACCTCGAGCGCCTGGATACGGAGCCGTCGCCGCTCGAGGCCGCGATGCTCGGCAGCAAGAAGTCGCGCCGTGAACCGTTGTGGGAGTCGTTCGAGCGATTCATGCAGGTGGCCGACGGCGCCCGCCGCCTGAGGGTGCGCGCGAACGCGGACACGCCCGAGCAGGCCAAGAACGCCCGCGCTCGCGGCGCGCAGGGGATCGGCCTCTGCCGGACGGAGCACATGTTCATGGGCGAGGAGCGGGTCGAAGCCGTGCGCAGGATGATCTTCGCCGAGACCGAGCAGGACGAGCAGGAGGCCTACGACGTCCTCCTGCCGCTCCAGCGCAAGGATTTCATCGGGATCTTCAAGGCGATGGACGGCCTCCCGGTGACGGTGCGCCTGCTCGATCCTCCGCTGCACGAGTTCCTCCCGAACCTCGTCGACCTCGAGGTCGAGGTGGCGCTGGCGGAGGCGGGCGCGACCAAGATGGCCAAGCGGCGACTAGGCGAGCGCAAGGCCTTGCTCGCGAAGGTGCGGGAGCTTCACGAGGCGAACCCGATGCTCGGCCTGCGCGGCGTCAGGCTCGGCATCGTGAAGCCGGGCCTCTACGCGATGCAGGTCCGCGCCATCGCGGAGGCCGCCGTGCGGTTGCGCAAACAGGGGAAAAACCCGCGGCCCGAGATCATGATCCCGCTGGTCGCGGCCGCGGAGGAGCTGGGGCAGATGCGCGAGGAGCTCGAGCCGGTGGCGAGACGCATCATCGACAAGGCCGGCGTTGACCTCGACATCCCTTTCGGGACGATGATCGAGTTGCCGCGAGCGGCGGTATGCGCGGGCGAGATCGCAGAGCACGCCGACTTCTTCTCGTTCGGGACGAACGACCTATCCCAGACGGCTTTCGGCTTTTCGCGCGACGACATCGGAAAGTTCCTCGCGCTGTACGAAGAGCGGAAGCTGGTTCCGGCGAACCCGTTCGTCACGATCGACGAGCCGGGCGTCGGTCGCTTGATGCGGATCGCGGTCGAGGAGGCTCGGGCGGCGAACCCCGATATGCACTTCGGCATCTGCGGCGAGCACGGCGGCGATCCTGCGTCCGTCGTCTTCTGCGAGACGCTCGGCCTCGACTATGTCTCCTGTTCGCCGTTCCGCATACCTACGGCGCGCCTCGCGGCCGCGCAGGCGGTCCTGGGAGAGGCGGAGACCACCTCCAGGTGAGCTGCTGAGCGGCTCCTCAGCAGCCTTGGCGGAAGGTGGCGAAGACGGCCGGTCCGTCCTCGGGGGAGGGCACCCACGGCGCGCCGCCCGATTCCCAGACGAGCTCGACGCCCTTCGCCACGGCGATCGCGTGTGGCGAGCCGCCGATCCAGCGCACCCGGAAGCTTCTCGTATCGGCATTGAAGCGGCTGCGCATCGTGCCCTTCCGCACGAGATAGCCCTGCCGTATCTGGCCGGGTTCGGCGGCCAGTCCTTCGGCATCGAGTTCGAGACGCGTCCTCGTGCGCTCCGAGCCGGCATCGACCGTCACCTTCCTGCCCGGCCGCGGCGCCTTCGCCAGCGCCCCCTCCTCCGGCAACACCGTCTCGACCTTCATCGCCCGCGTGCACCAACCGTTCTTCGCGTCGACGCGCGCCTTCACCCACATGGCGCCGTAGTCGTTGTCGGGGTCGGTCTCAGTGGTGGGATCGAGGCGGTACCACTGCACGCATATCTCGAAGACACCCACGACCTCTCCGCCGGACCGCTGCCTCTTCTTGCTGCATCCCTGCAGGGTCTCGTCCGCGGCGACGTTCTCACTCGTCGCCGGCTCGTCTTGGACCCGCATCTGGCGCGCGTGGGCGGGCGCTCCGAGCAGCACGACGAGCGAAAGGGCGGCCAGCGCCGCGATCCGTGCCGACATGCGCTTCTCCCCCCTCGGCTGGCGTCTTCGGGCACATCCATAGTAGCGGCGGCGGCAGGTGGGTCCGTCGCGAGGCGGTGCTACGTTGCTCGCGTGCCCACGCCGCGCGTCGAAACCGAGACCTGGGAGACCCGATGGCTCTCCGAGCGTGCCCGGCGCGCGGCCGAGAGCAAGGGCCGCGACCGCCTCGAGCAAGAGGACGACCTTCGCACCTGCTTCCAGCGCGACCGCGACCGGATCGTCCATGCGAAGGCATTCCGCCGGCTGGCGCACAAGACGCAGGTGTTTCTCGCGCCGGAGGGGGACCATTACCGGGTCCGCCTCACCCACACCCTCGAGGTGACGCAGGTCGCGCGCACGATCGCCCGGGCGCTGCGGCTCAACGAGGACCTCACCGAGGCGATCTGTCTCGGCCACGACCTCGGCCATACGCCGTTCGGCCATCTCGGTGAGGAGGTCGTAGCGGAGTTCAGCCCCGGCTTCCGGCACAACCTCCAGAGCGTCCGCATCGTGGAGGTCTTGGAAGACCTGAATCTGACGTGGGAGGTACGCGACGGGATCGCCAACCACACCTGGTCGATGCCGATGCCGGAGACGCTCGAAGGGCAGATCGCGCGGTTCGCCGACCGCATCGCCTATCTCAACCACGACATAGACGACGCCGTGCGCGCCGGCATCCTCGACCATGCCGATCTGCCCCGCGCTACCACCGAGGTTCTGGGCGCCACCCATTCCGAGCGCATCCACCGGATGGTCGGCGATCTGGTGACTGCATCGGCCGGCGGGAGCGAGATACGCATGACGCCGGAGGTCTTCGACGCGATGGCCGAGACGCGTTCGTTCCTGTTCGAGCGGGTGTATCTGGGGCGTGTCGCGCCGGAGACGCGAGACCGCGTGCGCACGATCCTCATGACACTCCTGCAACACCATGCACAGGACGAGCCGGAGTCTCCCTCCTCCGCTCCCGACGGACGTCAGCGGGCCGTCGACTATGTCGCCGGGATGACGGATCGGTTCGCGCTGCGCGCCTACACGCACTTGTCCGGCGACGGCTTCCCCGACGGCGGTCTATTAGGATGACCCGGCTTCCCCGCGGCGGTCGTAGTTCACCCGGAGATCGTTAGAAGTCCATGGCGAAGATCAAAGACGAGGACATCGACCTCCTTCGCGAGCGGGCCGACATGATCGACGTCGTCTCTGCGTATACCCGGCTCAAGAAGGCCGGCGGAAGCACCTTCAAAGGGCTCTGTCCCTTCCACGCGGAGAAGACGCCCTCGTTCAGCGTCGACCCGAACCGCGGCCTCTACTTCTGCTTCGGCTGCGGCGAGGGCGGCAACATCTACCACTTCATCGAGAAGGTCGAGACGCTCACGTTCCCCGAGGCGGTCGAGTGGCTCGCTCGTCGTGAGGGATTCGAGCTGCGATACGAAGAGCAGCGGGCGAGCGACCGCGGAGTGCAGGGCCGCAAGCTACAGATCATCGCCGCGAACGAGGCCGCCGCCGCCTTCTTCCACGAGCAGCTCATGACATCGCCGGCCGCAGCCCCCGCTCGCGCGTACCTCGAGTCCCGCGGCTTCGACCGAGAGGTGGCGAAGCGGTGGGAGCTGGGCTTCGCGCCGGGCCGGGACGCCCTGACGCGACATCTGCTCGCCAAGCGCTTCTCGCAGGAGATCCTGATCGATGCCGCCCTCACGCGGAAGAGCGAGCGCGACGGCAGTCTCTACGACACCTTCCGCGGGCGGCTCATGTTCCCCACGCGGTCTCATCAGGGCGATGTGGTGGGCTTCGGCGGACGCGTCCTGCCCGGTGACGATGGCCCGAAGTACCTGAACTCGTCCGAGACGCCGGTGTTCCAGAAGTCGCGCGTCATGTACGGATTGCACCGGGCGAAGTCGACACTGGCGCGGGGGAATCCCGCGGTCGTCGTCGAGGGCTACACCGACGTGATCGCGCTCCACGAGGCCGGTGTCGAGCAGGCGGTCGCGACCAACGGCGTCGCGCTGGGTGAGTCGCACTTCGAGCTGTTGAAGAAGTTCACGCAGCGCCTCGTGTTGATGTTCGATGCCGACGAGGCCGGCAAGGGGGCAACCGAGCGCGGGTTCGACCTCCAGCACAAGCTCGGGATCGAGGTTCTGGTCGCGCCCCTGCCGTCGGGGTCGGACCCCGCCGACGTCGCCCTCGGCGCAGGCGGCGAGACGATCCGCCGTTACATCGACGAGGCGCAGCCGCTCATGTCGTTCAAGCTCGAGCAGACGCTCGCGAAGCTCCCTTTGGACACGCCGGAGGCGCGTGCGCGAGCCGTGGACGCTGTGGTCGAGGTGCTAGGGTGGCACCCCGATCCGGTGGCGAGGGGCGAGTACGCATTTCTCGCAGCGCGCCGGATAGGGATCGACCCGCAGGCGATCCAGAGGTCGCTCGGGGAGCGGAGGACGAGTAGCGACGCGCAGGGGGGATCCACAGCAGCGACGCGCCGGCTGCCGGGTCACGTCAAACTTGAACGGGAGGCTCTCAGATTGTTGGTGACGCGGACGCAGACCGCGGGCGCCTTCCTCGATCAGGTGGACGAGGGGGACTTCACCTCTCCGGCGCGCCGTGAGCTCTTCGCCGCGGCGCGTGACGCACACGCGGAAGGCGCCGACGAGCTCGCAGGACGGGTCGTCGGACAACTCTCCCCCGAAGCGCGAGCTCTCTTGAGCGAGCTCGTCCTCTCTTCGACCGACGACCGGCAGGACGATGAAGCCGAGCCGCTGCACGAGGTCTTCGAGCGCCTCCGTGCTATGTCCCTCGAGCGCGAGATAAAGCAACGCAGATCGACGCTGCAGGAGATCAACCCGTTGACGGATCCGGCGCGCCACGACGAGCTCTTCACACAGCTCGTCGGCCTCGAGGCGCAGCGTCGCGATCTGCTTCGGCGGTCCCGAGAGGCCTCCTGATGTCGCAGAGGCCGGAGGTCGTCGAGGGGGAGGGCATCCCGCAGGGAGTGGCGGACGAGGCCGTCGCCGCGCCTCCGGCTCCGTCGACGCCCGAAGAGCTCGAGCGCATCATGCGCGCGGCCAAGAGCGAGGGCTCCATCACCGCGGCCGATCTCGCGGAGCGTCTCGGGCCGCTCGATCTGTCTCCCGATGAGACCGACGCCGTGTACGGGCGGCTCATCGAGCTCGGCGTCGACATCGTCGAGGACGAAGAGGCCCTGCGAGAAGAAGCCGCGGGGGAGGCCGAGCCGGAACCGGTCGTCGACGAGGAAGACGATCGCCGGCGCGCCCGGCGTGAGGTCGATCAGGCGCTCAAGGCGCCGACGAACGACCCGGTCCGCATGTACCTCAAGGAGATCGGAAAGGTAGCTCTCCTCACCGCGCAGCAGGAGGTCGAGCTCGCCATGCGCATCGATGCCGGGCTCGAGGCGGAGAAGCGGCTCGACGAGGAGAGCGCGTCGCTCTCCGAGGATGAGGTCGACGCGCTCCGCTGGACGGTGCGGGACGGACAGCGGGCGAAGAGGCATCTGGTCGAGGCGAACCTGCGCCTCGTCGTCTCGATAGCGAAGCGTTACGTCGGACGCGGCATGGCCTTCCTCGACCTGATCCAGGAAGGGAACCTCGGTCTCATCCGTGCGGTCGAGAAGTTCGACTACACGAAGGGGTTCAAGTTCTCGACCTACGCGACGTGGTGGATCCGGCAGGCGATCACGCGGGCGATCGCAGACCAGGCACGGACCATCCGGATCCCCGTGCACATGGTCGAAACGATCAACAAGCTGGTGCGCATCCAGAGGCAGCTCCTCCAGGACCTCGGCCGTGAGCCGACCGCAGAAGAGATCGGCGAGCAGATGGAGCTGTCGCCGGAGAAGGTGCGGGAGATCCAGAAGATCTCTCAGGAGCCGGTGTCGCTCGAGACGCCGGTCGGCGAGGAAGAGGACTCGAACCTCGGCGACTTCATCGAAGACTCCGACGCTGTCGTCCCGCTCGAGCGCGCCTCCTTCAAGCTCCTGCAGCAGCAGCTCGAATCGGTGCTCCACACCTTGTCGGAGCGCGAGAAGGAAGTGATCCGGCTTCGCTTCGGTCTGGTCGACGGGCAGCCGCGCACGTTGGAAGACGTCGGGAAGAAATTCGGCGTGACCCGCGAGCGCATCCGTCAGATCGAGTCGAAGACGCTCTCGAAGCTGCGTCACCCCTCGCGGAGCCAGAAGCTCCGCGACTACCTCGAGTAGCTAGGGGCCCGGAGGGGGAGCGACACTCAGGCCGCCTGGAGGCTCGTCGCCGCCGCGCCGCTCGCGGACCTTCTGGATCCCGTCGGAGGCGAGGTCCTTCGCCTGCTCGAGCCCCTGCTCGACCGCCTCGCGCGCCTTCTCAGAGGCCTCCTGGAAGCCGGGCGACGCCATGAGGTTGTCGTACAGCCGGCGAAGCTGGTCGTAGCGCTCGCGCCCCGCCTTGGCGCCGAGGACGTATCCCGCGCCGAAGCCGATCAGCACACCAAGTCGTCCACGCATGTGACTCTCCTCCTGGTTCGGTATCCCCGAATCGTATGCCCATCGCCTGCGCCTCCAACCTGCCGGAGGTGGATCTCGTCTGCGGGGTACCCCGCAGAGACGCCCTCCTTTACTATGTGGGCCGCCTCCCGCCCTCGCGGGAGGACGATCCGGGGTAGCTCAACCGGCAGAGCATCCGGCTGTTAACCGGAGGGTTGCGGGTTCGAGTCCCGCCCCCGGAGCCGAAGAAGAGGGCCGGGCCCGCGTGGGGTCCCGGCCCTCTTCGCGTCCGAAACCCGCGCTGGACGCGAGCTCGCTTTCCTGCCATCCTGTTACTCCTGTGCATATCTGAGGTTTTTTGATGCTTGTGAGGTTCAGATCGGGGAGAAGATGGACGACGCCCTCGGGGAGGAGCGGCTCGCCGCGCTGTGGGACCGGTGGCTCGCGGCGCGCCGACGGGCCGATCGCGATGCGCTGATCCGGCATTACCTGCCCCTCGTCGCATTCCTGGCGCGCCGCATCGGGCGGAGCGTCCACCCCGCGTCCCGGCCCGATCTCGCCGGCTTCGGTGCCTTCGGCCTCATGGATGCCGTGGAGCGCTTCGACCGCTCCTACGGCGTTCCTTTCGAGTCCTACGCGGCGCGCCGGATAAAGGGCGCGATCGCCGACGGCATCCGGACGATGTCGTACTTCCCGCGGGGAGCGGAGAGACGGGCGAGCCGCATCATCGAGACCCTCGTCGCGGTGGATTTCCAGACGGCCCGAACGCCCTTCGGCACCCGCCTCGACGACAGCCTGGTCGACCGTGGGGCGGCGGCCGTGGACGACGGCGTGGTGCTGGCCGCCGATCACGAGGAGGTGGTGGAGGCGATCCGGGCGCTGGCGCCGCGGGATCGCTACGTCATAGAGCAGCACTATTTCGCCTCCCGCCTCCTGAAGGAGATCGGCGATGACCTCGGGGTGACCGAGTCACGCGTCTCGCAGCTGCACCGGCGGGCTCTGCGGGCGCTCGAGGCCGCCCTGCGGGAGCGGATCTCCGCCTAGCGCCTTCCCCGCTCCACGAGGGCCTCGCCGGCGGCGGTGAAGCCCGTCACCACCACGGCCGCGATGAGTACGCCCAGGGTGATCAGCAGCAGGGAGCGGCCCTTCTTGATCCCGAACACGAATGCGGCGGCGGCGCCCGTCCACGCCCCGGTCCCGGGGAGCGGTATCCCGACGAAGAGCACGAGAGCGGCGTCGCGGAACCGCTCGTAGCGGCCGCCGTGACGGCTGCGTGTTCGCTCGAAGAGCCAGGCGAAGAAGCGGGCGAAGAACCTGAACCGGCGCGACAGCCAGGTCTGTACCGGATCGAGGAACCAGACGAGGAGCGGGATCGGCAGGAGGTTGCCGACGACCGCCGGCAGAGCGGCCTCCACGGGCGAGAGGCCGAGGAGGACCCCGATCGGCACCGCCCCCCGCAGCTCGATCACTGGAATCATGGCCACTAGGGCGACGGTGACGGCCGGCGGCAGGTCACGAAGGACGGGGAGATGCTGCAGGACGTCCACGGCGGGGGAGAGTATCCGCTCCTCGCGCTCAAGCTTTCTCCGCCTCCGGCCGAAGAATTTCCAGACGGCTACGTAGCTTTGCGTAGAGGAAGGGTTCATATGATTCAGGGCAGCGACGGCTCGCTCGTGCAGCGGGTTCTGGATGCGTTCGTGGAGATCGCATCGGCTCGGGACACCGAAACGGTGACCGAACGCAGCATCGAACTTGCTTGTGACGCGACCGGCGCGCCCTTCGCCGCCGCCGTGGTCTTCGACGAGAGCGGCATCGTCGGGCTCAGCGCCCGGGGGATGACTGACGAGCAGGCCCTGTCGGTGGCGGCGAGCACGGAGCCTCTCGGAGAGGGCGTGGTCGTCCGGCGATCGGCGGGTGAGGTCGCAGCCGTCCTGTCGCCGAAAGAGCAATTGATGGCCGCCACCCTCACGGTTACCGTCAGCTGTGAGGGGACGCCCATCTCCGGCGCGATCTACCTGGCGAAGCCCGAGGGAGAGATCCCGTTCTCCGACAAGGACGAGATGCTGGTTCGGGCACTGGCCCGCCAAGCGGCCAACGCCTTGATCACCGTTCGCCTCCTCGACGAGCGCGAGAAGCAGGGGGAGCGCCGCAGCGCCGCCCGCTTCACCCGGCTCGTGGAGCACTCCTCCGATGTCATCACCGTGATCGACCGCGACGGGCGCATCCGCTTCCAGAGCCCTTCGATCACGCGCGTGCTCGGCTTCGGCCAGCGCGACCTTCTCGGGACCGACTCGCTCGACCTCGTCCACCCGGACGACCGCCCGCGTGTGAGCTCGATCATCCGCAAGGCGATGAAGGAGTCGGACGCCGTCGCCGTCTTCGAATGCCGGCTCCGCGCGACCGACGGTACGTGGCGCCACTGCGAGATCTCGCTGAAGAGCAGATTGCGCGATCCGGATTTGCAGGGCGTGGTTCTGAACACGCGGGACGTGACCGAGCGCAAGCTCCTCGAGGAGAAGCTCGCTCACCAGGCGTTCCACGACGCTCTCACCGACCTCCCGAACCGGGAGTTGTTCCGTGACCGTGTCGACCACGCGCTCGAGCGGGGCCGCCGTCTGTCCGACACCGCGATCGGTGTGCTGTTCATGGATCTCGACGACTTCAAGACCATCAACGACTCGCTCGGCCACGCCGCCGGCGACCGGCTGCTCGTGGCGGTGGCGCAGAGGCTCAAGGAGCAGCTGCGCGGGTCCGACACGGCCGCACGTCTCGGCGGTGACGAGTTCGCGCTCCTGCTCGAAGACATGAAGGAGCCCAAGGACGCCGAGATCGTGGCCGAGCGCGTGCTGCAAGCGATGAGGGCCCCGTTCGACGTCGAGGGGCAGGACGTGTACGTGCACCCGTCGATCGGCGTTGCTCTCGGCGACGCGGCCACCGAGTCGGCCGACGACCTGTTGCGGGACGCAGATGTGGCGATGTACCGCGCCAAGGCGTCCGGCAAGGGCTGCTACACCATGTTCGAGCAGAGCATGTACGCATCACTGCTCGAGCGCCTGGATCTCGAGGCCGATCTGCGGCGGGCCGTCTCGCGCAACGAGTTCGTCGTCTACTACCAGCCGACCGTCAAACTTCAGACGAGCATGATCTCCGGGATGGAGGCGCTCGTTCGGTGGGAGCACCCGGAGCGCGGTTTGGTCTTCCCCGGTGACTTCATCCATCTGGCCGAGGACACCGGCTTGATCGTCGACATCGGCCGGCAGGTTCTACGAGAGGCGTGCCAGAAGGCGCGGGAGTGGCAGGTCGAGCACCCGAACCTGCCGCCGCTCACGATGAGCGTCAACCTGTCCGCCAAGCAGCTGCAGCACCCGGGGTTGGTGGCGGACGTCGTGGGGGCGATCGACGACTCGGGTCTAGACCCGGCGTGCCTGATCCTCGAGATCACCGAGAGCGTGCTCATGCAGTTCACCGACGTGGTGTCGAGCACGCTGGACGAGCTCAAGGAGCTCGGTGTCCGGCTCGCGATCGACGACTTCGGCACGGGCTACTCGTCACTCGCACGGCTCCAGCGTCTCCCGGTGGACATCCTGAAGATCGACCGGAGCTTCATCGCCGGCCTCGAGAGTGGTTCGCAGGACTGGGCGGTCGCCCGGGCGATCATCGAGCTGGGGCAGAGCCTCCGGCTCGAGACGGTCGCCGAGGGTATCGAGCTCGCGGAGCAGCTGGTCCACCTTCAGTCGCTCCAATGTGACCGCTGCCAGGGGTTCTACTTCGCGAAACCCCTCGACCCCGAGACGATGGGGCGCTTGCTGCGACGCGCGGATCAGGGGCAGGACTGGATCGGCGAAGAGCTGGCACGGGAAGAAGCCCCCTCGAAGTCGTAAGCGCGTCACGAGGCGATGAGGCGACGTCGCCGCGTGACGCTCCGATGAGACGCGCTGCTCGGTTCTGAGCGGCGCGTCTCATCCCATGGAGCGCCCTCCTTCGTCGCCAAGACCGGCCCGGCGCGCCCGCACGATCGCTTCAGCGCGATCGGCGACCTGCAGCTTCGTGAAGATATTCGACACGTGGTTGCGAACCGTCTTCCCGGAGAGCGATAGGCGACGCGCTATGGCTTCGTTCGGATGCCCGTCGGCCAAGAGTTCCAACACCTCGGTCTCCCGCGGAGTCAGCTGTGGGAACGCTTCCTGTCCGCGTCCGGAGTGTCTTGAAGCGAAGAAGTCGACGAGGCGGTTGGCGACACCCGGGCTGAAGATCGATTCGCCGGCGGCCACCGCTCTGACGGCGCGCCGTATCGCATCGTGGGCCGCCCCCTTCAGGAGATAGCCGCGGGCGCCGGCGCGCATCGCGGCGAAGATCGAGTCGTCGTCTTCGAACATCGTCAGGACCAGAACGGCTATGTGCGGACTCGTCGACGTGATCCGCCGCGTCGCCTCGATCCCGTGGATGTCGGGTAGCTGCAGGTCCATCACGACGACATCCGGCTGCGCGGCCTCGGCCGCCTCGATCGCTTCGCCACCCGTCCCGACGGCAGCCACGACGGTGGTCGAGGGGGTGGTCTCGAGCAGCGTCCGAAGGCCGTCGCGGTAGAGCGGGTGATCGTCCACCAGCACAACCCGCAGCTCGTCGACCTCGTTCGTCATCACGGCAGCGGGAGACGGGCGACTATGCGCGTGCCCCGCTCCGGTCCCGACTCGACTGTGAGCGAGCCCCCGAGCTCTTCCGCCCGTTGGCGCATCGACGTCATGCCCACTCCGGAAGGTACGCCCGCATCTACGCCCCGGCCGTCATCCTCGACGACCACCGCCAGATCGTCGTCCCGCTGCAGGGTGATCGTGCAGGCCGAGGCGCCGCTGTGACGAGCCGCGTTGCTTGCCGCCTCTGCTGCGATACGAAAAGCAGCCACTTCCACCGCGGCCGGAAGGGGACCGGGATCGTCCGCCTCGACCCGGACCGAGAACCCGTTCGTGATGCTGGCGTCGAGCGCGGAGGTTGTTTGTCTGATCGCTCCGACGAGCCCGAGCTCGTCAAGAGACGGCGGCCGCAGTCCGTCGACGATGTTCCGCACGTTCACGATGGCGGCGCCCAGCTCCGCCTTGGCCCGGGCCAGCATCCGCTCGACTTCATCGGGATCACGTTCGCGAAGCTCGGCGGCAAGGTCGAGCTGAAGTGCGATGCCGGCGAGCTGGGGTCCGAGACCGTCGTGCAGATCGTTGCGGATACGTCGCCGCTCTTCTTCCCGCGCGAGCACGAGGCGTTCGCGGCTGCTCGCCAACTCGTGCCCCAGGCGGATCGCTGCCACGGCAGATGCCAGTCTTGCGGCCAGGTCGTCTATCAGGTGACGTTCGTCCGCTCTGAAGGGTTCGGCTTCCGCCCGGCGCCCCAGGGCCAGATCTCCAACGTGGATACCGCGATCGATCAGGGGCACGACCTCGACGTCGGTCGTGTCCGACCCCGTCTCCACCGGCGGCAGGCCCTCGGGTTCTATGCGGACCGACGGGAGCCGCAGTGAGGCACGGATGACCTCTGCCGCGCGCTGCAACAGCGCGTCCGGGTCGTGCGCTGCGTTGAGCTCTCCCGTCAATCGAGACAGCACGGTGAGAGGCTCCGTCGTATCACCGTAGAGCAGCCGCCGGGTGGCGCGATCGGCGGCGCGAAGAAGCGGAAGTGCCGCGGCGGCGATGAGTGCAACAGCCATCGTGCTCGACCAGAGGTCGTCGCGTGGCCGTCCGAACCAATAATGGCCGAGCACGACGACGGTTCCGTAGATCGCCGCCGCCACCGCGCCCAGCACGAGCAGGACGGCTCCGCGTCGCACGACCCGCCGGATGTCGTAGAGGTCGTGCCGGACGATGCCGATGGTCGCGCCGATCGCCGGAAGCGAGATGAATACGAGCTCTGCCCATACCCAGCGTTCGCTGAAGCCGGTGATGCCGTCGACTACGGCAGCTCCCACCCACGCCAGCGCGCCGAGACTGAACCAGCTCACCTGAAGGCGAGTCTTCCCTCGAGTGATGACGAGCCGGTGCACGAGCGCGGCGATGCACGCGAGCGTCAGCGCGAGATAGAGGAGCGGAAGTGCGGGGAAGACGTCCTCGAAGCGATCGCCCCGTCCCTCTACTCCCAGGGGATGGGAGAGCCGAGCGAGAGCGCCGGGCATGTCGGGCTCGAACGGAGTCAGCGCGAACCAAGCCGTGTCCACCGCGACCAGCGCAACGACCGCGATGACGACGGGCCACCACCAGCGCGTCGGCGGTCTGCCGTCGGGAAAGAGCACC
>Ga0247713_1000858_pt1 | contig 16676 bp, 16 predicted proteins | sample 21E_NmetaG_FD_189936 | JGI IMG/M metagenome (GOLD analysis project Ga0247713, IMG submission 189936) | Soil microbial communities from hillslope of Landscape Evolution Observatory, University of Arizona, Oracle, AZ, United States - 2-1-E_N | ecosystem: Engineered > Artificial ecosystem >... | reverse complement strand
GGTGGGGCCGGACACGCCGGTGGTCAGCCTCGCCGAGGGCGACACCCCTCTCCTTTACTCCGAGAGGCTGTCGGAGGAGACGTCCGCCGACGTCTGGTTGAAGTGGGAGGGCCTCAACCCCACGGGTTCCTTCAAGGACCGCGGCATGACGATCGCGGTGTCGAAGGCGGTCGAGGAAGGTTCGGGCGCGGTGCTCTGCGCGTCGACCGGGAACACGAGCGCCTCGGCGGCCGCCTACGCAGCGCGCGCCGGGATCGTTTGCGGCGTCCTGGTTCCGCGCGGTCAGGTCGCGGTGGGAAAGCTCGCGCAGGCGGTCGTCCACGGCGCGCGCGTGCTCGAGGTCGAAGGGAGCTTCGACGTAGCTCTCGAGCTGACGAAGGAGATCGCCTCCCGTCATCCGGTCACGCTGGTGAACTCGGTGAACCCCTTCCGGATCGAAGGCCAGAAAACCGCCGCGTTCGAGATCGTCGAAGCGCTCGGCGCGGGACCCGACGTCCACGTCATGCCGGTCGGCAACGCCGGGAACATCACCGCGTACTGGAAGGGCTACACCGAGGCGGTTGGGGAGGGGCTAGCGGAGACGCGTCCGAAGATGTTCGGGTTCCAGGCCGCGGGCGCGGATCCGATCGTGAGGGGTCGGCCGGTGAGCCATCCCGAGACGGTCGCGACCGCGATCCGCATAGGGAACCCCGCCTCGTGGGACGGCGCCAACCGCGCCGCGAGCGAGTCGGGCGGGGCCATCGCCTCGGTGACGGACGAAGAGATCATGGCCGCCTACGACGCCCTGGCTCGCGAGGGGGTCTTTGCGGAGCCCGCGTCGGCGGCATCGGTCGCCGGCCTTCGCCGGCTGTCGGCCGCCGATGACATCCCGCCACGGGCGAGCGTCGTCTGTGTTCTGACCGGAAGCGGACTGAAGGATCCCGATGTCGCGCTGCACCGCGGCATACCGACGACCAAAGTTCCTCCGGACGTCGGCAGCGTCGTCGCCGCTCTCGGCTTCTGAGCGCGACCCATTTCCGGCGCGCCGCGCAGGTCTTGGGGTACAAAGAGTCGTCATGCCCGCCGCCGTGAAGGTCCGCGTTCCCGCGACCGTCGCCAACCTTGGGCCCGGTTTCGACGCCCTCGGCGCGGCGGTGAAGATGCACCTCGAGGTGGACATCGAGCCGAGGCGCGACTCGATCGACCTGATGATCGAAGGCGAAGGCGCCGAGATCCTCCCGACCGACGACACCAACCTCGTCATCCGGTCGATGAACGCGTTCTTCGACCACGTCGGACGGCGGCCTCCGGGCTTCGCCGTGCGGGTGCGGAATCCGATCCCTCTGGGCGCGGGCCTGGGCTCGTCGGCGGCGGCGGTGGTCGGAGGCTTGTTCGCCGCCCGCGCGGTCACGGGAAGGACGCTGCCGCAGATCGACATGGTGAGGCTGGCGGTGGAGCTGGAAGGTCATCCCGACAACGTGATGCCGGCGCTGCTCGGCGGCCTCGTCGTCTGTTATCGGCCGACCGGGGCGGACGATCAGCGCTGGTACCGGATCGATCCGAGCGAGCGGCTGGTCCCGATCCTTGCCGTGCCGGCGGAGGGCTATCCCACCGTCGAGGCGCGGGGCGCGCTTCCCTCCGACGTCGCCTTCGCCGATGCACAGTTCACCGCTTCTCGAGCCGCCCTGCTCGTGGCTGCGGTCGCGGGCGGCGCCGGCAGTGAGGTGCTGGCGGAGGCGATGAACGACCGGCTGCACGAGCCGCACCGCCTGAAGCTGATGCCGGAGACGGCGGCGGTGCATGCGGAGCTGCGGCGCGCCGGGCTGGCGGTGGCGCTGGCCGGGGCCGGTCCGTCGTTGCTGGTGATCGTCCCCAGGCCGGAGGTCGCCACGCGGGCGGAGCAGATCCGCCGCGTCTGTCGCGAGCGGAACGCAGGCTGGCGGGTCTTCGTCAGCGAGTGGGAGCCCGACGGCGCCGCGGCCGGCGGATGAGGATGGCCATCAGCTCTCCGTGACCTCGATGACGCCGAACATGCCGGAGTGCGTCGTACACAGGTAGTAATAGGTGCCGGGCTTCAGCTTCTTCGTTTTCACGACGGCGACGTCCGGACCGGCGACGTCCTTCGACTGGAAGAGGGGTTTTCCGCTCTTCTTCACCTTGACCGAGCGGATCCGGTGCGAGTTCGCGGCGGCCGCGACGTCGAGGTTCGCGAACTGCACGTTCTCGCCCCGTGGGACCGTCAGCGGAGGACCGACCGTCTGGAACTCGCGCTTGGCCGAGTCGTAGAACGCGGTTCCCGGGAAGAAGATGCCGTTGGTCAGAGGCGTCGTCCCCGCGGCGAAGATCGTCGGCTCTCCGGGCGCGACCTGGGCCCCGGCACCCGCCGGAGGAAGAACCATCGCTGCGGCGGCGCCGAGCGCCGCCAGCCCTATTCGCCGCATGGGTGCCGGGTTCGCCGCAGGAGGCGCGCCTCCTGCGGCGACCATGTCTACGACCGGCGCGTGGATGTGTCGTCGGGCGGAGGCGGGGTGGTGCTGTGCGCCGCCGATGTCGTGCTGCCGCTCGTGCGATCCGCGTCGAGGGCTATCGTCCGGTCCCGCTCGCCTTCATGACCGTGCCCGTGGTGGTCGTGGGCGTCATGCTCGTGGTCGTGGTGGTCGTGTTCCGGATGGTCGTGCGCGTGCGTTGCGGCCGCGCCCGCTTCGAGCTTTGAGTGCCAGCGGGAGCCCAGCATGCCGCCGATGATGCCGCCGAGGAACATCGCCGCGAGCGCGAGGAGCCCGAAGGCGCGACCCCACTCGATCAGGTACGAGTCCTCGACGGGAAGGCGGGCGGTGCCGAACGGAAGGTTGAGGTTGGCGGCTGCGCCGAGCGCCGCGGTTGCGACCGCGACGATCGCTGCGACGAGAAGGGCGCCTACGGGGACGAGAAGGCCGTTAAGCAGGCCGGCGCCGCGCGCCATGCGTCCCGCCGTATAGCCACCCCACAGGTAAGAGAGGAATTGGATCACCACGAACCCGATCCCGACGGCGATCCCCGCGTCCTGCGGTTGCAGCTCCGAGGCCTCGACCCCGGTGGCGGTGAGGATCCCGCCGAGCAGCGCGGAGAGCAGGAACATCGCTCCGAAAGCAACCACTACGCCCGTCAAGATCCCACCCAGCGAGATGCCGCCTCGAACGGGGGCGTAGGTAGAACGTGCCGTATCGCGCATGTCGTTCCCCCTTTGTGTGAAAGACGCCGGCGTTACCGGCCTCCATTTAGAGTTCCCAGAGGACACGTCCGTAACCGGACGGCCCACTGCCTGCGCTTGGTCTCTCGCAGGATGAACGAGGGGATTCCGCCATCCGCTGTGTCGTGGTCGTCGACGGCGAGCATTACCCACCCGTCGTCGCAAGTGCGCTCGAGACGCTCCGCTCCTCCGACCGGCAGCCGGTCGCGGCTGTGTTCGCCGGAGGCAGCGAGAAGGTGGCGAAGGAGGGGATCGCGGAGATCGGCGGCGTGCCGGTAAGGACCGGCGAGGACCCTCGCGAGGCGTTGGAGCGCGCGCTGGAGGAGCTTCGCCCGGACGTGGTGGTCGATCTTTCCGATGAGCCGGTCCTCGACTACCGGCGGCGGCACGAGTTGGCCGCGCTCGCGCTCTTACAGGGCATCCCCTATGAAGGAGCCGATTTCCGATTCGAACCCCCGCCCCGGCCGAGGCTCGGCGCGAAACCGTCGCTCGCGGTGATCGGCACCGGCAAGCGGACGGGCAAGACGGCGATCGCCGCGTATGCGGCGCGCCGTTTGAGCGAGATCGGGAGGCGCCCGGTCGTGGTCGCGATGGGGCGGGGCGGGCCGGAGGAGCCGGAGGTGCTGCGGGGCGACGAGGTCGACCTGACGCCCTCCGATCTCGTCGGCCTCGCCGATCGCGGCCGGCATGCGGCAAGCGACTACATCGAGGACGCGATGTTGGCGAGGGTGCCGACCGTCGGCTGCCGCCGCTGTGGCGGGGGCCTCGCCGGAGCCGTCGGAACCTCGAACGTCGCCCGCGGGATCGCCTTGGCGAACGATCTTCCGGGCGACACGCTCGTTCTCGAAGGGTCGGGGTCGTCGATGCCGCCGGCACATGCCGACGCAACGATCCTTGTGGTTCCCGCGTCCTGCCCGGAGGAGTATCTCGCCGGGTACTTCGGCCCCTATCGCTTGTTGCTTGCGGACTTCGTCGTGGTTACTATGTGCGAACAGCCCTTCGGCACTCCCTCCCAGATCTCCCGGATCACCGATCGGATCGCCGCTGCGTTCCGATCCTCGGTGGGAGGCAGAGCCGGGGAACCCATCTCGGTCGTTCGCACGGTTTTCCGTCCCTCTCCGACGAGAGACATAGACGGAGCGACGGTGTTCGTGGCGACGACCGCTCCTGAGTCCGCAGGGGGACCCATCAGAACGTATCTGGAGCAGCAGCATGGTTGCCGGGTCGCCGGCATCACGCACGCGCTCTCCGACAGAAGGAAGTTGGAGGCCGATCTGGCCGCGCTGGAGAGCGACGGCGTCGACCTGCTGCTCTGTGAGATCAAGGCCGCGGGCATCGACGTTGCTACCCGCCGGGCGCTGGCGGCGGGGCTAGACGTGGTCTACATGGACAACCTTCCGGTTGGGGTCGACGGGGACGATCCCGCAGCCATGGTGGATTCCGCCGCGCGTCTCGCCGAGGCGCGTTTCGAGGGGTCGGTTCGATGACCGAGTCACGCCGCCGCAAACACATCTTCATCTCGGAGCGCGAGCACGGGCTTCCGTATTCGAAAGGCATGACCGCTTCGCAGCTCATGGTGACGGGCATCGGCCCGGGTCGGGCGTACGCGGTGGCGAACAAGGTCGAGCAGGAGCTGCAGGCGCTGGGCCTCGACTCCGTGCCGACGACACAACTGCGAGAGCTGACCCTGGAGGTCTTGCGCCGCGAGGCCGGCGAGGAGTTCGCCGAGGCGTTCCTCAAGTGGCAGTCGGTCGCGGAACTGGATATCCCGTTGATCATCCTGATCGGCGGCGCGACCGGCGTCGGCAAGTCGACGATCGCGACGCAGCTCGCCACGCGCCTCGGCATCACGCGCGTCGTGTCGACCGATGCCGTCCGCGAGGTCCTCAGGAGCGCGTTCACCGAGCAGATGTTCCCGACGCTCTACTCGTCGTCGTTCGAGGCGGACAACGCGGTCAGACAGCCGATACCCCACACCGGCGACCGGCTCATCATCGGCTTCCGCGAGCAGGCAGCCGCGGTGGCGGTCGGCGCGCAGAGTCTCATCGATCGCGCTATCGCCGAAGGAACCGACCTGATACTCGAGGGTGCGCACCTGGTGCCGGGCTTCCTGCAGAGCATCGAGAGCGACCAGGCCGTCATCGTCCCGCTCCTGGTCGTCGTCGACGACGAGGAGCTGCATCGCAGTCACTTCTACCTACGCAGTCGGGAGTCCCGGCACCGTCCGGGCGACCGCTACCTGCAGGCATTCAAGAAGATCAGGCGTATCCAGAAGTACATGGTGTCCTCGGCGCTGATGCGCGGGGTGCCGATCATCTCCCACTACGACTTCGACGCGACGCTCACGCAGATCATCGAGCACGTCATCGCGAAGGCGCTCGAGAGCGCAGAGCGAGGCGTCGAGATCGCCACATCCGGAGACAAGTTGTTGGAGCGCGCGGTCGAAGTCATAGGCCGCGAGCGCGAGAAGGGAGCTACCACTCGATGAAACTTTTCCTCGATACGGCCAACCTCGACGAGATCCGCGAGGGGCGCCGCTGGGGCGTGCTGCGCGGTGTCACGACCAACCCATCCTTGATCGCCAAGGAAGAGCAGGGCTTCCTCCCGCTCGTCAAGGAGATCTGTTCGATCGTTGAAGGCGATGTGTCGATCGAGACTGCGTCCGACGACACCGGCGTCCTGGTTCGCCAGGGCCGGGAGATCGCCCAGATCGCAGACAACGCTGTGGTCAAGATCGCGATGACTCCTAACGGGCTCGCAGCGACTCGCGCTCTGGCGGACGAGGGCATCAAGGTCAACGTCACTCTGACCTTCTCTCCGGCCCAGGCCATCCTGGCCGCAGAAGCGGGTGCTTACATCGTCTCGCCGTTCTTGGGTAGGCTTGACGACATCGCGACGGACGGCCTTCAGCTGCTGTCCCAGATCTGTGAGATCTACGCGATCCAGGGATACGACACGCAGGTCCTGGCCGCGAGCCTCCGTCACCCGGTCCACGTCGTCGAAGCGGCACGGATGGGAGCGGATATCGCAACGATGCCGTTCAAGGTTTTCGAGGCGCTGGTCAAGCACCCGCTGACCGACGCCGGTTTCGAGAGATTCACCAAAGACTGGGAGGGAGCGCGGCCCCATCTGGGCGAGCTCCCGCCCTCGATGCAGGAGGGGTAGTGGTGGCCGAAACGACCGATCGGTCCGTCCTCGAGGCGAAGCCGGTCGCGGAGCTGCGAGAGATCGCAAAGTCCCTCGACCTGAAGGTTTCGGGGCTGAAGAAGGCAGAGATCATCGACCGGATCTCGAGCTCGAGAGGCGGCGGCAACGGCCGGCCGGCGCGCCGCGCGCCCGCGGAGGCCGGAGCCGGCACCGCGAACGGCGGGTCCACGGGCGCCGCCGAGAAGCCGCGGGAGACCGCGCCTCCACTCGAGGCCGTGGCGCCCTCGGGCGACGCGCCGAAGCCTGCGGGCGTGAGGGACGAAGGGGCGGTCGACGACCGAGAATCGCGGATGGATGAGGATCGCAGGCGCCGGCCGCAGGGTCGTGACGGTGGACGCGTGCGGCCGCGCGAGAAGGCCGATCCTCAAGGCGGCGGCGGCCGCAGGCGCCGGCGACGCCGCGGAGGCGGGGGCGGCGGCGGCGGGGTTCCCCATTACCTGCGAGACGACCGCTTCGACGACACCGAGGTCGAGGACGATCCGAACGCCGAGGTGCGGACCGGGATCCTCGATCTGTTGCCGGAGGGTTACGGCTTCCTCCGTACCACCGGCTACCTCCCCGGCGACAGAGACGTGTACGTCTCCGTGTCGCAGGTGCGCAGGTTCCACCTCCGCAAGGGCGATGAGGTGAGCGGTTCGGTGCGTTCGCCGAAGGACTCCGAGAAGTACCCCGCGTTGCTCAAGATCCATTCGATCAACGGCGCCGAGCCGGAGAAGGCGCAGAACCGTCCGCGCTTCGCCGACCTGACTCCGCTCTATCCGCAGGAGAGGCTGACCCTCGAGCAGATGGAGAACCCGCGGGCGATCACGTCGCGGATCATCGACCTCATCGCGCCGATCGGGAAGGGGCAGCGAGGGATGATCGTGAGCCCGCCGAAGGCCGGCAAGACCACGGTCATGAAAGAGATCGCCAACGCGATGCGGGCGAACAATCCCGAGGTCAAGCTCATCGTCCTGCTGGTCGACGAGCGACCCGAAGAGGTCACCGACATGCAGCGGAGCGTCGACGGCGACGTCGTTTACTCGACCTTCGACCGTCCGTCGGACGACCACATCCAGGTCACGGAGCTCACGCTCGAACGCGCGAAGAGGCTCGTCGAGCTCGGCCAGGACGTGGTCATCGTTCTCGACGGCATCACCCGGCTTTCTCGCGCTTACAACCTCGCCACGCCCGCTTCGGGCCGCATCCTCTCGGGTGGTGTCGACTCGACCGCTCTCTACCCGCCGAAGAAGTTCTTCGGCGCGGCGCGGAACATCGAGCACGGCGGTTCGCTGACCATCCTCGCCACGGCTCTTGTCGAGACCGGCTCGAGGATGGACGAGGTCATCTTCGAGGAGTTCAAGGGAACCGGGAACTGGGAGCTCAGGCTCGACCGGAGGATGTCCGAGAAGCGGATCTTCCCGGCGATCGACATCCAGAGCTCGGGGACGCGTAAGGAGGAGCTTCTCCTTACGCCGGAGGAGCTTCAGTTGGTGTGGCGTCTGCGCCGCGTCCTCCACGCGCTGGCCGAGGGCGGCGCGCTCGAGCTGCTGATCGACAAGATGAAGCAGACCCGCGGCAACGCAGAGTTCCTGCGGGAGATCTCGAAGGCGCCGGTCAAGGGAGAGAAATAAAGGGTGTTCGGGTTGGGTTGGCCCGAGTGGCTGACTATCATCGGGCTCGTCGGGGGGTTGTTGCTCACCTTCAAGATGATGGCCCGCGCGTCGCTCGCCTACGAGAAAGCGAGACGACGTCGGGAGGCGGCGGCCCGCCCGGAGGAGGCAGCACCCGAGCGATCAGGAGAGGAACGCACATGAAGCAGGGGATCCATCCGGAGTACGTCGAGACGAAGGTCACGTGCTCCTGCGGCAACGTCTTCACGACCCGCTCGGTGAAGCCGGAGCTCCACGTCGAGCTCTGCAACCAGTGTCATCCGTTCTATACGGGCAAGCAGAAGCTCGTGGACACCGGGGGCCGCGTCGAGCGTTTCCAGCGGAAGTACGCGAAGCAGCAGAAGAGCGCGCCCCAACCTCCGGCGGAGCCCGCCGAGCAGGCCTAGCGGGCGGTGAGCGACCGGCCGCACATCCATTCTTCGCCGCGCGAAGGAAGACCTTCGATCGGCGGCCAGGCGGTCCTCGAGGGCGTCATGATGCGCGGGCCGGCGTCGTGGTCGGTCGCGTGCCGGCGTCCCGACGAGACGATCGCCGTCGAGCGCTTCCCCCTGCCCAAGCTGGCGGAGCGTCATCCATGGCTCAAATGGCCTCTCGTGCGCGGGTGCGTCGTGCTCGGCGAGTCCCTCGCGATCGGCATCAAGGCGCTCATGATCTCGGCGAACCACGCTCTCGAGGAGGAGGAGCAACTCTCCGACAAGCAGTTGGGCTGGACGCTGACCGTGTCGATCGTGATGTTCTCGGCGATCTTCATCATGTTGCCGGTGCTGGGCACGAGGATGATCGAGAACATCTTCGACGTCGCTCCGGAGCGGAAGCTCACCTTCAACCTGATCGAGGGAGCCATACGGCTGTCGCTCTTCGTCGGATATCTGCTTCTGATCGGGCAGTTCAAGGATGTTCGACGCGTCTTCCAGTACCACGGCGCCGAGCACAAGACGATCTATGCCTATGAGAACGGGGACCCCCTCGATCCGAAGCTGATCGACGACAAGTATTCGACGCTGCACGTTCGCTGCGGGACCAACTTCCTCTTCATCGTTCTCTTCCTCACGATCCTGGCGCACTTCGTCATGGACCTCTTCCTCCCGCCCGCGCTCCTGCCGCGCATCGCGCTGCGGATAGCAGCGATCCCGGTCCTCGCGGGGTTCTCCTACGAGGCGATCAAACTGGCCTCGCGCAACGAGGAAAGTCTGTTCTTCAAGGCATCGATGCTCCCCGGGTTGGCGTTGCAGCGGATCACGACCAAGCCGCCGACCCTCGACCAGATCGAGGTTGCGATCGCTGCGATGCAGGCGGTGACGCGGGACGCCGGTGAGACGGGGGACGCACCCGAGGCGCCGGTCTCCTAACCAGGACGACCTCTGCCACCGTGGGAGGATGGTTTCCATGGAGCTGTCGGCGGCGGCCCAGACGCGGCTGAAGGAGATGGAGGCGCGCTTCGAGCAGGTCGAAGCGGAGCTGGCCGACCCCTCGCTCGGCGGAAGACCCGATCAGCTGAAGGTCCTCGGGAAGGAGCACGCAGAGCTTCGGGACATCGTCGAGGCATGGCGTGCCTACCAGCGCGCGTCGGAGGACTTCGCGCAGGGGCGCGCCATGCTCAAGGGCTCCTCCGACGAAGAGCGTCGGTATCTCGAGGACGAGATGGCCGGCCTGCGCGCGGAGCTCGAGCGATTGGAAGCCGAGTTGACGGAGGCGATCCAGCCCAAGGATCCGAACGACGCCCGCGACGTGATCATGGAGATCCGCGCCGGTGCCGGCGGCGACGAGGCGGGACTGTTCGCGCAGGAGCTGTTCCGCATGTATCAGAGGTACGCGGAGGCGCGCGGCTGGAAAACCGAGGTCCTGTCCTATGGCGAGAGCGGCGTAGGGGCGTTGAAGGAGGCCGTCTTCGCCGTCAAGGGCAAAGGGGCTTACTCACGGCTCAAGTACGAGGCGGGCGTCCACCGCGTGCAGCGCGTGCCGGTGACGGAGTCCTCAGGACGCATCCACACGTCCGCGGCGGCGGTCCTCGTCCTTCCCGAGGCTGAGGAGGTGGACGTCCAGATCGAGCCGAAAGACCTCAAGATCGACGTCTACCGATCGTCGGGACCGGGAGGGCAGTCGGTCAACACCACCGACTCCGCAGTACGCATGAAGCACCTCCCGACCGGCATCGAGGTCGCATGCCAGGACGAGAAGTCGCAACTTCAGAACAAGGAGAAGGCGCTCCGCATCCTGCGGGCGCGGCTCTTGCAGGTCGCGCAGGACGAGCAGCAGCGGGAGGAGTCGGAGGCGCGGCGAGCGCAGGTTCGCACCGCCGACCGCTCCGAGCGGATCCGGACCTACAACTTCCCCGACAACCGCGTCACCGATCACCGCGTCGGTTTCACGACGCACCGCCTCGGCGAGATCCTCGAGGGCGATCTGGACGAGCTGATCGAGAACCTCACCGCGGGGATGCGGAAGAAGGATCTCGAGAGCTGACGACGTTCCACGAGCTCGCGCACGAGGTCGCGCGGCTTCTGGAGGAGGCCGGGGGAGACTCCGCCGCCGCGGAGGCGCGCTGGATCGTAGAGGCTGCGGCCGGCCGCAGCCGCAGCGAACTCGCCGGCGCCGCCGACCTCTCTGCCGAAACGAGAGACCGCGCGGTTGCGCTGGCGCGGCGGCGCGCCGCGGGTGAGCCGCTGCAATACGTGACGGGCATAGCCGGTTTCCGTCGTCTGGAAGTGGCGGTCGGCCCGGGCGTCCTCGTGCCGCGGCCGGAGACGGAGCTCGTGGCCGGCCGCGCGATGGAACGTCTGCGTTTCGGAGGGACGCTCGTCGACGTCGGTACGGGTTCCGGAGCGATCGCGCTGGCGGTCGCCGACGAGCGGCCCGACGCCCGCGTCTTCGCCACGGAGGTGAGCGACGAGGCGGCGGCGTGGGCCGTGCGGAACATCGAGACACTCGGCGCTCGGGTCGACCTCGTGCAGTGTGATCTGCTGACCGGCCTGCCCGGTGAGCTGCAGAGCGCCGTGGATGTGGTGGTGTCGAACCCGCCTTACGTGGCGGAAGGGGAGCGCGGCATGCTCCCCGTGGACGTCGTGGAGCACGAGCCGCAGCGTGCACTCTTTGCAGGGGACGACGGCCTTGCAGTGATCGCGCGTCTCGCGGCGACCGCGCGGCGCTGGCTGCGGCGCGGCGGCTGGCTCGTCCTCGAGATCGGGGAGCGTCAGGGAGAGGATGTCCGGACGCTGCTGGAAGAGGCGGGATACCGGCAGGTCTCCGTCCTCCCGGATCTCGCCGGGAGGGACCGCATCGTCGAAGGGGAGTGGCCGTGAACCAGATGGACATCGCGATCGAGACGCTGCGCGCAGGAAGGCCGATCGTCGTCCCGACCGACACCGTGTACGGCATCGGGGTCCTGCCCGCGGTGCCCGGATCGATCGACGAGATCTACAGGATCAAGGGACGTCCGGCACACAAGCCGATACCCGTCCTTGGTCCCAGCCGCTCGACCCTCGAGGAGGTCGTCGTCTTCTCCGATGCGGCGAGCGCCCTCGCGGACCGGTTCTGGCCGGGGCCGCTCACGATCGTGCTGCCGCGGCAGTTCACCTTCGCGGCTGATCTGGGCGGCACGGGGAAGCAGGAGGACGTGGCCGTTCGCATCCCCGAGCACGACGTGTGTCTCGAGTTGCTGCGGCGCGCCGGGCCTCTCGCGGTCACGAGTGCCAACCCTTCGGGCCGGGAGCCGGCGCGGTCGGTGGACGAAGCCCGCTCCTACTTCGGCGACGCGGTGGACGTCTTCATCGAGGGCGGCCGTTGCGACGGCGCGCCGAGCACCGTCGTGCGCCTCGTCGACGGGCTCGAGATCTTGCGTGAGGGAGCCGTCACGCGCGCCGCGCTGGAGCGGGCGCTTCCCGGCTAGAGCGAGACGTCGAAGATCGCGGTGTACTTGTCGCGCAGGTAGTCGAGTAGCGGCTCCGCCGAGAGCGGGCCGCCGAGCACGCTCTCGCCGAGCTCCGCGGCGGGCAGCACGTAGGCCTTGCGGTGGATGTTCTCTCGCAGCCACCCGAGGAGCCGCGCGCCGTCGCCTTTCCGGAGATCCTGCGAGAGGTCGCCGAGATCTTCTTCGGCTCGGCGGAAGAACGCGGCGGAGTACATGGTGCCGAGCGTGTACGTGGGGAAGTAGCCGAACGCGCCGCCCGACCAGTGCATGTCCTGAAGAACACCCTGGGAGTCGCTCGACGGCCTCACGCCGACGTTGCGCTCCATGCCGTCGTTCCACGCCCCGGGAAGATCCGCGACCTCGAGCTCGTCGCGGAAGAGCGCCACCTCCAGCTCGAACCGAAGCGCCACGTGGAGGTTGTACGTCAGCTCATCGGCGTGTACGCGGATGAGGCTGCGCGCGGGGAAGTTGGCGCCGCGGTGGAACTCGTCGGGCGAGACGTTCCCGAGCTCCTCCGGGAACTGGTCCTTGAGCTTCGGAAGCAGGAAGTCGCAGAACGGGCGTGATCGCCCGACCTGGTTCTCCCACATGCGCGACTGGCTCTCGTGGATGCCCAGCGAAGGGGCGTTTCCGGCGGGAAGGCCCAGCAGATCCTGCGGGATGCCTTGCTCGTACAACGCGTGCCCGGTCTCGTGGAGCGCGGCGAAGACCGCTTCGAGGGCGCTGTTCCGATCGGTGCGCGTCGTCTGCCGGATGTCTCCGGGAGAGATCGTCGTCGTGAACGGATGAGGGGAGAGATCGAGACGACCGGCATCCCCGTCGAAACCGATCTGCGCGACCAGCCATTGGCAGAACCGCATCTGCCGGTCCTCCTCGTAGGCCGCGGACAAGAAGGAGGGACGCGGCCCGGTCGATTCGAGAATGGCGTCGGCGACCGGACGCAGGCCGGCAACCAGGTCGCCGAACATCTTCTCGACGTCGACGGTTCGCATGCCCGGCTCGAAGATGTCGAGGAGAGCGTCGTATCGCTCGCCTTCGAATCCGACGGCGTCCGCCTCCTCTTTCTTCAGCGCCACGAGGCGCTCGAGGTGCGGACGCATCGCGGGAAAGTCGTCCTCGGGGCGAGCCTTCGTCCACGTCTGGTAAGCGAGGCCGCTTTCCTCCGCGATCTCCCGCACCAACCTCTCGGGGATCTTCACGGCGCGGTCGTAGTCCCTCGCCAGCACGCGCACGTGAGCCGCGGTCACCTCGTCAAGGCCGCCGTCATCCCGAAGCTCCGCGAGTAGGTCGCCGATCTCGGGGTCGACGAGCCTGTTGTGGGCGATCGCCTCGACGGTCGAGATCATGCGAGCGCGCGCCTCTCCGCCGGAGGGCGGCATCATGACCGCTTGGTCCCAGTGCAGGAGGGCGAGCGTCCCGTGGAGATCGCGCAGCTCGTACAGGCGCGGCAGCAGTCGTTCCCAGGCCGAAGGCATGGGTACACCCTAACGAGTCCTCGATGGAAGGAAGCCGTGGAGATCCTCTTCGTGTGCACCGGCAATCTGTGCCGGTCACCGATGGCCGCAGCCATGTTGCAGAGCGAGCTAGCGCGCCGCGGCGTGCGCGGTGTGCGCGTCTCGTCCGCGGGCACGTGGGCGGGCACGGGTAATCCGGCGACCCCCGACGCCGTTGCGGTCCTGCGCGGCCGCGACATCGATCTGTCGCGGCATCGGTCCCGGCCTCTGGATCCGGAGGAGGTCGAGCGCGCCGACCTCGTCGTCGTCATGACCTCGGTTCACGAGCGAGAGGTCCTCGCTCTTTGTCCGGAAGCGGCCGGGAAGGTCGTGCTGCTCAAGGAGCTCGCGGAGATGAAGGTGCCCGCGGACGCACGCGACCCCGGCGCACGGGTCCGCGGCCTCCTCGCGTCGCCGCGGCCGGAGCGCCTCCGCAGACTGGATCTCGACGACCCGATGGGCCTGCCACTCTCCTCCTACGGTCGCTGCGCCGGCGAGATCGAGGCGGGCGTCCTGGCCCTGGCGGACGCGCTGACGCCTCCGTGAACTCCGGAGACCGCGAAGGGCGCCCCGGTATGCTGCGCCGGTGAGGATCGCTCTGGGCGCAGATCACGCCGGTTTCGCCCTGAAGGCGGCCGTCGCAAGGCACCTCGCAAGTGGAGGGCACGACATCCTCGACCTGGGCACCGACTCCGACGATCCCGTCGACTACCCGCCCTTCTGTGCCGCCGTCGGGCGGAAGATCGTCGGAGGCGAGGCCGACCTCGGGGTGGTGCTCGGCGGCAGCGGTCAGGGCGAGCAGATCGCCGCCAACAAGGTCCGTGGCGTCAGGGCCGCGCTCTGTTACAACGAGCTCACGGCGCGGCTGGCGAGGCAGCACAACGACGCGAACGTGCTGGCGCTGGGGTCCCGGATCCTCGGCGAGACACTGGCGCTCGCGATCCTCGACGCGTTCCTGGCGGCGGGGTTCGACGGCGGAAGGCACCAGCGCCGCGTGGCGATGATCGGCGACATCGAGAAAGAGGAGTGTGAGTCGCGGTGAGCACACCCGGCTGGATCGACTGGACGGGGCTCGAGAAGAGCGATCCGCAGGTGGCGGATGCGATCCGGGCAGAGGTCCGGCGCGAGAACACGAAGATCGAGCTCATCGCCTCGGAGAACTTCTCCTCACCCGCCGTGCTCGCCGCGCTCGGCACCCCCCTGACCAACAAATACGCCGAGGGCTATCCCGGCAAGCGCTACTACGGCGGCTGCGAGCACGTGGATGTCGTGGAGAACCTCGCCATCGAACGCGCGCGGCAGATATTCGGCGCCGAGCACGTCAACGTCCAGCCTCACTCCGGCGCGTCGGCGAACGCTGCCGCCTACTTCGCGTTCGCCGAGCCGGGCGACACGATCCTCGGCCTCGCCTTGCCGATGGGCGGTCACCTGACGCACGGCCACTTCGCCTCGTTCTCGGGAAAGCTCTTCAACGCCGTCCACTACGGGGTGCGCGAGGACACGGAGCTGCTCGACCTGGACGAGGTGAGGGGGCTGGCGCACGAGCATCGCCCGAAGCTCTTGATCGCCGGCGCCTCGGCGTACCCCCGCGTATGGGACTTCGCCGCGATGCGCGAGATCGCCGACGAGGTCGGCGCGATCTTCATCGTGGACGCGGCGCACTTCATCGGTCTCGTCGCGGGCGGCGCGCATCCGAACCCGGTGCCGTATGCGGACGTCGTCACCGCTACGACGCACAAGACACTCCGCGGGCCACGCGGGGCGATGATCATGTGCAAGCAGGAGCACGCCTCGGCGATCGACAAGAGTGTGTTTCCAGGATGGCAGGGCGGGCCACTCATGCATTCGATCGCCGCGAAGGCGGTGGCCTTCGGCGAGGCGATGGGTGACGAGTTCAAAGCCTACGCGCACCAGACGGTCGCGAACGCCCGTGCGATGGCGGAGGCCTTCGCAGAGGAGGGGCTCCGCATCGTCTCGGGGGGAACCGACAACCACCTGATGCTCGTCGACCTGCGTCCGATCGACATCACGGGCAAGGAGGCCGAGGAGCGTCTCGACGACGTCGGCATCACCGTGAACAAGAACGCGATCCCGTACGACCCTCAGAAGCCGTTCATCGCCTCCGGCATCCGCATCGGGACGCCCGCCATCACAACGTGTGGCATGAAGGCGGACGAGGCCCGCGCCGTGGCACGGCTCATCGCGCGGGTTCTCAAGGACGACTCACCGGCCGTCGCCGCCGCGGTCCGCGAGGAGGTCGCGGCACTGACCGAGCGCTTCCGCCCCTATCCGGAGGCGGCTTAGGGGATGACCCCCTACCTCCTCGTCGGCCTCGTCGCGCTCGTCACGACCTTCATCGTGACGCCTCTCGTCCGGTGGTTCTCGATCAAGATCGGCGCGATAGACCAGCCGAACGACCGCAAGGTCCATGCCGAGCCGACGCCCACCCTCGGCGGCCTCGCACTGTTCATCGGGATCTTCGCCGCCGGGGTCGTCGCGAGCCGGATGCCGGAGTTCGAGGAGGTGTTCCGTACGTCGTCGGCGCCGCTCGGTATCGCCGCCGGCAGCATCGTCGTCTTCGTGCTCGGCGTCGTCGACGACTTCCTCTCGTTGCCGGCTCCGGTGAAGCTGGCGGGACAGATCTTCGCCGCGGGTGTGCTGTTCCTAGCGAACGTCAAGTTCCAGTTCGTCCTTCTGCCGGACCAGTACGTGAGCCTCTCCGACGACGTGTCCGTTCTCGTGACGGTCGCTTGGCTGGTCGTGATGATGAACGCGGTGAATCTGGTCGACGGCCTCGACGGGCTCGCCGCCGGCATCGTCGCGATCGCCGCGTCGGCCTTCTTCGTCTTCGCTTTCCGTCTCTCGGAGGAGGTCCTCATCCCGGCGTACGTGGCGCCGCTGGCGGCGATCGCGCTCGTCGGTGCCACCGTCGGTTTCCTCCGCTACAACTTCCATCCCGCCAAGATCTTCATGGGCGACTCGGGCAGCATGTTGCTCGGGCTCGTCCTGGGGGCCACGACGATCGCCGGCGTCGGCAACATCCCGTTCGCGCTGAGTCCGTCGTCCTCCGAGGTGTTCCTGGCCTACGTCCCCTTGCTGATCCCTCTCGCCGTCATCGCCATCCCGATCCTCGACGCCCTGCTGGCGGTCGTCCGCCGGGCCCGGCGGACGACCGCCAGCAGGGCGTCGAGGATCGGGATGGCGATGAC
>Ga0247713_1000856_pt1 | contig 16683 bp, 18 predicted proteins | sample 21E_NmetaG_FD_189936 | JGI IMG/M metagenome (GOLD analysis project Ga0247713, IMG submission 189936) | Soil microbial communities from hillslope of Landscape Evolution Observatory, University of Arizona, Oracle, AZ, United States - 2-1-E_N | ecosystem: Engineered > Artificial ecosystem >... | reverse complement strand
CATTATCATGGTTTGCGTCTGACTTCGTGACGGAGGTTGCGCGGGGAAACCACCCAAGCCTGACAGGCTCCTGGGGCCCGATTCCAGGAGGGTCCGAGCATGGCTCAGGCAGGTCGACGCAAGGGCCGGCAGCTGTCGCCGGAGCAGAAGTGGGAGCTGTTCTTGGAGGTGACTTCCCAGGAGCTGACCCAGGCCGACGCGGCGCGCAAGTGGCAGGTGGACGTGTCCACGGTGATCAAGGTCCGCCGGCTGGTCAAGGACGCCGCGCTGGCGGCGTTCGCCGCGTCCAAGCCGGGCCGGCCGCGCTCGCGGTTCGAGGTCGAGCTGGAGGCCGCGCACGCGGAGAACGCTCGCCTGTCGGAGGCCGTCAAGGAGATGGCGGTGGAGCTCACCTTGGTGCGGGGAAAAGCGCGCTGGGGTTGAGCCCCGGGCCGCTGCCCGCGCGCCTGGACGGCGACGTCAAGGAGCGGCTGCTCAAGCTCGTCGACGACGCGGTCACGGCCGGCTGGGCGCATGTGCGCGCCTGCGAGGTGCTGGGCGTGGCCGACGACCGAGTGCACCGCTGGCGTGCCCGGCTGCGCGTCCACGGCACGCTGGTCGACCGCGCGCCGGGCGGCAATCCCGTGCACCGGCTGCTGGCCTGGGAGGAGGCCGCCGTGCTGCAGCTGATCGAGGACTGGGGGCCGATCGACCGCTCGCACCGCAAGCTGGCGCACCGCGGCTCCTACACCGGCACGGTGTACGTGTCGCCCTCGTCGCTGCGGCGTGTGGCGGCAAAACACCAGGTCAGCCTGCCCGGCGAGCCGCCACGGCCGCTGCAGCCGCCCCGTGCGCTGCCCGAAATCCCGTGGGAACGAAACCGCATCTGGATCTGGGACGCGTCGCATTTCACACGCGCGCGGCGGGTGGCCTACGCCATCGTCGACGTGGTCACCCGCTACTGGATCGGCTACCTGCTCACCTCGGAGACGACCTCCACCCAGGTGCAGCTGCTGTTCCACCAGGCGCTGGAGGACCAGCGGCTGATCGATCCCGCCACCGGCGTGCTGCTGGGACCCAACGGCCGTCCGCTCGAGCGTGGCGATGACCGCAGCCCGGTCCTGGTGGCCTGGTCGGACAACGGCCCGGAGATGACCGCCGCGGACACCCGCGAGTTCATGGCGCTGATGGCCATCGCCCAGCACCACGGCCGCCCGGGCACGCCCACCGACCAGGCGCACGTCGAAAGCTTCTACAGCCACCTCAAGGGCGACTGGCCGCACCTGACCGGCATCCGCGACCCGGCCGCCCTGGACACCGAACTGGCTCGCGTGCGCATCGAGTACAACACGGTTCGGCTGCACGCCGGCGTCGGTTACGTCACCCCCGACGACGAGCACCACGGCCGCGGACCGGCGATCCGCCGGGCCCGCGCCGCAGGACTCAAACAAGCGCACCAGCAGCGACTAGAGCACAACCGCAAGCACCGCCCCAGGAGCACCCCATGACTTGGGTAGTTTCCCCGGCCGGCTCCGTCAAAGACTCAGACACACCACAGACCCGCTCGACCACATCCAGCACAAACCAGGCCAGGTGATCCTCCGGCAGCCACTCGCGCATGTCCGGCGGCAGCAAAAACACCTGGTCACGGTCCACAGGCAGATACGTGTTAGCCATGCCCCGCATCATGACAAACAGCAGCCGCCACACCCTGCATTTCGCAACAGCCCGTCAGGAGGGCTCAAGAGCCGACACCGCGACGCGAACGGCCGCCTTCGACGGTGCGGAGCGGTAGAGCCCCGATTACGCCCGGTCGTCGCGGGGGCCGTCCTTCTCCCAGTCGGGGTTCGTGGGGGAGGAGCTGGAGTCGCCCTGGGCGCGCTGGGCGGCCTCGAGGAGCTCGTCGGCGTCCTTGCTGTCCGGGTCGTCAACGCCGAGCTCCCGCGCGGCGCCGCGCAGCTCCTCGACCTCCTCCTCGCTGCCTGGTGCGTCCGACATGCGCATCCTCCGGTTCACGTCTGATCGGTGAGGTGCCGCGAGCGTGCCCGGCGCCCGCGACAACAAACGCGGCGAGGCCGGTGGACAGTGCCGCCCCAGACGGGCCTACAGGTAGAGAGGACCGGGAGGGTCCACGAGGCGACGCAGCCGCCACCCGGCCTGCACCGCCTGGCAGAGCGCCCCGGTGAAGTCGCGGGGCAGCATCGCCAGGGACCCGTCGCGGAGCTGCTCCTCGACCAGCTCGGCGCAGTCGGCGGCGACTTTCTCCAACGCCTCTGCTGTGCGGCGCACCGCCTCGCCCTCGGGAGCGTCGGGATCGATCTGCGGCACGCCGGCGTCCGCCGCCACCAGGGCCACCGCCAGCCGGTGGCGCGCGTCGGGGAACAGCCGGTCCTCCAGGTCGCCGGCGGCCTCGACGATGCGGTGCGCGGCCTCCACATGGACCTGGAGAGGGTCCGGACCGTCCTGGCTGTCGTCGCGGTGGGAGACCACCGCGTCCGCCAGCGCGACCGGGTAGGGCCGCCCGTCGGGGGGGAACGCGAGCCACTGGCCGCCCAGCGCCGGCGCGTCGTCCTCGATCCACACGAACCGGTACACGAGGCCTTCGTCGTCGCCGTCGTCAGACATAGCCGTCAGGCTACCGGTTTGGATGTGGACAACTCCTCTTCCGCGGCCCAGCACTGTCGCACCGTCCCCATAGGTTCGTGCTGACTCCGCACTGAGCGAGTCGAAGAGGGCACGTCATGGAAACCGCCATGGAGAACAGGTGCAGCGTGGAGCGGTGTGAGCGTCCGGTCTTCTGCCGGAGCTGGTGCAGCGCCCACTACTTCCGCTGGAAGAAGCACGGCGACGTGCGAGCCGACGTCCCGGTCGGCGGGGCGCCGCCGCCGGCGGGGTGCGAGCTTGAGGCGTGCGAGCGCCGGCCCTACTCGGGCGGCCTGTGCGAGATGCACTACCGGCGCAGGCTGCGCACCGGCGACGTCCGCGCCGACGAGCCCAAGCACGGCACCGCGGAGCCGAGGCCGTGCGCCGTGCCGACCTGTGCGCAGCCGTCCGAGGCCCGCGGCTGGTGCCACGGCCACTACCTGCGCGTCCTGCGCGCCGGTGACGTCAACGCCGACGAGCTCCTATCACGGCGCAAGCAGCCCGAGACCTGCACGGTCGAGGGCTGCGGCAACGACACGAGCGCCCATGGCCTGTGCAAGACCCACATCGATCGCCGCAAGAAGCACGGCGACGTCCAAGCCGAGTTGCCAGTCCGGACACCGCGAAAGCCCCCACCGGAGGACCGATGCTTGGCAGACCTCTGCAAGCGTAAAGCTGTTGACCTCGGTCTGTGTTGTGCGCACCTCGAGCGGCAGCGTCGATTCCGCGATGTGCTGACGCTCCAAGCTGTCTGGGTGCACACGGGCGGAGGTTCGATCAGCCGTGGCTACCGCAATGTCACGGTGCCCCCGGGCCTCAGGGTGTTGACGAACGGGGAGAGCTGGGTCGGTGAACACCGACTGATGATGGCCATCCACCTGGAGCGGCCCCTCTACGCCGACGAGCTTGTGCACCACATCAACGGCGTGCGCACGGACAACCGGATCGACAACCTCGAGCTGTGGTCATCCGGGCATCCCAAGGGGCAGCGCGTCACGGACAAGGTGCGCTGGGCGGTGGAGATTCTGCGCCGTCATCAGCCGGCGTTGCTCCGTGACTGAACGACCGGTCTGTAACCGTAAAGTAGTCCCGAGGGGATTTGAACCCCCGTTACCGCCTTGAGAGGGCGGCGTCCTAGGCCGCTAGACGACGGGACCGCGTGGGTCGTCTCCAGAAGACGACCTCGCTCGGGGGGAAGGACTCGAACCCTCAATAACTGGACCAGAACCAGCCGTGTTACCGATTACACCACCCCCGAAGGGCGACCCCAACGGTACCAGCGCCCCCGGTGCCCTTCAAAAGAGGCGCCTCACCCGCTGACGAGCCTGCGCGCGGCGCGGACCCGGTCGACGACGACGCCGCGGTCGAGCAGCGCCAGCGTCTCGGGCAAGGGCGGACTGACCGCGTCGCCGGCGACGGCGACCCGCACGGGCTGGAAGGTCTTGCCGCGTCCGAGCCCCAGGTCGGCGGCGACCCCGTCAAGCGCCGCCATGATCGCCTCGGGCGTCCACTCCGCCACCGACTCGAGCGCCGGCGCGGCCGCGTCCAGGACCTCGCCGGCGCGGCCCTTCAGGTGCTTGGCGACGGCCCTGTCGTCGAAGACCACCTCGTCGCGGAAGCAGAACGCCACCAGCGGGAGGGCGTCCGCCAGGGTCTGGATGCGCTCGCGCAGCAGCGGGGCGAGGCCGAGCAGCAGCTCCTGCTGTTCGGGCGTGGCGGGTATCCCCACGAGTCCCTCCTCGTTCAGGAACGGCAGGAGGCGCTCGGCCAGCGCCGTGTCCGACAGCTCCTTGATGCGGTCGCCGTTCATGTTGCGCAGCTTCGTCGTGTCGAAGAACGCCGGGTTGCGGCCCACCCGGTCGAAGGAGAACTTCTCGGTGAGCTCCTCCGGTTCGAACCGCTCGGTGCGGTCGTCATAGCTCCAGCCGCACAGGGCCAGGAAGTTGATCATCGTCTCGGGTAGGAACCCCTGGCGGCGGAACTCGTCGACGGCCACCGACCCGTGGCGCTTGGACAGCGGCTTGCGGTCTTCCCCCACGAGCAGCGGCAGGTGCGCGTACCGCGGACGCTCGGCGTCGGCAGGCCGTGGGGGGAAGCCGTTCTCGGCCAGCAGCCGGTCGAGCAGCCCCACGGGCTCGCGCCCGTTGCTCTGGGTCACGGGCTCGCGCCCGTTGCTCTGGGTCACGGGCTCGCGCCCGTTGCTCTGGGTCACGGGCCCGCGCCCGTTGCTCTGGGTCACGGGCCCGCGCCCGTTGCTCTGGATAGCGGGCTCAGCGCTCAGCACCGCGTTCTCGACCAGCAGCTGGCGCGGGGTCGCGGCCAGCAGGTCCTCCCCGCGGGCGACCAGGGTGATGCCCATCGCCAGGTCGTCGACCATGTTGGCCAACGGGTAGGTCGCGGTCCCGTCGGCGCGCTGGATCACGAAGTCGGCGATGTCCTTCCACGCGAACTCGACCGGTCCGCGGATGAGGTCATCGAACTCGATGGAGCCCTCGTCGGGGGTGCGCAGCCGGACCACGGGCTGCCGGCCTTCGGCGATATAGGCCTCGCGCTGCTCCTGGGTCAGGCTGCGGTGCGCGCCCGAGTAGCCCGGAGGCAGGCCCTGGGCCTGCGCTTCGCGCCGCTGCTCCTCGAGCTCCTCGGGCGTCTCGTAGGCGTCGTACGCGAAGCCTCCCTCCAGCAGCGCCGCGGTGACCGCCGCGTGCAGCGGGCTGCGCTCGCTCTGGAGGTAGGGGCCGTGAGGACCCCCGTGGCCGGGCCCCTCGTCCCAGTCCAGGCCGAGCCAGCGCAGCGCCGAGTAGATGCCCTCGTACGCCTCGGTGGTGACCCGGTCGGCGTCGGTGTCCTCCACCCGCAGGATGAAGGCGCCGCCGCTGCCGCGGGCGTACAGCCAGTTGTAGAGGGCGGTTCGGGCGTTGCCGACGTGCAGCCAGCCGCTCGGCGCGGGCGCGATACGGACACGGGGTGCGGGCATCAGGGTCTCCCGAGCAGGTCGGGCGGGACGGATGCCCGTAGGCTAACCCGCTACTCGTCGGCGCTAACCGGGTTAGACAGCGTGCCGAGCCCGTCGATCTCCACCTCGACGACGTCCCCGTCGACCAGCGGGCCCACACCGGCGGGCGTGCCGGTCAGGATGACGTCGCCGGGCAGCAGGGTGGCGAACGCCGAGCAGTAGGCGACCAGCTCCGCGACCCCGAACACCAGGTCGGCGGTGGAGCCGTCCTGGCGCGTGTCGCCGTTGACCCGGCAGCGCACGCCCAGGCCGTCGGCGGGGTCGACATCGGTGTCGATCCACGGGCCGAGCGGGCAGAAGGAGTCGAACCCCTTGGCGCGGGTCCACTGACCGTCGCGGGCTTGCAGGTCGCGGGCGGTGACGTCGTTCGCGCACGTGAAGCCGAGCACCCGGCCCAGCGCGTCCTCCGGAGAGACCTTGCGCGACAGCACCCCGACCACCACGGCGAGCTCCGCCTCGTGGTGCACCTCCTGCGATAGCGCAGGCAGGCGGATCGGCTCGCCCGGACCGACGACCGCCGTCGCCGGCTTGGAGAAGATCAGCGGCTCCGCCGGCACGTCGCCGCCCATCTCCGCGGCGTGGTCGGCGTAGTTCTTGCCTACGCACAGGATCTTGGAGGGGATCACGGGCGCGAGCAGGCGCACCTTGTCAAGCGGCGCGACCTGGTCGGTGAGGCGGAACTCGGTGAACGGATGGCCCTCGACGAGCACGACGTGGCCGTCGCGGACCACGCCGTACTCCGGCCCCCCCTTGCGGGCGACGCGGGCGATGCGCACCGCAGGCTATTCCTGGTCGCCTGCGCGAAGGCCGTACGTGTAGGCGTCGGCCATCGCAAGCCATGACGCCTCGATCACGTTCGACGACACCCCCACCGTGTCCCACTCCTGCTCACCGTCGCTGGAGCGGATCAGCACCCGCGTCGTCGCCCCGGTGCCCGAGTCCGAGTCGAGGATGCGTGCCTTGTAGTCGGCGAGGTGCAGCTTCGCCAGAGCGGGGAAGCGCCCGTTCACCGCCGCCCGGAAGGCCTGGTCGAGTGCATCGACGGGCCCGTTGCCCTCTCCCGTCCCGATGAGCCGCTCGTCGCCGGCCCACAGCTTGATCGTGGCTTCCGCGACGACTCGGCCGTCGTCGCGGCGCTCCACGATCGTGCGGAAGCTCTCGAGGGTGAAAGCCTGCACGTCCTCGCCCATCTCCGCGCGGACGAGCAGCTCGAACGATGCGTCGGCGGCCTCGAAGGCGTAGCCGGCGTGCTCCAAGCCCTTGACCCGATCGAGGATGCGGTTCACTACCTCACCGTCACCGGAGAGGTCGAGCCCGAAGTCCCTGCCCTTCAGCACGATCGTCGAGCGCCCGGCGAGCTCGCTCACGAGCAGCCGCAGGGCGTTGCCCACGCAGGCCGGCTCGACGTGCTGGTACAGGTCCTCACGCTTTGCCAGCGCCGAGACGTGCAGGCCCGCTTTGTGCGCGAAGGCGGCGTGGCCCACATAGGGCGCATGCGGGTCGGGCGTCAGGTTCATCACCTCGGCGACCGCGTGCGCGACCCGGGTGAGGTGACGGAGGTCGTCGGCGCCGACGACGTCGAGGCCGAGCTTCAGCTTCAGGTTGGGGATGATCGACATGAGGTTGGCGTTGCCGCACCGCTCCCCGATGCCGTTCACCGTGCCCTGGACGTGACTGGCGCCGGCCCGCACGGCGACGAGGGAGTTGGCCACGGCGCAGTCGGTGTCGTTGTGCACGTGGACCCCCACCTGCGTGCCGTCGAGACCGCCGATGACCTCCCGCACCACGGCCTCCACCCGATCGGGTAGGGCACCGCCGTTGGTGTCGCACAGCACGACGCACTCGGCGCCCGCGCCGGCCGCGGCGGTGACCACCTCGAGGGCGTAGCCCGGGTCGCGGGCGTGCCCGTCGAAGAAGTGCTCGGCGTCGAAGAACACCCGCCGGCCCTCGCCCCGCAGCAGCCGCACGGAGTCAGCCACCATGGCAAGGTTCTCCTCCCCGGTGGTGCCGAGCGCCTCGGTGACGTGCAGCACGTCGGCCTTGCCGACCAGGCACACCACGGGGGTGGCGGCCCCAAGCAGGGCGGCCAGCGTCGGATCGGCGTCGGCCTGACCACCGGGCCGACGGGTCATCCCGAACGCGGTCAGCGTCGCCCGCCGCAGGGCCAGCTCCCCTTCGGCGGCACGGCGGAAGAACTCGGTGTCCTTCGGGTTGGCGCCGGGCCAGCCGCCCTCGATATAGCCGACGCCCAGAGAATCGATCTCGGCCGCCACCCGCAGCTTGTCCGCCACGGTCAGGGAGATCCCCTCGCGTTGGGTGCCGTCACGCAACGTGGTGTCGTATAGATCAACAGGCACGGGCCAACCTTGTCGTCAGGGCCGCCCGGTCCGGTTCCCGAGGTGGCGGGCGGGCAGGTGCCTGACCGCCGCTCCTGCGGGGCCGGCACGGACAACCGGTCCTACAGGAGCGGTTGAATGATGATGATGGCGGTCACGCCGACAAGGGCCGGGGTCCGGCCTGTTCCAGCGGCGGAGAGTGCGCTCATCACCACGAGTGTGCCGGTTCACCGCGGAACGCACAAGCACGGGTGCAGGTAGATGCGGGCCGCAGGTGTCCGAGGGGCCAAGGTTGCCCCCGCCCGGGAGAGGGCATGCTGGTATCCCCCAATCGGAGGATACGGCCATGGACGCGACGGGACTCGCCCTTGTGGTGGTCGCCCTGGCCTTCCTCTGCTGGTTGCTGGCCCCGTCCCACCGCGCTGAATCCGACACGGACGCGCCCCAGGGTCAGGACAACCAGGTTGCCGCGGCTCGTCCCCCGGCAGCCCTCAAGTAGCGAAGCGGTAGGGCCCTCTCAGGCCCAGCGCTAGCCCCGGACGTAGTCGACCATGTGGCGGTACTGGTCGTTCTTGCCCTTGACGACGTCGAAGAAGAGGTCCTGGAGCTGCTTGGTCACCGGGCCAGGCGCGCCGATCTCGCGGTCGTCCACCGAGCGGATCGGCACCACCTCCGCGGCCGTGCCCGTGTAGAAGGCCTCGGTGGCGAGGTAGAGGTCCTGGCGCAGCAGGGTGGTCTCCTCGAAGGGGATGCGCAGATCGTGCGCCCACTCGATGACGGAGTCGCGGGTGATGCCGCGCAGGACGCCCTCCGCCAGGGGCGGGGTGAGCAACGTGCCCTCGCGCACGATGAACACGTTCTCGCCGGAGCCCTCGGCCACGTGGCCGTGCTCGTTCAGCAGGATGGCCTCGTCGTAGCCGGCCTTCAGGGCCTCCACCTTCGCCAGCGACGAGTTGATGTAGACCCCGCACGCCTTCGTGCCGGTCGGGATCATGTTCGTGCCGATGCGCACCCACGACGACACCTTCGCCTTTACCCCGTTCTGGAGGCCTTCGTCGCCGAGATAAGTGCCCCACGGCCAGATCGCGATCGACACGCGCACCCTGCTGGGAAGCGGGTTCAGGCCCATCTCGCCGTAGCCGAGGTAGACCAGCGGGCGGATGTAGCAGGACTCGACGTCGTTGACCCGGATGAGCTCGCGGGTGGCCTCCATCAGCTCGTCGACGCTGAACGGGACGTCCATCTGCAGGATGCGGGCGGAGCGGTGCAGGCGCTCCATGTGCCGGCGATGCTGGAAGACCGCGGGGCCGCGGTCGGTCGCGTACGCGCGGATGCCTTCGAACACGCCCCATCCGTAGTGCAGCGTGGGTGTGAGGATGTGGACCTGGGCGTCGTCCCAGTCGACCAGCTCACCGTCCATCCAGATCTTCGCCACTTGGGGGATGGGCATGGTTTCAGACTCCTTTGTCCGCGGGGGCGTCCGCAGGCACGGCCGCGGGCGAGACCACCGCTTGCGCGACAAGATCGCCGATCTCCTCCGTCGAGTATCCCATCTCGGGCCCGGCCATGGCACCGAGACGGGGCAGCACCGCGGCGACCGCGGCCTCCACGGCAGCTGCGGCCCGCGTCTCGCCGAGATGGCTCAGGCAGAGCGCGGCGCTCAGCACCGCGGCCACCGGGTTCGCCAACCCCTTCCCGGCGATGTCGGGAGCAGAGCCGTGCACGGGCTCGAACATGCTCGGCGCGGAGCGGGTGGGGTTGAGGTTTCCGCTGGCCGCGACCCCTAGACCGCCCTGCACGGCCGCGCCCAGGTCGGTGACGATGTCGCCGAACAGGTTGTCGGTCACGACCACGTCGAACCGCTCCGGCTGGGTGACGAGGTACAGGCACATCGCGTCGACGTGCACGTAGTCCGTCGACACGCCGGGATGGTCGGTGGCGACCTCGTCCATCGTCCGCTGCCAGAGGTCCCCGGCGTAGGAAAGCACGTTGGTCTTGTGGCACAGGGTCAGACGGCTGCGCCGGCGGGCAGCCAGCGCGAACGCGTGGCGCACGACCCGCTCGACGCCGTGGCGCGTGTTGAGCGACTCCTGGGTGGCGACCTCGCGGGGGGTGCCGCGGTACACGACCCCGCCCGCGCCGGCGTACAGTCCCTCGGTGTTCTCGCGCACGATCACCATGTCACAGCGCTCCGGCGTCAGCCCCGCCACCGGCGAGCGCACACCGTCGTACAGGCGCACCGGGCGCAGGTTGACGTACTGGTCGAAGGCGAAGCGCAGCCGCAGCAGCAGCCCCCGCTCCAGGACGCCCGGTGGCACCTCCGGCGTGCCGACTGCGCCGAGCAGGATGCCGTCGTGGCCGCGCAGCTCCGCCTCGACCGCCTCGGGCAGCACCTCCCCGGTCCGCAGGTAGCGCCTGCCGCCGAGGTCGTAGTCGGTGGTCGACATCGCGAACCCGTAGCGGTCAGCGGCTGCGTGCGCGGCCTTCAGGGCCTGGGCCGTCACCTCCGGTCCCACGCCGTCCCCGCCGATCACCGCCAGCCGATAGCTCATGCACGCTCCTCGTTGAAGGCCCGAGTCCACGCAGGCTCCGGTCTGGCAGACTGGGGGGCGGAGGAGGACTCCATGACTGCAGTGTTGCACGGGACCGCGACCACCTTGCGCCCCGTCCGCCCCGAGGACGCCGACACCCTGACCGAGATACTCGCCGATCCGGAGGTGGGGCGCTGGTGGGGACGCTATGACGCGGATCGGGTCCGCCGGGAGCTGATCGAGGCTGGCGACACCGTGGTCTACATCATCGAGGTGGACGGCGAGGTCATCGGCTCGATCCAGTACGTCGAGGAGCCCGCGCCCGACTACCGCCATGCGAGCCTCGACGTGTTCCTCCACAGCGACTGGCACGGTAAGGGTCTCGGCACCGATGCGGTGCGCACCCTGTCGCGTCACCTCATCCACGACCGGGGCCACCACCGTCTGACCATCGATCCGAGCGTGGACAACGAGAAGGCGATCCGCACCTACAAGCGGGTGGGGTTCCGGGAGGTCGGGGTGATGCGCTCCTACGAGCGCAACCCGGACGGGCAGTGGCAGGACTGCCTGCTCATGGACCTGCTCGAGCGGGACCTCCACTGACTGGGATGCACGTCCTGCAGTCGCGGGTGCTGCTCCGGCCCGCGGACTTCTCGACGTCGGTGGACTTCTACGAGCAGCGCCTGGGCCTGGTGCGCTACCGGGAGTGGGGTGGCACCCCCCACCGCGGCGTCGTGTACTTCCTCGGCGGCGGCTACCTCGAGCTCACCGAGGGGGGCGGTGGGGTCCGCGCCGACGGGCTGCGCCTGTGGCTGCAGGTCGGCGACGCCCGCGTTGCCCACGACGAGCTCGCAAGCCGCGGCGTGGCCATCCTCGCCGAACCCGAGCGCAAGCCGTGGGGGTTGATCGAGTTCAGCGTCGCCGACCCCGACGGGTTGCAGCTGGTGATCGTGGAGACCCCGATCGACCATCCGCTGCGCCGGCGGACCTGACCCGCGGAGAAAGGGCGGTGGAGGCGCGGGCCTGGGAGGAGAGCGGACGGGAGCGAAGCGAGCAGGACCCGCCGACGAGCGGGACCCGCGCCGCAGCCGCCGGGCCGAGCAGCCGCCGGAGGAGCACGGTCAGCGCACTGTGAAGGTGGCTGTGGCGGTGTGCTCCTGCTCGTCGGCTTCGCCGACGACCTCGGCGCGGTAGCGGCCGGGGCCGGGGATGTTCACCGCCGGCCCCGTGTAGTGACCGGGTCCCGAGTCCATCAGGCGGGCCTCCACGGTGGTGGCCTCCCCGACGAAGGTCACGGCTGCGTCGTCGACCTCGCGCAGCCCACCGGTGTCGTCGAAGAAGTACACATGCAGCTCGTTCACACCGGTGCGGGCCGGGGCCAGGGTGAGCTCGACCTGTCCGTCCGCGAACGGCACACGCACCGCCTCCAGGCGGGCGGCCTCCTCCACGCGTGCGGGCACCCCTTGCGCCATGGCGGTGGCCGTGCCGAAGGCGAGGATCATGAGCCCGACCTCCGCCGCCGCAAGCTTGCGGAAGGCGGTGCGTGCGGCCTCCTGCGTGCCGAGCCGGGGCAGGAGGAAGCGCCGGTTGCGCCAGCCGAGCGACGCTATCGCGGCGAACAGGACCAGCTTGACCGGCACGAGCCGGCCCCATGACGTGTCGAGCAGCTGGCCGGGGCGCTCCACGTGCATAAGGCTGTTGACCGCGCCGCTCGCGAACACGACGGCGAGTGCATAGCCCGCCAGCCGGCTGAACCGCCGCGCGGGCAGGACCACGTCGGCGTGGCCGGGGCGCAGCACGAAGGCGACCAGCACGACCAGGCCTCCCACCCACGCCGCGGCGCCGAGTATGTGCAGCGCGTCGGCGGCGACCGCCACCGGGGGCACCCGCGCGGTCGCCGCGTGCCCGGAGGACGCGAGCGCCAGCGCCCCAGCCCCGGTCCCGGCCAACGCCACACGGGCGAAGGTCCGGTCCCGGGTCGCGGCGGCGAGCAGGCAGACGCCGATCGCCACCGCACACTGGACGGCCATCCCCGAGCCGTAGCGGGTGGCCAGGAACCGACCGAGCGTAGGCGTGTCGAACACCGCCGTCACGGGGCGGGCGGTGGCGTTGGCCAGCCCGAAGAAGAACATCCCGGCCGCGCTGACCGCCCACGCGCCCGCGCACACCGCCGCCAGGCGCATCGCCGTCCTCCCGCTGGGGCCGAGGGCGCTGCGGGAGCCCTCGGCGCTACCGCGCAGCAGCCACGCGGCGGCGGTCAGCAGCCCGACGAGGAGGGTGAAGGAGACGTAGGTGCCCAGCCGCGAGGCCCAAAGGCCCGCCACCGTCCCCAGACCGGGGGCCTCCAGCTGCGCCGACACCGGCAGGGCGAACCACATGGCGCACACCGTAGTGCGCCACGCGGTCGCGCAGCCGCCTCGGGCGCGCCTTCGCCCAAAGTCCCGCATCTGCGGGGTTTGACGGCGGAGTACCGTGGCGAGCCGTGAGCCTGGGGACCGCGATCATCCCGCGGATACGGAGGAATCTCGGCTAGGCCTCAAGCAGCGAAGCGGTAGGCCACCGTGTCTAGGCGGCGGTGTCCGACAGCGCCCGGCCGCGCGAGGGGTGGCGCAGCTTGGACAGGGCGCGCGCCTCGAGCTGGCGGATCCGCTCCCGGGTGAGCCCGAAGTACCGGCCCACGTCGTCGAGGGTGCGGGCCTCACCGTCGAGCAGGCCGAAGCGCAGCTCCAGGATCGTGCGCTCGCGGTCGGGCAACCCGGCCACGACGTCGAGCAGCTCCTTGCGGGCCAGTCCCTTGGCCGCGACCTCCAGCGGGTCGTCGGCGTTGCGATCCTCGATGAAGTCGCCGAGCTCGGCGTCGCCGTCCTCGCCGACGGGGGTCTCGAGCGACGTCGGGGTGCGGGCGTAGGTCAGCAGCTCCTCGACGAGCTCCACCTCCTCGCCGAGCTCGGCGGCGAGCTCCTCCAGCGACGGCTCCCTGCCGTACTGCTCGGCCAGGTCGCGCTGCATCGACAGGGCGCGGCGCACCCGCTCCATCATGTGCACGGGCAGGCGGATGGTGCGGCCCTTGTCGGCCACCCCGCGTCCGACGGCCTGGCGGATCCACCAGGTGGCGTAGGTGGAGAACTTGTACCCGCGTCGGTAGTCGAACTTCTCCACGGCGCGCAACAGGCCGAGGTTGCCCTCCTGGATCAGGTCGAGCAGCGGCAGTCCCTGCCCCTGATAGCGTTTGGCGACGGAGACGACCAGGCGCAGGTTCGCCTGCACGAGACGCTCCTTGGCGCGTTTGCCGTCGCCGTCGACGCGGTTGAGCTCCCGCTTGCGCTTGGCGGCTACCCTCCCCCCGACGCCGAGCAGGCGCTCGGCCTCCAGTCCGGCCTCGTAACGCTTCGCGAGGTCGACCTCCTCCTCGGCGGTGAGCAGCGCAGTGCGGGCCATCTCCCGCAGATACAGCTGCACGTGGTCGTGCAGCGGCATCTCCTCGACCATCTGTGGCACGGTGGTAGTCACCTTCCCCTGGTTGGGCGCGGGAGCCCGGCCGCGCTGAGCGGCGAAGCCTCGCGCCGACGGCATGTCGCCTGGGGGCGAACGGAACCCTTGGTCACGCGTGTGGACACTTGGCCCCTAAGGGTACGACGAACCTCCCGGGTGCAGGCAAGCACTTTGTTGAAAACTACTGTAGCGCCACCAGACGCCGCCGGTGTGGGCAATCCTCCCGAGGGGTACGCCCCGAAGCAGCGGGGCGCACGCGTGACCGCGAACGAAGCACCGCGACAGGAGCGCAAGAGCGATGACCGCACCTCCCAGAACGCCGTTCGGCCAGCCGCTCGCCGCGGTGCGCAACCGCTTCGGCCAGCAGCCGACCATCGGCGCCGGCGCAGCGGCCAAAGCGGTCGCGGAGGACGCCAGCGCGCTCGTGCGTGCGGAGATCGAGCTGGCCAAGGCAGAGCTCGCGGCGTCGGTCAAACCCAAGGCCACCGGCGCGGGCCTGCTGGTCGGTGCGGGGGTGTTCGGCTGGCTCGCCCTGCAGGGCCTGCTCATCACCGCGGCGCTCGTGCTCGCGCTCGTCCTGCCCGCATGGGCGGCTGCGCTCATCGTCAGCGGGGTGCTCCTGCTGCTCGGTGGGGGGCTCGCCCTGGCTGGGAAGCGCAAGCTCGCCACCCCGGTCAGCCTGGACATCACCAAGCACAACGTCGAGGAGGACGTGGCGTGGACCAAGTCGCATCTGGCCAGGCAGTAGGCGGCCGACGCCCCTCGCCGGTCGCGCAGGCGGCCGGCGAGCGCAACGGCCTGTCCGATCGTGTCGCGGCGGTGGAGGCGGCGCGGCTCCAGCTCGGACGTGATCTCGACCGATTGACCGTGGAGACGCGCGCACAGATGGGTCAGACCATGGAGAAGATCGCCTGGAAAGTCGCCGGCCTGGGATCGGCGGTCCTGGCCGGCATCGCTATGCGCAGCGCGCTGAAGACCGGTTGGGAGAAGGTCCGGCATGAACAGCCGCCGATGAACCCGGCCACCCCCGGCACGAGCTGGGGAGAGGCCGTGGCATGGACGATGGCCCTCGGAGCGGGCGTGGGGGTCGCGCGGATGCTCGCCAGTCGTGCCGCTGCGGCAGGCTGGCAGAAGGCGACCGGCACCATGCCGCCAGGGCTCGAGAGCCGCCGCAAGACCTAATGGGCCCTACCGCTTCGCTGTTTGAGGGCCTAATGGGGCCCTACCGCTTCGCTATTTGAGGGCCTGGCCCGAGCCGCTCACGCGTCGTCCAGCCGCCGCGCCCACTGCGCGGCGCGGTCGACGAGCGGGCCGAACAGGTCGTCGGCGTCCGGGCCGCCGGGCCAGCCGGGGGGGTTGCCGAGCACGCGCAGGGCGCGGGCCGCCGGGGCAGCGCGTTCCGGTTGAGGCAGGTGCAGCTCCTCCAGCGGTGAGCGTGCGCGACCCCAGCCCTCGACGGCCAGCTCCGAAAGCGGCCGGAAGGGAGCGTCGCCGGCCGGTTCCCCCCGCGCCGCGGCGACCTCGGCGAGCAGCCGCTCCCGCCCTCGCCCGCGCAGGCGCAGGAGCGTGAAGGGATCCTCGTCGATCCGCGCGGTCGCGGCCTCCCAGACCGCCGCCGCGTGCGCGCACGGCTGGGCGCGCCCGCAACCGCAGGTCGTCTCCACGTCCTCGGGGGTGGGCAGGAGCCGCACGCCCCGGTCGGCCAGCTCCTCGACGAGCCCCTCGGGCTGCAACCCGGCCAGCAGGCGGGCGCTGTGACGCAGCTGGCCGGCGAGCAGCTCGATGACGCAGCGCCAGTCCTCCTCGTCGAGGACCGCGACCTCCATCTCAACGGTCCGAGGGGTCGCGCGGTGCCCCTGCACCCGGGCCCACAGCGCCCCGGTGGCCACGCGCAGGTCGGTCACCCGGCCGGATCGGTGGTGCGCGGTGCCCTGCGCGACCTCCCGGGCGGCACGCGGGTTGCCCGGCGCGAGCAGTTCCCGCCACTGCGCCGCCCAGGAGGTGGCCACTACGACGCCTCCTTGACGTCGGGACCGATGAGGTCCCAGTCCTCGTCGAGCTCGTCGATGCTGGCCTCCGGCGACAGGGCGACGAGCTCGGCGAGCTCGGCGTCGCCCAGCTCGGTGATCCACGCCTCTCCCGCGCCGACGACGCTCGCGGACAGCTCGCGTTTGCGTTCGATGACCTCGGCGATGCGCTCCTCGATCGTCCCGGCCGTGACGAGCTTGTGCACCTCGACCGTGCGGTGCTGACCGATGCGGTGCGTGCGGTCGGTGGCCTGGTCCTCGACGGCGGGGTTCCACCACCGGTCGTAGTGCAGGACGTGGGTCGCCGCCGTCAGGTTCAGGCCGGTGCCACCGGCGCGCAGGCTCACGACGAGCACGGGGGGCGTCTCGCCGCCGGTCTCGTCCTGGAACGCGGCGACCATCCGGTCGCGCCTGACCCCGCTGACCCCTCCGTGCAGGAACGGGATCTCCGTGCCGAGGTCCGCGCCGAGCTGGCTGACCAGCAGGTGGCCCATCGCCACGTACTGGGTGAACACCAGCACCTGGTCGCCGGCCTCGACGGCTTCGGCGACGATCTCCCGGGCGGCGGCGAGCTTGCCGGAGCGCCCGGGGAGGTCGGGCCGGGACTCGCGCAGCAGCTGTGCGGGATGGTTGCAGATCTGCTTCAGGGCGGTGATCAGCGC
>Ga0247713_1000855_pt1 | contig 16697 bp, 10 predicted proteins | sample 21E_NmetaG_FD_189936 | JGI IMG/M metagenome (GOLD analysis project Ga0247713, IMG submission 189936) | Soil microbial communities from hillslope of Landscape Evolution Observatory, University of Arizona, Oracle, AZ, United States - 2-1-E_N | ecosystem: Engineered > Artificial ecosystem >... | reverse complement strand
GGCGACGCCGATGCGCAGGTAGCGCTCCTTGAGCGCGGCGATGTCCACCTCGGCCTGCTTCAGCGTCGCCTCGGTCCGGTACACCGACGCGTTGGCGTCCATCGTCTCCTGCAGGGCGTGCCGGATGGCCGCGACCGACTCGGTGCCGCCGCCGTCGCGCAGCAGCTGCAGCAGCGCCTCGACGTCGCGGGCCGGGTTCTCCGGCAGCTCCACCCAGTCGGCGCTGCTCGCGTAAGCCGCCGCGGACACCCCGCCGCGCCGGCCGAAGACGTTGATGTCCAGCAGCGAGTTGGTGCCGAGCCGGTTGGCGCCGTGCACGGACACGCACGCGGCCTCGCCGGCGGCGAACAGGCCAGGCACGGGCGTCGAGTTGTCGCGCAGCACCTGGGCGTCGATGTCGGTCGGGATGCCGCCCATGGCGTAGTGCGCGGTGGGCTGGATCGGGATCGGGTCGGTGTAGGGCTCGATGCCGAGGTAGGTGCGCGCGAACTCGGTGATGTCGGGCAGCTTGGCGTCGAGCTGCTCCGGTGGCAGGTGGGTGAGGTCGAGCAGCACGTGGTCGCCGTTCGGTCCGCAGCCGCGGCCCTGGCGGATCTCGGTGTAGATGGCGCGGGCGACCATGTCGCGCGGCGCGAGGTCCTTGATGGTGGGGGCGTAGCGCTCCATGAAGCGCTCGCCGTCCTTGTTGCGGAGGATTCCGCCCTCGCCGCGCGCCCCCTCGGTGAGCAGGATGCCCATCTTCCAGATGCCGGTCGGGTGGAACTGGAAGAACTCCATGTCCTCCAGCGGCAGGCCCTTGCGCCACACGATGCCCATGCCGTCGCCGGTGAGGGTGTGCGCGTTCGAGGTGACCTTGAAGACCTTGCCGAAGCCGCCGGTGGCGAACAGCACCGCCTTGGCCTGGACGACGTGGATCTCGCCGGTGGCCAGCTCGTAGGCGACGACGCCGGCCGTCTTCCCCTCGTTCATGAGCAGGTCGAGGACGTAGAACTCGTTGAAGAAGTCGATGTTCTCCTTGACGCACTGCTGGTAGAGCGTCTGCAGGATCATGTGGCCGGTGCGGTCGGCGGCGAAGCACGACCGGCGCACGGCCGCCTCGCCGTGGTTGCGGGTGTGCCCGCCGAACCGGCGCTGGTCGATGCGGCCCTCGGGGGTGCGGTTGAACGGCAGCCCCATCTTCTCGAGGTCGAGGACGGCGTCGATGGCCTCCTTGCACATCACCTCGGCGGCGTCCTGGTCGACCAGGTAGTCGCCGCCCTTGACCGTGTCGAAGGTGTGCCACTCCCAGTTGTCCTCCTCGACGTTGGCGAGGGCCGCGCACATGCCGCCCTGCGCCGCGCCGGTGTGGGACCGGGTCGGGTAGAGCTTCGTCAGCACCGCGGTGCGGGAGCGCTTGCCGGCCTCGAGGGCGGCGCGCATGCCGGCGCCGCCGGCGCCCACGATGACGGTGTCGTAGCGGTGGAACTGCACCATGAGCCGGCTCCTACGTGAGGTTCGGGTCGAAGGTGAAGATCACCAGCGTGCCCAGGACGAGGATGAGGAACGAGCTCGTGTAGAGCAGCATCTTGAGCCAGAACCGGGTGCCGTCGCGCTGCGCGTAGTCGTTGACGATCGTGCGCATGCCGTTGGTGCCGTGCAGCATGGCGAGCCACAGCTGCAGCAGGTCCCAGGTCTGCCAGAACGGCGACGCCCAGCGGCCGGCGACGAAGGCGAAGTTGATGCGCTGCACGCCGCCGTCGAGGATGTTCATGATCAGCAGGTGGCCGAGCACCAGCACGACGAGGAACAGGCCCGAGACGCGCATGAACACCCACGCGTACATCTCGAAGTTGGTCTTGGACGTCATCCCGGACGGGCGCTTGCGGCGCGCGCGGGGCGCCTCGATCACCAGGCGGTCCTGGTTGTCCGGCTGCTGCAGCGAGCCGGCGTTGGCTGTCTCCTGCGTGGGTGCGGTCACGGCGTGCTCCCGAAGACCTCGCGGGCGGTGTGCTCGACCATGTAGTACGTGCCGGGGATCATGACCAGCAGGACGACGGCGACGACGACGTAGCTCATCTGCTTCTGGTAGCGGGTGCCCTTGCTCCAGAAGTCGATCGCCATCACCCGCAGGCCGTTCAGCGCGTGGTAGAGGACCGCGCCGACGAGGCCGACCTCCATGACGTTGACCAGCGGCGTCTTGTAGGTGTCCATGATCCGGTTGTACGAGTCGGGTGAGACCCGCACGAGCGCGGTGTCGAGCACGTGCGCGAACAGGAAGAAGAAGATCAGGACCCCGGTGACGCGGTGCGCCACCCAGGTCCACATCCCCTCACGGCCGCGGTAGAGCGTGCCTGCTGGTGCCTGCACGGGAAGAGCGCCTCCTGACGGTGTCGAGCGTCTCGACGCCGGTCAGTGGCGTGCAGGGGGTCAGCACGACAGGGCTGGGACCGGCCGCTCAAGACTAACGACGGCCGATGCCCGCGGCACGGCGGGACCACGTGACACAGGACTCATCCCCGGGAGGCCCGCCCGCGACCGGCTCAGGCAGGGACGAGCGCGCCGGCCAGGCGCTCGAACTCGGCGCGGCTCTCCTCGAACCGGTCCGCGGTGGTCTGCCACCACAGCGTGTAGGTCCGGCCGTCGGCGACGAACGCCCGGTGCAGCGCGCGCAGGTCGGCGCCGCTGTCGCTGTAGGTGAACTCGAGCTCCGCGGCCTCCTCGCCCGGCCCGTCTACCGGCTCGAGCCGGATCTGGGTGAACCCGCCCAGGGCGTCGGCGAAGGCGGCCGCCACCTGCTGCTCCACGGCCAGCGGGGAGTCGCCGGCGACGTCGCCGTCGACCCGCAGCGTGAAGCGGGTGCTCTCGTCCCGGAACTGGGTGAGGCCGTTGCGCGAGCTCACCTCGTACGACGACGGGTGGAACAGCGTCCAGCCCTCGTCCGGGTGGGTCCAGGCCACCCAGTCGGCCGGGACGCCGTCGGGCCGCTCGCCGTCCGGCTCCTCGGGCGCGCCCGTCCCGGTCGGCCCGTCGGTCGGCTCGTCCGCAGGGGCGGTCGGCGACGGCGCCGCGGTGCCCGGGTCGCCGCCCGGCGAGCCGCCGGTCAGCAGGGCCAGGCCGCCGCCCACGGTGACGAGCAGGAAGACCACGGCTGCCAGCAGCGCCGGCAGGGCCGCCCTCCGGCGACCCGACCGAGGAGGCGCGGGCCGGGCGAGGCCCGGCCGGGCGGTGGGAGCCGGGTCCTCGGCCTGTGCGACGCCGTTCCGCAGCGCGTCCATCGCGGTGGTGCGGCCGGCGCGCTGCACCGGCGCCGGCCGTGCGGCCGGACGTGCAGCCGGAGGGGGCCCGGCGTCGGCGCCACGGACGACCTGCTCGAGCATGACGCGGGCGGAGTCGGCGTCGAGCCGCTGCTGAGGGTCGCGCTCGAGCAGGCCGGTGATCACCGGCTCGAGCGGGCCCGCGGCGACGAAGGGCGCGTGCTCGCCCGTGACCACGGCGGTGACCGTGGCGACCGGGTCCCCGGCGTCGTAGGGCGGCCGGCCCTCGACCGCGGTGAACAGCGTCGCGCCGAGCGACCACAGGTCCGAGGAGGGACCCGGCGACTTGCCGCGGGCCCGCTCGGGCGCGATGTAGGACGGTGAGCCGAGCAGCAGCCCGGTGCTGGTGATGCTGGCGTCGCCGGACGACGTCGCGATGCCGAAGTCGGTGAGCACCACGCGCCGCATGCCGGTGTCGTCGTCCGTGCAGAGCAGCACGTTGCCGGGCTTGACGTCGCGGTGGACGATCCCCTGCCGGTGCGCGGCCTGCAGCGCACCGAGGACGGCCAGGCCCACCTCGCCGGCCCGCGCGGGGCTCAGCGGGCCGTCCCTGCGCACGACGTCGGCGAGCGTCCGGGCCTCCACCAGCTCCATGACGAGGTAGGGGACGCCGCCCTCCTCCACGACGTCGTAGACCGTGACGGCGCTCGGGTGGTCCAGCCGGGCGGCGGCGCGCGCCTCGCGCCGGGTGCGCTCGCGCAGGACGTCGCGGTCCTGGTCGGCCAGGCCGTGCGGGAAGACGACCTCCTTGACCGCCACCTCGCGGCCGAGGACGCCGTCGCGGGCCCGCCAGACGGTGCCCATGCCGCCTGAGCCCAGCGGCGCGAGCAGGGTGTACCGGCCCGCGACGACGCGGGCGCCGTCGGTGGTCCCGGGAGCCGGAGACCTGTCCACGAGCGCGACCTACCCCTTCGTCCGCGCACCTCACCCGGTGCCTGCCCGGCCTGCTGTCGCCCCCTAGCATCGGGCCCGTCCCTGTCCGCAGCCGAGAGGAGCCGCCGTGGCCCGCGCGTCGGAGTCCGGACGTCCGTCCGAGAGCGGCTTCCCGATCCTGCCGGTCTACGGCCCTGACGACGTCGCCGACGACCTGCCCAGTCGCCTCGGCGCGCCGGGCGAGTACCCGTACACGCGCGGGGTCTACCCGAGCATGTACACCGGCCGGCCCTGGACGATGCGCCAGTACGCCGGCTTCGGCACCGCGAAGGAGAGCAACGAGCGGTACCGGCACCTGGTGGCCCAGGGCACCGGTGGCCTGTCGGTGGCCTTCGACCTGCCGACCCAGATGGGCTACGACTCCGACGACCCGGTCGCGCACGGCGAGGTCGGCAAGGTCGGCGTCGCGATCGACTCGCTCGACGACATGCGGGTGCTGTTCGACTCGATCCCGCTGGGCGAGGTCTCGACGTCGATGACCATCAACGCGCCGGCGGCCCTGCTGCTGCTGATGTACCAGCTGGTGGCCGAGGAGCAGGGCGTCCCGAAGGAGAAGATCACCGGGACGATCCAGAACGACGTGCTGAAGGAGTACATTGCTCGGGGCACCTACATCTACCCGCCGGCCCACTCCCTGCGGCTGATCACCGACATCTTCGCCTACTGCAAGACCGAGCTGCCCCGCTGGAACACGATCTCCATCTCCGGCTACCACATGGCCGAGGCCGGGGCCACGCCCGTCGAGGAGGTGGCCTTCACCCTCGCCGACGGCGTCGAGTACGTGCGGGCGGCGATCAAGGCCGGGCTCGACGTCGACGACTTCGCGCCGCGGCTGGCCTTCTTCTTCGTCTCGCGCACGGCCTTCCTCGAGGAGGTCGCGAAGTTCCGGGCCGCCCGGCGGATCTGGGCCCAGGTCATGCGCGACGAGTTCGGGGCGAAGAACCCCAAGTCGATGATGCTGCGCTTCCACACCCAGACCGCCGGGGTCCAGCTCACCGCCCAGCAGCCCGAGGTCAACCTCATCCGGGTCGCCGTGCAGGGCTTGGCCGCGGTGCTGGGCGGCACGCAGTCGCTGCACACGAACTCCTACGACGAGGCGATCGCGCTGCCGACGGTGAAGGCGGCGACCCTGGCCCTGCGCACCCAGCAGGTGCTCGCCTACGAGACCGACGTTCCCGCGACCGTCGACCCGTTCGCCGGCTCCTACGTCGTCGAGGCGATGACCGACGAGGTGGAGCGGGGCGCCCGGGAGCTCATGGCGAAGGTGGAGGAGCTCGGCGGCGCGGTCGCCGCCATCGAGAAGGGCTTCCAGAAGACCGAGATCGAGCGGTCGGCCTACGAGGTCGCCAAGGGCATCGACAGCGGCGAGCGCGTCGTGGTCGGCCTCAACCGGTTCCGCTCCGAGACCGAGGAGCGCTACGAGCCGCTGCGCGTCGACCCCTCGATCGAGGCCGACCAGCGCTCCCGCCTGGAGGCGCTGCGGGCCGGGCGCGACTCGGCCGCCGTCGAGCGGCACCTGGCCGCGGTCAAGGCCGCGGCGGAGAGCGGCGAGAACGTCCTGTTCCCGATGAAGGAGGCGCTGCGCGAGCTGGCCACCGTCGGCGAGGTGTGCGGCGCGCTGCGCGAGGTCTGGGGCGTCTACTCCCCGCAGGAGTTCTTCTAGCCCCGGCCTGCGCGGGACCCCGCGGGACGATCTCTGACGGCGGCCCGCGCTGCGGCCCGTCCGCGCGTCGTCAGAGATCACCGCGACGCCGCGTGCGGGAGGGGTCTGCCCACGCCCGCTGGGTAGGGTCCGCGCGTGCAGATCCCCTTCAACTCCTCCCGGCGGTCGAGCCTGGGCATCGAGTGGGAGCTCATGCTCGTCGATCGGGAGACCCGCGAGCTGAGCAGCGGCGCCACGCAGATCCTGCAGGCGCTCCTGCCGGCCGGCGAGCAGGAGCACCCGAAGGCCAAGCCGGAGCTGTTCCAGTCGATCGTCGAGGTCATCACGGGGGTCTGCCAGACCGTTCCCGAGGCGCTGGCCGACCTGGGCGGCACGGTCGACCAGCTGCGCCCGGAGGTCGACCGCCGGGGCCTGGCGATGACCTGCTCGGGCACCCACCCGACCACCGACTGGCAGACCCAGCAGATCAGCGCCGGGCCGCGCTACGCCAAGCTCGTCGACGACATGCAGTGGCTGGCCCGCCGCCTGCAGATCTTCGGGGTCCACGTGCACGTCGGCGTCCGGCACCCGGACAAGGCGGTGGCCTTCGTCAACGCCCTCACCGCGTACGTGCCGCACATCCTCGCCCTGTCGGCGTCGTCGCCGTACTGGAAGGGCAGAGACACCGGCCTGGCGTCGGCCCGCTCCAAGGTCTTCGAGGGCCTGCCGACGGCGGGCCTGCCGTTCATGCTCGACGACTGGGCCGAGTTCGAGCTCTACATGGAGACCCTGCTGAAGACCAAGACCATCGCCTCCATCAAGGAGGTGTGGTGGGACATCCGGCCGCACCCCGACTTCGGCACCGTCGAGCTGCGGATCGCCGACGGCATGCCGACGCTGCGCGAGGTCGGGATGGTCGCCGCCATCGCCCAGTGCCTGGTCGAGATGTTCGACCGCGAGGTCGACAAGGGCTACACGCTGCCCCGCCCCAAGGGCTGGGTGGTGCGCGAGAACAAGTGGCGTGCGGTGCGGCACGGCATGGACGCCTCCATCATCAGCGGGGAGAGCCACGAGCTCGTGCCGGTGCGGGACGCCCTGCGCGAGCTGGTGCAGGACCTCGGCCCGACCGCCGAGCGGCTCGGCTGCCTCGAGCAGCTGCAGGGCGTGGAGAGCATCGTCGAGGCCGGCGCCTCCTACGAGCGCCAGCGGGCCGTGGCCGCGGCGAGCGGCGGCGACCTCACGGCCGTCGTCGACAGCCTGGTCGAGGAGTTCGAGAAGGACGCCCCCACCGTGCTGCGGCCGCCGGCAGAGGGCCTCGGCGCTCCGGGGGCGGTCCGATGACCGGGAGCCCGCACGCCGAGCGCTGGCTGGCCGAGCACGCGGACGAGCTCGTGACCGTCCGCCGGTGGCTGCACGCGCACCCCGAGCTCGGCCGCCAGGAGCACGGCACCACCGCGTTCCTGTGCGAGCGCCTGTCCGACGCCGGCCTCAAGCCCCAGCCGCTGGCGGGGGGCACCGGGGTCGTCTGCGACCTCGGCAACGGCGGCGGCCCCACGGTCGTGCTGCGGGCGGACATCGACGCCCTCCCGCTGCCCGACGAGAAGGACGTGCCGTACCGCTCGACCGTCCCCGGGGTCTGCCACGCCTGCGGTCACGACGTGCACACCGCGGTGCTGCTCGGCACGGCGCTCGCGCTGGCCCCCGTCGCCGACCAGCTCGACGGGACCCTGCGCCTGATCTTCCAGCACGCCGAGGAGCTCATGCCAGGCGGCGCCGTCGACGTCCTGGCGGAGGGGCTCTTCGACGGCGTCTCCTCGGCCTTCGCGCTGCACTGCGACCCCGCGCTCGAGGTCGGCAGGGTCGGCGTCAAGAGCGGCCCGATCACCGCCGCGGCCGACGACCTCCTGGTGCGACTGACCGGCCCGGGCGGTCACACCTCCCGCCCGCACAACACCGTCGACCTGGTCCACGCCCTCGCGACCGTGGCCACCGGGCTGCCCGCCGCGCTCTCGCGCCTGGTCGATCCCCGCGCCGGGCTGTGCCTGGTCTGGGGCCGGGTCTCGAGCGGCATCGCGCCGAACGCCATCCCGCGCGAGGGCGTCCTGCACGGCACGCTGCGCGTGCTCGACAAGGACGCCTGGCACGGGGCCCCGGACATGGTGCACCGGCTGGTCGACGGGCTGGTCGCCCCGTACGGCGCGCGGGCGCACGTCGCCTACGAGCGGGGCGTGCCGCCGGTGGTCAACGACCCCTCCGCCGCCGCGCTGATGGCGGCGGCGGTACGCGCCTCGCTCGGCACCGGTGCGGCCGTGCCGACGGCCCAGTCGCTCGGCGGCGAGGACTTCGCCTGGTGCCTCGAGCGGGTCCCGGGCGCGCTCGCCCGGCTCGGCGTCAAGTCGCCGGGGCGCAGCAACCCCTACGACCTGCACCAGGGCGCGTTCGACGTCGACGAGGAGGCGCTGCCGGCCGGCGTCCGGGTCATGACGGCGGTCGGGCTGGCGGCGCTGCAGGCCGGCTGACGGCCCCCGTCCGCGGCTCTCAGTCCCCGATCGAGCGGCAGGGCCGGCCCCGCAGCTCGACGACGTAGTCGTCGGGCGCGCCGGCCGCCTCGGCGGCGGCGGCGAGCACGCCGAGGTAGCGGGCCGAGGGCAGCCCGCCTTCGTAGCCGTCGAGGACGTACACCCACGCGAGGCGGTCGTCGTCGAGCGTGGCCACCCGGACCCGGACCTTGCGGTAGAGCCCGGTGTCGGCGCCCTCCCAGGCGTCGAGGGCGCGCACGTCGGCGTCGGTGATGTCGTAGAGGCCGACGAACACCCGGTCGCCCGGGGACTCCACGACGGTGGCGAGCGCCCCCTCCCAGCCGAGGTCCTCGGCGCCGAAGGTCAGCCGCCAGCCCTCGAGCCAGCCGGTGCCGGCGGCGGGGGAGTGCGGGCAGCGCTGCAGCATCTGCGCCGGGTCGAGGTTGCTCCCGTACGCCGCGTAGAGCGCCATGGCCCCGAAGACTACTGACCAGGCAGGTCAGCCGCGGTCAGTGCGGCGCAGGCCACCCGGCCGCCGCTGTCGCCGGTGCTCAGCGTCATCTCGTCCGGTCCGCCGGGCGCGTAGCGCTCCGGGATGTTGCCCAGGTTGTCCGGCCCGGCGTGGACCATCACGGCGGTGCCGTCGTCGTCCAGCACGTCGGCCTCGGTCAGGCGGTCGCTGGTCACCGTCATGACGGCCCGGCCGTCCGCTCCGACCAGCAGTGGCGGCAGGTCGCCGGCGTGGTCCCCGTGGTCCTCGCCGGAACGGGACAGGTGACCGCCTGCGGACAGGAACGGCCCGGTCGTGCCCGGATCGGACGGCGCGGCGCTGTCCGGCTCGCACTGGCCGGTCTCGTGCAGGTGGAAGCCGTGGAAGCCCGGCTCCAGGCCCTCCGCCTCGACGTCGACGACGGTCCCGCCGGAGCCGAAGCTCAGGGTGACCGACCCCCGAGGCTCGCCGGCTGGTCCCACGAGCTCTCCGGAGACCGACGGCCCGGGCAGGTCGGTGGAGGAGGGGTCGTCCTGCTGGGCGTCGTTCCCGCAGCCGGCGAGTGCGAGGACGGCCAGCGCAGCCAGCGCGGTCCGGGTCGTTCGAGGCATCGGGCGGTCTCCGTCCGTGGGTGCGTACCAGTGTCGTGGCCCTCTGCGCGAGACTAGACGGGTGACCCACAACCCCCACCGCATCGCCGTCGTCGGAGGAGGCCCGGCCGGGTACGAGGCGGCCCTGGTCGCCGTGCAGCTCGGGGCCGAGGTCACGCTGGTCGACCGCGACGGGGTCGGCGGGCAGTGCGTCCTGTCGGACTGCGTGCCGTCCAAGACCTTCATCGCCACCAGCGAGTTCCTCGTCCACCTCGACGACGCCGAGCAGGTCGGCGTCCGCTCGCGGGGCGAGGTGAGCGCGCACATCCCCGAGGTGCACGCCCGGGTGAAGTCCCTGGCCCTGGCGCAGTCGGCCGACATCACCCGGCGGCTCGGGGCCGAGGGGGTGCGCGTGCTGCACGGAGCCGCCTGCCTGCGCGGCCCCGGGCAGGTCGACGTCACCCTGAACGACGGCGCCGGCGAGGAGCAGGTCGACGCCGACGTCGTGCTTCTCGCCACCGGCGCCCACCCGCGGGTCGTGCCGGGGGCCGAGCCCGACGGCGAGCGCATCCTCGACTGGCGCCAGCTGTACGACCTGCCCGACCTCCCCGAGCACCTGGTGGTCGTCGGCTCGGGCGTCACCGGCGCCGAGTTCGCCAACGCCTACCTCGCGATGGGCTCCGAGGTCACGCTCGTCTCCAGCCGCGAGCGGGTGCTGCCGGGCGAGGACCGCGACGCCGCCGAGCTGCTCGAGGGGGTCTTCGGCCGCCGCGGCATGCAGGTGCGACGCGGCCGGGCGGCCGGCGTCCAGCGCACCGGCGACGGCGTCGTCGTCCGGCTCACCGACGGCAGCGAGGTGCGCGGCTCGCACGCGCTGATGACGGTCGGCTCGGTCCCCAACACCGCCGGGCTCGGCCTGGAGGAGGCCGGCGTCGCGCTCACCGACGGCGGCTTCGTGCAGGTCGACCGGGTCTCGCGCACGACCGTGCCCGGCATCTACGCCGCGGGCGACTGCACCGGCGTGCTGATGCTCGCCTCCGTGGCGGCCATGCAGGGGCGGATCGCCATGTGGCACGCCCTGGGCGAGGCGGTCGCGCCGCTGCGGCTCTCGACCGTTGCCGCCAACGTGTTCACCGACCCCCAGGTCGCCTCGGTCGGCGTCACGCAGACGGCTGTCGAGTCGGGCTCGGTCAACGCCCACACGGTCAACCTGCCGCTGGCCACCAACGCCCGGGCCAAGATGCTCGGGCTCACCGACGGCTTCGTGAAGCTGTTCTGCCGGCCCGGTACCGGCACGGTTCTGGGCGGCGTCGTCGTCGCGCCGAACGCCAGCGAGCTCATCCTGCCGGTGTCCATCGCCGTGCAGCACGCGCTGACCGTCGACCAGGTGTCGCACACCTTCTCGATCTACCCGTCGCTGTCGGGCTCGCTGACCGAGGCCGCGAGGCAGCTGCACCAGCACGGCTGAGCCGAGCTCCGTCCGGAGTGGCGTGCGTCACCTGCAGGTGGCGCAAAGGGGGCAGATCCACCCGACACGCCGCACCGGCAAGGTTTCGGAGGAACCTCGGCAGGAGATGCCGACCAGACGGCGAACTTCTGTCCTCGACCGGGCCTCCCCCCGCAGGCCCACTGGTTCGAGGAGCGAGATGAAGCGTCGACTCATGGCCGTTGCGGCCGCCGCGGCACTCGGTGTCGCGGTGCTGCCGATCACGCCGGCCGCCGCAGCAGGCGAGTCCGGCTCGGCGAAGCTGACAGCAGGCACCGACGTCTACCCCGGTGCCGCTCAGCGGTTCGACCTGGCAGTGACGAACACGTCGCTCATGGGTTCGGTCAACGCCGTGCGCGTCACCTTCCCCTCCTCGGGCACCGGCGTGACCGCCAGCCCGGCGGTCGCCACCCCGCCGCAGGGCTGGAGCGCCCCCGTCCGCTCGGCCAACGGGTCCTCGCTGTTCTTCTTCGGCGGCAGCATCCCGGCCGGCGGCACCGTGACCTTCCCGATCAACGGCGACGTCGCCACCCCCGCCGTCGACCGGACCGGCAAGTTCGCCGTGACGATGTCGGTCGACGGCGGAGCCACCGGCTTCAGCGCGGCGGACGCCGGCCTCACCACGGTCGTGCGCGTCCTCGAGGTCGTCGGCGCCGGCGCCGCCCCGACCGCCCCGGCCGGTGTGACCGACGGCACCGCCACCGGCGGTCAGGCCATCACCCAGACCGTCACCGTCGCCAACCGCGGCTCGGCCCCCCTCAGCGTGACGCCGAACCTCACCTCCAACGCCGCCAGCGACTCCATCACCCAGGCCGGCGCGGCGAGCATCGCCGCCGGAGCCTCTCGGGCGTTCACCGTCCCGGTGACCCTGGGCGCCGCCTCCTCGGCCGACCGCACCTCGACGTTCACCGCCGCGGCCGGCGCCGACGGCGCTGCCGCGCCCCGCAAGACGACGAGCCTGGTCGTGCAGCAGCCGGCACTGATCAGCATGCCGTCGGTGGCCCCGGCCAACGTCCGGCCGGGCATCTCCTACGCCTTCAGCGGCAGCGGCAGCAAGACCGCCAAGCCCACCCTGGCGCTCAACAGCGGCGAGATCACCTTCGGCGGCACCCGCGCGACCCTGGCCAGCCCGGCCCGGCTCGACGGCAACGACCGCACGACGTTCAGCTACGCCACGACCACGGTCAAGGGCGACGGCACGGCCAACGGTGACAACAAGAGCTACCCCGTGACCTTCCTGTTCGACGTCAAGGACGACAACGACCACGCCTACCGGATCTCCGGCACGGTCGGCAACCAGATCACCCTCGACGCCCTCGCCCCGGTCGTCACGCTCGCCGGCTCGCTGCCGACGGACCGTGACGGTGCGCGGCAGACCGCCGCGAAGAACGGCGACGCGGTGTCCTTCAACGGCACCATCGACGACTGCACCGCCAAGCTCGACTTCGTCACCCTGCAGCCGAACGTCGGCACGGCGATCATCAAGACCGACGTCACCCCGTCCCGGAACGCCGTCGGCCAGTGCACCTTCACCGGCAGCTTCCCCGGCGTGACGTTCGACCCGCGGGCCACCAGCTTCACCCTCGCCGCCCAGGCGAGCGACGCCGCTGCCAACACCGGAGGCGCCGGCACGCCGGCCTTCGTGATCGACAACCTGGCGCCGGTCCTGAACTACTCGCAGACCGTCTCGTCGACGCAGATCCTCGTCCGCTTCGCGGAGAACAACAAGGTCCTGGGCGGCTGCGGCCCGTCGCAGTACAAGGTCGACGGCGACCCGCTCGTGCAGCGCGTCCTGTACTCCAACGGCTCTGCCTGCCAGCCGGGCCAGGCCGGCCCCGACAACGACCGCATCCTCGTCCTGACGCAGCCGAAGGACCAGGACTTCACCACCAGCATCGAGTACACGCCTGGCACCCGCCCCGTGGCCGACCCGGCCAAGGACGGCGCCGGCGCCGACGCCGCCAAGGCCATCGTCCGCACGGTCGTCGGCATCGCGCCCGCCCCGCCGGTCCTCGTCAAGGCGACCCGCAACGCGGGCAGGGAGACGGCGTTCGCGGAGACGGTGGGTGGCGTGCCCACCTACTACACCCGCATCGCCGGCAACGACCTGCTGCTGGAGTTCACCGGCGGCCGCTCCGGCTACACCGCCCGCATCTCGGACGCGGCGAACCGGACCCTGGCCACCAAGAGGGTCGAGGGAAGCCCCGAGACGATCGCGGTCCCGCTCGGCTCGCTGGCCGACGGCACGCACTCGTTCCGGCTGAGCCTGCTCAACGGCTCGACCATCGAGAGCGACCTGATCCGGTTCAACGTGGTGCTCGACCGGGTCTCGCCGACCATCACCGGGGCCACGGCCACCCGGTCGGTCGACGGCAGCACGCCGGTCGCGGTGAAGTTCAGCGAGTTCATCGCCGGCGGCACGGACTTCGCCTTCGACTGGACGGTGGAGCAGACCAAGGACGGCGACACCGCGTCCTACGCTGTGACACGGGTCTCGGCGACGGACAGCACCACGAGGACGCTCAGCACGCAGGGCGCCGTGGACGTCACCGCTTCGGTCCGCGCCCTCTACGAGCTGGTGTCCCCCAACGCCAAGCGGTACGAGGACAAGGCCGGCAACACGGTCGCCAACAGCTGAGCAGCCGCTCAGCCCAGCAAGACCTGACAGCGCAGGGCCGGGGGGAACCCCGGCCCTGCGCCGTTACCGCGAACCTCCTGCGAGCGTTGGGCAGAACATGACGACGACGACCGCCCCCCGGCGAGCCGTCCTCTGGCGTCGCCTCGGCGCCGTCCTGACCGCGTCCGCGCTGCTCGGCGCCGGCCTGCTCGTGGTCGACGCGGGTGCGTCGCACCGGCCGCTGACCGCCGCCCCGAAGGACGGCAACCGGGCTGTGCGTGACGGGCAGCCGCTCTTCCTGAACGGTCACGGTCCGGCCGGAGCGGTGACCGCCGCCCGCATCCTCGGGCTGGGAGCGGACGGCGCGCTCGTCGGCGCGCAGGACGTCGGAGGCAGCGCGCTCAACGCCTCACCCGAGCGCGAGGGCAGCTTCGTCCGCAACGACGACGGCGACATCACCGGCCGGTTCGGTCTGGGCTGCCTGTTCGGAGCGGGGGACGGCCCGGGTGCTCCCAACTGCCCGCACCCCGCGGGGCTCGCCCGGTCGGCGCAGGTGGAGGTGACCCTCGACACCGGCGAGGTGCTCACGTCCACGGTGGTGCCGGTGGACACCACGTTCCCGGTCATCCGCCGGTACGAGGTCGTCGCTCCGGGTGTCATCCGCGTGCTGTTCAGCGAGCCGGTGCGGCACGAGCAGGGCGACAGCGTGACCGACTGGACGGTCGAGGACGCACTGGTCACGGCGGTCGACAACCCGCCGGGGGACGACTGCGAGCTCCAGCCGGGGGACGACGCCCGGCTCGGCCTCGACGACTGCGTGCGGCTGCTCCGCGTCGTCGGCCTCCCCGAGGACGCGGAGCCGCACGTGGAGTACGCCGCCGGGCCGAACCGGCTCGGCGCCGTCTATGAGGACTACACCGACAACGGCCTCGACCGGTCGGACGCCACCGGCTCCGGCGCCCGCAGCGACGCCGTCGACCTGGTGCGGCCGGCGGCCCCGCGCGTGGACCGCATCGCCGGCAAGGCGCCGCAGGGGGACGAGCCGGCCGTCACGGGACGGCAGACCGAGCCGGTGGTGCAGCTGGGTGGCCTGACACCGGGGCACGAGGCTCAGGTCGTCGTCACCACGCCGTCGGGGAGCAGCACGGCCAGCGACTGGGTCGTCGCCCGCGACGACGGCACGGCCTCGGTCGTCGTCCCCCCGCTGTCCGAGCAGGGGGCGCACCTGCTCGAGGCGGTGGCCCGCGACGTCAACGGCAACACCTCCGCCGAGCGGGACAAGCAGCCGGCCCGGGAGGACGGCAGCCCCAGCAGCGTGAGCTACGTGCTCGACACGGTCGTGCCGTTCGTCATGGGTGCGCTGGCCGCGCCGGACGGCGTCGCCGTCAGCCTGTCAGAGCCCGTGACCGGCCCCGACCGGCCGGCGGACTGGGCCGTGGAGTCGGGGTCCGGCGCCAAGAGCGTCACGGCCGTCACCGGCAGCGGCGACCGCCGCCAGCTCACCGTCGAGCCGCGGGCTGTGCCGGGCGACCGGCTGACCTACGCCCCCCGGGACGACCAGCGCTACGCCGACGACGCCGGCAACGTCGTCGCCGACATCACCACCGTGCTCAGCGGCCTGCCGGCGCCGTCGGTGCTGCAGCCGGACGCCGAGCTGTTCACCAGGGCCACGTCGGAGGCGGTGGCCGGGACCGTCCGCGAGGGCGCCTCGGTCGACGTCTTCCGCGACCAGGACCGGGACGGCCAGCCGGACGAGGACGAGCCGCTGCGGACCTTGGTGGCCGGGGGCGACGGCACCTGGTCGGTCGACGTGCCGCTGCTGGCCGACCAGGCCAACCACCTGCTGGTGCAGGCGGGGGAGCCGGACGGCGGACGGAGCCCGCTCGCCACCGTCCCGCGCATCGTGCAGGACGCCACGCCTCCGCGGCTCGAGGTCCTCGCCCCCCGCGGCACCGACGTGCTGCCCGGCGGTGAGCCCACCGAGGTGGAGTGGAGCACGAGCGACGCGAACGCCGGCGACGCCCGGATGCAGGTCGAGCTCGCCACCGACGGCGAGACGTTCGTGCAGGTGGCCGCCGCTCCGGCCCGCGACGGCAGCGTCGCGGTGACCCTGCCGAAGGTCAGCACGTCCCAGGCCGTCGTGCGCCTGGCGACGTCCGACCTCGCCGGCAACACCGCGACCGAGCTGTCCCCGCCGTTCACGATCGACGCGGTTCCGCCGACCTTCACCGCCCGCACCGTCGCACCGCGCCGGGTCGAGGTGCTGTTCTCCGAGCCGGTCTCCGGCCCGCTCGGCCCCGACTGGCGGGTCGCCGGGTCGCCGGCGGCGGTGGAGAGCGCGAACGGCTCGGGAAGCGCGGCGCGCGCCCGAGAGGCCACGGTCCTGGTGCTCGCCACCAGTGCCGACTTCGACCCGGACGCCGAGCCCGACGTCACCTACGCACCGCCGCTCGGCGCGGCGACGGGCGAGCTCGTCGACGCCGCCGGACAGCCGATCGACCCCGGGGCCCGCACGCGTCAGGCCGTCGACCGCATCCGGCCGGCGAAGCCGTCCATCAGCCGGATCGAGGGCCGCCCGCTGGAGGGCGGCCGGGTGGTCGGCAACACCGCCAGCCCGCTGGTCTCGGTGCAGGGCGTCCGGCCGGGCAACACGGTGTGGGTGGAGGCTGAGTCGGCGGACGGGAGCACGGCCGACGGCCAGGTCGTCGAGGCGACCGGCACGACCGCCGACGTCCGCGCCCCGTCGCTGCCGGGCGACGGCGCGTACACGCTGCGCGTCGTCGCGAAGGACCCCAGCGACAACCGCAGCGACGACGACGCCCTGCGGCCGGCCTCGGCCGACCGCTCGCCCAACCGGGCCGGCTACGTCCTGGACCAGCGCGTACCCGTCCTGACCGCCGCGGTGCCCGAGGGTGACGACCTGCGCGTCCGGATCTCCGAGGCGGTCGACGGCCCGAACACCGCGTCCGACTGGACCGTGACGGGCCGCGACGGCGAGCGCCCGGTCACCCGGGTCGCCGGGAGCGGGGACAGCCGGCTGCTGACCGTCGAGGGCGGGGCCCCTGCCGGCGGCGAGCTGCGGTACGCCCCGTCCGGCGACCGGTACGCCGACCCCGCCGGCAACCGC